>ERZ778022.653-NODE-653-length-69895-cov-7.559379_pt1 | contig 69895 bp, 65 predicted proteins | sample MGYA00375752_ERZ778022 | MGnify/ENA primary metagenome ERZ778022 (study PRJEB29350, sample SAMN05389826) | bioreactor metagenome | isolation source: Thiocyanate bioreactor | place: South Africa: University of Cape Town | collected 2014-04-04 ...
GTCCTTCAGGTCGGGACTAGCTTAACACCCTGTCCAGAAAACCGGCACCATCTCATTGTAGACTGCTGCTGAAATGAATGTGCAGTTGGGGTATTCACGAATATCCGACAGCTTAGCAGCGAAGCTAGGTGCGCGTCCGATCCAGATCAGGTCATTGTTGTTTCTGATACCTGCGCGAACGGCTCGGCTGGTCCCTACATCGATGCCGCAAGCCTGCCGTATCTTTACGTCGTTGTTTTTGACTGAATTGAAGCGTGCCCTTGCTTCCGGTTCGATAAGGTGCCGCGTTGCCCACTGAATTTGCAATGCAGCCTTGGTAGCGCTGCTGCGCTTCGCGTCGCCAATGAAGACGCCCATAACGCGGTCCCCATCAAAACTCCGTATCTCGCCGCCACGCGCGCGAATGATCCTGGTTGCGCAATCGAGGTATGCCCGAATGATCTTGGCCGTAGTGTCCCATGGACATTGCTTTGCGATCATTCCCGACCCGGCCAAGTCCGCGTATATGAAGGCGGCGTCGAGTTTGACCGCGCCATCAGTGAGTGAAACGTCTTCCGACGTTGGGATCTTCTGCCCATCCCTCTCCTTGAAGGTGGTTCCCAAGATTCCTGCGACCGATTTTGTAAGATCGTCCTTGAGAGCCATCTTATCCGCTCACCATTGGCAGCCGTGTATGTTCAATCGCCGTCATCACTAGAAAGACGGTGAACGGCACAAGCGTTGCGAGCGTGAGCCGGATGGCCATTGCGATAGCTTCATATTTGTCGGCCAATATGTGTGAGTTTCGCCAAATTTGTCCGAGCATATCAGCTCGGTAGTCCGCGTCGCTGACTGCCTCAAATTCAGCCTTGTAAGTCGATTCCGTTCGGCCCTTGATCGCCGCGAAATAGACGAGACTACCTTGGCCGCCTTCGAGTTCGGGAAAGTTGCATTTGTAGAGAAACGTGAACGAGGCGATCAGGCCGATAATGAGGAATGCACCGGGGACCGCGATATACCAGCGGGCAAGGTCGCCAGCTTCTACGTTGAGCGCGCTTATCGTGAGCAGAGCAGAATTGACCGTAAAGAGTCCTGCCACTTTCGTATCCACACGTGGGAAAAAGCTGAGAACCCTTGTTAGCTGAGCTTCAATCACTTGCAGGTCTTTCATGGGTCTCATTCCTTCCTAGTAGAAGTCTAATTCAGCCATTTTTCGAAGCAAGCCGAGCGGGTGCACTATGCCCAGTCAGGGAGGGTTCCGATCTTTTTGCTCCCCATGGTGAACAGTCTTGCGCGCGCGCGCGCGAGGCACTTTGAAGAAAGGGAACGCTGATCGTCGATCATCGTCCCATGACCGGTAACTTGCTGAAAGATCGCCAGAAGAGCGCGGCGATCTGGAAGAATGGGAAGCTGGGGCGAAACTAGGGCAACAATTGCCACTGTTTTGCCCGATCCAGATAGAGTTTCGCTTGCAGCACAGGGGACGATACAAGCTGCCGATGAGCAAGATCCTTGTGCCGTCCAATGGGCCTGACGATTGGAAACGCTTTCTCGCCCAGCCGGACCTGCATTGGGCCACCGGATATTCGGCAAGGACGATGGCTCATTCCTGGGAGGCTGCAACCCACATCCCGCCAGAGGTCGAGAGCATCATGATAAAGGGGTTTGGCTCCGCCGACCTCCTGTTTGCAGTGCCGGAGCGCAAGACGGCGTTGCCAGGCGGAACCCGGGAAAGTCAGTCTGATGTCTTTGCGCTAGTGCGGCATCCGGGCGGGCTTGCAACCTACACGATCGAAGGGAAGGTTGATGAGCCGTTTGGACCGACCGTGGGGGAGTGGGGAGCCAGCCCTTCGGCCGGCAAAACTGAGCGCCTGGCTGCGCTTTGCGATCTGTTCGGTCTGGCTTCCTGCCCGTCAGATGTCCGATACCAATTGCTGCATCGAACCGCGTCGGCCGTGATCGAGGCCGAGAAATTTGATGCAAAACTGGCGGGCATGATTGTCCATTCGTTCTCACCGACTAGGCGCTGGTTCGACGAATTTGCACGATTTGCCGATCTGATTGGCGCGACCGGCGCTATCCAACCGGACGAACCCGCGATGATCCATTTACCTTCAGGTCGTCCTCTTCTGCTGGGCTGGGCGTCTGGCGCGCAGGAGTTTCGTGCCCGTTAACTCGCCTTAGCCCCTCCGATCATCTCGTCTGGCATTCACTGCCACCTAAGCCCATCACCATGGTGCACATTCTCGCGCGGGCGCGCGCGCGAGGTGAAGGGCGGCGCTTCATGTTGGGTGCGAAAGGCCGCTGCATGATGGACAAATCGGCGGTCCCGAAATATCGTCTGAATGTTGCCTCAACTTTGATCGGAAGAGGTGACCCGCAATCGGCGGCGAACACAGGCCCACGACCATCAGGTCGGGCGGCCTGCGGAATACAACACCTTCGGGAAATACGCGGGAGGCGTGTTCCTGTGTTCACGTCGATCAACCACCCGACTGGCGGGTGGCGCGGTAGAACACAGAGACACGATGCGCCTGTTAGTTGCCATAATTCCTGCGCTCATCGCGGGCTGCTCCAATCCTGCTCGCGATGCGGAGGAGCGGTATGAGATCATCAAGCGGACGGGGACGAATGGGGAGATTTGCGCCGCAAGCCGGGACGTTCTTGAAGCCTATCTGCAAGCAGGCGACGAAAAGAATTATCAGTGGTGGCACACGCTTTCGGGGGTTGATTGCCAACTTGCCCAACTTGCCGGGGCGAATGCCTATCCCGCGTCTCGGACTGATCGCGTCGAAGCTGCGAGGGGAGTGCAATCCGCGAGCGAGGAAATCCAAGCCGCCGCGGATGAAGCGGTGGGTTCTGACGGCGAATAGCTACCGACCGCATCAGCCCAAAATCGAGAAGGGGTCCAGACGGCACGACCGATCCTCTTGCCTCAATATCCGCTAGGGGACGCCAAAGCCCTCCACTGGCTGCCGTGCGACCTGACACTTGGCCAAGCGCCAGACGGCGATCTGAGAGAATACGCCTAAGTCGGATTTTGACTGGACGGCGAAACACTATCGTCGGACATCTGCGCTGTTCGAAGCGCTTCGTAAAGCTGGCCTGGCCCCAGCAGAATTTCCTTCAAGCCGTCGCGAACCTTCTGGCTATGAAGGGCTTGGCTGCTCATTGTCTCATGCGCTGACAGGGCATCCATCACCGCATTCAAGATTTCGTTCGCCAGCGTTGGCGACGCTGCGAATTGGGATTTCGAGTTGTTCTGGGCCTGAACACGCAGCGCCTCCGACTCCAGAAGCTTGCCCTTAATGACGTTGTTCACATAGATCAGCTGGTCGTCATCGGTCAGTTCTCCTTCAAAGAGATCATTCACCTTAGCGATGATCTCGGCGAGGAGCGCCTTCTCTTTGTCCTGCACGGCCCCGGAACCAACCGCGGTGATCGGGGGTAGGGGCACCGCATCGCCTCCAATGGCAAGGTTGCGTTTTCCCTGATCTTTCAGATTGTGATGGGTCAGCTTCACCCCGGACAGGTCCACTCCATCCCGTTCACGACCAAATTGCAGGAGCGGGATCAGCCGCTTGTAGAACAGGAAGCGCTTTTCGATCTCGGTGCTTCCATAATCGAATATCTGGGACAGAAACGTGTAAACCCGAACGAAACCGCCCATGTCATTACGGAATAGGATCAGGGCGTTCATTTCGTCCCGCGCCTCGTCTCGCGCAGTCTTGTCTTGGGCCGATTTGAACCGGCCTTGCGCTTCCTTGAATAAATGCAGCAGTCTTTGGGCAACAGGTTCGAGTGCCCCAATCAACTGTCCCTGCGTGGCTGATGGATCGAGTTCGACCTTTACCAGCCGATCAACCTCGTATTGGTCATAGTGGCCAGCCGCGTCCAGCTTCGCTCTCAAATCGAAGATCAGGTTAGGATCAGTGGAAGCCTCAATTTCGGCGGTCTCATAATACTGCCGGAACGCTTTGAGCACCTCCTCGGAACTGTTCACGAAATCCAGGACGTATGTGGTGTCCTTGCCAGGATGCGCACGGTTCAGGCGTGAAAGCGTCTGGACGGCTTGAATTCCCGCGAGTCGCCTATCGACATACATTCCGCAAAGGAGCGGCTGGTCGAAGCCAGTTTGGAACTTGTTGGCGACGAGTAAAATCTTGCAGTCCTCGTCCGTGAAAGCATCGCGAATGTCCCGACCTCTCAGTGAGGGGTTAAGCTTCGCACTGCTTTCTGTAAGCGGCCCGTCAGCTCCCTCAGGATCATTGATCTCGCCAGAAAAAGCCACCAGTGTCGCCATCTTGTAGCCTTGAGATTTGATGTATTTCTCGATGGCAATCTGCCAGCGCACTGCCTCAAGCCGACTGCCAAGAACGACCATGGCTTTGGCCTTTCCCTCCAGCAGCGGAGCGACATTCTCGCGGAAGTGCTCAACGACGATCTGCACTTTTTGTGCGATGTTGTATGGGTGAAGGCGGACCCAGCGCATAATGCCTTTCATGGCCGCGCTCTTTTCGACTTCCTGTTCGTCCCACTCCTCACCGCCATTGGCCAGCTTGAATGCCAGCCGATACGGGGTGTAGTTTTTCAGAACATCGAGGATGAAGCCTTCTTCGATGGCCTGGCGCATCGAATAGACGTGGAAGGGCGCGGGCCTGTTGGTATCGCTGGCGGGTAGGTCGGGTTGGGGTCTGCGCCCGAAAAGCTCGATGGTCTTGGTCTTCGGCGTGGCGGTGAAGGCAACGTATGTAACGCCGTCGGCAGATGCGCGCGCTGTCATCTGAGCGGCGAGCAGGTCTTCGCTGCTGATTTCGCCGCCGTCGCTTATCTCCTCGATTTCCTCGGGAGTCAGCACAGCTTTGAGCTTCGCGGCAGTTTCCCCTGCCTGGCTGCTATGGGCCTCGTCGGCGATTACGGCAAAACGCTTACCCTGCGTCGCAGCGCGTTCGCGCACAGCGTCTAGGGCGAATGGAAAGGTCTGCATGGTGCAAACTATGATCTTTTTGCCTGCGTCCAGCGCCTCGGCCAGCGCGGCGCTTTTGCTGCCGCCATCGCTGGTGATGGTCGCAACAACGCCCTTCGTCCGCTCGAACTCGAAAAGCGCCTCCTGTAATTGAGCGTCGATCACGTTGCGGTCGGAAACCACGATGACGCTTGAGAAAATTTTCGCGTCGCTGTCATCATGCAGATCGGCGAGGAAATGGGCCGACCACGCAATTGAGTTAGTCTTGCCCGAACCGGCACTGTGCTGGATTAGGAAGCGACCGCCCGCGCCTTCCATTGTGACCTGAATGCGCAGCTTTCGGGTGGCGTCTAACTGGTGGTAGCGAGGGAAGATGATCCCACTGATTTGCTTCTTCTTGTCGCGCCGGGCGATCATGTAGCGACCGAGGATTTCGAGCCAGCTGTCCCGCTGCCAGACCTGCCGCCATAGATAATCAGTGGGGTGGCCAGAAGCATCGGTCGGATTGCCCGCCCCACCGTGATCTCCGCGATTGAAAGGTAGGAAGCGAGTGGCTCCTCCCTCCAGCTTCGTCGTCATCATCGCATCGCGATTGCTGACAGCGAAATGGACGAGCGCACCGCTGGCGAACGCGAGCAGCGGTTCGCCCCGGGGATTTCGGTCGAACTTGTATTGGTCGATCGCGTCGCCGACCGATTGCGTGAAATCGGTCTTCAATTCGGCTGTCGCAACTGGAATGCCGTTAAGGAACAGGCCGATGTCGATGCAATTCTCGTTGGCTTTGGAGTATCGCAACTGCCGCACCACCCGCAGGCGATTGGCATCATATCGGGCGACAATCTGGGGGTTCATGCCGGACGCGGGCGCGAATTGCGCCAGGCTGACCAAGCCCTTCACACCGATCAGTTCCACACCATACCGCAGAACATCCAGGGTTCCGCGATCGTCGAGCGATTTGCGAAGACGGTCGCACAGCACATCTAAAGCGGCGGAGCCATGAGCCTTCGTTAGAGAGTCCCAAGCGAGCGGCTGGGTCGATTCCAGCCACGATTGGAGGTCGGAAGGGAAGAGGGCGCGCCCGCGATCATATGCGGCTGCTGCGCCTTCCTCGTATATCCAGCCCGACGCGGAGAGGTCCGCGCAGATTTCGTCCTCGAAATTGATTTCCTTGTGGAGGTTCATGCGGGTTCCCTATCCCAGCCGCGCCAGACGCGGCTTGAGCACCTGCTCCATCCTGACCATTGCATCGATCAGGTCGCGCTGGATGCGGGGCCATTCGTCACGATCCGAGCGATAGCCGCCCTCGATCAGCGCGCCGATCAGAGTGCCCTTCTGACCTTCTTCCCGCTTCCAGATGAGGGTGTGGCCGAATTCCTGCTCGATCTGAGCCTTCTCGGATTCAAATTGCCGGAATGCAGCTTCATTGTCTTCGATCCACAGATGGACTTGCGAGTCTTGCTGGCGGATCGTGTAAACCAGCGAGAATCCCCGAACCCCTGCCGGGGCAGACATCCAATTGTCCTTGCTCGGTGTGCGGCCGGCATGGAGATTGGTTTGGTGCGCGGCAAGTTGGAGTAGCTGCTGCCAGAACTCGATCCGAATTTCGTGTCGTTCGCTGCGCTGCTTGCGCTCGGCTTGTCGCTTCACGCCGATCTGGGTTTGGAAACTTGCCGTCTCGGGCAGCGGTATCAATTGCTGCACATCAAGCAGGACGGGGCCATTGGCCAGCCGATAGGGCTGCAATCGCACACAGCGAATGTCGATGTCACGATCCCGCAGCCAGAGCACCGCGGTGGTTAGTTCTTTGCTGAAATTGGCCGACGCCAGGATGATCCGCGTATCCTGGCCAAACTGGTCCTCGTCCGGGCTGGCCCAGCCGAGGAAATCGAGGATCGCCATCTGAGCGCCGTCGTGGTCTGGCTGGGCAGGATTGCGATAGCGGGCGTGGGTTTCGACCAGTTCCTCGAACGTCATTACCGAAACCATCGCTGCATAGCGTAGCGCTTGCAGTTCCATGTGGCCGCCGTCCTCGGTGCGTTTGAGTTCGACGACGACCAGATTGGCATCGGTATCAATGCAAAGCAGATCGATACGGCGGGAACTGTCGATCCAGTCTCCGAATTCTTCGGCGATCACCATCAGGGAGTCGTCAAGGACTGAGATATTTGCCTTTAGAAGCTGCTGGATGTGCCGCCGTTCGTGGATATTTTCCGCGCTGAAACTGGTGGCGGAAACGGGCACCAATTGCTCATCGGTCAGGGCATAGATCGCCATCAGATGCCCTCCTCAGGTTCGAGCGCCTGGCTTCGCTCGCTCGCTCCGAGGTCTCGGGCTTCCCACTCTTTGTAGGTTTCCCCGGTCTGCTGGTTCTTCCATTCGATCGTGCCGTTTGCCGGACGGCCATTCACCACGGCGGCAGCGGCGCTCGGACTCCTGAATGCGTAGTTCTCCGCAAAAACGCTTTGCTGGCCATCCGGCTGTAAAACGCCAGATCGCTTCAATTCAGCATGAAGCTGTCCGTAGCTTGTCGCTTCCGAACCGCGACCTTCCCAGTTGAGCCGGGCCATCGAACCGGCCTCCACGACGAATTCCCCATTATCGAGAAATGCGTTTGCGCGGAGGCCGTGCTTCCGGGTCTCCAGCACAAAGCGACGTGCAGGGCTTGATGGCCCGGCGATTTGGATGGTGCCCGCGACAACGCCTTTGACGGCCGGGCGCGTGCGCTCGATGAACATATCCACGCGGACGGCTGGCAGCACCGTCAGTAGATTTTCAACGAAAGCCTCCATCTTGGCCACATCGGCCTCGCTGAGCGAGGGGACGGGAGGGGTGGTGCCATTATCGAGTTCGAACCGGCCAATGCGTCGGGCCTCGGCAATCAGCCGGGATTCCAAATATCGGACATGAGCCTTGTTCAGCTTGTTGCCCGCGGTGGTGATGAACACGACGCTGTTCCACCAGTCCTTCTTCACATCATGGCTTTTCAGCCTGCCGCCAACATCATCGCTCTCGCCGATATAGGCGAAAGGCGTTCCGTCCTGATCGCCCAGGAGGAGATAGACGCCTGTGCACTTGGGTTCGGCTCGCTTGAGCGCATCGCCAAGCTGGGTTCGGGGCACCATCAGGACATGGCCGGTCCAATTATATAGTTCTGCCGTCACCATCCCGTCGGGATGACCATCGATGTAAAACAGTTCGAGAGATTGGCCTTTCCGGCTCATTGAAACAGGCTCCCTTGATGGTCGGTCCTCGGGGCTGTGCCATCGGGAACGATATGATTGCGGCGCATCCAGGCGAGCCAATGAGCGAGCGTTTCGCCATTGAACTTCACGGCCTTTTCGGGGTGCCAGTCTTCAAGAACGCCGCGAATAACAGCATCATCATCTGCGGATTTTCCGCAGGCGAGCAGGTCGTTCCAAACCGCAAAAAGCGTCGCGATTGCTTCCACACCATCGCGATTCAGGCCTTTGAGCAGGTCAAATAGTGCCGCCAGCCGTTTGGCTCGGTCCTCGCCAAACAATGCAGGTAGGTCGTTTGCAGGCAAAGCAAAGTTGGACGGCAACCGATAAGTGACCCTTTCGCCCTCCTTGATTGGTTGAATGACCTGAATGCCGAAGGCCTGTGCGGCGTCGCGCTCCATGCCGTCAATGACAGCACGGCAAAAGGGGCCTGCGGCGTCGCGGTGGTAGGTGCCGTCGAGTTCGGAAATCCCGGCATAGCCTTCGGCTAGATACCCGCCTTTCATCACAGCCATGCGGCCCATCGAGCCGAGAGTGCGAATGGACAGCGCACCGACAGATGCACGAATTGACGGCTGGACACCGCTTGTGCGGGCTGTGTCGATCGAAACGACGTTGTCTGGGGAGAGTGCCCCGCGCACGTCAATTTTGCCCGTAACAGCTGCGGAAATCAGCGCGGCTCGGCGTTCCTTCAACAGTTCGATCCCGGCCAGCATCTGATGTTCCAGATCGGAAAGCGTCTTGGTCTGCTCTTCCAGGAACTCCGCGATGGCGTCCTGTTCCATTCTGGGGGGTAAAGGAATGGCTGCCCGCTTCAGGTCAAATATGTTGATCCCGCGAACCGCCGCGCCAAGTGATCGTTGCTCAAGTTGCACGAAGATCGGCTTCGATCGCATTACATGAAGAAGCCAAGCGTGGTTGACCTCAGGGATGGGCGAGATGCGCGCGACATCTTGCGTAATGTTCGCGTCCTCCAGCGCGCCGGGGACCAGCTCTGCGTCGCCGATCGATCCGCGTATCGAGTAGACGATGTCATTCGGCCTTAGCCGAGCGCGGGCGAATGGTGCCTCGATTTCAGGCGTCGTGTAACAAAGCAGATCAAGACGAAGGCGATGGCCCTTGACGTCTCCACCTTTTACGATTGGGACGCCCTCTCCCACATCCGGTCCAGGCAGGACAATCCCATACATTATTGCCCGATCCGTGGGTGTGAGGTGCTTGAGTGGCGAGACAGTCCAATGAGCCGGTATTTCGCCCAGCCATTCGCTGCCGCTGTCTTTCATGGTGACGCTGGAATTAAGACCCCTAGTGACCGCGTGAGAGATGACCGCCTGGCGCTTTTCCTTCAGCAGCGCGATCAATCGTTCTTTCTCTGTAACAAGGGCATCGATTTTCGCCGTTTCTCGGTCGAGGAACGCAGCAATGGCCGCTTGTTCGTCAGGTGTCGGGACGGGTAACGGAACGGCTGCTACCTTTTCCGCAGTGAAATGCGCAATCGTCGACTTATTGCAGAGGACATCGACATATCCCTTCGCTTTGATGGTGGACATCCAATAGAAGAGGAAATCGGTGCGACTGTCGGTGATTGAGCGGACCCGGTTCACCGAGTTTTGGAAGTGGCAGTCGGCTACTTCATTGCGCCATATTGCCGAGCGCCCAACATCTCCGCCTTCGCTTACGAGGAGATCGCCTGCACGCAGCTCAAGGTTATTGACCTCATGGGGTGAAAACCACATTGTTTTCACGTCATCTATGTCGACATGACCCCACTTTATGTTTGCGGCGCGCAGATAAGGACGCTCAATATCGTCGTCAGTTTTGGCATCGGGCTGAAGCATTTTGCCCAGCGCCACGGAAAAGCGCCGCTTTAACGGCATAACCAGCCAATGACTCGGCACTTTGCCTAACCACGCGATGCCGCTGTCTCTGTAATCCGGATAAGCAGGGAAACTCACGCCGCGAGTCCCCGGAGCATGTCCTGAATTCGTCTGGTGGCCTCCGCCAGATCGGCGTCTATCTCCACCAACGGTCGGGGCGGTTCGAACACATAAAATAGACGGTTGAAGGGAATTTCGTAACCGATCTTAGTCTTGTCACAGTCGATCCATGCGTCGGGCGCATGAGGCTTCACCTCGTGGGTGAAATAGTCGTCCACATCCTCGGCCAGCGGCACATTCTCGGTATCTCGCAAGCTGCTGTCCGGCTGGGGCTTGCCTTTGCCCCTGCCGCGCTGGCCCAGCACCACATTGCCCGCCTCATCGCGCAGGGGGCGTTCCACCGTGATGGTGCGATAGCCGAAGCTACTGTTGTCGAAGATGCGGGAGAGCGGGGTCAGTTTGACCTTGCCGCCTTCCGGAGCGACTGGGGGCTGATCATCAGCAGGCACGATCTCGCGCGCCATCCCCTTGCCGTCAGCATCCAGCACCGTGGCCAAGTCAGCCTCGACGAAGGAACCGAACATGCGGGTGACATCGGCGATTTGCCTCTCGCTCATCTCCTTACGCTTACTGCCCAGCGATTTCCGCATCTTCCGCCAGAAGGAACTTGCGTCGATCAGTTGAACTTTGCCCGCGCGTTCGGCTGGCTTCTTGTTGGACAGAATCCAGACGTAGGTAGCGATGCCCGTGTTGTAGAACATGTCGGTGGGCAGAGCGATGATTGCCTCCACCAGATCACTCTCAAGCACATGACGGCGGATTTCGCTTTCGCCGCTGCCCGCGCCTCCGGTGAAAAGCGGGGAGCCGTTGAGCACGATGCCAAAGCGACAGCCCCCCTCGGCTTTGGGCCGCATCTTTGAAAGCAGGTGCATCAGGAACAGCAGGGAGCCATCGGAAACGCGAGGGAGGCCGGGGCCAAAGCGGCCGGCGTGGCCCAGCCGGGCGTGTTCGTCCTGAACTTCCTTCTGGACCTTCTTCCATTCCACGCCAAAGGGCGGGTTGGAGAGCATATAGTCAAAGGCCTGGCCGTGGTGGCCATCATCGGAAAGCGTGTTGCCTTGGACGATCCGGGTGATGTCCTGGCCCTTGATCAGCATGTCGGCCTTGCAGATCGCGTAGGATTCCGGATTCAGTTCCTGTCCAGACATGGTCAGCTGCGCTTGCGGGTTATGCTCGTGCAGATATTCGCCTGCGATCGACAGCATTCCACCCGTGCCCGCTGTCGGATCGTATATGGAGCGGACGACGCCGGGCTTGGACAGCACATCGTCATCTTCGACGAAAAGCAGGTTCACCATCAGTCGAATGACCTCGCGCGGGGTGAAGTGCTCGCCCGCCGTCTCGTTCGAGATTTCCGCAAACTTGCGGATCAGTTCCTCGAACGCGAGGCCCATCTGATTGTTGTCCACCTTGGCCGGATGGAGATCGATCCGGGCAAATCGCTCCGTCACCTGATAGAGGAGGCCGTTCTTGGCCAGACGATCGATTTGCGCGGCAAATTCGAACTGTTCGAAGATGTCCCGCACCTCAGGCGAAAACCCTTGCACATAGGACAGCAGGTTCGTGCCGATGTTGTCCTGATCGCCGATCAGCTTGGCCAGATCGAGAGGGCTGCGATTGAAGAAGCCGTGCCCAGCGGCGCGAAGCAGGAAGGGGTCAGGACGGCCGGCATCGACCTCTTTCAGGACAGCTGCTTTTGTCGGAGCCAGGACGCAATCCAGCCGCCGCAGCACGGTGAACGGCAATATGACGCGTCCGTATTCGGACTGTTTATAATCGCCGCGCAGCAGATCGGCGACAGACCAGATAAAATTCGAAAGCGATTGGTGATTCAAAACGCTGCCCTCCAGCGTTGCTTGATGCATCACCAATGTTCATCGGGCAACATCGTTACAATGCTGTTGCCTCAAGTAGGTCCGCGCAAGTTAGGTCGAACCCCACTTCTCAACGATAGGCGGATGAGGTTTTCCTTCGTCGCGCAATGCCTTCGCCAGCTTGTTGAACAGGTGAGGATTGCCGCGCTTGCTCTGCGGATCGGCATTCACGGTAGAAAGTCCGTGACCGGGAATGCTGAGATGAATGTCGCCAGCGATCTCATCAAACCAGATCCCGATCTTGGGATAAGCCGTCTTCCCGCTGCGAAACATGGCCGCCCCTCTCATTGAGAAAATGTTGCCCTGCTTGTTGCCCTAAGCCCCTGGCACCGTAACCGAACCAAGCCAAAATAAGCCGTAAGTATCTGAGAAGTTTGGTGGACGCACTAGGGTTCGAACCTAGGACCCGCTGATTAAGAGTCAGCTGCTCTACCAACTGAGCTATGCGTCCATCCGGCGGCCGATTGGTGTTTGGACCGTGGAGCCCGCGAATCGCGGGAGGGGCCCATATAGCGGTTGTCGCGGCGCTGAAAAGGGGGAGATCGGGCTTAGATGGCCAGGCCCGAGTGGCCCGCCTTGCGAGTCCAGCGTTCGACCATCATCAGAGTGCCGATGCAGATCATGTTGGTCATCATCGACGATCCGCCGTGGCTCATGAATGGCAGGGGGATGCCCACGACGGGCGCCATGCCGGTGACCATCATCAGATTGATCGCCACGTAGAAGAAGATCGTCGCCGTCATGCCTCCGGCCAGCAGGCACGAGAAGCGGTCGGGCGCGCGGCGGGCCACGGTCCAGCCCCAGCGCAGCACGATGCCGAACACCAGCAGCACGAACAGGCCGCCGACGAGGCCCCATTCCTCGGCCATGGTGGCGAAGACGAAATCGGTATGGGGTTCCGGCAGGTAGTTGAGGTGGCTTTGCGAACCCTGGCCGAAGCCCTTGCCGAACACGCCGCCCGAGCCGATCGCGATCTTCGACTGGGTGATGTGATAACCGGCGCCCAGCGGGTCGCTTTCGGGATCGAGGAACGTCGTCACCCGCTTGCGCTGATAGTCGTGGAGCGCGAAGAAATAGGCGAGCGGCGCCCCGATCAGCGCCGCGAGGCCGCCGCCGACGAACCATTTGGCCGGAATGCCGGCGAGGAACATCATCACCACCCCGCCGAAGCCGATCGCCAGCGCGGTGCCGAGATCGGGCTGCAGCAGCACCAGCACCATCGGAAAGCCGATCAGCACCCCGGCCGGGACCAGCGCGCGCCAGGACGTGACCAATCCGGCCGGGAGTGAATGATAGAACGCCGCCAGCACCAGCACGATCGTGGGCTTCATCAATTCCGAAGGCTGGAGCACCAGCGGGCCCAGGGTAAGCCAGCGCTGGCTGCCGCCGCCGATCGCGCCGATGGCTTCCACCGCCATGAGCAGGAGCAGCACGGCGGCATAGGCCGGATAGGCGGCGATCCGCACCAGATCGCGCGGGAAGTGCGAGAGCACCAGCGCCATGACGAGAAACAGGGCAAAGCGCGTCACATGGGACAGCGCATAAGGCTTAAGCGAGCCCCCGGCGGCGGAGTAGAGCACTGCCGCCCCGAAGCAGACCAGCAGGGTGAGCGGCAGGATGACTCGCCAGGGAATGCCGGCGAGCGGGGCGGGGAGGACGGCGAGCTTCATCGGGCGTTGTCCGCGGAGGAGGCGCCATCCGGCTCCGGCGCGGGCGCGACGGCTTCGGTGGCGGCGGCCGTGGGCTGGGCCGCAGCGGCTCGCGCCTCCGCATCCACCTCGCGCGCCACTGCGGCAGGATCGGCGGGGGCAGGGGGAACATCCACACCGGCCGCCGCCGCGTAAGCGGCATAAGTGGCATCGAGGCGCTGCTGCGCGGTTCCGCCCCACTGCTTCTCCAGCGCGTGGAGCGCTTCCAGGCCCTTCGCCGGATCGAACAGATAAGTCATGACGTCACGCGCGATGGGATAGGCCGCCCCCGAACCACCGCCATGCTCGATCACCACGGAGCAGGCGTAGCGGGGATTGTCGAACGGCGCGAAGCAGATGAACAGGCCGTGGTCGCGATATTTCCACGGGCCGCCCTTGCCGCTACCCACGTTGAGGCTGACGACCTGGGCCGTGCCGGTCTTGCCGGCGAGCAGCACGTTTTCGATCGGCAGGCGCGCGCGCCCCGCGGTTCCGGGGCCGTTGACCACGTCCTTCATCGCGGTCTGGATTATCTGCACGTGATCGCCGTGAAAGTTCATGCTTTCGAAGCCGGGCTTGCGCTTGTCGAGCGCGAGGCGCGGCATGATCTTGTTGCCGGTGGCGATGCGCGCGGTCATCACCGCCAGCTGCAGCGGATTGGCCAGCATGTAGCCCTGGCCGATCGTGGCGTTGACGGTGTCGAAGTTCTGCCAGGCCTTGCCGTATTTCTGCAGCTTCCACGCCGGATCGGGCACCGTGCCGTAGAACTGGCTGGCCACGGGGAGCGGAAATTCCTGCCCCATGCCCAGGCGCCGCGCCATGGGGGCGATCACGTCCATGCCCAGCCGCTGGGCGAAGTGATAGAAATAGACGTCGCAGGACTGATAGATGCCCTTGGCCATGTCCACCCGGCCGTGGCCACGGCGGTTCCAGCAGTGGAACACCCGGTTGCCGACCCTTAGGCCGCCGGCACAGGTCGTGGTCTCATGTGGATCGAGGTTGGCCTCGAGGAAGCTCATCGCCACCATCGGCTTGACCGTGGAGCCCGGCGGATAGAGCCCCTTGAGCACCTTGTTGCGCAGCGGCACGCGCTCGTTCTGGCTGAGCATCTGGTATTCGACGCGGCCGATACCGTCGGAGAAGCTGTTGGGATCGAAGCTGGGCATCGAGGCCATGCACAGCAAGTCGCCGGTCAGGCAATCGATGACCACGACCGAACCGCTCTCCAACCCGATGCGGCGCGCGGCGTAATCCTGCAACGGCCCATCGATGGTGAGCTGGACCGGCTTGCCCTGGATGTCCTCCCGCGTATCGAGATCGCGCACGATGCGCCCTGTGGCGGTGACTTCCACCCGGCGGGCGCCGGGCTGGCCGCGCAAGGTCTGCTCGAACTGTTTCTCGATGCCGTCCTTCCCCAGCTTGAAGCCGGGTGTGACCAGGAGCGGGATCGGCTCCTTCTCGTATTCTTCGCGCGAGGCGGCGCCGACAAAGCCGATGAGATGGCCGACCGCGGGGCCGGTGGGGTAATAGCGTGAATATCCGCGCTGGGGGACGACGCCCGCCAGTTCCGGCAGGCGGACGCTGACGGCGGCGAACGTATCGTAGTCTAGGCCATCGGCGACCGGCACCGGCTGGAAGCCGGCGGCCTTGTCGATCTTGTCGCGCAAGTCCTGCAATTCCACGGGCGTGAACTTGAGCAGGCGAGCCAGCTCGGTCACTTCGCGGTCAGGGTCCTGCAGGCGGTCCGGAATGATGTCGATGCGGAAATCGGCCCGGTTGGAGGCGAGGGGAGAGCCGTTGCGATCGAGGATCCAGCCGCGCCGGGGCGGAATCAGCGACAGGTTCACCCGGTTGCTTTCCGACTCCATCTTGTATTTTTCGTTTTCGGCGACGGCGATGTAGCCCATGCGGGCGGCCAGCAGCAGGCCCACGCCGCCCTGTATCGCGCCGACAACGAAGCTGCGGCGATCGAAGCTCTGGGCGAGTGTGCTGGGCGAAAACCTCGGGCGCATCCCAATCTCAGTCGATGCGCCGCACGCGCATCAGGCGAAGCCGATCCAGCATGGCGACGGCGCGGGCGATGATGGGAAAGAGCACGATGGAGAGCAATAGCTGCGGGATGATGACCGTAAACTGCACCAGTGTGAGCGCCGCGCCTGAAAACAGGGCGGCCAAGGCGATATAGACGGTCAGCATGGCCGATGCGGTCAGCCAGTCGAGCCAGAAATTGCGCCAGGGAAAGCGCGCCTCGATCACTTCGATGGCGAACAGCGAAAGCGAAAACAGGAGAACGCCGCTGCCCAGCGGCTGCCCGGAATAGAGATCGTCGAACAGGCCCAGCGGCAGGCCAGCCCATAGCGGCAGCAACCCGGGCCGCAGCAGCCGCCACGCCAGCAGCAGCATGAAGCCGAGCGGCGGCAGGAGCGGAGCGGGCGCGATGATCGGCAGCCACGGCGTCAGCGAGCCGAGCATGATGGTCACCCAGGGGAGCCCATAAGCGAGCAGCGAGGACTGCGTGCGATTGATCCGGCTGCCGAAGGGATCGCGGCGGGCGCGCGGGTTGAGCTGTTCCATCAGTCGCCGCCGGATGCCTCGCCACGCTCTGGCGGCGCGGTGCCGAGGACGGCGGCGGCATCGGGTTGCCAGATCGGCTCCACCACCACGACATCGGTGGCCGCCGGATTGCTGAGCAGGCGGGCAATGGCGCCGTCGCGGGTTATCTCGGTGGCGACCGCCACGGCGATTCCCGGCCGGAACAACCCGCCGGAGCCGGAGGTGACGAAGACGTCGCCCTCCTTTATCGGATTGATGCCGAGGTTGACGAGCCGCAGCCTGAGCGAGCCGTCGGAGCGGCCTTCGGCGAAGGCGATTACATTGTCGGTCGCGCGCCGCACCGGCACCATGCTTTCGCTATCGGTCAGCAGCAGCACGCGCGAGCTGCGTTCTCCCACTTCGAGAATGCGGCCGACGAGGCCCATCGGCGAACTCACCGGCATGCCCCGGCGCACACCGTCCGCGCGGCCGGCGGAAAGATAGCCGATCCGGCGCGCGCTGGAGGATGTGGAGCCGATCAGCCGGGCAACGGCGACAGGCTTTGCCTCTTCTTCCGTGAGCCCGAGCACGGCCTTCAGCCGCACGTTTTCCTGGCGCAGCGCCTCCGCTTCGGCGAGCCGGACGCGGGCGACGCGCATTTCTTCCTGGAGCGCGGCGTTGCGGCTTCCCGCGCGGTAATAGGCGGCGACGGCTTCGAACACGTTCCGGCTGCCGGTCCGCGCCTCGGCCCCGGCTTCGCCCACGGGGGAAACGGCATCGCCCGCCACGGTGCGCAGGTCCGTGAACGTGCCCGGCCGCAGCAGCGAGATCGCCAGCAGCGCGGCGCCGAGCAACACCCCGGCGCCGGCCAGGACATAGCCGGTGAAGACGCCGAGTTGCGCCTTCTTGTTGCTTCCGGAACGGCGGTTCGCGGGCGACGCCATACCGCCCTGTCCCCTCTTTACTCGATCACGATGTTCAAGCGGTCATCAGGACGCCGCGATACACCGGGTCCTCCATCGCCCGGCCGGTGCCCAGCGCGACGCATGACAGCGGGTCTTCGGCGACGCTGACCGGCAGGCCGGTCTCTTCCTTCAGATGATCGTCCAGCCCGCGGATCAGTGCGCCGCCGCCGGTGAGGACGATGCCCTGGTCGACGATATCGGCGGCCAGTTCCGGGGCGGTGTTCTCCAGCGCGATGCGCACGCCTTCCACGATGGCCCCGATCGGTTCGCTCAGCGCTTCGGCGATATTGGCCTGGTTGATGGTGATTTCCTTGGGTACCCCGTTCACCAGGTCGCGGCCCTTGATGATGATCTGTTCGCCCACGCCGTCTTCCGGCACGGTGGCGATGCCGTAATCCTTCTTGATCCGTTCCGCCGTGGCATCGCCGATCAGCAGGTTGTGATGCCGGCGGACGTAGGACACGATCGCCTCGTCCATCTTGTCACCCCCGGTACGCACCGAGGTGGTATAAGCCAGGCCGCGCAGCGACAGCACGGCGACTTCGGTGGTGCCGCCGCCGATGTCCACCACCATGGAGCCGACCGGCTCCGTCACCGGCATGTCGGCGCCGATCGCCGCCGCCATGGGCTCCAGGATCAGGAAGACTTCCGATGCGCCGGCGTTGCTGGCCGCGTCGCGGATCGCGCGGCGTTCCACCGAGGTGGAGCCGGAGGGCACGCAGATGACGATTTCGGGATAGCGGAACAGGCTCTTCTTCCCGTGGACCTTGCGGATGAAGTGCTTGATCATTTCTTCCGCGATTTCGATGTCGGCGATCACGCCGTCACGCATCGGGCGGATCGCCTCGATGTAATCGGGGGTCTTGCCCATCATCAGCTTGGCGTCGTCGCCCACGGCCTTGACGCGCTTGATGCCGTTGATCGTTTCGATGGCCACCACCGACGGCTCGTTCAGCACGATGCCGCGATCCTGCACGTAGACCAGGGTGTTGGCCGTGCCCAAATCGATCGCCATGTTGGGCGAGCCAAGCTTGAAGAATTTCGAAAAGACTGAACTCATCGACTGATCCGTGTCTAACCGTGGCAACAGGAAAGCCGGCGAGCGAGCGGCGGCGCCAGCCGGGTGATGCCGGAGGCCCTAACCAAATCTTCGCGGAATGGCTAAAAATTTGTGTCGATAGGGGCAGGGTTTTGCACCGCTTGGCTCGAAATTGTCGCGCTTGGGCGTTACGAGCGCGGATATGGCCATAATTCGCCGCCTTCCCGAGACGCTCGTCAACCGCATCGCGGCAGGCGAAGTGGTCGAGCGGCCGGCTTCCGCGCTCAAGGAACTGATAGAAAATGCGATCGACGCGGGGGCCGCGCGGATCAGCGTGAGCATCGCCGATGGCGGCCTTTCGCGCCTGGAAGTGACTGACGATGGCTGCGGGATGAGCCCGGACGACATCGCCCTGGCGCTGGAACGCCATGCGACGTCGAAGCTGCCCGATGAAGCGATCGAGCAGGTCGCCACCCTCGGCTTTCGCGGAGAGGCGCTTCCTTCGATCGCCAGCGTCGCCCGGCTGACGCTCGAAAGCCGCCCGCGCGAGGCGGAGCAGGGGTGGAGCCGCACGGTCGATCACGGTGCGCTCGCCAGCGAGGGGCCGGCGGCGCTGCCGCCCGGCACGCGCGTGCGGGTGGAGAACTTGTTCGCCCGCGTGCCGGCCCGGCGCAAGTTCCTGCGCAGCGAGCGCAGCGAATATGCCGCCTGCCTGGATGTCGTGCGCCGGCTGGCGATGGCCCGGCCGGATATTTCCTTCCATTTCGAGCACAACGGGCGGCGTATCCTGGGCCTTCAGGCCGGGGAGAGGCTGGAAGCGCGCGTGGCCGGGATCGTCGATCGCGCGCTGGCCGACAACAGCGTGGCGGTGGATCTGGAACGCGGCGCCATGCGCCTGAGCGGCGTGGCCGGGCTGCCGACCTTCAATCGGGGGGTGGCCGATCACCAGTATCTGTTCGTCAACGGCCGGCCGGTGAAGGACCGACTGCTGACCGGCGCGGTGCGCGGCGCCTATGCCGGGATGCTGGCGCGTGATCGCCATGCGGTGCTGGCGCTGTTCCTGGATCTGCCGGCGGAGGACGTGGACGTGAACGTCCATCCCGCCAAGACCGAGGTGCGGTTCCGCGATGCGGCGGGCGTGCGCGGCTTCATCGTCTCGGGCCTGCGGCAGGCGCTGGCAACCGGCGACCAGCGCAGCGCGCAGACACCCGATGCCGGAGCGATGAGCCGCTGGCAGGCGGAGCCGGCACGCGCCGCCGAACCGGCCGCCGCGCTGCGATCCCTCTTCTCCGCGCGGGACTGGGCCGGCGTGTCGCAGCCGGTGCGCGAGCCGGCCCCCGCCTGGCGCGGCGCGGAGGGGGCGAGCGTGGCCGATCCGCCGGCGGGCCGGGCGGAGCCGTCCGCCCCCCTGCCGGACGAGGCGGAGAGCTATCCCCTGGGCGTGGCGCGGGGGCAGGTGGCGCTGACCTATATCGTAGCCGAAGCGGCCGACGGCCTGGTGATCGTGGACCAGCACGCGGCGCACGAGCGGCTGGTACTGGAACGCTTGCGCGCCGCGCGCGAGGCGAGCGGCCAGGCGGCCAGCCAGGTGCTGCTGATGCCGGAGGTGGTCGAGCTCGACGAACCCGATTGCGATCGCCTGGAGGAGCAGCAGGAGCGCTTTGCCGAAGTGGGCCTGGCGATCGAGCGCTTCGGTCCCGGCGCCATGCTGGTGCGCGCCGTGCCCGCGATGCTGGCCGGCGCGGAGCCTGCGGCCTTGTTGCGCGACGTGGCGGATGATCTTGCCCGTCACGGCGACGGCCTGTTGTTGGCTGAAAGGATAGAGCACGTGCTGGCGACGATGGCCTGCCACGGATCGGTGCGCGCCGGCCGGCCGCTGTCCGTTCCCGAAATGAATGCGCTGCTGCGGGAAATGGAGCGCACGCCGCGCTCGGGTCAATGCAACCATGGCCGTCCGACCTGGATCAAGCTATCTATGGCCGACGTCGAGAAATTGTTCGGGAGGCATTGATGCGGCGGGGGATTTTTGCGCTGGGGCTGGGCCTCGGTGCCGCAGCGCTCGCGGGCTGCGGCGACGAAGTGTCTCCGGACGAGCAGGAGCGCCGGAACGAGCGCGATATCGCGCTGGTCGAAAAGGCCAATCGCGCGATGCCGCCGTTGCGGCAGGTGACACCCGAACCCCTGCTTTATCCGGACATCGAACGCTACGACCTATACGGCGAGGCGTGCAGTTATGCGCCCGGGACGAGCCTGGGCGTGCGGGTGTTCGCCCGTGAGGCGGATGCCTTCGTGAAGATCAACGGCCAGATCGAACGCTTCGCGGCCGATCCCGGCTCTCGCGAGCTGCCGATGCACACCCGCTCTCTTTACAACAGCAAGAACTACGCCCTGCGCTTGAAAGTCAACGAGGATGACGATGCGGGCGAGCGGGCCGAAGGCGGCTACGAAGGTTCGGTCCAGCTGTTCGATGAATATGGCCGGGTGGTTTACGAGGGAACCGGCGTCGCCCAGTGCAAGAGCAACTAGCGGACGCGTTTCACGTAAGTGCGGCCGTCGCGGGTCTCGACCCGGAAGTGATCGTCGGCGCGGAACAGGTCCGACAGCCGCTTGAACCCGTAATTGCGAACGTCGAAGCTCGATCGGTTGCCCGCCAGGTTGCCCACTTCACCGAGCAGCGCGAAGCCGTTCTCGTCCCGCTTGGCGGCTTTCCACGCTGCGCCGAGCAGTTCGATCAGTTCCTGGTAGCCCGCGGTCTGCCCGTCGCCCGATTCGGCCGGCTCTTCCTCGGTCGCGGTGCTGATCAGCTTGTCCACGTCGATGTAGCGGGTGCAGGCGGTCTGGAAGGCTCGCGGCGCTTTCTCGCCGCCGAAGCCGTAGACGATCAGCCCATCCTGTCTCAGGCGCGTGACCAGGGGGGTGAAATCGCTGTCTGAACTCATGATGCCGAACCCGTCGACCTTGCCGCGATAGAGCAGGTCGATGGCGTCGATCGTCATGGCCATGTCGGTGGCGTTCTTGCCTTTGGTCAGGTCGAACTGCTGGATCGGCTGCAAGCCGAAGCGGTGAGTGATCTCGCTCCACTTGCTGAGCGCCGGCTTGGCCCAGTTGGCATAGGCGCGGCGGATGTTCACCTGCCCGAGTTCGGCGAGTACGGTAAGCACCGGGTCGATCCCCGCCGGGCTGGCATTGTCGGCGTCGATCAGCAGGGCGATGTTCTTGAGCGGGTCTTCATCCATGGCGCGCGTGATGCCCGCGCGACGGTTGGGTTGCAAGCTAGCTGGTCGAAACGAATTCGCCGGTATCTTCGTCAAGCAGGTGCAGCACCCCTTCCGAAATGGCGAAGAACGCCCCGCGCAGCCGCAGCTTGCCCTGTGCCTCGAGCTGCGAGACGCAGGGGAAGGTCCGCAGGTTCTCCAGGCTGACCTTGACCGCCGCGTGTTCCATTTCCCGTTCGGCCGTGCGCCCGGTGGTGCCGTATTCCCGTGCGATCGGATCGCGCGCTTCGTCCAGCAGGGCGATCCAGTCGGCGATGAAGCCGCCCTTGCCGGGCTCCGCGCCGCGCAGTTCCTGCGTCAGCGCCGCCTTGCAGCCGCCGCACATGCCATGGCCCATGATCACGATCTCGCGCACCTTGAGCACCTGCACCGCGAATTCGAGCGCGGCCGAAACGCCGTGGCGGCCGGGCGTGGTCTCGAACGGAGGCACCATCGCGGCGATGTTGCGCACGACGAAGATCTCTCCCGGCGCGGCATCGAAGATCTGCGCCGGGTCCACCCGGCTGTCAGAGCAGGCGATGATCATCACCCTCGGCTCCTGCCCATCGCGAAGGGCGGCCCAGCGCTCTCGGCGCGGGACCCAGCCGGTATCGCGGAAACGACGGTAGCCCTCGATAAGGCTGGCGAGTTCGAGACTCGGGGCAATGGTCATGCGGCGGCCATGCAACCTGCCATTGCCACTGGCAAGGCGCTTCCCTAAGTGGCGTGCATGAACGATCTTTCGGCAGCCCCCCGCGTGCCGCGCGAGCGCAAGCCCGACTGGATCCGGGTCAAGGCACCGGTCAGCAAGGGTTTCCAGGAAACGCGCGCGCTGATGCGCCAGCTCAACCTGAACACCGTGTGCGAGGAAGCGGCCTGCCCCAATATCGGCGAATGCTGGACCCGGAAGCACGCCACGGTGATGATCCTGGGTGACGTGTGCACCCGCGCCTGCGCGTTCTGCAACGTCAAGACCGGGATGCCGCGCCGGGTCGATCCGCTCGAGCCCGAGCACGTGGCGCAGGCCGCGGCGCGCCTGGGGCTGGAACATATCGTCGTGACCTCGGTGGACCGTGACGATCTGCCGGATGGTGGGGCGGGGCAGTTCGTGAAGGTGATCGAGGCTATTCGCCGGGCGACGCCGTCGACCACGATCGAAATTCTCACGCCTGACTTCCGCGGCAAGATGCGCGCCGCGGTGGAGGCGATTTGCGCCGTGAAGCCGGACGTTTACAACCACAACCTCGAAACCGTTCCGCGGCTGTATCCGACCATCAGGCCCGGCGCGCGCTATTACGCCTCGCTGCGCCTGCTGGAGGAAGTGAAGCGCCATGATCCGGCGATCTTCACCAAGTCCGGCGTGATGCTGGGACTGGGGGAGGAGCGGCTGGAAATCCACCAGGTGATGGACGACATGCGCAGCGCCGATGTCGATTTCCTGACTATGGGGCAATACCTGCAACCCACGCCGAAGCACGCCAAGGTGGCGGAATTCGTCACCCCGCAGACGTTCAGCGCTTATGGCGCGATCGCCCGGGCCAAGGGGTTCCTGCAAGTGGCATCCAGCCCGCTGACCCGATCGAGCTATCACGCGGGTGACGCCTTCGCCGAGATGAAGGCCGCGCGCGAAGCGAAACTGGCCAAACAGCGCGGCTGATGCCCGGTATCCGCGAAACCCGCAGGCTCCCCTATACGGCGGAGCAGATGTTCGACCTGGTGGCCGATGTCGGCCGCTATCCCGAGTTCCTGCCCTGGGTCGTGGCCACCCGCGTGCGTTCGGATGACGGGCACGAGATGGTCGCCGACATGCTGGTGGGCTTCAAGGCGCTGCGCGAAAAGTTCACCTCGCGTGTCATCAAGGACCGGCCGAACCGGATCGAAGTGATCTACATCGACGGCCCGATGCGCGATCTGGACAATGTGTGGCACTTCCGACCAGCGGAGGGCGGCGGCTGCGAAGTGGATTTCTGCGTCGATTTCTCGTTCAGGAACAAGATGTTCGAAATGCTCGCGGGGCAGTATTTCGATCGCGCGTTCCGCAAGATGGTGACCGCGTTCGAAGATCGCGCGGCCGGGCTCTACGGCAACAGCAGCTCCAGCGCGCAAAGCGTGGCCTGAAGCCGCACGTCCGCCCGATCGGCGGCGTCGAACACCTTGAGCTCCGCTTCCGGCTTGTCCTGACCGCGGATGGCGCGGGCGAAGACCACGGTGCCCACGGGCTTGCTCTCGGTCCCGCCTTCCGGCCCGGCGATGCCGCTGATCGCCACCGCCACGTCGGCCTCGCTGCGCTCCAGCGCGCCCTGGGCCATCTCATAGACGCAGGCGATCGAAACCGCGCCGAAAGCATCGATGATATCGGATGATACGCCCAGGGATTCGGTCTTGGCCTCGTTCGAATAAGTCACGTACCCGCGATCGAGCACCGCCGAGGAGCCGGGAATCTCGGTCAGCGCCGCCGCGACCAGCCCGCCGGTGCAGCTTTCCGCGACGACCACCTTGCGCCCGATGGCGGCGTTTTCGTCCACCACCCGGCGCGCCAGGTCGACCACTTCGCGGGGAAGGAGGGATGCGCTCATGGCCGGCCCACGCGCGGCAAAGCCATTGATGCGGCGACCGGGCCGGCCGGCCGGGTTTGCGAACCGATCACGTCATATCCTTTCGAGCGGGATCAATGTCGCCGCCGCCTGGGCCGCGATACCTTCCCCACGGCCGGTGAAGCCGAGCCGCTCGGTGGTGGTCGCTTTCACGCTGACAGCCTCTATCCCCACCCCCAGCAGCTCGGCAAGCCTTGCCCGCATGGCGTCGCGATAGGCGCCGATCCGGGGCGCTTCGCAAATCAGCGTCAGGTCTACATTGCCCACCGTGAAACCGGCCGCGCGGGCCAGTTCCACCGCATGTTCGACGAACCGGCTGGAAGGCGCGCCGCGCCATTGCGGATCGCTTGGCGGGAAATGCTGCCCTATATCCCCTGCCGCCGCCGCGCCCAGGATCGCATCGACCACTGCGTGCAGGCCCACATCGGCATCGCTGTGGCCGGAAAGGCCGCGCGGGTGATCGATCCGCAAGCCGCAGAGCCAAAGCTCCTCGCCCTCGGCCAGCCGATGAACATCGAAGCCCGTGCCGATGCGCGGCGCTGGTGGCGATTCCATGAAATCTCCCGCGAAAGTGAGCTTGCGCAGGCGCTCGTCCCCTTCGACGAGGGCCACGGGAAGCCCGGCGGCATGGGCGACCTGGGCGTCGTCCCCGGCCATGGCCTCGCCGGACCAGGCGCGATGGGCCGCCAGGATTTCCGCATAGCGAAAGGCTTGCGGGGTCTGTACCCGGCGCAGGGCTTCCCGCTCCGCGCGTCCCGCCATGATACCACGCTCTGCGCGGGCGAGACTGTCCACGACCGGCAGCACCGGGATCGCTGCCAGGCCGCTCTCCAGCGCTCCCAGCAGCCGGTCGATCACCGCCGCCGGGCAGCACGGGCGCGCGGCATCGTGGATCAGGACCAGGCGAGGGCCGGCGTCGGCGAGGGCTTCCAGCGCCGCGCAGACCGAAGCCTGGCGCGTGGCGCCACCCGTCACCAGCCGAATTCCGGGAAGGCCGGCGAGGGCCCTTTGCGCCAGGTCTTCGGCGCCCTGGGGGATGGCCACGGCTACGGGGGTGGCACCGGCGGCAATCATCGCCTCGGCCGCATGCCGCACCAGCGGCTTGCCGCGCCACATGGCGAATTGCTTGGGCACCGGCTGTCCCGCCCGCAGGCCTTGGCCAGCGGCGACGATCACCGCTGCGAACCGGTCATGGGGGGAATTCGCCATGGCGCACGGGGCGCTAGCGCCTTGCAGGGCCACGGGCAATCCATTATGGGCTGCCCAATTTTTAGGCATATCCGCACATGGCTTCGCTTCCTGTTCCGCCCCCGCTTCGGCCGATCGAGATCGGTCCCGAGCGGATCGATTGTCCGGTCGTCCTCGCCCCGATGACGGGCGTGACCGACCGGCCGTTCCGCGCGCTGGTGCGGCGTTACGGATCGGGGCTCAATGTCACAGAGATGATCGCCAGCCCGGCGATGATCCTCGAAACGCGCCAGAGCCTGCAGAAATCCGAGTGGGATGCGATCGAGGAGCCGGTTTCGATGCAGCTCGTCGGCTGCGATCCCGTTTCCATGGCCGAGGCAGCGAAGCTCAGCCAGGATCGCGGCGCGGCGATCATCGACATTAACTTCGGCTGCCCCGTGCGGAAGGTGACGAATGGCTATGCCGGTTCCGCCCTGATGCGCGAAGTGCCGCTGGCGACAAAGCTGATGGAAGCGACGGTTAAGGCCATTTCGGTGCCGGTCACGGTGAAGATGCGGATGGGCTGGGATCACGACAGCCTCAATGCGCCCGAACTGGCCCATATCGCCGAGGATCTCGGCGTGAAGATGGTCACTGTCCACGGTCGCACCCGCAACCAGATGTACAAGGGCGAGGCCGACTGGGCCTTCGTCGCCAAGGTCAGGCAGGCAGTGGCGATCCCGGTGATCGTCAACGGCGACATCTGCGGGATCGAGGACGCCGCCCGCGCGCTGGAGCAATCCGGCGCGGATGGGCTGATGATCGGCCGCGGCGCCTATGGCAGGCCCTGGCTGCTCGGCCAGGTCATGCATTGGTGGCGCACGGGCGAGCGCCTGCCCGACCCGGCCATGGACGAACAATACGCCGTGCTCGTGGAGCATTACCGCGCGATGCTGGCGCATTATGGCGAGGATGTGGGCGTAAAGGTCGCCCGCAAGCATCTGGGCTGGTACACCAAGGGGCTGCCCGCCTCGGCCGAGTTCAGGAACCGGGTGAACTTCATCGACGATCCGGCTCAGGTCCTTGGGGAACTGGAACGCTTCTACGAGCCGTTCCTGCGGCGACGGGCCGCGTGAACGAAGCCGCCGCCGGCAATGTACCCGCGCCGCGCGAGCAGATCGCCGGCCTGACTTTCGCTCTCGTCCTCCTGACGCCCGATCATGTCATCGCCCAGGTCAATCCGGCGGCCGAAAGCCTGATCGGCCGGTCGGCCCGCCGGCTCGTCGGGCGCGGGTTCCTCGATGTGGTCGGCTTCGACGATAGCGCGATGATCGACCGGCTGATGGGGGAGGAGGCGCAGCTCGTCGCGCGCGGGTTGACGATCCGGGTCGACGGCAGTGCCCAGCTTGTGAATATGACCGTGTCCACCCTGGCGGCGCATCCGGGGTGGCGCGTGGTCACGCTGTCCGACGCCCGCCAGGGTGACCGCTTCAGCGAGGAAGACCGGGCAGGGGCCTTGCGCGGGCCGGCCGTGCTCGCCCACGAGATCAAGAACCCGCTCTCGGCGATCCGCGGCGCGGCGCAGCTCGTCGCCCGCAAGCTGGGGGAAAGCGACCGCGCGCTTACCGATCTCATCACCGACGAGGTGGACCGGATCGCCCAGTTGATCGACCGGATGCAGCGCCTGGGCCGCGAGCAGCCCGAGCCGGTGGGGCCGATCAATCTCCATGCGGCGATCCGCCGCGCCTGCGAGACCGTCAACGCCGCTTCGTCCGCGCCGCTTCCCCTGCGTGAAGAGTTCGATCCGTCCCTGCCGCCCGTGCTGGGCAACGAGGGCGCGCTGGTCCAGGTGCTCATCAACCTGATCGGCAACGCGCGCGACGCCTGCGCCGAGGCGGAGAAGCCCGAGATCGTCATCCGTACGCGGTTCGTCAGCGGGCTGGTGATGAACGTGATCCGCCTGGGCCGGCCGATCAAGCTGCCGATCGAGGTCCAGGTCAGCGACAACGGCCCCGGCGTCGATCCGGCGCTGCGGGACCATATCTTCGAACCCTTCGTCTCCAGCAAGAAGAATGGGCAGGGGCTCGGCCTGGCGCTGGTCAACAAGCTGGTGCGGGACATGAACGGGCGCATCAGCCACGAGCGCGACGAAGCGGGCGGGTGGACGCATTTTCGCGTGCATCTGCCGATGGTGAAGTAGGAGAAGCGAATGGCAAGACGCGCCCTGCTGGTGGAGGATGACGCCGCGATCGCGACGGTCATCACCGCCGCGCTGGAGGACGAGGCATTCAGCGTCAGCCGATGCGACAGCATCGCCGGGCGCGACCGGCTGCTGGCCGAAGGCGCGTTCGACGTCATGCTGACCGACGTGGTGCTCGCCGATGGGGACGGGATCGCGTCGCTTGGCCAAGTTCACGAAGCCTATCCCGACATGCCGGTCATCATCCTGTCGGCGCAGAACACGCTGGACACGGCCGTGCGGGCGACCGGCACCGGCGCCTTCGAGTATTTCCCCAAGCCGTTCGATCTTGACGAGCTGATCCGCGCGGCCTGCCAGGCGGCCGATTCCCGCGGCGGCGCCAGCGCGGAAACGAGCGAGCCGGGGGAGGGCCTGCCGCTGATCGGCCGCAGCGCGGCGATGCAGGACGTCTATCGGATGATCACCCGCGTCCTGCGCAACGATCTGACGGTCCTGATCCTCGGCGAATCCGGCACCGGCAAGGAGCTGGTGGCCGAAGCCATCCACCAGCTCGGCGCGCGCAAGAGCGGGCCGTTCGTGGCGGTCAATACTGCGGCGATCCCGCGCGAGCTGATCGAGAGCGAGCTGTTCGGGCACGAGAAGGGGGCGTTCACAGGGGCGGTCGGCCGCAATATCGGCAAGTTCGAGCAGGCGCATGGCGGCACCCTGTTCCTCGACGAAATCGGCGACATGCCGCCCGAGGCGCAGACACGCCTGCTCCGCGCGCTGCAATCGGGCCGTATCCGCCGCGTAGGCGGGCGTGAGGAGATCGCCATCGACGTGCGGATCGTGGCCGCAACCAATCGCGATCTTCTGCCGATGATCGCCAATGGCAGCTTCCGCGAGGACCTTTATTATCGGCTCAACGTGGTGCCGATCCATTTGCCGCCCCTGCGCGAGCGGCAAGGCGACGTGGAGCCGCTGGCGCGCCATTTCCTGCGGCTTGCGGCGAAGGAAGGACTGCCCCGGCGGGCGCTGTCACGCGAAGCGGTCGCCTTGCTGGAAGCGCAGCGGTGGCGCGGCAACGTGCGCGAATTGCGCAACTTCCTGTTCCGCGCGGTGCTGCTTTCCCGGGAAGACACGATTGATGCGCCCCTGATCCGCCAGCTGCTGGCCGATCGCCGCGAGGCCGAGGCAGCGCCCGGCACGGGCGACTTCAGCGGAGCATTGGCAAGCTGGCTCGGCGCGGCGCGCCCTTCATCGGGGACGCTCTATCACGAAGCCCTGGCCGCCTTCGAACGCCCGCTGTTCGAGCATGCCCTGCGCGAAACCGGCGGCAACCAGCTGCGCGCCGCGCAACTGCTGGGGATCAATCGCAATACCTTGCGCAAGCGGCTCGACGATCTTGCAATCGACCCCGAGGTTTTCGCCCGGGGATGAGCGCTTCGCCATTCCCGCATGGGGAACCCGGATTTTGAGCGCCGCGCGCGCCTTTAGAGCATGATCGCCTTTAGTTGAAACACTCGTCATTGCGAGCGTAGCGAAGCAATCCAGGGCAGTTGCGCGACGCCCCTGGATTGCTTCGCTACGCTCGCAATGACGATTCAGTAGGTGATCAGGGCGCAGCCTCGCTAGGTTCCCGCACTCGCGGGAATGACGGAGAGAGGGAGGGCTTACTTCTCCTTGCCGCCCACGCCGTACGTGATCGCGGCGTTGCGGGTCTTCTGGAAGTCTTCCACGCTCATGCCCTTCATCGCGGCATAGATATGGATGTTGCCGACGCCGGTCACCGCGCCGAGCTTCTCGAGCATGAAGAAGATCACGCCATAGCGGATCATGCCGATCCAGTCGCGCCGGCGGATGAGATCGCGTTCCTCGTCGGTCAGGTCGGCGGCGGCCAGCGTGCCTTCCTCGTCCTCGCGGAAGGCCTTGCGCACCTCCGGATCGATCAGTGAGTGCAGGAAGTGGTTGATGCGATAGCCCTTGACCGACCGCTCGATGGTGAAGGGATAGGTTCCCTCCAGGCTCTCCGCCCCGTCCCAGTTCCACTCCATGCGCTCGCGCAGCGCTTCATCGCTTTCGGGCGGCGTGGGCTCGGGCTTTTCTTCCAGGATCATCGTGGCGATCGGGGTCATCGAGGGCAGGAAATAGGCCTTGTGCGTGCATTCGACCTCTTCCGACAGGGCGCCGCGCATCATCATCCACATGACGACTTCGGCGCCTTCCCAACCGCCCAGCTCGGCAAGCTTGGCGATCGGATAGTCGAGCAGGGTTTCCGGGTGCTTTTCGAGCCGGTCCATGAATTCCATGTCCCACTCGGTATTGTTGAACCCGTTGCGTTCGCCGTGGACCTGGTGGCTGAGGCCGCCGGTGCCGCAGATCGCCACCTTGATGTCTTCAGGGTAGGACTGGATCGCGCGGCGAAGCGACTTGCCGAACTTCCAGAAACGCCGCGCCGAAGGCAGCGGCACGGTGAGCACGCCGCAGGCGATCGGCAGGAGCCGGGCGGCCCAGCCCTTGTCGTCATGGTCGAGCAGGACGGACAGCGGCGAGAAGGCGCCGTGATCCAGGTTCTTGCCCTGGAAATAGGACAAGTCGAATTCATCGGCGACCATGGCCTTGGCGATATGCTGGGCGAACTTCGGGTCGCCCTGGATACGCGGCAGATCGCGCGGGCCGCCGCCTTCGTCGGCCGGGCCGTAGCTCTCCCCCACACCCAGCGCGAAATGGCTGTAATGATCGAAGAACGCGGTCATGTGGTCGTTGTAGATATAGACCAGCACGTCCGGCTTCTTGTCGCGCAGCCATTGCTGAACGGGCTCATAGCCTTCGAAGATCGGCTTCCACACCGGATCTTCGAACTTCTTCGCATCCTTGGCGAACGCGATGGTGGGGGTATGCGACGTGGCGATACCGCCAACGATGGTTGCCATGATGCGGGCCTTTCCTTCCATCCCGCGCACAGGGCCGCGCGAGAACGCTCGATTTTCTTATAGTATGGCATGGGGAAGAGGCTTGCGGCAAGTCAACTTCCACATAGGCGAAGGTTTCGCATATCCGAAATGAAGCGGGCGGAGAGGCTGCCGCCGCTCCGCCCGCCAAAACTTCGCTTCCCGAAACGGGAAGGGCGCCTGGCTCAGCTCAAGTGCTTGGAAACCGCGGCGGTCATCTTGAACATCGAAATCTGATCCTTGCCGATGACTGAGCCGAGCTTGGCATCGGGATTGATCTGCCGCTTGTCGTTCTTGTCCTGCAGGCTGTTCGCCTTGATGTAGTCCCATACCTTCGAGGTCACTTCGGCGCGGGTCATGGGACCCTTGCCAATCACGTTCTCGAGGTCTCCCGACAAGTTCACGGGCTTGTTAAGCGCGTTGTTCTTAGCGGCCATTCGTATTCTCCCTTTCTCCATAAAATGCGCACGGCGGATCACATTCCGTCGTCGTCTTCCCAATCGAGATCGTCTTCATCTCCCCCGCGAGCATAGGTGCCCGTCAGCGTCGCGGCGGCAAGCACGTGCCCTTCCATTGCCTCGATCAGGTCGCCGCGGCCGGCACCTGGCATTAAATCCAGCGAAATGTCGAGCGCGAAGAGCTGAAACACATAATCGTGCGGCCCATGGCCGGTTGGCGGGTCGGGCGGAAGCCATTCGGAATTGCCGAATGAATTCTTTCCCACGCGCGGCGGCACCTCTCCTTCCAGCAGCTGGCCGCGCTGGGGGGCGAGACCCCAGACGAGCCAATGGCAGAAGGGCTGGGGCGTCGGCGCATCGGGATCTTCGACGATGAGCGCCAGCTCCGCGGTTCCGGCCGGCGGGGCGGTCCAATCCAGCGGCGGGGCCACGGCGTCATCCTCGTCCGCGGTAAAGCACGGATCGAGTTCTTCCCCATCGTTGAAGGCGGCCGAACGGATCGCGAAGCCATCCCGATTGAGGAGGGCTTCCGTCCCCAGGCGGGCGAGCGCCAGCTTCGCATGGCCGGAACGGACGTTGCGCAGGGCCTTTCCAAGCCAATCCGGGACGTGTTCGAGCATTTTGGCCTTTGGAATGATTTACGCCTGCGGTTCTTGCAGCCTGTGCCAAGCGCCCTCGATATTGGCAAGGGAGGCCCCCTGCGTATCTGTCGACGGATTGGCTCCTTTTGCCGCATCTTCCACAACGATGTGGAGCCAAGGCACTGGGCGCTTGCCTAGCCGGGCGCCACGAATATAGCCTGTACCGGATTTTCGGAGGGGCAGGGTGTTGCGGGACTTCGCTTTTTCGACTCGCGCGGCCCATTCCGCGCTGGTCGCCGGTTGTCTTGCCATGCTCGCTGCCTGCGGGGGCGGGGAAGCGGCTACGCCTTCGCCCAGCGCCACGATCACGCCCACGCCAAGTGCCACGCCCACCACCAGCGCCTGTTCTTTGACCGCGCGACGGAACTGGGCGCTGGCCCAGTTGCAGGAATGGTATCTTTTCCCCAGCCTGCTCAATACCGGGGCGAACCCCGCGGCCTATTCGACGGTTGACGCCTATATCGACGCCCTGGTTGCCCCAGCGCGGGCGCAGAACCGTGACCGCTATTTCACCTACCTGACCTCGATAGCCGAGGAGGAGGCTTATTACGGGCAGGGCGCGACCGCCGGTTTCGGGATGCGGTTCATGCTCGATTTCGGCAGCCGGCTGCTGGTAAACGAAGCGTTCGAGGGAGGCCCGGCGCTGGCGAACGGGATCGATCGCGGGGTCGAGATTCTTGGAATCGGGACGGACGGCAGCAATATCCGCAGCGTTTCCAGCATCCTGGCATCGGGCGGCACGGCGGCCCTCGTCTATGCGCTCGGCCCCGATACCAGCGGCACGACCAGGGTCTTCCATCTCCGCGACCAGGCGGGGGTGGAACGGAGGGTCACCCTGGCGAAGAGTACATTCACACTCGACCCGGTTTCAGACCGCTATGGCGCCAAGATCATCCTGGATGGGGCCAGGAAGGTCGGATACATCAACCTGCGCACTTTCATCGGCCCAGCGAATGAGGATCTGCGGGCGGCCTTCGCTGACTTCAAGGCGCAGGGCGTCACGGAACTGATCATCGATCTGCGCTATAACGGCGGCGGCCTTATCTCGGTGGCCGAATTCCTGGGCGACCTGATGGGGGAGGGGCGCACCGGGCAGGTGTTCGATTATACGAGCTACCGGGAGTCCAAAGCCTTCTGGAACACAAGCCACAGCTTCCGCCCCTTACCGGAATCGATCGCGCCGACGAAAGTCGCCTTCATCGCCACCGAGGGGACGGCTTCGGCCAGCGAACTGGTGGTGAACGGGATGGTCCCTCATCTGGGTACTCAGATGGCGCTCGTCGGCACCAATACTTATGGCAAGCCGGTGGGGCAGGTCGGGGTCGATCGCGACGAATGCGACGATCGCCTGCGCGTGGTCGCGTTGAAGACGGAGAATGCCGATCACCAGGGCGAATACTACAACGGCCTGGCCACTACCGTGCCGGTCACCTGCAGCGCGACCGACGATATTTCTCATCCGCTCGGCGATCCGGAGGAGGGGATGACCCGCGTGGCGCTCGATTTCCTCGCCGGGCGCAGCTGCACCTCGATCCTCGCCGCCACGGCGAGCGCGTCGATAAGCGGCGTGAAGACGGGCGGGGACAAGGCGCTGCTCATCCGCGTCGCGCCGCAAAGCACGCCGCAGCGCGAGATGCCCGGCGCGTTCTGATTTCCGGAACACGCTCCACCGCGGCCCGTTGGTTCGGGGGCGGGATAGCGGAGTTCGTTCCATGGCCCAGCGCAAATGGTCGCAGGAGGTGACCGACCATTCCGATGCCCTCGATCTCGAGCATGGGGTGTTCACCAGGCACGATCCCGCCGAGATCGCCAGCTCTCTCAAGCGATCGGCCGAGCGCAGCGAACGCCGCAAGGCCGATCCTTACCGTTCGGCGATGTCGATGCTCACCTTCTACATCAACCGTGCCGGCAAGGATCTCGACAAGACGCAGAAGCAGGTGCTCGAGGATGCCAAGGGCGAGCTGCGGAAGGCCTTCGGGCGCGAAGCGGAGGATGCGCGATGATCCGCAAGCTGGCCTCGGGCCAATATCGCCTCTGTTCGCGCAAGAAGGATCCTGACACCGGCAAGCGCCGAAATCTCGGGACTTTCGATACGAAGGAAGCCGCGCAGAAGCACGAGCGCGAGGTGCAGTACTTCAAGCGCCACTGAACTCAGACGAAGCGGAAGGCCGACACCATCCCGCCGAGCACAGCTTCGCCGTAATCGTGTGTGCCGTGCGCATCCGATGCCCCTGCGGCGATCATCAATGGCAGCAAATGCTCCTCGCGCGGATGGCACAGCCGCGCCCAGGGTGCGCTTTCCCAGCGAGCAAGCAGCGCCGAGCGTTCCGGCGCCTCGGCTTCGGCGGCGGCGGTGAGCCAGGCGTCGAACTCGCGCGAAGGCGCTTCCGCTCGCGGATCGCCCATGGCGCGCAGGTTGTGAAAGCTCATGCCCGAGCCGAGGATCAGCACCCCTTCGTCGCGCAACGGGGCCAGCGCGCGCCCGGCCGCCAGCTGTATCGCCGGATCGAGCGAGGCGTGCAGTGACATCTGCACCACCGGGATAGCTGCCTCGGGAAAGGCGACCTTGAGCGGGACGAACACCCCGTGGTCGAAGCCGCGTTCCCGATCGAGCGCCGACGGCAGTCCTGCCTCGCCGATAAGGTCCGCCGCTTGCTTCGCCAAAGTGGGCGAGCCGGGCGCGGGCCAGGTGAGCTGATAGGTTTCCGGCGGAAATCCGTAATAGTCGTAGATCAGCGAGGGCGATTCCACGGCGGAAAACGTGAAGGCCGGCGCTTCCCAATGGCCCGAAATCACCAGGATCGCGCGGGGCGGTTCGGGGAGGCTGGCGGGCAGGGCGCGCAGATAGGCCTCCATCCGCGTCCACATCCCCTGCGGATCGGGCATGAAGAAGCAGGGTCCGCCACCGTGCGGAATGAACAGGCTGGGCTGACGATCGGGCATGCCGGCTCTCTAGAGGCGATCCGCACCGATACCAATGGTCACGGTTGGTCCGCCCCTTCGAAGGGCTGGCGCTGGGTCCAGCCGCAACCGGCGCGGGTATCCTTGCCGATCTCCAAGGTGATGGTGAAGGGATAGCTGCGGTCGGACATGCCGTCGCTGCACGCCAGCGGAGTGGCCATCATCACGAATTCCTCGCCGCCGAGCATCCCCGTGAAGGAAACCCCGCCGCGTCCGGCGAACCGTTCCACCTGAACGGCCTGGCCGGCCTGGTCTTCCGGCGTGGTATAAGTGAGCGCGCTGCCGGTCACTTGCCCGCCCCAGAAAGGCTCCGTCCCCACGAAATGGAGCGTCTCGCTGGCGGTGATGCCGTCATAGGGCTGGCTGTCGTCCGCCGCGCCGTTTGCCGGCGCTCCGTTCGGCTGCTGGTGGCAGGCGGCAAGCAGAAGGATTGCCGTGGCGAGGATGGATCGGCATGATGTCATGGCAAGGCAACCTTTTGCCGCATTCGGGTGTTCCCGCAAGCGGAGGCGTTGTCGGGTGGGAGAGGGCAGGCATGGCACGGACAAGGCGCACCCGCATACCGATCATCGCGAAACTGGCACCGGCGGTGGTCGTGGCCGGAATGGCGCTCGGCTGGCTGCTCGGTTCGGCCGCCGATCCGATGATGAAGCAACGCGCCGAATCCGGCGGAGACGCGGCTCTCCGTTCCTCGTCGGCGTTCACGCGCCCGGCGGACGGAGGCTGGCCCGCTTTAGGTTCCGACGCGCCGGATGCCTCGGCAAGCTACCGCCCGAACCTCGATTATGATGCCGTCGTCGGCGCCGAGTGGGCTTTCCCCGAGGCGTCGGACGATGCCGACTTCGCGCAACCGTCCTCGTCCGACGATGCGTTCGAGGCGGCCGGCAAGGCCGAGCAGGCGTCCGAAGACGCCACGGCCGCCATGGCGGCCTCGACACCGGATGAACCGGCGGTGGAGCCCGAGGCGCGCAAGTCCGCGCTCGCGCGATCGGGGCTTTATTGACGCCCGGCATTGAGGCGCAGCGCGTTGTCCCCGGCTTTCGGCACCTCGTGGCCGAAATTGCCTTGCAATCCTGCAACAGCATTGTTGTAACACTGCAACGATGGCTTCTTCCCCCGAGCCAATTCGACAAACCTCTCGCCGCACTCCCCGCTGGTGGCGCCGGACGCTTGTCGCCTCGCGCAGGCTGAATTTCTACCGCGCGCTGGAGATTGCCGCCGCGGCCGCCCTGGTGGTCATGCTGATCAGCTCGTACCTGGTGCTGGCCGAGGGGCCGGAACCGAACAGGCCGGTTCCTTCGATCCAGGCGGCGGCGATGCTGGTGGGGACGCTTATCCCCGCGCTGGGCCTGATCGTGCTGGCCGGCCGCCGCATCGCGATCCGCCGCGCGGGCGGGACCAGCGCGCGGCTGCATGTCAGGCTGGTGTTCTTTTTCTCGCTCGTCGCGGCGATTCCGACGCTGCTGGTGGCCGTTTTCGCCAGCGTGCTGCTGCAATCGGGCCTCGGCTTCTGGTCCAATTCCCGCGGGCTCCTCGAAAGCGCCAACCAGCTCGCACGCGGTTATTATGAGCAGGCGCAGGATGACGTGCGCCTGGAAACCGAGATCATGGCCGACGACCTGCGCGACTATCTGCGCCAGGTCAGCATCGCCAGCATCGATTTTCGGGACAATTACGGCTATCAGGCCGTCTATCGCGGCTTCAGCGAAAGCGCGATCCTCCAGCAGGCATCCGATGGCGGGATGCGCATCGTGGCGATCGTCGATCCGGCGGAAGATACCGCGCGGCAGCGCATCACGCCGGAAACGCTCAACCGCCTGAGGCAGGGCGAACAAGTCGTCATCACCGGCAGCTTCCAGCGGATCGAGGCGATAACCCTGATCGACCGGCAGGCGCGGCTCTATCTGTACAATGCGCGGCAGGCGAACCCGGAAGCCCTTTCGCTTTACCGGAACGCGGGCACTGTCCTGAAGGATTACGAAGGGCTGACCCAGCGCGCGCGCAAGCTGCAATTGAACTTCAACCTGATGCTGTTCGGCGCCTCGCTTGCCCTGGTCTGGCTGGCGGTGTGGTTCGCGCTGCGCTTCGCCGACCGGCAGGTGAAGCCGCTAGCCGACCTGGTCACCGCGGCGCGCGAGGTGGGCAGCGGCAACTACGCCCTGCGCGTGGGCGGGCGCACCGGGGCTGACGAGATCGGCCTGCTCAACCGTGCCTTCAACCGCATGACGGCGCAGATCGAGCGACAGACCGATGCGCTGATCGGCGCGAACCAGCAGCTTGCGGAGCGGCGCGCGTTCATCGAGACGGTGCTGCAATCGATCACCGCGGGTATTCTTTCAGTCGATCCGGAAGGCCGGATCCTGCTGATGAACAATTCGGCCCAGCAGCTGCTTCTCGAACGGACCGGGCCGACTCCGCTGGGCCTGGAGCTGGAGCAGGCCGCGCCGCAGATCGCCGCGCTCGTCCGCAGCGGTGCCAGCAGCGGCATCGTCCAGTACAGCAAGCATGGCGAGTTGCTGACGCTGGCGGTCAAGGTGGCGTCCGTCACCGAAGGGCACGTGATCACGTTCGAGGACATCACCCGCCAGCTGCTCGATCAGCGGCAGGCCGCCTGGTCGGATGTCGCCCGACGCATCGCTCACGAGATCAAGAACCCGCTGACCCCGATCCAGCTGGCGGCTGACCGGCTGAAGCGCCGCTATCGCAAACAGATCGAGCAGGACGGCGAATTGTTCGAGGAACTGACCGGCACGATCGTGCGCCAAGTGGGCGACCTGAGGAAGATGGTGGACGAATTCTCCTCGTTCGCTCGGCTGCCCAAGCCGGTGTTCCGGCAGGAGGACGCGGTCGACCTGGTGCGCCAGGCGATGTTCCTCCAGGAAGTGGCGCATCCCGAGATCACTTATACCTTTTCCGCTGCCGAGGCGGTGCCGCCGATCGGGTGCGACCGGCATCAGTTCGGCCAGGCGATGACCAACGTGCTCAAGAACGCCGCCGAAGCCATCGAAGCCCGCGCGCGGGAAGCGGATCTGGATTTCCGCGGGCGGATCGAAGTGGCCGCCGAAGTGGACGACAGGTTCCTGACCCTCTCCGTCACCGACAACGGCGTCGGCCTGCCGCAAGGGGGGGAGAGCATCATGGAACCCTATGTGACCACGCGCGAGAAGGGCACCGGCCTTGGCCTCGCGATCGTGAAGAAGATCGTGGAGGAGCACGGCGGGGAACTGCATTTCGCCGCCGCACCGGGCGGGGGCACCTGCGCGACCTTGCGTTTCGCCCGCGATCCGCTGGCGGCCGGCGCCGGCAGCGAGGCGGCCGAATGATTGCCTTTTCGTTTCGATGGGAGTTGATTTGATGGCGCTCGATATCCTTGTCGTCGATGACGAACAGGACATCCGGGAACTCGTCGCCGGCGTGCTGAGCGATGAAGGCTACGATTGCCGCACGGCGGCCGACAGCACCACGGCGCTGCGCCTGATCGACGAACGACGGCCCAGCCTGGTGCTGCTCGACGTGTGGCTGCACGGCAGTGCGATGGACGGGCTGGAAGTGCTCGATGCCATCAAAGTGCGCGAGCCGCAGCTGCCGGTAATCATCTTTTCCGGCCACGGCAATATCGACACCGCCGTTTCCGCGATCGGCCGCGGGGCGGCGGATTTCATCGAGAAACCGTTCGAGGCGGAGCGCCTGCTGCTGCTGGTCGCCCGCGCCACCGAGACGGAGCGGCTGCGGCGCGAGAACGCCCGGTTGCGCGAGGGCTTCGGCTCGGCGGAGGAATTCACCGGCAATTCCAGCGCGATCAATACCGTGCGAGCCACCTTGAAGCGCGTGGCCAATACCGGCAGCCGCGTGCTGATCTCCGGCCCGGCGGGATCGGGCAAGGAAGTCGCCGCACGGCTGCTGCACAGCTGGAGCCCGCGGGTCGACAAGGCCTTCGTCATTGTCAATTCGGCGCGTATCACGCCCGAGCGCTTCGAGCAGGAGCTGTTCGGCGAGGAAGCCGATGGCAAGCTGGTGCTTCCCGGGCTTCTGGAAATGGCCGATGGCGGCACGCTCTATTTCGACGAGATCGCCGATATGCCGCTCAGCACCCAGGCCCGCATCCTGCGCGTGCTGACGGAACAGAGCTTCGTGCGCGCGGGCGGCAACCGGCAGATTCGGGTGGACGTGCGCGTGGTGTCTTCCACCGCCCGCAACCTGGAGAAGGAGATCGCCGAGAAGCGCTTCCGCGAGGACTTGTTCTACCGGCTCAACGTCGTTCCGCTGGCTGTGCCTTCGCTCGCCGCGCGGCGTGACGATATCCCAGCGCTGGCCGATCATTTCTTCACTCGCTACGCGCGGGAGCAGGGCCTGTCCGCGCCCGAGCTGTCGCCCGAGGCGCTGGCGGCGCTCCAGGCTTATGACTGGCCCGGCAACGTCCGCCAGTTGCGCAACGTGGTCGAACGCACGGTGATCCTCGCCCCGCGCGACCGCATGGGGCGCATCGAGCCGGACATGCTGCCGGAGGAGATCACCGGCGCCTCGTCGGACAACGGCGTCGGCATTTCCGCGCTGATGGGCGTCCCGCTTCGCGAGGCCCGGGAGAGCTTCGAGCGCGAATATCTGCGGATCCAGATACGCCGGTTCTCGGGCAATATCTCCAAGACGGCGGGGTTCATCGGCATGGAACGCTCTGCCCTGCATCGCAAGCTCAAGCTCCTTGGCATGAGCGAGCGGGGCGTGGCGGCCGAAGAGTGAGCCGCGGGAACCAGTCGTTCCATTTCCTGTTTGCCGAAGGACGAGCCAGACTCTAGGTTCGGGGCAGACGTCGGTTGTCCGCTTGCTGTCGCATCCGGGCACCAGAATGCGGATCGCGCAATGCGGCCCGCCAACAATGAGGAGTCAGTTGAATGACCAAGGGAACCCTGACGGCTCGTGCCCGTCCCGCGCCGGAGCCCGTCGCGCCGCCTGCCGGCAACGGGGGCAATGGCAAGCCCGCCAATCTGCAGGATCTGTTTCTCAACCAGCTGCGTCGCGACAAGACGCCGGTGACGATGTTCCTGGTCAAGGGCGTCAAGCTCCAGGGTATCGTTACCTGGTTCGACAATTTCTCGATCCTGCTGCGGCGCGATGGCCAGTCACAGCTGGTCTACAAGCACGCGATTTCCACGATCATGCCCGGCGTGCCGGTGGATGCGGAGCAGTTTGGCGCCGGGAGTGATGGCGGCAAGAAGCAGCGCCTGCTCCAGGATATCTTCCTCTCGCGCGTGCGCGATGCCGGGGTCCAGGTGACAATGTTCCTGGTCAACGGCGTCATGCTGCAGGGGCGTATCGCTGCTTACGATCTGTTCTGCATGCTGCTCGAACGCGAAGGCTTCGTGCAGCTCGCCTACAAGCACGCGGTCTCCACGATCCAGCCCGCCGCCCCGGTCGACCTGACGGCCGATCTGGGCGACGATGAAGGTGACGGCGCCTGACCAACGGCGAGGACATCGAAGGCGAAGTCAGCCGCGGCGCGCGGGCCCTCGTCGTCTGTCCCGATATCCGCTCGCGCCGCAGCGCGCAGGACCCGGAGGCGCGGCTTGAAGAGGCCAAGGGGCTGGCGCAGGCGATCGGCATCGTGGTCGCGGACGCCTTCGTCGTCCCCGTACGCGATGTGCGTGCCGGCACGCTGTTCGGCGAAGGGCAGATCGCGCGCATCGCCACGGAATGCGAGCAGGAACAGGCGGAGCTGGTCATCGTCGATGGCGCGCTCACCGCGATCCAGCAGCGCAATCTGGAGGAGAAGCTGGGCCGCAAGGTCATCGACCGGACTGGGCTGATCCTGGAAATCTTCGGAGAACGCGCGGCGACGGCGGAAGGCCGGCTGCAAGTGGAACTGGCTCATCTCGATTACCAGCAGAGCCGGCTCGTGCGCAGCTGGACCCATCTGGAGCGTCAGCGCGGCGGCTTCGGCTTCCTGGGCGGCCCCGGCGAAACGCAGATCGAGGCGGACCGGCGGATGATCCGCGCACGCATGGGCAAGCTGCGCCGCGAGCTGGACCAGGTGCGCAAGACTCGCGAGCTGCATCGCCAGCGGCGGGGCAGGGCGCCCTGGCCGGTGATCGCGCTGGTCGGCTATACCAATGCGGGCAAGTCCACGCTGTTCAACCGGATGACCGGGGCCGGCGTCATGGCCGAGGACCTGTTGTTCGCCACGCTCGATCCGACGATGCGCGCGATCGAGCTGCCGGGGGTGGAGAAGGCGATCCTCTCGGACACCGTGGGGTTCATCTCGGACCTGCCGACGCAGCTCGTCGCGGCGTTCCGCGCCACGCTGGAAGAAGTGACGGCGGCCGACGTGATCCTGCATGTGCGCGACATAGCCAATCCCGACAGCGCCATGCAGAAGCGGCAAGTGCTGGACGTTCTGGCCACGCTGGGCATCATCGAGGGGGAGGGGGCCGAGCCCACGATCCCCGTGATCGAGCTGTGGAACAAATGGGACCTGCTCGATCCCCGGCGTCGCCAGGAGCTCGAGGCCATCGCGCAAGGCGATCCCGATGTGCTGCCGATCTCGGCCGAGACGGGATACGGCGTGGACGCCTTGCGCGCCTTGCTTGGGGAACGGCTCACACGCGGCGCGCGGCTGCATTCGATCACCGTTCCGGCAAGCGACGGCGCACGCATCGCCTGGCTGCACCGGCATGGCGAAGTGCTGGCAGACAATGAAGCCGGCGAGGGCGACGGAGGCCCGCTGCGGCGCATCGACGTGCGGCTTACCGACAAGGAATGGGGCCGCTTCGAAGCGCTCGAGCCATCCGGCTGAGGCGACCGCTCAGGCTTCCTCGCGCTTGACCTGCTGCCAAAGCGCTTCCTGCCGATCCAGCGGCAGATCCGCGAACCGGCCTTCCGCCCTATCCTCCATGGCGCGATAACGGCGTTCGAACTTGTCGTTTGCCGCGCGCAGCGCTTCTTCCGCGCCGATGCCGTAAGCGCGCACGAGATTGACCGCTGCGAACAGCAAATCCCCGGCTTCTTCCAAACGCTTGTCGGGCGAAGCTTCCTGAAGCTCGCAAGCCTCTTCAGCCAGCTTGGCGGCCGGTCCGGCGGGATCGGGCCAGTCGAATCCTTCGCGCGCGGCGCGCTTTTGCAGCTTCTCGGCCCGTAGCAGCGCCGGCAGGCTGCGGGCGACGCCGTCCATCGCACTCTTGGCGCCTTTCTGCGCACGCTCGGCGGCTTTGAGCGCCTCCCAGCGTTGATCGCGCGCTTCGCCAGGTGGCGGCTCGTCACCGAAGATATGCGGATGGCGGGCTTCCAGCTTGTCCGAGATCGCCCGGGCGACGTCGTCGAAGGCGAACTGGCTGGCTTCTTCGGCGATGCGGGCCTGGAACACCACCTGGAACAGAAGATCGCCAAGTTCATCGCGTATGTCATTGATATCGCCGCGCGTCACCGCGTCGGCGACTTCATAGGCTTCCTCGATCGTGTGCGGCACGATGGTCTCGAACCGTTGCGCTCGATCCCATTCGCACCCGCCCACCGGATCGCGGAGCCGGGCCATGATGCGGAGGAGGCGGTTGAGCTGTTCGGACATGTTAGGATGATAATAGATATTATGTTAAATAAGGGAAGCTGTTCCGAGGGATCAGTGCCCTATCGCGACGAAGACCCCGGCCACCACCAGAAACACCGTTGCCCACGCCAGCGCCATCATCAACGTCTTCTTCATGTCGATCCGCTGGGCCCGGAAAGCGCTGAGAGCCAGGATCAGCCATCCGGCCAGCGCAACCAGCGAGATCCAGCTGATCTGGGTCACGCGACCAGCACCATGCCGTCATAGCCGACCACGACACCTGGCGGCAGTTCGCTGGAAAGCGTGGCGTAATCCATGCTCTTGTCGAGATGCGTCAGCACCGTGGTCTGCGCGCCACATTGGCGCGCCATGTCCAGCGCCATCGCCAGGCTGGCATGCGTCGGATGCGGCTCGCGGCGCAGGCAATCGGTCACCAGGATGTCGATGCCGTCGAACAGGGCCAGCATCGCATCGGTAACTTCACTAAAGTCTGTCGCGTAAGCTATTGATTTTCCGTCAGCATCGAAGCGATAGCCGGTACTGGATGTGGGGCCATGCGGCATTTCCACCGAGCCGACCGCGAAGCCGGCGTGGATCTTGACCACGTCGAGCGTTTCGAGCTGAACGATCGTCGGATAGCCATAGCGGCCGGCGAAGACATAGCCGAACCGTTGCCGCAGGCTGCGCGCCGTTTCCGCGGAAGCGAAACCGGGCAACGGTGCATTGCGGCTGAAGCGCATCGGCCTCAGGTCATCGATACCGTGACAATGATCCGCGTGGTCGTGCGTCCAGAAGACCCCGTCCACTTTCTCGATGTCGTTGGCGAGCAATTGCTGCCGCAAGTCTGTCGAGGTATCCACCAGCAGGCGGGAGCCCTCGTTGCTTTCGACCATGATCGAGACGCGGGTGCGGCGGTTCCTGGGCTCCTTCGGATCGCACTCGCCCCAGTCATTGCCGATGCGCGGCACGCCGGTCGATGTTCCGGAACCGAGCATCACCAGCTTCACGGAACGGCCTTTCGGAACAAGTTGTAGAAATTGCGCGTGGTCCGCTCCGCCAGCATCTCCAGGCTTTCGCCCCTCAGGCCGGCGACGAACTCGGCGGTGGCGCGAACATAGGCCGGCTCGCAAGTCTTGCCGCGATAAGGCACGGGCGCGAGGAAGGGGCTGTCGGTTTCCACCAGCAGCCGGTCCGCCGGGATCGCCGGGGCAAAGTCCTGCAATTCGCGGGCATTCTTGAAAGTCACTATCCCTGAAAGCGAGATCGTGAGCCCCAGTTCCAGCACCTTGTGCCCGAAATCGGCCGAAGCGGTGAAGCAGTGGATGAGCGCGGGGAAAGCGCCCTTCTCCATCTCCTCGGCCAGAATCGCGGCAGTATCCTCTTCCGCGTCGCGGGTATGGATGACCAGCGGCAAGCCCGTCTGCCGGGCGACCGCGATATGACTGCGAAAAAGCGCGCGCTGCACGGCGCGGTCTGACTTGTCGTAATAATAATCGAGCCCGCTTTCGCCCAGGCCGATCACTTTCGGATGCGCGGTGGCCTCGAGCAGAGCCGCCTCGCCCAGATCGGCGTGCTGTTCGGCTTCATGCGGATGAATGCCGACGCTGGCCCAGACATCGGGCTCCCGCTCCGCCGAGGCGACCACCGCTTCCCATTCGCTGCGCCGGGTGGAAATGTTGAGGAAGGCCCCCACCCCGGCTTCCCGCGCGCGGGCCAGCACGGCGGGCTGATGCTCGACCAGCCCGTCGTAGTTCAAGTGGCAGTGGCTATCGACCAGCATCAGGCGCCGGCCTCTGCAGAGGCTTCCTGGGGCAGCTCCAGACGGGGAAACAGTCCGACGGGCTGGTCTATCCGGTAATGGGCTTCGGCCAGCGGCGAATACCAGCTTGAGCGGATGCCTTCGAACGTGCGCAGATGCTCCGCCACGCCCATCGCATCGAGCAGCTTGCGCGCCGCCTCGGGCATGACCGGGCTGACGGCCACGGCCAGCTCTGCGATGACGATATAGAGGGTCGCCAGCACAGTGCGCATCCGTTCGAAATCGGTCTTCTTCAGTGCCCAGGGCGCCTGCGCGTCGATATAGGCGTTGCAGGCGAACACCGCGCCCATCCAGCTTTCCAGCGCCTGCGAGAAGGCAAGCTGCTCGAACGCCGCCGGCATGTCCTGCGCGATCGTGCGGTCCACCAGCGCGAACAATGCCAGATCCTCGTCGGTCTGCTTGAGGATCGGCGGCAGCACGCCCTCGCAGTTCTTGTAGATCAGCGACAGCGTGCGCTGCGCCAGGTTGCCGAAGCTGTTCGCCAGTTCCGCATTGTTGCGATTGACGATCGCCTCGTGCGACCAGCTTCCATCCTGCCCGAAGCTGAATTCGCGCAGCAGGAAATAGCGCAGCGTGTCCACGCCATAGCGATCGGCCAGCTCGCCGGGATCGGTGACGTTGCCAAGCGTCTTCGATTCCTTGACCCCGCGGTTGAGCAGGAAGCCGTGCGCGAACACTGCCTTGGGCAGCGCCAGGCCGGCGCTCATCAGGAAGGCCGGCCAATAGACGGCGTGGAAGCGCACGATATCCTTGCCGATCAGGTGCAGGTCGGCGGGCCAGAACTTGCCGAATTGCGTTGTGTCGTCAGGATAGCCCACGCCGGTGAGATAGTTGGTCAGCGCATCGACCCACACGTACATCACGTGGTTTTCCGCGCCCGGAACCTTTACGCCCCAATCGAAGCTGGTGCGGCTTACCGAAAGATCGCGCAGCCCGCCTTCGACGAAGCTGCGGACTTCGTTGAGGCGCGTCGCCGGGCGGACGAAGCCGGGATTGTCGCGATAAAGCGCCAGCAGCGGTTCCTGATAGCGCGATAGGCGGAAGAACCAGCTTTCTTCCACCGTCCATTCCACAGGGGTGCCCTGGGGAGACAGCCTTTCGTCCCCCTCCCCCGCGATCAGCTCGCTTTCGTCATAGTAAGCCTCGTCCCGCACCGAGTACCAGCCCTCGTAGCGATCGAGGTATAGGTCGCCATTGGCCTCCATCGCCTTCCAGATGGCCTGGCTGGCGCGATGATGCGCATCTTCGGTCGTGCGGAAGAAGCGATCATACGAGATATTCAGCTTGTCGAACAACACACGGAAATAGCCCGACATTTCATCCGCCAGCGCGCGTGGCGTCACGCCGAGGTCGCGCGCCTTCTGGGCCATCTTCAACCCGTGTTCGTCGGTGCCGGTCTGGAACCGCACCTCGCGCCCTTGCAGGCGCTGGAAGCGGGCCATGACATCGGCGGCGATCGTCTCATAGGCGTGGCCGATGTGCGGGCGGCCATTGGGATAGTGGATCGCGGTGGTCAGGTAATAAGGCTCAGCCATGGACCGGTTCCCTAGGCATCGCGACGGAGGCGAGCAAGGTGCCGATTTCCATCACCAGCAAGCCGGGATCGAAATTGTAAGTGGGGGCCTGGGCCGCCAGCCGCACGAGTTGCGCATGGGCTTCGCTCAGCGCCGGTAGCACCGCGACGTCCGTCGCCCGCATCCGCCCGGCGACCACCGCGCGGGCCAGATCTATCGCCGCGAGCTGGCGCCGGCGATCGGGCCGCGTGCCGATCGCTTCGGCCAAGCGCCCACGGCGGGCAAAGTCGGGATCGCCCTGATCGGCGACCTCCCGCATCAGGCGATGCAGCTCTGCCAGGTCCAGTTCCACGAAATCGAGCGCAACGCCGGGAGAGCCGCCGGCGGCGGCAATCGCCGCTTGCCTGACGGCGTCATCCGCCCGCGGTGCCTCGCGCCGCAGGATCGCGTCGATTTCCGCATCGCCCAGCCGGGGGAAGCGCACGATGCGGCAGCGCGAACGGATGGTCGGGAGCAGGCGCCCCGGCCGATGGGCGACGAGCAGGAAGAAGCTGCCGGCCGGAGGTTCCTCCAGGCTTTTCAGCAAGGCGTTGGCCGCGCCTTTTTCGAGATCGTCGGCCGGATCGATCACGATCGCCCGCCGCGAGCCGAGCGTGGGCCGCGTGGTCAGCCGCTGCTGCATCGCACGGATCTGATCGACGGTTATGTTGCGCTTCGTCTGGTAAGGTTTGCCTTCATCACGTTTCTTCTCGTCATCGGCGGTGGCGGGCAGCGGTTCCAGCACGATCACGTCCGGATGGTCGCCGGTGATGCGTGCCGCGCCCGGTTCCGTGACGAGCTCGCGCGCGGCCTGCATGGCAAAGGCGGCCTTGCCCAGCCCGCGCGGCCCCGCGAGCATCCAGGCATGATGCAGACGCGGCCCGGCCACGGCGGCGTGCCATTGGCGCCAGGCCTCGTCATGGCCGGATAGGGTCACCTCTCATGCCCCAGCAACGGGGCCAGGGCCCGCATGATCGCCTCATGCGTCGCTTCAGGCGTGCCGGAGGCGTCGATCCGGACGAAGCGAGCAGGCTCGTCCTCGGCGAAGCGGCGGAAGGCCTGGGCGACGTGCTGGTGATAGCCGGCATCGCGCCCGCCGATCGCGTCCAATTCGTCGCCGTCGCGCCGGGCGATCCGCGCTGCCACGGCCTCTTCCGGCGCTTCGAGCAGTAGGGCGAGATCGGGCAGCAGCGCGCCCGAGCCGATGCGATGGAGCGCGAGCAGGTCGGCGTCGGCCATGCCCCCTCCTCCGCCCTGATAAGCGCGCGAGGAATCGAGGAAGCGATCGCATATGACCCAATGCCCGGCTTCCAGCGCCGGCCTGATCGCCCGGGCGACATGATCCGCGCGCGCCGCCGCGAACAGCAGGGCTTCGGCTTCCACCTTCCAGCCTTCGCCCGGCGGATGGAGCAGCAGCGAACGAATGGCTTCCGCCCCCGGCGTTCCGCCCGGCTCGCGCGTGAGCAGAACCTCGTGCCCCTGCCGCCTCAGCGCTTCCGCGAGCAGCCGCGCCTGGGTGGACTTGCCGGCCCCCTCGCCGCCTTCCAGCGCGATGAAGCGCCCGCGCGTCACGTCAGCAGGCCCAGCACGCCGTTCCACAAGCGCATGACCGGATTGGCGCGCGAGACGGATTCGGCGGCGAGCAGCGGCACGTCATGCGGGGCTTCGCCGTCGACGGTGACGTGGAGGAAGGCGATCGGCTGGCCTTCGGCGATCGGCGCCTCGATCGGGCCGCGATAGCGCACGGAGAGCTTCACCTTCGCGTTGGTTCCCCGGGCCATGCTGGCGAGAACCTCCCCATCGGTGCGCAGGCTGACATGGCGCTTGTTGCCGTTCTGCACGCGGGCTTGGCCGACGGGGGTGTGGGCCGGGAGCACCGGCCGGCTTTCAAACGCGTCGAACCCCCAGGTCAGCAACTTGCGCGCCGTGGTGTTGCGGATCGAAGCAGTGGGCGCGCCGGCGATGACCATGACTAGCCGCCGGGAGCGGCGCTGGGCGGAACCGAGGAAATTATAGCCTGCCTGCCGGGTGTAGCCGGTCTTGATCCCGTCCGCGCCGGCGATCACGCCGGTGATCGGATCGTGATTGTCCTGGGCGATCTGGCGATAGCGCATGCCGCGGTGGCCGAAATATCGGCGGTAGAGGCCGGGATAGCGGGTGGTCAGCGTTTCGGCGAGGATCGCCAGGTCTTTCGCGCTGGTATAAGTCCGCCCTTCGTCCGGCCATCCGTTGGGCGTGCCGAAATGGGTATCCTCCATGCCCAGCTCGGCCGCGTTGCGGTTCATCAGCGCCAGCCAGGCGTCCTGCGATCCAACGGCGGCAACCGCCAGGGCCACGGCGCCGTCATTGGCGGAAACCGTGGTGACGCCGAGGATGAGTTCCCCGACGGTCAGCCGGTCACCCGCCTGGAGGAACATGGTGGAGCCTTCGCCGGACCACAGCTCGGCCACTTCCTTGCTGACCGTGACCGGCGTGTCGGGCGAAAGCTTTCCCTCCTCGATCAGGCGGAAAGCCGTATAAGCCGTCATGACCTTGGTCACCGAGGCGGGCACGAAGCGTCGGCTGGGATCGCGCGCGTAAAGCGTCTGCCCGCTGGAGAGATCAATCAGCAGGGCGACCGGGATCGCCGGATCGACCGGCGCGGCAGAGGCGGCGGCCGGCGCAGCCTTGGCCGGTACCATAGGAACAGGCGCCGGGGCGGCCCCGAGCGTGAGCACGGCCAACGAGGCCATCACCATGGTCTTGATAGTCAAGTTCGCTCCCACCGCCGGCGCGACTGGCGCCGGAACGATCAGCCGGTCCCAGAGATTCGGGCATCGGTATAACCCGCGGTATGAACCTTGGCGAGCGAGGCATCGGCTTCTTCGGAGGACGAAAACGGGCCGTGCACGCGGGGGAAATATCACCAGCGAGACTGACCGAACCCGGCCAGGCTCAGCCGATGGAGAAGCCCGAAAGCGGCACCTTCACCGCGCAATCTCGTCCGCAAGCAGGCCCACACTCATCGCATAGTAGTTGGAGCAGTTGTATTCGAGGATGACCCTATAATTCTGGGTCAGGAGATAGCTCGGCGCGGCCGGGCCATCGGGCTCGAACAAGGCGGCCAGGGTATCGTCGGAAATCGCGCCCTGGGGGATTACGCCCAGCTCGCGCCATTCGCGCACCGTCTTCCACTGGCTGTGGCGGACATGCACGCGCGGGCACGCCGGCGAAACCATCCGCGTCTCGATCGCGGCGCGGTTCACGCTATTGGGCGCATAGGCGCGGACGCCCCAGGGGACGCCCCGCCGCCAGCCGGCATCGCGAAAATAGTTGGCGATCGAATGCAGCGTATCGACTTCGCTGTTCCAGATATCGCGCCTGCCATCACCATCGCCGTCGACGGCGAGACGCAGGTAAACGCTGGGGAGGAATTGCGGATTGCCGAAGGCCCCCGCCCAGCTTCCGACAAGCTCGGACCGCGGGACGCCGGTGTCGGCGATCTTCAGCACGTCGATCAGCTCGGGTTCGAACAGCGCACGCCGGCGCCCTTCCCAGGCGAGCGTGGCGAGGGAGCGGACCAGGTCGAAATTACCCTTCACCGCGCCATAGCTGGTCTCGTGCCCCCAGATCGCCAGCACGATCGGCTCCGGCACCCCATAGCGCGCCTCGACCTCGGCGGCGATCGGCCTCAACCGGGCATAGGCGCGCCGCCCGCCCTCGATCCGGGCGGCCGTGTTGTGATCGCGCAGATAAGGCGCAAGCGGTGGAAACCCGCTCGTATCGCTGCCCGAGAGGTTTCCGCGATCGAGCGCGACCACTCGGTCATTCGGGGTCAGTCCGGTGAGCAGGGCGGAAATCGTCGCCTCGCTCACCCCTTCGGCCCGCGCCTTGGCCGCGACCTGACGCATGTAGGCATCGAACGAGCCATCCTGCGCGCAAGCCGGCAAGGCGGCGAGCGAAAGCATGGCCAGGGCGGAGAGCGTGGAAAGCAAACGGCGCGCGATCATGCCGTGATTGTGGCATGGCGCGCGCCGCCTGTGAATCCCCCGCGGCCCCCGATCTCGATGAACCGAGGGCCGCGCGCGTTTATTTCTGCGGGCTGGTCACCACCGCGACGTGATCGAGATTGGGATAGAAATTGGGGTTCTTCTCCAGCATCTTCGGCAGCGGATCGAAGCCGCAGTTCACCTGATCGCCGCAGTTGGTGATTGTGTGGATGTAGCGGATCTTGCCGTCCTCGATACGGAACACGTGGGCATCGGGGCGCTGGCTCGGGCCCATGCGCAGCAGCACCGCGACCGAGCCGACCACCGGATCGATCACATAGCGGCGATCGGCCATCTCGATGTTCTCCGGCACGCCGACATTGCAGCTGTCGTCGGGCTTGCCCTTGCCGGTATAGGCGCTGCCTTCAAGCCGCGCGCAGGGCGTGCCCCACGGCACCTTGACCGACTTGTCCTTGAACAGATCGAGATAGGCGTCGGCCGCGGCCTGCAGTTCCTCGCGCGTGTTGCGCTTGGCCTCGGGGATCTCGCTCCAATCCTCGCGCTGGGCGTAGTAGAGCGTCTTGTTCGCATCGAACAGCCAATCGTCCTTGTCGGCCACGATCACGTCCAGGCTGCTGACCGTGCCGGGCCCGGAGCCGGGGCCGCCGCTGGCGCGAATCACCGTGGCCAGCACATAGGGATGCTCGGGATTGGTGATGATGCTTTCGATATACACCGCGCAGGCCGTGGTGTCGTAGAACGAGCGATCCCAGTCGATCTTCTGCGGCGTGGCGATCACGCCGCCGAACGACATCGAGGAAAGCTCAAAATTCTCGTAGTAATTGACCCATTCGCCCATCGGCCGGATGTGCATGATCGCCCGCCCGTCCGCCTGGGCGGCGCGGTACTGATCGGCCTTTTCCTGCAGCAGTTCGCGCGTGCAGCCGCGGCCGGCCTGCGCATAGGCGGGCGTGGCGACGGCCACGGTGGCAAGCGCGGCTGCCGCGCCGATGGCGAAACGTTTCATGGTGTTCTGCTCCCCTCTCTGGATACGGGCTATGTCGGCGCCAGAGCGCTCTCGAATTGACTATCGCAAGGCCGCCGTGGAGTCACGGGGTGACAGCGCCCGCGTTCGAAGCTAGCGCCCGTGCAGCCACCTGCTGCAGCGGCATGGAAGCGTGTCCGAGTGGTTTAAGGAACTGGTCTTGAAAACCAGCGAGCGGGCAACCGTTCCGTGGGTTCGAATCCCACCGCTTCCGCCATGCGCCGCAGTATGCATCGCTTTGCCGCCTGACCCCGCCTTAGCCGCAGGCCGCCCGCACGATCTTGCCCGTGGCTGGGTCGGTCTCGATCGTCACGCGCTCCCGCCGGTAGTCCAGGGTCACGCCCTGGCCAGGGGCGATCTGGCGCACGACCCTCGCGCCTGTTTTCTGCATTGCCTTTTGGTCGGTCAGGCGATCCATTCCCGTCAGGGCCTCGGCGGCCCGGGGCCGGCAGAAACCTAAAGGGGCACCGTCCGCACCAGTCTGGCAAGCGGCAAGCATGGAGGCGAGCACCAGCGCGGTGCCGGAAATCAGCTTTGTGTTCATCTCAACTGTCCTTCCCTGCTCGTCATCGTAAGATCGAAATGACTTTCCTGGCGGCTGTCTTGGGCCTGGTCGTGCGGGTGTCCTCTCTGGCCTTATGACACGCGATCCGAGCGCCACAGGCCATCCTCGCTTCGGGTGAGCCGCCACGTCCGTGCCGCCACCCGCGTGCCTTTCGCCGTGCGATAGGTCGGGACGGACAGTCGAATGGCGTCGCCTTCGCTGCGCCATTCTCCGATGACGGTAACGCCGTCGCCAAACTCGACGAGGCATTCCGTTCCTTAGGTCCCCTCGTCATCGACGACAATGCGGCCCCCCCGAAAACCATGGCTGTGCGAGAAGGTGAAGCGCATCCTGGCCTTGCCCGTTCTCGCTCGGTCATCATCACCTTCGTCTATGCGGATCGCTAAGCCGGGAGCTCTTCCTCCTCCGGAATGAGTTCGGCCTTCTGGCCGCGCCAGTGTGCGCCGGCGGAATCGCGTGGGTGCGGCGGGTCCTGGTTGTGGACGGCCTGGCGGCGCCTCGGCTTCTGGCTCGGGTTGGCGCTGTCATCGAACAGCACGTCCTCGTCGGCAATTTCGTATTCCATCGACGTGCTCCTTCACTCGCGAAACGCGGGCCGGCAGCGCACGTTCCGCGGGGGCGAGACCGACGATCGAGGCGCGATCAGATGTGGAGCGCGCGGCCGTAAGCGGCGAGGACGCTTTCGTGCATCATCTCGCTGAGCGTCGGATGCGGGAACACGGTGTTCATCAGCTCGACCTCGGTCGTCTCCAGCACCTTGCCGACGGTGTAGCCCTGGATCAGCTCGGTCACTTCGGCACCGATCATATGCGCGCCCAGCAGTTCGCCCGTCTTGGCATCGAACACGGTCTTGATGAAGCCTTCCGGCTCACCCAGCGCGATGGCCTTGCCATTGCCGATGAAGGGGAAGTTGCCGACCTTGACAGTGTAGCCGGCTTCCTTCGCCTTGGCTTCGGTCAGGCCGACGCTGGCGATCTGCGGGTGGCAATAGGTGCAGCCAGGGATGGCACTGCGATCCAGCGGATGCGGGTGGACATCCTTGTTGCCCAGCTCCCTGGCGATGGCTTCGGCGGCGGTGACGCCTTCGTGGCTGGCCTTGTGGGCCAGCCATGGGCCGGGTACGCAGTCGCCGATGGCCCAGATTCCCTTGGTCTTCGTGCGGCCATAGGGATCGATCTGGATGAAGCCGCGGTCCATTTCCACCAGCTTGTCGATGCCGATGTTCTCGGTGTTGGGGACGATGCCGATGGCGACGATGACGTGGCTGTATTCGCCCGTCTCCACCTTGCCGTCCTTGCCCTTGATCTTTGCCGAGACGCCTTTGTCGGAGACCTTCAGCTCCTCCAGCGCGGCGCCGGTCCTGATCGCCATGCCCTGCTTCACCAGCGACTTCTCGAGGAAGGCGGAAACGTCCGCATCCTCCACCGGGACGATGCGGTCGAGCATTTCGACCACCGTCACTTCGGCGCCCATGTCGTTGTAGAAGCTGGCGAATTCGATGCCGATGGCGCCGGAACCGATGACCAGCAGCTTGGTGGGCATCTCTGGCGGGGTCATGGCGTGGCGATAAGTCCACACGCGCTTGCCGTCGGCCGGGGCGAACGGCAGGTCCCTCGCCCGCGCACCACTGGCGACGATGATGTGCTTGGCGGTGAGCGTCTCGGTGCCCCTTTCGCCCTTCACTTCCAGCGTATTGGCGCTCTTGAACGTGCCAGTGCCCATGTGGACGGCGATCTTGTTCTTCTTCATCAGGTGCGTGACACCCTGATTGAGTTGCTTCGCCACGCCCCGGCTGCGCTTGACCACCATGTCAAGATCGGCCTCTATCCCCTTGGCAACGAGGCCATAATCCTGGGCGTGCTGCATGTAGTGATAGATTTCGGCCGAACGCAGCAGGGCCTTGGTGGGGATGCAGCCCCAATTGAGGCAGATGCCGCCAAGCAGCTCACGCTCGACGATCGCGGTCTTCAGCCCGAGCTGGGCGGCGCGGATCGCCGCGACATAGCCGCCGGGGCCCGATCCGAGGACGATTACATCGTATTCAGCAGCCATGAGAGCGCTCCGGAGAAAATGATGAGAGGGACACCGGCCAGGAAGAGCGCCGCAACGGCCCAGCGAACCTGGCGGGAATGAGGTTTCAGGCTGATCGCAATCGCCACCAGCAAAGTCAGGAGCGGAGTGGCCAGCACAGCCAGTACGACAAGCGCGAGGCCGCTGGTCGGGCTGGCCAGCAGCACTTGCGCGAGCAGCGAAATCAATAGCGCCAGCACGAACGCGGCGACGATCAGGATCGCCAGTCCGACGTTCGCCAACCGGAAACCGCGCACCTTTTGCCGCGAGCCGGACATCGCCGCTTCTTCCATCACACGTCCACCGGGCGGGGAAGCCCGCTGTCATCGATGGCGACGAAGGTGAACTTGGCTTCGGTCACCCGGGTTTCGGTATCCTCGCTGCGATGGCGGCGGAAGGCTTCGACGGCGATGGTGATGCTGGTGCGCCCCACTTTCTCGATATGGGTATAGACCGAGACTTCGTCACCCACCTTGACCGGCGCGTGGAACACCATGGCGTCAACCGCCACGGTGACCGCCCTGCCCTTGGCCCGGCGCGCGGCGGTGAGGCCGGCGCCGTTGTCCATCAGGCTGAGCAGCCAGCCGCCGAAGATATCGCCATAGGCATTGGCATCCGCCGGCATGGCGACGACGCGGATGGCGGGATCGCGCGGGCCGCTCATGCCGCCTCCGCAAATGCACGAAAGGCGTTGACGCTCGACGAAGGCCTAAGGCCGCGTGGCTTTCGGGCGTGCTCATCCGTAAATCGGCCGATTTTTCGCGCCGAGGCGTGGACTTCGGAAAAGGGAAAGCCACGCCGCATCGTGGCTTTCGAAAGCGAGGCCGGCGAGCCGGGGCAAGAGGTGCGGCGGTTCGTCATCGAGAGGGCACTGGCACATCCGGGCCCGTGTAGGAAAGCGCCCGGCGGCGCCTTCAAGCCACCAGCCCCAGCGGCTTTTCGCACAGTTCCTTGAACACCTTCATCAGCTCCGCCCCATCCGTGCCGTTCATGGCGCGGTGATCGAAGCTGCCGGTGGCGCTCATCACCGTAGCGATCTGGAGGGAATCGTCGATCACATAAGGCCGCTTCTCGCCCGCACCGACGGCCAGGATCATCGCCTGCGGCGGATTGATGACGGCATCGAACTGCTTGATGCCGTACATGCCCATGTTGGAAATGCTGGCGGTGCCGCCCTGGTATTCGTGCGGCTGCAACTTGCCGTCGCGGGCGCGCTCGGCCAGGTCCTTCATCTCCGTGGCGATGGCCGAGAGAGACTTCGTGCCGGCATCGACGATGATCGGCGTGATCAGGCCGCCGGGGATCGCCACCGCGACGGAAATGTCGGCGCGGCTGAACTTGAGCAGCGTCTCGCCAGTGTACTGGACGTTGCAGCTCGGCACCTGGAGCAGCGCCCGCGCCAGCGCCTTGATCAGCATATCGTTGACCGAGAGCTTCACGCCGCGGCTTTCAAGCGCCGCATTGAGTTCCGCGCGGAGCTTGAGCAGCGCGTCGAGCCGCACGTCCACCGTGACGTAGAAGTGCGGGATCTGCTGCTTCGATTCGGTCAGCCGGCGCGCGATCGTCTTGCGCATGCCGCTGAGCTTTTCCTCCTCGTGCGGGATGCCGAAATCCTGCGCCCCGGCGGCGGCCTGGGCCACGGCCGGCGCGGCGGCGGGTGCGGGCGCGCCGGGTTTCGCGGCTTCGACATCGGCCTTGACGATACGGCCATTGGGGCCGCTGCCCTTCACCGCGGCGAGATCGATGCCCTTTTCGGCGGCGATGCGCTTGGCGAGCGGCGAGGCGACGATGCGATCGCCGGAGGAGGCCGGTGCTTCGACAGGCTCAGCACGAGCGGGCGTGGGGGATGGGGCAGGTGCGGGTGCAGGAGCCGACGCGGCGGCCGGAGCGGGCGCAGCGGTAGGGGGCGGCGCGGCTTCGGCGGCGGCCGGCTTCACGCTCGCCACATCCTCTCCCTCTTCGGCCAGAGTGGCGATCACGGTGCCGACTTTCACGCCTTCGCTGCCTTCGGGCACGGCGATATCGACGATCGTGCCTTCGTCCACCGCTTCGAATTCCATCGTCGCCTTGTCGGTCTCGATCTCCGCCATGATGTCGCCGGAGGAGACCTTGTCCCCCACCTTCACCAGCCATTTGGCCAGCGTGCCCTCCTCCATGGTCGGGGACAGGGCGGGCATCTTGATGGCGATGGGCATGGCGGTTTCGGACTATCCCTGTGAGACGGAATTGTGCCGCCGTCTAAAGCCAATTTGCGTGAGCAGAGCAAGGTTCTTGCACCGCTGGCGTGTTCGGCGATACCTTTTGCGCCTTGGGGGGAAAGCTCATGCGCGTTTATCTGGTGGTCATCGACGAGACGCAGGAGGCGCACAGCGCCTTGCGCTTCGCCGCGCGCCGGGCCGCCGACACTCAGGGAACGGTGCACATCCTGGCGCTGGTTCCGAAGCAGGCGTTCAGCGCCTTCGGCGGCATCCAGGCGACGATAGAGGAAGAAGCGCGTGACCGCGCCGAAGTCCTCGCCAATAGCGCCGCCGGCGAGCTGGTGAGCGAAAGCGGGCTGATGCCGCAGATCTCCGTGCGCAAGGGCGAAGGCAAGACGGTCATCAAGGAATACCTCTCGGAACATCCCGAGGTAGCCGCGCTGGTCCTGGGCGCGGCGGCGGAAGGCGCGCCGGGGCCGCTGGTGAGCCACTTCTCGGCGCTCTCCGGGCAGCTTCCGTGCCCGCTGTTCATTGTGCCCGGGGTCCTGAGCGACGAGGAAATCGATCGGCTGAGCTGAGGGGGTGAAGAGGCGTTACGCAGCGCCTACCCCCCTCTTCGTCATTCCCGCGAAGGCGGGAATCCAGGGCAGGTGTTGCGCAACAGAGCCGACTGGGTCCCCGCTTTCGCGGGGATGACGAGGGATGGCGCGCCGGGCGGATGATAGGGCCGCGTTATTTCCCCTTGCGGCGCCCCTGGTGGCGGATATTGGCGGGGCGGCCGCGCTTGCCTTGTGGATACTTCGGCCGGCCCTTCCTGGCTTCCGGACGCCGGCCGCGCGGTTCTATGGCCGAGCCGCCGGTATCGAGCGGCTCGAACTTGAGCGCGCCGGTTAGCGGGTTGGCTTCCGCCAGCTTCAGTTCCACCCGGTCGCCCACCGTATAGCGCGTGCCGGTATCCTCGCCGACCAGGGCCTGTGCGCCCTCCTCGTAACGGAAGTATTCGCGGCCCAGGGTTGAGATCGGCACCAGCCCGTCACCGCCGAGGCCGACGATCGTGGCGAAGAAGCCGAAACTCTGCACGCCGGTGATGCGCGTGGCGAAGGTTTCCCCCACGCGGCCTGAAAGCCAGGCGGCGACGTAGCGGTCGATCGTATCGCGTTCCGCCTCCATCGCGCGGCGTTCGGTCTGGCTGATCGCATCGGTGACCTTGGCCAGATCGGCGCGATCTTCCGCCGAGAGGCCGCTGAGCGGCGGCAGCTTGCCCTTCGGCTTCGGCTGTTCGAGATGGAACGCATCTGCCAGCGCGCGGTGGACCAGCAGATCGGCATAGCGCCGGATCGGCGAGGTGAAGTGCGCATAGCTGCCGAGCGACAGGCCGAAGTGCCCCGCGTTCCGGGGGCCGTAATAAGCCTGGGTCTGGCTGCGCAGCACGGCTTCCATGACCAGCGCCTTTTCCCCTTCGTCGGCGATGTCCTTGATCATGCGGTTGAACAGGCTGGGCGTGATGACCTGGCCGAGCGCGAGCTTGCGACCGATGCTGTCGAAGTAATCGCGCAGGGCGACCAGCTTCTCACGCGTGGGTGGCTCGTGGATGCGATAGACCACCGGCGAGGCCTTGCTTTCCAGCGCCTTGGCCGCGGCGACATTGGCGGCGATCATGAAATCTTCCACCACGCGGTGCGCATCGAGCCGCTCGCGCAAGGCGATTTCGGTGATGCGGCCTTTCTCGTCGAGCATGACGCGGCGCTCGGGAAGCTCCAGCTCCAGCGGATCGCGCGCCTCGCGGGCCTTGAACAGCAGGCGCCACGCGGCCCAGAGGTGCTGGAGGTTCTCCCCCCCCTCGCCCGAATCGATGCGGGCCTGCGCCTCCTCGTAAGCGATGTTTTCGGTGATGCGGACCAGCGCGCGGGTGAAGCGCCATTCCTTGACCCGGCCGTGCGAATCGATCCGCAAGTGGCAGGCCATCGCCGCGCGATCTTCATCCTGCTTGAGCGAGCAGACGCCGGCGCTGAGCACTTCGGGCAGCATGGGCACCACGCGATCGGGGAAATAGACCGAATTGCCGCGCTTGCGCGCCTCGCGGTCCAGCGCCCCGCCCCCCGAACCATCACCAGGGCGGACGTAGAAGCTGACATCGGCGATGGCGACGACGGCGCGGAAGCCGCCCTGGTTGTCTTCGGCCCCATCGGGTTCGGCCCAGATGGCATCGTCATGATCCCGCGCGTCGGCCGGGTCGATGGCGACAATGGGCAACTGGCGCAGATCCTCGCGATGCTCGTCGCTAAGCGGCAGTTTCGCGGCCAGTTCAGCCTCGGCCAGCGTTTCCTCGCGGAACAGGTACGGGATGCCGTACTTGTGGATCGCGATCATGCTGTAGGAGCGAGGGGCGAGCGGATCGCCCAGCACCTCCACCACCTTGACCCCCGCGCGGGGCGATTTGCCGGCGGGTTCGGCCAGGACAAGCTGCCCCGGCTCCGCCCCGCCGAGATCGGCGATGGGAGAGGCATTGCGCACGCGCTTGTCCACCGGCGCCAGCCACCCCTTGCCCGAACCGTCCAGCTCGACCACGCCGAGGAGGCTTTCGCCGCGCGAAGGGAGCTTCTTGATGGGATGCGCCGTCCACCCGCCTCCGGTCTCCTCGGTGCGGGCGAGCACGCGGTCGCCTGTCTTGAGCGCCCCGCCCTTCCTGCTTTCGATCAGGCGCAGGCGCGGCGGCGGCGTGCCTTCGTCGGGCTGCCAGGTTTCGGGAATGGCGATCGCCTCCCCGTCTTCGACGTCCACCACCCGCAGCACGGTGACTTTCGGAACGCCGCCCATGCGATGGAAGGCGGTCTTCTTCCCGTCGATCAGGCCTTCTTCGGCCATGTCCTTGAGCAGGCGTTTCAGCGCGATTCGTTCCTGGCCCTTGAGGCCGAAGGCGCGCGCGATATCGCGCTTGCCGGCGGGCTTGTCGGACGACTGGATGAACTGGATGATCTGCTCACGCGAGGGCAGACCGGCATACTGGCGAGGGCGCGGCGGCATTGGCGAGCCTATGACGGGTTATCGGAACGCTCGCAAGGAACGCGCGGCACCGGCATTCGGCGCGCTACCGGGTGGGCAAATGCGGTTGCAACGGATACAAGACGGCAGGATCCTTGTGACGGAAGATATTGCCCGATGCGTAATGCAAGTGCCGCCGCGCTGCTCGCGGCGACCATCCTGTCCGGCACGCCCGTGAAGGCGGCCGACGCAATCGAGACCATGGGCCAGATCCTGGCCACTGCCCCGGACGCGGCGACGATCGACGCCAAGTGCGACAGCTATGTCGCGGCGATCCGCGAGCTGAAGACCGCGCTGGAAAGCGAGACCGGGCCGGCGACGATCGACGGCACGCTGGCGCGCTATGATGCGATATCCGGGCTGATCAACGGCGGGCTCGGCGAATTCACGCTCTACCAGGAAGTCATGGCCGATCAGCCGCGCCGCGATGCCGGCGCCCAATGCCAGGTCAGGCTTTCGACCCTGGCCAGCGAGCTCAGCCTGTCGCGGCCGATATATGACCGGCTGTCGATGATCGATGCCACGGGCGCCGACGCGGCGACCGCGCTGCTCCTCAAGCTTACGGTCGAGAACTTCGAACGATCGGGCGTGGCGCTTGACGAAGCCAAGCGCAAACGGGTGCAGGAACTGAACGAGCAGCTCGCCAAGCTCGGCACCGAGTTCGAGGACAACATCGCCAACGGCCGCCAGGTCATCAAGGTGGATCCGGCGGAGCTGGCCGGCCTGCCCGAAGACTTCATCGCCGCGCACAAGCCGGGGCCGGACGGCCTGATCGAGATTTCGACCGATATGCCGGATTACCAGCCGGTGATGACTTATGCCGAAAGCGATGCGCTGCGCCGCCGCCTGTCGGAAGTCTACAATCGCCGCGCCTATCCCGAGAACGACGCGGTGCTGCGGCAGATGCTCACGCTGCGCCAGGAACTGGCCGAACTGCTCGGCCGGCCGAACTATGCGACGCTGATCCTCGAAGACAAGATGGTCGATACGCCCGCGCGGGTGCAGCAGTTGTTGACCGATATGGCGGCGGCCGCGCGCCCGGCGGCGCTGCGCGATTACGAGAAGAACCTGACGGTGCTGCGCGAGTTGCAGCCGGGCGCGGAGAAGGTCGAGTACTGGCAGACCGCCTGGCTCGCGCCCAAGGTGCAGCAGCGCTTCTATGCCTACGATCCGCAGGAGGCGCGGCAGTATTTCGCCTATGACAATGTGCGCGACGGCATCCTCAAGCTGACAGAGGACCTGTTCGGCGTGGAGATCCGCCCGTGGGATACCCCGAAGTGGGACCCTGAGGTGGAAGCTTACGAGATGGTGGAAGGCGGCAAGGTCATCGGCCGGTTCTACTTCGATTCGCATCCCCGGCCCGGCAAGTACACCCATGCCAACATGGTCCCGCTGTACCCGGGCGTGCCCGGAGGCCCGCCGCCGGTCGCCGCCCTGGTGATGAACCTGCCCGACGGCGATCATTCCACCGGGCTGATGGAACACAGCCAGGTCACCACGTTCCTCCATGAATTCGGGCATATGCTGCACGGCATGTTCGGCGGCACGCAGCGCTGGATGGGGCAATCGGGCGTGACGACCGAGTGGGATTTCGTCGAAGCGCCGAGCCAGATGCTGGAGAACTGGGTCTACGATTACGATACCCTGGCCCGCTTCGCGGTGAACAAGGACGGGCAGACGATCCCGCGCGATCTGGTCGAGCGGATGAACAAGGCGCGCTATTTCAATCTCGGCATGGGCGACATGACCCAGCTTGGCTATGCGAACATCTCGCTGCAATTCCACCAGAACCCGGTGCCGGCCGATCTCGGCGCGGCGACCCGCAAGTGGCGGGATGAATATGCCATCGTGCCCGCGCCCGACTGGGTGCAGTTCCAGGATGCCTTCACGCACCTCAACGGCTACTCGGCGATCTATTACACCTATCGCTGGTCACTGGTGATCGCCGACGATCTGTTCACCCGGTTCGAGAAGGAAGGCCTGCGCAATGCGCAAGTCGCCCTCGCCTATCGCCATGCCGTGCTCGATCCGGGCGGCACGAAGCCCGCCGCCGAGCTGGTGCGCGATTTCCTGGGACGCGATATCAGCCTGGATGCCTATCGAGCGGAGATGGCGAAGGATCAGTAGGCGGTACTATCGTCATTGCGAGGAGCGAAGCGACGACGCAATCCAGGGCGGCAGAGAGAGACGCCCTGGATTGCTTCGCTACGCTCGCAATGACGAACCTGCTGCTCAGTAAGCCCGGGCGACGTAGATGCGTTCGACTGCCTGTTCCCCGGTGAACAGGCATGGGCCGTCAGCCGGCGCGGCATCCAGCGGGACGTTGCGGAAGGTCAGCTTGCGGGCCTTGAGCTGTTCCACCACCTGGTCGAGCGCCGCACCGCTGGGGCGCGACCACTGCACTTCGGCCCAGCCCGGATAGCGCTTGTCCTCGGCGAAGAACGCATCCAGTTCTGCGATGCTGCCGATGCCGCGCACGATGTTGGCATCGCGCCGCTGTTCGGCTTGCGTGAACAGATGACGCTGGATTTCGGCCAGCAAGCCGGGAATGGCGGCAATGGCCTCGTCCCGCCCCAGCACGGCGAAAGCGGGCTTGCCATCGGCATTCCACAGATCATCGCGCCGCAGCACGCTGACCTTGCCGCTTTCCATGTCGCGCGGGCCGATCTCGATGATCACCGGCGCGCCCTTGCGCACCCAGTCCCACCGTTTGGCGGCCGCCTTGCCCGGCTTGCTGTCGAGCAGCACGCGCACCCCCTCGCCCAGCGCGCTTTGCGCGGCGATCCCGGCACGCAGGGCCTGGGCGTATTCCAGCAGTGCGGCATCGCCTTCGTTCTCGCGCAGCATCGGCAGGATGACGACCTGCTGCGGCGCCAGCGCCGGCGGCACGCGCAGCCCGTCATCATCGCCGTGAGTCATGATCAGCGCGCCGACCATGCGGGTGGACACGCCCCAGCTGGTGGTATGCGCCAGTTGCTGCCCGCCTTCGCGATCCTGGAAGCGGATATTGGCCGCCTCGGCGAAGCTGGTGCCGAGATAATGCGAGGTGCCGGCCTGGAGCGCCTTGCCGTCCTGCATCATGGCCTCGATCGACCAGGTGCCGACCGCGCCGGGGAAACGCTCGTTCTCCGGCTTTTCGCCGGCGATCACCGGCAGCGCGACATCCTCTTCGGCGAAGGCGCGATACATCTCCAGCGCGCGCATCGTCTCGCGCATGGCGTCCTCGCGGCTGTCATGCGCGGTATGGCCTTCCTGCCAGAGGAATTCGCTGGTGCGCAGGAACATGCGGGTGCGCATTTCCCAGCGCACGACATTGGCCCACTGGTTGAGCAGCAGCGGCAGATCGCGCCAGGATTGCACCCACCGGCTCATGGCGTCGCCGATGATGGTTTCCGACGTCGGGCGGACGATCAGCGGTTCTTCCAGCTTGGCCTCAGGGTCCGGGACCAGGCCGCCCTTGCCGTCCGAGATCAGCCGGTGATGCGTGACCACCGCCATTTCCTTGGCGAAGCCTTCAACATGGGCCGCCTCGCGCACGAAATTGCCCAGCGGGATGAACAGCGGGAAATAGGCGTTCTCCACCCCGGCGGCCTTGATCCGCGCATCGAGCAGGTGCTGCATCCGCTCCCAGATGCCCCAGCCCCACGGCTTGATGACCATGCAGCCTCGCACGCCCGATTCTTCGGCCATGCCGGCGGCGGAGATGACTTCCTGATACCACTGCGCGAAATCGTCCTCGCGCTTGATATTGAGGGCGTGGCGAATGGTGGACATGAATTATCCGAACACGTTGGAGCGACTGGAACGCGCGCCCTAGCGGCGCCTGCGGCCTACTGTCGAGAGCCGCGAGCGGCTATTATTTGCCAAGCTCGTCGAGCTTCTTCTGCATGGCCGCCATTTGCGCCTTGAGCGTTTCGAACTCGTTCTCGCCGGCCGCCCGGGCTGACGGCGGGGGCGGCGCGGGCCGCGCGTCGGGCATGAAGGCGCTGGCCGCGGCCTTGAACATCGCCATATTGGTTTCGGCCAGGCGGGCCAGCGCGTCCGGCCCCATGCTCGCCTGCCAGGTTTCCTGGAGCTTGAGCTGGTTGGCGCGGAAGTTTTCCATCGTCGCTTCGAGGTAATGCGGCATCAGCGCCTGCATCGAATTGCCGTACATGGAGATGAGCTGGCGCAGGAAGCTGATCGGCAGCATCTGTTCGCCGTGGGATTCTTCTTCCATGATGATCTGGGTGAGGATCTGGTGCGTGATGTCGGCGCCGGTCTTGGCATCCACCACCTGGAAATCGATCCCCTCGCGCGTCATCCGCGAGAGATCGTCGAGCGTGATGTAGCTTGACGACTGCGTGTTGTAGAGCCGCCTGTTGGCGTACTTCTTGATGATGATGGTCTCGCCGCCCCGAGCTTCCTTCCCGGCCATCCAGGATTCTCCGCCAGTGTGAATACTGCTGCTGAGAGAGAACTTAGCATCCGCAACATGTGCGGCGCAACACGCGTGGGACTATGCGCGCAGGAAGCGTGTTCCCAGCAGGGTCAGCATCTCATATTGGGACAGGCCGCAGCGCTGCGAAGCGGCGGGCAGATCGTAAGGCACGTCCAGCCAATCGCCTTCGCGAAGCGTGGGCGCCGCGGTGCAATCGACCACCACCAGATCCATCGAGACCCGACCGAGCAGCGGCAGTTCCACCTCGCCATGCCGCAGCGCGCCCTTCCCCGTCCAGCAGCGCAGGAAGCCGTCCGCATAGCCAAGCGAGACCGTGGCCGCGCGCATGGGGCGATCGGCGGTGAACAGCGCGTTGTAGCCCACGCTGTCCCCCGGCGAGAGCGCGCGCAGCTGCAGCACGGCGGTTTGCGGATAGGCGACCGGGCGGATCACGCCTTGCAGTTCCGGCCGGGGCACGCCGCCATAGAGCGCTAGGCCGGGGCGCGTCAGGTCGAAGGCATAATCGGCACCGAGCGCGATGCCCGCGCTGTTGGCCAGGCTGCGGCGGCGGGCGGGGATCAGCCGCGCGGCTTCTTCGAAGCGTTTATGCTGCACCGTGTTTTGCGCAACATCCTCGTCGGCCGAAGCGAGATGCGACAGCAGCGTTTCGATCTCCGACCCGGTAACCAGCGGATCGCCGATCTCGTGCATCGACAGGCCGAGGCGGTTGATACCGGTATCGACCATGAGATCGCACGGGCCGCCGCCGGAATCGCGCCACAGCGCTGCTTGCTGCAAGCTGTTGATGACCGGCCGCACGCCGGCCTGGCGGGCGAAGCGCGCATCATCGGAGCGCAGCGGGCCGTGGAGCACGGACAGCCAGGCCGCCGGCACATGGCGCAGCACGGCGGGCACTTCGCTCCAATGCGCGACGAAGAAGGTTTTCGCGCCCGCCCGCTCCAGGATCGGCACCACGCGGCCGGCGCCGAGGCCGTAAGCATCCGCCTTCACCGCGGCACCGGCATCGGCCGAGCCCGACAGCCGATCGAGCGCGCGCCAGTTGGCGGCCAGCGCCTCCCCATCCAGCCTTAGCCGCAAGGTGGGCGGCGGAAGATCAGGAATCATCGGCGAAATCGCGCGGAGGGCCGGAGGGCAAGCCCCACCACGATACCAGGAAAGCCACCAGCACCACGCCCCAGGTATACCACAGGCCGGAATAGGGATTGCCCGTTTCCGCCACGATGGCGGTGGCGATCAGCGGCAGGAAACCGCCGAAATAGCCGGTGCCGATATGATAGGGGATCGACATCGAGCTGTAGCGGATGCGCGGCGGGAACATCTCGGAAAGCAGCGCCGCCACCGGCCCGAATGTTGCGCCTGCCAAGGCCGCCAGCACCAGCACCGCGCCGACGATCACCGCCGTGGAGGCCATGTCCGGCACGATCCGACCTTCCGGCCCGGCGGCCTGCAAGGCCGGATCAAGCGCCCAGCCGATCGCCCAGAAGCAGGGAAACAGCAGCAGCAAGGTAAGGGCATAGCCCCAGACGATCGGCTTCCTGCGCCCGATCCTGTCGGACAAGGCGCCGAAGAACAGGAAGAAGCTCATGCCCACCAGCGCGGCGAGGCCCACGGTGATCTGGGCAGTGGTTTCGTCCACCCGCATGGGCCCGGTGAGGAACGAGAGCACCGAGAAATTGGCGGTGTACCAGATCACCGTCAGCCCGGCGGCGATGCCGAACAGGGCGATGAAGATCCGGCGCTTGTTGCCGGGGTAGGTGAAGCTTTCCTTGAACGGATTGGCCGACAGCGCCCGGTCCTGCTTCATGGCTTGGAACACGGGGCTTTCGGCCAGCTTGAAGCGCATCCACAGCGATATCGCGAGCAGCGCCAGAGAGAGGATGAAGGGAAGGCGCCAGCCCCATTCGCCCCATGTCGCATCGCTCATGAACGCCTTGCACAGCAGGACGACCGCAAGGCTGAGCACGAAGCCGCCGACCACGCTGGCCTGGATGAAACCGGTGTAGAAGCCGCGCCGGCCCGGGGGGCTGTGCTCCGAAACATAGACTGCCGCGCCGCCGTATTCGCCGCCCAGCGCAAGGCCCTGTATGATCCGCAGCAGGATGACGACGAGTGGCGCCAGCAGGCCGATCGCCTCCACCGAAGGCACCAGGCCCACCCCGGCCGTGGCGATGCCCATCAGGGTGACGGTGATGAGAAAGGTGTACTTGCGGCCCAGCCGGTCACCCAGAAAGCCGAACAGGATCGCGCCGAGCGGCCGGAACCCGAACCCCACGGCGAACCCCGCCCACACGGTGAGCTGGCGCACAAGTTCATTGTCGGAAGGGACGAACGTGGTGCCGATGACTGAGGCAAGCGTGCCGTAGATGAAGAAATCGTACCATTCGAACACCGTGCCGGCGGAGGACGCGGCGATGACCAGCCGCATGTCCTTGTCGCTGGGGCGCTCCGCCGTGATCGGCTCAGCCATGGTCGCCATATGCCGCCTCCCTCCGGCGCCGGTCGTTAGCTTGCGGCGGCCACCGTGGAAAGTGCGCTGAACGCTGCCTTCCACGGCAGCAGCAGCGCGCCGTGGCGGGCGGGATAGGCCCGCGCCGGGGCGAGCAGATCGAGATCGGCCCAGGGCGGAGCCTCACCTTCCCCGCGCAGCCAGGATTCGAGCAGGCCGAGCGTGTCGGCGATGTCCGCCAGATCCCTGCCGGGCGCATGGCGGGCGAAGATCGCCGCCGCCGCCTGGCCGACAGCGCAGGCCCGCACGCGCATCCCCAGCCGCGCGATCCGCTGTTCGTCATCGAGCGTGATATCCATCGCCAGGGTGCTTCCGCACGTCGCGGAGCGCGCTTCGCCGCGCGCGTGGGCGGCAGCGAGCGGCGGCACGTTCGCCAGTTCCACCGCCAGCGCGAGCAGTTCGGGCGTGTAAAGGCGGGCGGCGGCGCTCATTGCGCGTCGCGGGTGTCGCCTTCGATCGGCGGCTCCTCCTCCGACAGGCGAATCTGGCGTTCCCGCGCGATCTGGACCAGCGCGTCGGTGCTGGCATTGACGAAGGAATACGTGCGCGCGGTCGTCATCCAGGTCGGCCGGCCGGCCGCGCCCCATACGGTGTCATAGCCGAGCACCAGCAGCGAGAATGCGAACACCACGATGATCGCCCCCTTCACCGCGCCGAATCCGAAGCCGAGCACGCGGTCGATCGGACCGAGCACCGAATTGCGCGAGGCCCGGCCCGCCCGCCCGGCGATCAGCTTCATCGCGGCATAGGGGATCAACAGCAGCAGGACGAACGCCAGCACCGCCGCGGCGGACGGAGCACCGAAATACTGGAAGATGAACGCCGTGAGGTCCGTATGGAGATAGCGGATGGCGACGATCGCCACGACCCACGCCATCAACGACAGCACTTCCTGCACGAATCCGCGCATGAAGCCGCCGATGGCCGCAACCGCGACGATAAGCAGGACAATGATGTCGAAACCCGTCATCCGCGCGGAATCTATGCCGAGGCCATAACCCGGTCAACGAGGTTAGGCAGTGCCGCGAGCGCGGAATAGCGCATTTCTCCGGCGCCGCGTGCGCCATCGTCGGGACCGTGGCCAAGCCCGAAGCCGAGCTTGGCCGCTTCGCGCAGGCGCAGGCCCGCGTGGGCCACCGGGCGTATCTCGCCCGAAAGCGAGACTTCCCCGAACCACACCGCACGCAGCGGCAGCGGCTTGTCGGCCAAGGCGGAAACCAGCGCGGCTGCCACGGCGAGGTCCGCCGCCGGATCGGCCAGGCGATAGCCGCCGGCGACATTCAGATAGACTTCCGCCGAGGAGAAATTGAGCCCGCAGCGCGCTTCCAGCACCGCCAGCAGCATGGCCAGCCGCCCGCCGTCCCAGCCGACCACCGCCCGGCGCGGCGTCGCGCCCGATTGCAGCCGCACGATCAGCGCCTGGACTTCCACCAGCACCGGCCGCGTGCCTTCGAGCGCGGGGAAGATCGCGCTGCCGGCCAGCGGCTCTTCCCGCCCCGAGAGGAACAGCATGGAGGGATTGGGAACCTCCGCCAACCCCTGCCCTTCCATCGCGAAAACGCCGATCTCGTCCACCGCGCCGAAGCGGTTCTTGAGCGCGCGCAGGATGCGATACTGGTGGCTGCGCTCCCCCTCGAAGCTCATCACCACGTCCACCATGTGCTCCAGCACGCGCGGGCCGGCGATCGTGCCGTCCTTCGTCACATGCCCCACCAGCACCAGCGCCACGTGGTTCTCCTTGGCATAGCGGATCAGTTCGAAGGCGCTGGCACGCACCTGGCTGACCGTGCCCGGCGCGCCTTCGATGGTGTCCGAATGCATCGTCTGGATTGAATCGATCACCAGCAGCGCCGGCGGCGGGGCCGCATTGAGCGTGGTGAGGATGTCCCGCACCGAAGTCGCTGCCGCCAGCCGCAGCGGTGCATCGGCCAGGCCCAGCCGCGCGGCCCGCATCCGCACCTGGCCGGTCGCTTCCTCTCCGCTGATATAGAGCGCGCTGGCGCCCGACCGCGCGACTTGCGCCGCCGCCTGGAGCAGCAAGGTGGACTTGCCGATCCCCGGTTCCCCACCCATCAGGATGGCCGAACCGGGCACCAGCCCGCCGCCCAGCGCGCGGTCGAACTCCGCCAGCCCCGTGCCGCGCCGGACCAGCGGCTCCACCGGAGAATCGAGCGTCTCCAGCGCGATGGCGCGTCCACCGCCGGACAGATCGTGCCGCGCCGAAAACGCCGTTTCCGGCGCCTCCTCCACCAGCGTGTTCCACTGCGAGCAATCGGCGCACTGCCCCTGCCAGCGGTGCGAAACACTGCCGCATTCGGTGCAGACATAGCGACGCTTGGGCTTGGCCATGCCTCGGGATTAAGCGGAACGAATGGAGAACTCAAGGGTGCGTGAGAAACCGCAACTCGAGAAAGGGTGGCTTGCTGGGTCTTCGCTTTAGGAATACACTTGCGAACGGTGGGTAAGCCGTAGCTATCCACTTGAGGCCTATGGAAGTGGCCTAGCCACTTTGTACGCGAGCAGTAGCTCATCTGCCTCGGACGGCCCTTCGGCCGGAGCGTACCGCATTGACACAACATCAAGCGAGGTACCTCTTTTGCGACAATACCAGAAATCACGGAATGAACGCTTCCACGCGCAAGGCGGGCAATGTTACTATTGCCAGCAACCGATGTGGCACACCGATCCTCATGATTTTGCCCAGCAATATGGGCTCCCCGAAGCCAGCGTGCATTATCTGAAAGCTACAGCGGAGCATCTGATCGCCCGCTGTGACGGTGGATCGGATAGCCGTAAAAATATCGTGGCAGCATGTCTGTACTGCAATCAGACCAGACACAGGGCGCAAGTGCCCCTGGCGCCAGGCAGATATCGGCAAAAGGTCCGCGTAAGGCTAGCGGCAGGCAAATGGCATCGACTGCGTCTGATTTGGGGCGGGCGATGTCTTAGCTTTTTCGCGGTGACGAACGGAGCCTCGGCAGCGCTGGTTGCCTACCCCCCGAACGCGCCCTTCAGCTTGGCGAAGAAGCCCTGGCTCTCCGGGCATTCCTCGCCCGTCTCGGTCTCGCGGAATTCGCACAGCAGTTCCTTCTGCCGGGCGCTGAGCCGGGTGGGGGTTTCGACCACGATTTCGGTTACGAGGTCGCCCCTGCCTCGCCCTTGCAGCACCGGCATGCCGGCGCCGCGCTTGCGCAGTTGCCGGCCCGACTGGATGCCGGCGGGGATGTCGATGGCGTGGGCTTCGCCGTCGAGGCCGGGAATCTCGATCTGGCCGCCGAGCGCGGCGGTGGTGAAGCTGATCGGCACGCGGGTGAACAGCGCGGTGCCTTCGCGCTGGAACACCGGGTGCGCCTTGACGTGCACGAAGATGTAGAGATCGCCCGGCGGCGCGCCCTGTGGCCCGGCTTCGCCCCGGCCGGTGAGTCGGATGCGGGTGCCGTTGTCCACGCCCGGCGGAACCTCGACCGCGAGCGACTGGACCTTATCCACCCGCCCTTCCCCGCGGCAATGGCCGCACGGTCGTTCGATCACTTCGCCTTGCCCATGGCAGTTGGGGCACGGCCTTTCGATCACGAAGAAGCCCTGCTGCGCGCGGACCTTTCCCTGGCCGCCGCACAAATCGCAGCGGCGGCGCGAGGTGCCCGGTTCCGCCCCTGATCCATCGCAGGGATCGCAGGCCACCGAAACTTCGACCTGGATCTCCGTCTGCTTGCCGTGGAACGCCTCTTCCAGCGAGACTTCCATGTCATAGCGCAAGTCCGCCCCGCGGCGCGGACGGGCACGGGCGCCGCCGCCGAAGGCGCTGCCGAAAATGGTTTCGAAGATGTCGCCAATATCGCCGAAATCGGCGTTGGCGCCGGCACCGCCCATGCTCTGGCTGAAGGCCGCATGGCCATAGCGATCGTAAGCCGCGCGCTTCTGGGGATCTTTCAGGCATTCATAGGCGGTGCTGATCGCCTTGAACTTGGCTTCCATCTCCTTGCACCCGCCGTTGCGGTCAGGGTGATATTCCATCGCCAGCCGGCGATAGGCGGATTTGATGGTCGCGCCGTCAGCCGCCCGCTCGACGCCCAGGATTTCGTAAAAATCGTGTTCCATTGCCGACATAAGAGAACGACCCCACCCCGAAAACCTAGCCGCCACCGGTATTCTTTGCACCGGTGGCGGGATCGGTTTTCACCAGGACGATCAGCCCTTGTTGTCTTCGTCGACTTCGGAGAACTCGGCGTCGACCACGTTCTCTTCGGCCGGGCTGGAGCTGCCGCCGTCGGAACCGGCGGCGCTTTCGCCCTGGGCCTGCTCCGACTGGTAGATCTGCTGGCCCATCTTCATGGCGAGGTCGGTCAGCGCCTGGCTCTTCGCCTTGATCGCATCCGCGTCGCCGCTTTCGATGGCGGTCTTGGCTTCAGCGATCGCCGCCTCGATCTCGCCCTTCAGGCCGGCGTCGATCTTGTCGCCGTGTTCCTGCACCTGCTTTTCGGTGGCGTGGACCAGGCTGTCGGCATTATTCTTCGCCTCCGCCAGGTCGCGGCGCTTCTTGTCCTCTTCGGCGAAGCGCTCGGCATCCTTGACCATCTGGTCGATATCGGAATCCGACAGGCCGCCAGAAGCCTGGATGCGGATCTGCTGTTCCTTGCCGGTGCCCTTGTCCTTGGCGCTGACGTTGACGATGCCATTGGCGTCGATGTCGAAGGTCACCTCGATCTGCGGCACGCCGCGCGGCGCCGGCG
>ERZ778022.655-NODE-655-length-69096-cov-194.215148_pt1 | contig 69096 bp, 55 predicted proteins | sample MGYA00375752_ERZ778022 | MGnify/ENA primary metagenome ERZ778022 (study PRJEB29350, sample SAMN05389826) | bioreactor metagenome | isolation source: Thiocyanate bioreactor | place: South Africa: University of Cape Town | collected 2014-04-04 ...
TGTCCGTGAACGTCGCCGTCAGGCCGCTCGTCGCCACGCTGAAGTTCGCCACCGGCGGCACGTTGGCCGGCGGGCTGCCCGAGCAGGCCGGACGCGTGCCGCAGGCGATGCCGTGGGCGTTGAACGCATCCCAGATGCGGCAGGCGTTCGGCGTGCCGTTGGCGAGATTGCCGTCGTCGTCGTCGGCCGCGAGATAGACCGTATACCAGTTGTTCGCGCCGCAGCCGTTGACCGTCGCGCTCGCGCTGCACTTGCCGCCCGAGGCGACCTGATAGGCGCTCTTGGACGGCGTCAGGCTGGCGTACCAGATCTTGTCCATCGCGGCCCAGCCGGCGGTTTCGCCGTGCACGGCGACGAGCTTCTTGGCCAGATCCCAGTTCGCCGAGCTCGCGATATACGACTCGCAATGGCCTTCGTAGCCCATCGGTCCCTGGTACGGCGTGATGCCGTTGGCCAGGTACGGACAGGCCAGACGGTCGCAGTTGATGCCGTTGTCGGCCGTCACGTTGGCCGGGCTCGCCGCGGTGCGCGCGCCGAGCGTGCTGAACGCATTGAGATCGCGCACGCCGGAGCAGGCGCTGTCGCAGTTGTAGCAGCCGTTGCTGCCGGCCGTGGTGAAGAAGCCGTTGCCGATGCAACCGAGCTTGGTCTCGAGGAACGCGAACGTGTCGCCGACCGCTTCGCCGCTGCCGTATTCGCCGGCTGCGCCGCCGCTGTTCTGGTCCATGCCGTGACCCCATTCGTGCAGGAACACGCCGGGAATCTCGCCGGTGTTCGCGCAGGCATAGGAGCCGGAGGTGCCCGACTTGAAGAAGTTCATCGAGCTGCCGTTCCAGTTCGCGTTGCAGACGTCGTTGACGTTCATGTTCGCGGTGACCTTGCCGGCGATCCAGCTGTTGCCCGGCAGGAACGTGGCGGCCTTGCGGTTGATCCGCGTCAGGTAATAGAAGCCGTTGCGCGCGGCGCGCGTATTGCCGTTGCCGCCGACGCCGCCCGCGGCACCGCAGTCGGTGCCGGTGTCGGTACCCAGATGCAGATCGCCGCCGCTGGACACGCTCAGCGAGACCGAACCGCAGGTGTCGGCGATCTTGATGTATTTGCCGTCCAGGGTGACCGTGGCCGTGCCGCCGGCATAGTCGTAGATGCCCAGCGCGTCGGTGACCTTGGCCGTGCTGTTGGTGACCGCAGCGAACGGCATCGGCTTGACGACTTCGGGCAGGGTGTTGACGGTCTCGAACACGCCGCCGTCGACGACCGCGCTGACGTTGAGATTGAGGTCGTTGACCTCGATCACGCGGTTGGTCTTGGCATCGACGAGCACGTCGTAGGTGGTCTTGTCGTCATTGACGCGGAAGGTGTAGTGCCAGGCCAGGCGATGCGCGTAACCGGCACCGGCGATGCCGGCATAGGCGGCTTCGCGTTCCAGCGAACGCTCCGGTGCCGACGGCAGCAGCTCGAGAGTGCCGGTCTGCAGCCATTCGACGATCTTGGTGCCGGCCGGGAAGGCCAGCTCGCCGAGCGCCATGTCGAAGGCCTTCTCGCGCGCGGACACCGGAATCGTGTCCAGGCTGACCGGCGCGACGCGATTGCTGCCGAACTGGATGATGTTGCCGTGGGCGATGCGGAAGAACAGGTTGGCGCCTTTCACCGGCACGCCGTTCTTGAGCTGGGCGAACTCCACGAACCAGTGGCTGTTGTCCTTGCCGTAGGCGACGCTGCTGTCGGTATCCAGCGTGAACTCGAGACCGTTGGTCTTGAGCAGGTCGGCGTTCGCCGCGACGAAGTCGAGCAGGCGCGCCTCGACGACGGCCAGGTCGACGGTCTCGCTCGCGCGCAGGCCCATGGCCTGCAGAGTCAGCGCATTGCCGCGGCCCGGAATCAGCGGCACGCCGGAGCCCTGGATCAGGTTGGGCCGGTCGGCGCGGCGGTCCCAGCGCATTTCCCAGCTGCCGCCGTAGCGTTGCTGGAATGTCGCCGCGGCGCCGTAGGCGCGCGACGGTTCGGAGCCCAGGGTGACGCTGGCCTCCTGGCTCGGCGTGACGTGCAGCTCGGGCGCAAGGAACGGACGCGACAGCTTGGGCTTGATGCCGGTATCGACATTGGGCTGGATGGCATAGGCCGAGGACGCGGCGAGCAGACCGATCAGCAAGGACGGCAGCACGCCCAGGGCCTTGCGGCTTTCAGGCAGAACAGTACGAATCATGAACCCTCTCCCTCCACAGGATGTTCGTGACGATGGAGCGGCAACGACGCATCCGGAGCTCAGGGGGGCACCGACCGCGGGTAGCGGTCGGTGCCGGTTGTCCGGACAGAAGCTGGCGCTCCACGAACCTGGAACGCGAGCCACTGCCCGCACAACGCCGAAAAGATCTTTATTTTATCTTTGCGGCCAATTGCTTGATTCGCAGCGCTTATTTTCGGAGGACCGGCAGTGCCGGGGGCAGCGCAGCCGTGACGGCGGCACGGACTCTGGCCTGCGCCGCGGGCGCGGAAGGTCGCGAACGACAAGTGCGCGCCGCTGCCGAAGCCTTGCCCGGCCAGCCGTCGCCGCCGATGTGAGCGGTTCACGCCGCCGCGGCAGGACCGGCCGCACGGGACAGACCCGCCGCGTTCGCGTCGCCGCACTCGGCCGCCAGACGGAGCGGCCGGGAAGTGCCGGACCGCCGCGCGGCCGCCGACGGCGGACATCACGGCATGACCACGAACGATCGCAGGGGGAAACGGCGGTAGCCGGCACACGCGGCCACGCCTGCGCGCAGGTCAGTCGAAACGGCAGAAAGTCGCTTCACCATCGCCGGCAGCAGCCGGCGACCCCGGAACCTGTCCGCTCGCTGTCGAGCCGGGACGGATCAGACCCGCAAGCTGCGCACGGCTGCGCATTCGCGCCGCACGAGGCGCAGGTTCGTGCCGACGGAGGCGACGGCCCTGACGATCTGTTCGGGTGACACGCCCCACTGCGTTGCCCAGTAGGTCAGTTCCCAATGCGAGGACAGGTCGATGCGATCGGTGCTCTGCGCCGGCATGCGCAACGGCGAAACAACGGTGCGACGCTCGTTCATGGCGTCCTCGGGAATCGCGGTGGCTGGGGTAGCCGGTATACGCGTGGACAGGTTAATGCGCCGTCATCGTTTCGTGGCGAAACGACGACGGAACCGGCGCTGCAGCCCGCCGATCAACGGCCTGCGCCATCTGACAGGATTCTTTGCCCCTCGGCGTATTATCCGAAGCCGGGCCGGCACAGGCCCTTGGATTCATTGCTGGAGTCGATCATGAAAGTGCGCTCTTTGAGCCTGGTCCTGTCCCTGCTGCTGACCGGCGGCGCCCAGGCGGCCGTCATCCTGGAAACCTCCAGCGAAGCACTTCGCGTCGATGCGGCCGCTGCGCCGAAATCCGAGCACTGGCGCAGCGGCGCCAAGGCCGCCGCGGTCGCCCCGCTGCTGCAGCTGCCGGCGCTGGCCGACGAGCGCGCCGCGGCCGTCAAGCGGCGCAACGAAAGCAACGGCAATCGCCGCCTGCAGATCGGCATCAGCCGCGGCATCGCGAGCGAAGCCGTCGATGATCTGCCGCAGCCGCAGCTGCAGTACGTCGACGGCGGCGCCGTACTGCGCCTGGACGTGGCCTCGCCGGGCGCCGTGGCGCTGCGCGTCGGCCTGCGCGGCAAGAACTGGCCCGACGGCGTGGAGCTGCGCGTGGCCGGCGCCGACGGCGTGATCCATGCGACCGACGCGGCCGCCGCGCGCAATCAGGCCGATGGCGACGGCGTGTTCTGGACCGCGGTGACCGAGGGCGAACGCCAGCAGCTCGAACTGTTCGTGCCGGCCGGCATCGACCCCGCCGGCGTCGCGCTGCGCGTGGACTCGCTGTCGCACCTGCTCGTGTCGCCGCTGACCGCCGCGCACAGCAAGGCGCTCGGCGATTCGGGCTCCTGCAACATCGACGTGGTCTGCCGCACCGGCAGCCTCGGCCAGTCCTTCGTCAACGCCAAGAACGCGGTCGCGCGCATGGTGTTCCAGTCCGGCGGCGGCAGCTATACCTGCACCGGCACCTTGCTCAACGACACCGACGACAGCAGCCAGATACCGTGGTTCTTCACCGCGCATCACTGCATCGGCGACCAGAGCGAAGCCTCGTCGCTGGCGACGTTCTGGAACTACGAGACGCCGACCTGCGGCGTCGACCAGTCCGGCCCGAACACCCAGCTGACCGGCGGCGCGCAGCTGCTGTATTCGCAGGGCAGTACCGACGGCGCCCTGCTCAAACTCAATTCGACGCCGCCGGCCGGCGCGGTCTTCGCCGGCTGGAACGCCAATCCGCTGACGCCGCCGGTCGCAGTCACCGGCATCCACCATCCTTCGGGCGACATCAAGAAGGTCAGCATCGGCAACAACAGCGGCACGCGCGAGAACGTCACGTTCGACGGCCAGACCGCCACCAGCACCTGGAAGTCGTCGTGGAGCCAGGGCACGACCGAAGGCGGCAGCAGCGGCTCGGGCCTGTTCACGATAGCGACCAACGGCGGCTACCAACTGCGCGGCGGACTGTTCGGCGGCAGCGCGTCGTGCAGCAACTCGGGACAGGGCGAATCCTCGGGCAATGTGGACGTCTATTCGCGCCTCGACCTGATCTTCCCGTCGATCGAGCAATACCTCGTGCCGGCCTCGACCGGCCCGGGCCCGTCGCGCGACTACACCGGCCAGTGGGACGTGCGCACCGAAGGCGGCCGCGGCATCAGCATGTTCCAGTTCGGCAACACGCTGTTCGCGGTCTGGTTCGTCTACGACAGTCAGGGCCGTCCGTCCTGGTATCAGCTCGATCCGCAGTGGAGCGCGACCGACGTCGCCGGCGGCCGCGTCGTGAAGTTCACGGGCTCGCCGTGGGGACCGACCTACAACCCGGACGCGCGCGCGCTGACCCAGGTCGGCACCTTCACCCTGAATTTCACGTCGGGCGCACAGGCCAACTTCACCTACAACGTCGACGGCGTGAACCGCAGCGTGCTGCTGCAGAAGTACTGAGCGGAAATCGGCGGGCGCCGGCTGATCGGCCGGCGTTCGCGGCACGAGTCGAATCGACGCACTGTCCTGCATCTTCCCCGCTTCCGCAGGGAGCGGGGGCGCAATCGTCGGCGGACGCCAAGCGCCTCGGGCCGAGGCCGAAGCGATCTGCCGGCGGCCGTCAGTCCGCGCCGCGCGCACTGCGCGGCACACGACGGAAACGCCACAGTACGAGCAGCCCGTAGAGCACGACCAGCAGGAACAGGTTGAGCAGCTGCGGCGCGGCCTCCTGCAGGCTTGCGCCCATCTGGTTGAACTTGACCATCGCGGTGATGCCGGCGGTGGTCGGCAGCAGTTTCGCGACCAGCAGCAACGGCAGCGGCGTCGATGTCGCCGGCCAGCTGAGGTTGGCCAGGAAGAACAGCAGCAGCGAGCTGGCCGTGACGTACTGGAACGCGCGCTCGCGCGTGGCGAAGAAGCTGCCGAGGAACATCGCGAACAGGCCGGTCGCCGCGATGAACAACGGCCCGCCGACGAGCAGGCCCGACAGATTGCCGCCGCGCGGATAGTCCTGCACCCAGAACGTCAGCCCGGTGAAGTACAGCAGCCCCGGCAGGCCGATGGCGGCGAACGCGGCCAGCATGCCGGTCAGGCGCGTCGCGCTCAGGCTCAGGCGCGAGCCGGCGTTGCGCTGGCGGCGTCCGCCGAGCACGACGCCGATGCCGATCAGCAGGGTCTGGTGCACGATGAGCTCGGCCACACCCGGCACGACGCCGCTGCCGTAGCCTTCGCGCGTATTGAACAGCGGCCGCTGCACGACGCGGAACGGCGGCCGCGTCGGTGCGCCCCTGACCTTAGCCTGGTCGACGGCGAAGTCCACGGCCCAGCCGCCGATCGCGTCGCCGAGGCCGGCCAGCACCGAACTCGCGCGGCCGAGAAACGCGCCGTTGCCGAGTATCACGAGATGACCGCCGCCCGTGCGGCTGTCGCGCTCGAAACCGGCCGGGATCGCGAGTATGCCTTCGTACTCGCCGCGCTCCACGCCACGGCGCGCCTCTTCCATCGACACGGCGAAACCGCTGACGCGCACGACGCGCAAGGTCTCCACGCGCCGCAGCAGGTCGCGGCCAAGCGCACTGTGGTCCTCGTCGACGACGACGACGGGCAGATTGCTGGCCACTTCGTGCCGGTAGGCCGCCGGATAGAACAGCGAATACAGCACGATCGCGCCGATCATCGTGACGACGGCATAGCTGTCGCCGAACACGTCGCGCCAGGTCGCCAGCAGCTCGGCCACGAACGCTTTCATGGTGCGCGCCCGGCGGCGTCCGCGGCAGCCAGATAGGTGCGCAGGCCGATGAGTGCCGGCACCAGCACGAACAGCAGCAGGGTACCCAGCGCCGGCAGCGACGCCGTCGCCGGCGCGCCCATGGTCAGCTGCTGTGCCTGCAGTTTCACGTAGGCGGTCAGCGGCAGCAGCGTGTTCCAGACGCGCGTGAACAGCGGTGCGTCGACGACCGGAAACGTCGCGCCCGAGAATGCCATGGCCGTACCGACGTAGAGACCGACGAAGGACAGCGCCTTGCCCATGTCGCGCGTCAGGCCCACGAGCAGCAGCGTGATCGCCGCGCACGCGGCATAGAGCGCGAGCTGGGCCAGCAGCAGCATCGCAAGCTGCGCGGCGCCGACGCCGCCGTGCAGCGCGATCAGATAACCCGTGCCCAGCGCGCCGTAGCCGACGAACAGCACGAAGTAGGGCAACAGCTTGCCGACGACGGCGAAAACCGGCGCCGGCGACGATGCGAGCCAGCCGGCATGGCTGCCGTCGCGGATTTCCCGGCCGAGCGCGCCGGCCATGGCCAGGCAGGCGACCAGATGCAGCACGGCGGGAAACAGCAGGCCGAGCAGGAAATATTCGAAGCTGCGTGCCGAATTGAACAGGATCGCGCTCTGCACCGTCACCGGCGGCGGGCGCAACGAAGCCGGGCCGCTGCGCAGCGCGACCTGTTCCTGCAGCACGTCGAGGTTGAGCGCGCCGATCGCTGCGGCGATGTCGCGCGAGGCGCCCTGGCCGGCGGTCAGATAGCTCGCGTTGTAGTAGGAGAACACCGTGCCGCTGCCCTGCCGCTGCAGATCGCGTGCGGCGTTCGGCGGCAGGTAGACCACGGCATAGACCTGCAGGCTGCGCACCAGCGACCAGGCCTCGGCCAGATCGCGCGGCTGCGCGGCAACGCGCAGGCCCGGGCTCGCGTCGAGCTTGCGCGCGAGCGCGCGGCCGAGGCTGCCGCCGTCCTGGTCGACGTAGGCGATCGGCAGCTCGCGGATCACCGCGGCCGACAGCAGCCAGGCCAGCGCCGCGAGCATCGCGAGCGGAAATACCGTGACCAGCAGCAGGTCGGCCGGATTGCGGCGCAGGAAGCGCAGCTCGCGCCGCGCCGAAGCGAGCAGCGCCCCGGCGCGGCCTTCCGCATTCACTGCTGCGGCCACGGAAACAGCACGCTCATGCCGGGCCGGAAATCCTTGACCGGCTGCGCCGGCCGTGCGCGGATCTCGAAGCTCTTCACGTCGTAGCCGCTGGACTGGCGCGTCGCGCGCCAGGTCGCGTAGTCGCCGGCCGGGCTGATGTAGTAGACGCGAAACTCAACCCCCTTGAGACCGAGCGCCGGAATGTCGCCGCGCAGGCTGCGCCCCGGGCGCGTGCCGGCGAACTGGTCCTCGCGCAGATTCAGCGACACCCAGAGGTGGTCGACGTCCACGACCGTGAATACCGGATAGCCGGCCGGCACGAGCTCGCCGACGTCGGCCAGACGCTTGCCGATCTCTCCGGCCAGCGGCGCATGCGCCGCGACTTCGTCCTGCGCCGCGCGCACTTCGGCGACGGCGCCTTCGGCCTGACGCACCTGCGCCGAAGCCGCCTCGCGATCCTGCCGGCGCGCGCCGGCCAGCGCCTGGTCATACTGCGCGCGCGCGGCGGCCTGCAGCTCGGCGCTGCTGCGTGCCTGGGCCTGGGCTTCGTCGCGGCGCTGGCGGCTGACGACGCCTTCGCCATACAAGGTGTCGAGCCGGCGCCAGGTCGACTGGGCCAGCTCGTTCGCGGCGAGTGCGCGTCGCCAGTTCGCTTCGGCCGCACGGATCTCCTCGCTGCGCGCGCCTTCGTTGGCCTTGTCCGACTGCGCCTGCGCGGCTTCGAGCACGGCCGATACCTGGCTGTGCTTGGCCGCGACTTCGGGACTGTCGAGCTCGAACAGCAGCTGGCCCGCTTCGACGCGGTCGCCTTCGCGCACATGCAATTGCGCGACGCGCGCACTGATCTTCGCCGCGACGTTGACGCTGTCGGCATCGGCCATGCCCTGCACGAGATCGCCGCCGCCGCGGAACGCGAGCCAGATGCCGCCGGCGACCAGCAGCAGAACGAGTACGAGCAGCGCCAGTGCGAGACCGCGCCGACGCGGCGGCGGATCGCGGTCGGCCCGGAACGCCGGCTCGGACGGCGATGGCGAATTCATGGGATCAGCACCTCTTCTGCCGTGCGCAGATAGTCCTCGTAGCGTTCGGCCTGGCCGCTGGCTTCGAGCAGCTGGGCCAATGCGAAGTCGAACTGATAGGCCGCCTGGGCGCGCTCGATGCGTGCGCCGCCGAGCGCAAGCCGCGCGTCGATGAGGTCGAGCGAGGTCGCCTGGCCTTCGCGGAACGCGAGTTCCTGCAGACGCAGGTTTTCCTCGGCGCGGACGATCGAGCTTTCCAGCAGCAGGTACTGCTGCCGCGCCGTGTCGGCGGCGTTGTAGGCCTGGGTCACACCGATCTCGATGCGGTTGCGCGCTTCGCGCAGGCCGGCCTCGGCCTGCAGCTGCTGTTCGCGCGCGGCGGCGATCTGATGATCGCGACCGCTGCCGGACAGGAAGGTGTAGCGCAGGCCCACGCCGAACACCCAGTCGGGCTCGGTCAGCAAGGCGTCGCGGCGGCGCAGGTCGTATTGGCCGAAGGCATAGATCTGCGGCTTGAGTCTGGCCTGCTGCACGCGCACGCCCTGCCCGGCCTGCTCGACCAGCGCGTCCAGCCGTGTGAGCTGCGGATGGCCGTCCAGCGCCGTGTCGCGGAACGTCTGCAGCGGCTGCAGCGGTGCGCGGTTAACGAACAGCGGCGTGATCGGCGCGATCGCAGTATCGGAGCGCAACAGCAGCGCGAGCGCCGCACGCATGGAGGCAAGATCGTTGACCGCCTTCTGGTATTCGCGTTCGGCCTGGTCGCGCGCGACCACGGCCTGCAGGCGCTGCGCCTTGGTCGCGAAACCTTCCTGCTCCAGGCGCTCGGCATTGTGCAGATGACGCTCCAGACCTTCGCGCGTATCGCGGCGCACGGCCAGCGCCTGTTCGGCGAGCTGCGCGCCGAAATACACCTGTACCAATTGCGGCACCAGCGTCTGCGCCTGCAAGGCGCGTTCGGCGTCGGCCTGCGCGACGGCGGCCCTGGCAGCGCTCTGCGCTGCCGGAATCTGCCCGCCGGTATAAAGCGGCAACGTGGCCTTGACCAGCGGCCGGGTGTGCCATTTCTGGTCGATGAAGACCAGCGGCGATTGAATGCCGTATTCCTCGGCAACCGGCGCGAGCGAGCCCAGCGGCAGTTCCAGCGTCTTTCTGAGTTCCAGCCGCTGCAGTTCGCCGGAAATTTCCGGCAGCCGCAGCGCGCGCGTGGCTTCGGCCAGCTGCTGCTTGGCGCCGGCGTTGGCTTCGGCCGCCGACAGTGCGTCGGAAACCTGCAGCAGGCGCTGCCGCGCCGCGCCGAAATCCAGCGCCGTCGCCGCCGGCTCCTGCGCGGCGGCCGCGGCCGGGCCGACCGCCGCCGCAACGACGAGCCAGCCCAGGCATGCAGCCCGGCGACCTTGCCGCAATCGAACCGGCGCAGCCATTTCCCCTCCGTACTCCGTCGACGACGATGGCGCGGAATCCACGGCGCGGCGACCCGAAGCGCCGTGGCGGAACGTCGGAGCGGAACCTAGCACGAGAACTCGCGGCCTAGCGATGCGCCGGACCGCGGCGTATCCCGTGGCCGGGGCCGCACGGATCACTCATCGGAGCGGCCCACACCGGCGTACGGCGCGGTCACCGCGGGCCGCGACAAGCGGGCGGCGCTCGGGCCGCCGCATCCGATCGCCGGCTCGCCCGGGCCGGGCGTCACGACAGCGACGGCATGACCGGCAGTCGCCGTGATCGCACCCCGCCGGGACGCCGCTTGCGGCACCGGCGGCGTGTCGCCGACGGACTCAAGCCTGCTGCTGCGCCTGATAGGCCTCGATCTGCGGCAACAGCGCAGCGCGGCGCGCGAGGCTTTCGGGCCGCCAGACGCGTTCGCGTTCGTAGTATTCGGCGAACGCGGGCGTATCCGGCGACAGCACTACCCAGGGCTGCTTCGACGCCGTGAAGATGTGTACATCCGGCGGCAGCGCATCGGGATCGTCCAGAGTGCCCACGCGCACGAAGCGCATGAGGGGACCGTTGCCGGCGTAATGGCTCCAGAGCGCGACCCGGCAATCGGGACAGCGCGCGATGCGCTGACCTCGGCCGCTGGCCGATGGTGTCAGCACGATCTCCGGTTCGTCGCCGACAATCTCGACCCGATCCGACTCGATCATCGCGTTCAGCGCGAACGATGCACCGCTTTCGCGCTGGCACCAGCGGCAATGACAGCAATGCACGATCAGCGGTGCATCCGTCAGCCGGTAGCGGATGCGGCCGCAGTCGCAGCCGCCTTCGCGCAATACGGCGCCGGCGGATGTTCGCAGGGCGTCGGTAGCGATCGTCATGTTCAGGGCTGCATCAAGGGCTGCGCGAGATTGATCAGGTTGCCGCAGGTGTCCTCGAACTTCACGACGATGACCGGCCCCATGTTCTCCGGCTCGCCGCGGAACACGACGCCGCGCGCCTTGAGCGTGGCGTATTCGGCGGCGATGTCGCGCGTGATGAACGCCGTCGCCGGAATGCCCGCGTCGAACAGCGCCTTCTGATAGACCCGGGCCGGTCCGAACGCCATCGGTTCCAGCACGAGCTCGACGCCGTCCGCGCCTTCCGGCGACACCACGGTCAGCCAGCGGTACTCGCCCATCGGAACGTCCGCATGCGCCCTGAAGCCGAGCACGCGCGTATAGAAATCCAGCGCCTTGTTCTGATCCTCGACGAAGATGCTGCTGAGCTTGATCTGCATGGCGGGTTCGCTGCGGGCGGCGGAGTCCCAACGATAGCGACAGTGGCTGGCGCTGGGAAGCGAGGTCCTGTTGCGTCGCCGCGGAAGCCGGCAACCGGGCATCGCGCGTGCCGGCCGGTCCGCGAAGGCGTTTCGACGGCAGCGGTTTCAGCCGCGATGGCAGTCTATTGCCTCGCTCCGCGCGGATTGCCCGGTGCCTCGCCGGCCTCGCTGCTGCGGAACGGATTGATGTCCAGGCCGCCGCGGCGCGTGTAGCGCGCATAGACGGCGAGATAGTGCGGCGCGCAGCGCGCATGCAGGTCGCACCAGATGCGTTCGACGCACTGCTCGTGGAAATCGCTGTGACGGCGGAACGACACGAGGTAGCGCAGCAGACCGGCGCGGTCGATGCGCGGGCCGCGGTAGCGGATCTGCAGGCTGGCCCAGTCAGGCTGGCCGGTGACCGGGCAGTTGGACTTGAGCAGGTGCGAAACCAGGGTTTCCTCGACGATGCCGGCCGCGTCGCCGTGCAGGTAGTCGGGTCGCGGCGCGTCGTAGTCGTCGATGTCCACCTCGACTCCGTCTATGCAGTCGCCGTCCAGTTCGTGCAGCGTTTCCTGCGCGAAGCCCGCTGCAGTCTGCAGACGCACCTCGACGGCCGCGCCGGCGGCGGCGGACAGGTCCGTGCGCAGCCGCTGCGCGACGGCGTCAGCGCCGTCGAGCCGCGTCTGCGCAAAGGTATTCAGATAGAGCTTGAACGACTTGGACTCGATGATGTTCGGCGAGGCCGCCGGCACGCGGAACTCGGCCAGGGCGACGACGGGCTTGCCGCGCGGATCGAGCCAGGACAGCTCGTAGGCGTTCCAGATGTCGACGCCGTGGAACGGCAGCGCGCCGCTCAGGCCGAGCTCGGCACGCTTGCCCGCGCGCGGAATCGGAAACAGCAGCGACGCATCGTATTCGTCGCGATAGGCGACGGATTTTCCCAACAGGGAATGTTCGGCGGAAGTCATGCGCGCAGTGTAGCGGCTTCGCGGCGCGGTCCGCGCGGCGCCGCGACGGCTACGGAACCAGCGGCGTCACCGCAGTCGGCGTGCCGTGGGCGTCGAGCGCGATCATCGTGAAGCGGCCGCGCGTGCACAGGCGTGCATCGCCGCTGAGCGGATCTTCGGCGACCAGGTCGACCTCGACCTGCATCGAGCTGCGACCGGTCGCGACGATGCGCGCGATCAGCTCCACGAGCTGGCCCTGGCGTACCGGCTGGCGGAAATCCACCTGCTCGGAGCGCGCCGTCACCACGGTGCGCCGCGCATAGCGCGTCGCGACGACGAACGCGGCCTTGTCCATCCAGGCCAGGGCCTGGCCGCCGAACAGGGTACCGAGGTGATTGGTGTGATCGGGAAACACGATCTCGATCAGGCGCGCCTCGGTCGCCGTGCCGGCGGTGGCGGAAACCGCCGCCATGCCCGCGTCCTCAGAACGCCGCATCGAACGTGACTTCGCCTTCGACGGCGACCTGATAGGCCGACACGCGCCGCTCGAAGAAATTGGTCAGTTCCTGCACGTCCTGCAGATCCATGAACGCGAACGGGTTGCGCGCGTGGTAGCGCTTGCCGAGGCCGAGCTGCACGAGGCGCTGGTCGGCCACGTATTCGAGGTACTGGCGCATGTCCTTGAGCGACAGGCCGGCCACGCCGCCCGACAGCACGTCCTCGGCGAACTGCTGCTCGCAGGCGATGGCCTCGTCCAGCATCTGCGCGATGTCGGCCTGCAGCGCCTCGTCGAACAGCTCCGGCTCTTCCTCGCGCGCGACGCGGATCACCTCGAACGCGAACGCCATGTGGCCCGACTCGTCGCGGAACACCCAGTTCGTTCCGGCGGCGAGGCCGTGCAGCAGGCCGCGCGAGCGCAGGTAGTAGACGTAGGCGAACGCGGCGAAGAAGAACAGGCCTTCGATGCACGCGGCGAAGCAGATCAGGTTCAGCAGGAACTGACGCCGCTGCGCGCGCGTCTCGATGCGGTCGAGCTGCTGCACCGAATCCATCCATTTGAAACAGAACTCGGCCTTGTGACGGATGGCCGGAATGTTCTCGACCGCGGCGAACGCCTTCGCGCGCGCCTCGGGTTCGGGCAGATAGGTATCGAGCAGGGTCAGGTAGAACTGCACGTGCAGCGCTTCCTCGTAGAGCTGGCGCGACAGGTACATGCGCGCCTCGGGCGCGTTGATGTGCCTGTACAGGTTCAGCACGAGGTTGTTCGCGACGATGGAGTCGCCGGTCGCGAAGAACGCGACCAGGCGCTCGATCAGGTGCCGCTCGGCCGGACCGAACTTGTGCCGCAGGTCGTTGACGTCCAGCGAGAAGTCGACTTCCTCGACGGTCCAGGTATTGCGGATCGCATCGCGGTACATGTCGTAGAAGCGCGGATAGCGCATCGGACGCAGGGTCAGGTTGAACCCGGGGTCGAGCAGGCGCGGCGCGGCGTTGGAGTCGCTGTCGGGAGGAGCTGTGTTCATGATGGTTTACCGGTGATGGGCTGCGCTTCTGGCCGTCCGCTCAAGCCCTCCCCTTCAAGGGGAGGGTTGGGTGGGGATGGGTGTCCTCTCAGCCTGCCCGCATTGAAGCAAGGCTGTTCTTTTGTTCGTCGTCGACAACAGCGAGATGACGTTCTCGTCGCGGAACCCCATCCCCACCCAACCCTCCCCTTGAAGGGGAGGGTTTTAAGCGAAGGCTCGGCGTAGCGCGTCACGTCGCGGGTTTCGTGTTACTGACACGCCTCGCAATACTCCGGATTCTCCAGCGAGCAGAACACGGCCGCCTCGGCCTGCTGCTGCGTGATTGCCGGAGCAGCCGGTGCCGGCGCCGGTGCGGCGGCCGTCGCCGCGACCGTGGTCTTGGCGATCTTGGTCGCCGGACGCGAGCGCAGGTAGTAGGTCGTCTTCAGGCCGGCCTTCCAGGCGTACATGTACATCGACGAGAGCTGGCCGATGTTCGGGCTTTCCATGAACAGGTTGAGCGAGGCCGACTGGTCGATGTACGCGCCGCGCGCGGCCATCATGTTGATCAGCGAACGCATCGGAATTTCCCAGGCCGTTCGATAGATGTGGCGCAGGCGCTCGGGGATCTCGGCGATGCCCTGCACCGAGCCTTCGGCCAGCTTGATGCGGTCGCGCATTTCCGGCGTCCACTGGCCGAGCTGCTTGAGCTCCTCGACGAGGTACTTGTTGACCTGCAGGAAGTCGCCCGACAGGGTCTCGCGCTTGAACAGGTTCGACACCATCGGCTCGATGCACTCGTAGCAGCCGGCGATCGAGGCGATCGTCGCGGTCGGTGCGATCGCGACCAGCAGCGAATTGCGCAGGCCGCCGCGCTTGATGTTTTCGCGCAGCGCATCCCAGCGCGCCGTGTCGCCCGGCGTCACGCCCCAGGCGTCGAACTGCAGCTCACCCTGGGCCGCACGCGTGTCGGCAAACGACGGATGCGCACCGCGCTCCAGCGCGATCTCGTGCGAGGCCAGCAGCGCCTGGTAGTAGATTTCCTCGGCGATGCGCGTGGACAGCTCGCGCGCTTCGGCCGAATCGAAGGCCAGGCGCAGTTTGAAGAACACGTCCTGCAGGCCCATGACGCCGAGACCGACCGGACGCCACTTCAGGTTGGAGCTGCGCGTGGATTCGATCGGGTAGTAGTTCAGATCGATGACGCGGTCGAGCTGGCGCACGGCCACGCGCACGGTCTCGGCCAGCTTGACGAAGTCAAAGCCGTCGGCGTTCATGTGCTGGCCGAGGTTGATCGAGCCGAGATTGCAGACCGCGGTCTCGCCCTGCGAGCTGACCTCGATGATTTCCGTGCACAGGTTCGACAGGTGCACGACGTTGCCGTCCTTCGCGGTCTGGTTGCAGGCGCGGTTGGACTTGTCCTTGAACGTCATCCAGCCGTTGCCGGTCTGCGCCAGGCTGCGCATCATGCGCGCGTAAAGATCGCGCGCCTTGACCTGCTTGGCCGCGAGCCCGGCCGCTTCGGCCTGCTCGTACGCGGTTTCGAACGCGCTGCCCCAGCGGTCGACCAGATGCGGCACGACCTTCGGATCGAACAGCGACCAGTGCGCGTCGGCCTCGACGCGGCGCATGAAGAGATCCGGAATCCAGTTCGCGAGATTGAGGTTGTGCGTGCGGCGCGCCTCGTCGCCGGTGTTGTCGCGCAGCTCGAGGAATTCCTCGATGTCGGCGTGCCACGGCTCCAGATAGACGCAGGCCGCGCCCTTGCGCTTGCCGCCCTGGTTCACGGCCGAGACCGACGCATCCAGGGTCTTGAGCCACGGCACGATGCCGTTGGACAGGCCGTTGGTCGACTTGATCAGCGAGCCGCGGGCGCGAACGCGCGTATAGGCCAGGCCGATGCCGCCGGAGAACTTGGACAGCATCGCCACGTCAGCGTAGCGCTTGTAGATCGACTCCAGCGAATCGTCCGGCGAATCGAGCAGGAAGCACGACGACAGCTGCTCGTGCGTGGTGCCGGAATTGAACAGGGTCGGCGAACTCGGCAGATAGTCGAGGCTGCCCATCAGGCGATACAGCTCCAGCGCCTCACCCACGTCCTCGCACAGCGCACAGGCGATGCGCAGGAAGAACTGCTGCGGCGTCTCCACGACCTTGCGCGTCTTGGGATGGCGCAGCAGGTAGCGGTCGTACACCGTGCGCAGGCCGAAGTAGTCGAAGCGGCGATCGAGCTCCACATCCAGCGCCGCATTGAGCTTGCGCGCATTGGCCTGGACGAAGTTCAGCAGGCGCTCGTTGATCAGGCCGAGCTCGTGACCGCGCGCGACCGACTGCGAGAACGCGTGGATTTCCTGGCCGGCGACTTCCTTGGCGATGTATTCGCTGAGCAGGCGCGCAGCGAGGCGGCCGTATTCGGGTTCCTCGGCGGTCAGCATCGCAGCGGTGCGGATCGACAGTTCGTCGAGCTCGCGCGTGGTCGCGCCATCGTAGAGGCCGGAGATCGTGCGCGTGGCCACACGCATCGGATCGGTGGAATACAGGCCCTCGGCCGCGCGCGTCACGGCGCGCACGATCTTGTTCAGATCGACCGGTTCGCGCTTGCCGTTGCGCTTGGTCACGGCCATCACGCCGCTGGAATGCGGCGGCGTCAGCGCGAACTGCGGCGCGCGCGTTTCGGCCTGGGCAGCGGCCGTGCGAGCGGCGGCGGCGATTTCGTGTTCGGTGGTGCTCATGAACTCCCTCCGGTGCGAGTGGCGCACGGCTGCCGTCCGATCCCGGGGACGGCAAAACGAGGGGACGGCAACGCCGCGGTCCAGGCCGCAGGCGAGGCCACACCCCCTCGGGCGTGCGGAGTGGCGAAAAGTCGGGTCAGGCGCCGGGCCGGCCAAACGGCCGACAGCGCAACGCGACCCGTCTCCCCGCGGAGACTCCTGGCCGTTACCGCGCGGTGTGCAACGCGCGGCCGTCGGCAGGTATTCGGGCTTGCGGACGCGGTTGCGGGACGCCGCAACCTCCTAGTAGCCGTCGCTTCCCAGCCGGTGTGGCCAGTGCTGTTGACGGCGTTCGTTTCCGCTTACCGCTGCGGGGCAGCTCCGGAATTGCACCGGATTCCCGTTTAATCCCGGCCGTGACCGGGAACCGACGAAACACAAGATATAGAGGTTGACAGCGCAGGGTCAACACAATCGGCTGTGAGTTGTTAGCGGATGCCGAATGGCGCACCGGGGCGGTCGGCGCAGGCCGGAAAGCGAGGCGTGGCGCGGTTTGCGCGATGGTGTCGGTCGCTGTCCGGATAGCTTTTCGGCCGTTCCGATGCCTATGCCCGGACCGTCGGCGCCCGCCTGCAGTTTCTCATTCCCCGGGCTGCGACGCGCCGGCTCCGGCCGGCCCGAGCCAGCGCCAGACCGCACGGACGAGGCGGATCGCGAACTCGAGCAGCCGCAGCGTCAGAGCCCCCAGCAGCAGCAACGCGAGCACGAGCATCACTATCGGAGCGACGCGCCGGCCGCGCTCCGCCCAGGACCATGGCGGCTGCGGCCAAGGCCAGGTCCAGCCGCCGCTGGTCGCATCATCGAAGCTGCCGTAGGTACGGTCACGGCCGACCGAGCGCACCTCGAACGTCCTGCTGTCGTCGGCGCGCCAGTAGACGAAGCGACTGCCCCAGGGATCGACGAGCTGCGAGAAGCGCGGCGGCGTCGTGAAACAGTTACGGTCGCGCACGACGCCGAACAACTCGTCGAGCTGATCCGGCAAACGGCCGCAGTCGTTGCGAAATCCCTCGACTACCAGCGCAAGCCGCTCCGCCTGGACCTGCGCGGCGCGGTAGCGGCCGTGTTCGAGATCGCAGCCGCCCATAAGGCTGAGCCAGGAGACCAGCGCGGCGAGCAACAGCAGCCCGGCACAAACCTCGAGGCCGGCACCCAAGTAACGGATCCATGACGACATGAGCGACTCCTGCACGCGCACGCACCGGCGCAGCCGCCGCGAGAGAGCGACCGTCGGGCATGCATGAAAAGGGGCCGGGGGTTGCCGTGAAGCGGCGTTCAATCGACCGGCGAGCAGACTGGCAAGTTCCGCTTCCTTCTCACCGCGTGGCGCATTCCTCCACAGTTGCACCGCGCGGCAAATTCCGCCGCATTCACACGGCCCGGTGAGTTCGGCCGTATTCACGCTGCGCGGCAGATTCCCTCGCATTCACTCTGTGGCCGTCGCCTCGCACCGGCGCGCTGTCCGGTGTATGCGGCGGACGATCGCAGCCATGAGCCACAACGGCGGCCCCAGCGGGATCGAGAACCACGGCAGGGTCACGATCACGCAGTCCCACAGCGGCCTGCGCCAGAACGTCTCGAGCCAGGGCCAGGGCCGGTCGCTCGTCGTCACGTCGTCGGCGCTGCCATAGACCCGGTCGCGTCCGATGCCGCGCACTTCGAAGCTGCTGCCGTCTGCGGAACGCCGATAGACGAAGCGGCTGCCATACGGATCGCGAAGATCCGACGCCCGCGCCCAGGGCCCTGCACAACCTTCAGGGCGCACTTCGCTGATCAGCTCGTCGAGCTGATCCGGCAGACGGCCGCAGTCCAGCTGAAACGCCTCGACGCACATCGCGAGCTTCCAGATGCCCGCCCTGCTCGCGTTGTAACTACTGCAGTCGACGCAAGTGCAACTGAGGCTCGCGGCAAGGAAAACCAGCAGCAGCAGGAACAGCACGGCGATCGCGAAGACCGGCCAGGCCAGCCATGCGGCGATACGGACCATTGATGACATGGCAGCTTCCTGCGCACGCACGCCGTCGCCGGCAACAGGAAACGCTCGCCGGAACGGTCTCTGAGAATGGAAAATTCATGCCGCGATGCGCGCGATCCAGTGACTTGCGACAGGGATGGCGAGTTCCGCGATGCGGACGATTTCGTCATCGCCTCGCCGTCGGCATTCAAAGCGGCAGGGCGGCGCTTCGGATTCTTTCGACGCGCACGGCGATGAATTTTCGGGACGCACGACCGTGCACGTCTTCGCGGCAATATCGCCTGCTGCCGATCGAATTCCCCTCTCCCCCTTGCGGGAGGGCCGGGGGAGACGGCTCGCCAGGCCCAACCCGGTGCCGGATGAGGCACGGCATTCCGGACGTTGCGACGCGCCCTCCGGCGCGCCCGTCGCCCCGGGATCGGAAGTGTCCGATCACGCCCTCACTGAAACCCGTTCGCGAAAATGACATCGCCGGCGCGCTCGAACGCACCGATGTCGATCGCGGCGTCGACGGGACGTGCGAGCGCGGCGCCGGGCGCGGTCGCCGCGCGCTGCGGCTGGACAGCCGGCGGAAACAGCGGAGTCGGGAAACCGAAGCCCGGCGCACCGGCCGGAGCGCCGTTGCCGGCATCGCGCAGCACGCTGGCGGCGGCCGGGCGCAGGTCGTAGCCGGCGGCGTCGACGAAACCGGGATTCGTGCCGCTCAGGGTAGCGCTCCACTCGCTCGCATCCGGCACGAACGTCGCCGTGCTTTCTATCCAGTTGTTGCTGCCGCGGATCTGGCGGCCGTCGGTCCAGGCCAGCTCGCCGGCGACCGCACGGATGATGCGCGGCACGCCGCCGGCAGTCGCGTCGATGACATTGTTGTGCATCTCCACCGACTGCATTTCCTGGAAGATGCGGAACACCGTCGTGTCCGTGCCCGAGGTCAGCAGGAAGGTGTTGTTGACGAAACGCGCGCGGCCCTTGCTGACGCCGGTGCCGTCGCCGCCGATGCGGATGACGGCGCCGAAAGCCGGATTGCTGTGCACGATGACGTTGCCGACGACGTCCTGGTCCTCGCGCACGAGGTCGCGGCTCCAGCCGGCCTGCTGCGTGTTCTCGTCCGGGCCTATGAGTTCCAGCTCGTGATAGGCCGCGCCCTGGAACCAGTTGTAGTGGATCTCGGCGCGTTCGTGGCGGCACTTCAGCAGGTTGCCGCCGGTGCCGTCGTGCACGTAGTTGTAGCGCATGCGGAACACCGAGCCGGGCCAGGCGATCTCGTCGCTCTGGATGTACAGGGGATGCTGCGAGGTGCCGGCGCCGGCGTCGTAGATCTCGGAATATTCCAGGGTGAACGAACCCGACAGCTGATCGGTGCTGAGGATGCCGTGAGCCGGGCAGGCGTGGATCACGCTGTCGCGCACGGTCACTTCGTGGGCGCCCTGCAGGATGCAGCGCGCGCTGCCGCCGCTGACCTCGAAGCCCTCGAACACGAGGTAATTGGACTGGCGGAACTCCACCGTGTTCGTGCCGCCGGCGATGTGCGGGCGCTGGCCGTTGACGCGGATGCCGCGGATCACGACCGGGTTGCCGGGACTGCCGCCGTCGCCGGACGGCACCACGACGCCGCCGGCATAGGTCACGTTGCCGTCGACTTCGACGACATCGCCGCCGCCGAGATCCTGCGCGGCGAACAGCTGGTTCAGGCTGGCATAGGTGCGCGTGGGTCCGACCTGATAGGTCGCGGCGTTGGCTGTAGCGGCCAGCAGCATGAGCGGCAGCAGGAAAGTGCGTGACATGGAAGGCTCCGCGGTATCGGGCAGTCGGCAGGCGGCGCAGGCTGCATCGGCCGCAACGCCGCATACCGTGAAACCGGTGGCGAAGCGCGAAGCGAACGGCGCCAATGGTCGGATGCGCCGGACGGCCGGGGCCTTGGCGAATCCTGCACCGGTGGCGGCGTGGCGCATGCAGTAGGCTAGCCGGTCATTCGTCGCGGAAAACGCCCATGGTCCTGTCCGAACTGATCCGTTCCGCGATGCACGACGGCCCGCGTCTGCAGCTGACCGTCGGCGACGACTGGCTGCAGGGGCGCAGTCTGTTCGGCGGACTGCAGGCCGCGGTCGCCGTCGCCGCGATGCGCAGTCAGGTGCCGGCCGGACTGCCGCTGCGCACCCTGCAGATGACCTTCATCGCGCCGGTGCCGGCCGGCGAAGTCCGGGCGGTCGCGCAGCTGCTGCGCAGCGGCAAGAGCGCCGTACACGTGCAGGCGCGGCTCGAAGACGAGCACGGCGAACTGCTCGCGCTCGCGATCGGCGTGTTCGGCAGCGGACGCGAATCGCGCGTGTCGCGCGAGCCGGTGCTGGCCGCCGCCGAGACCGCAGCCGCCGCGACGCCGCTGCCGTTCCTGCCCGGCGTGACACCGAATTTCATGCAGCATTTCCGCGTGAGCCTGCACGACGGCGCGCTGCCGTTCACCGGCAGGCCGGTGCTCGCGAATCGTTTCGAGGTCGGCCTGCGCGAACCGGCGGCGACCAGCGAATGGCATCTGCTCGCGATGGCCGACTTCGTGCCGCCGGTCGCGCTGTCGTGGATGGACACGGTGGTGCCCGGCAGCTCGCTGACCTGGATGCTGGAAATCCTCGACGACGACTACCGGAGCCAGCCGGCCGCCGGCTGGCGCGTCGATGCCGACCTCGTCGCCGCGCGCGACGGCTATACCAGCCAGTCGACCTGGATCGTCGCGCCCGACGGCCGGCCGGTCGCATTGAGCCGGCAGAGCATGGTCGTGTTTGCCTGAGCCGGACGGCCGGACGCCGGGCCTGACGCCGGCCGGTCGTGAATCACGGACTGCCGCGTGGGCGCACGCCGCTCAGGGCGCCGGCGTCGCAGGGCCGCCGTCGGCGCCGTGGGTGTCTGCGTGCCAGAGCTCATGCGCGTCCACGCGCACGAGCAGTGCCGCCTGCAGTGCATCCACGCGCGCCAGCGCCTCGGCCAGGCGGGCCTGGCGCAGGTTGCGCTGAGCCAGCAGATAGTCGCCGAGCGGCGTTTCGCCGAGCTCCCACGCGCGGCGCAAACGCCTGCCGGCCGTCTCCTGCGCGGCGAGCGAACGCTGTTGCGACAGCCATTGTTCGCGCCGGCTGTCGGCGGCCTGCACGGTCAGCCAGGCGGCCTGTTCCACGAGGCGGCGCACGCCGGCGGCCTCGGCTTCCGCGGCCGCGGCGTTCGCGGTCTCGGCGTCGGCGCGCGCGCTGCGGTAGCCGCCGCCCAGCGGCACGGACAGGACGAGGCCGACCGTGCGCTCGGCGCCGCCGCGTTCGGACAGCAGACGCAGGCCGACGCTGGGGTCGGGCCTGCGCTCGGCACGCGCGCGGGCGGCCTGCAGCGACAGACGCTGCGATTCGCCCGTGGCGAGTTCGATCTCGGCGCTCTCGCGGATGATGCGTTCGCGCCAGGCCGGCGATCCGCCGGGCAGCGGCTGCGGGTCGGGCAGCGCCGGCGGCTGCATGGGTACGACGATGCGCGGGAACTCGATGGCCAGCGTCTGCCGCGCCGCCGCGGCCGCATCGCGCGTGGCGACGACCTGCACGGCCAGCAGCGCCTGTTCGGCATCGAGCAGATCCAGTTCGCGCTGCGCCGCGTCGCCGGCAGCCACGCGGCGCGCGAGCGCATCTCTTTCCCGCTGCAGCAGGGCGGCCTGCGCGGCGGTTTCCCCGGCCGTGGCCGCGCTGCGCAGCCAGCCCATCCACAGGTCGAGCAGACGCCGCGCGGCCTGGTGCTCGGCGTCGGTGCGGCGCAGGTCGGCCACGCCGAGCAGGCTGTCGCCGATCTGCCGGTCCAGCGCGGCCTTGCCGGGCAGGCGCACGGCGCGGCTGATCTGCAGATCCCATTCGGCGAAGTCGCGGCCTTCTTCGATCGCGCGGCGGCGCTGCGTGCCGACGCTGGCCTCGAATTCGTGGCCGCCGACGGCGAGCGCGCGCCGCGAGGCGCCGGCGGCATCGACACGCGCCGCGGCCGCGCGCACTTCGGCCTGGTCGCGAATCGCCGCGGCGACGTCTGCGTCGGCCGGCAGGAAGGCCTGTCCGACCGCGGCCGCCGGCAGCATCGTCACGGCAGCCAGCGCGATCCGTGCCGCATGGCGCAATGGGCGAAGAACAGGGTTCATGCGAACCTCCCGACGGCCAGTACCGGCTCGACCCACCAGCGCAGATCGCCGCCGGCGATACGCCGCCGCAATGCGCCGAGCACGCTGTCCAGGCGCTCGTGATGGATCACGATCCACAACACGCGCCGGTCCACGCGGCCGCGCACCTGTTCGCGCGCCGAGGCCTTGGCGAAATCGCTGCTGTGGCCTTCGGCGTGCAGCAGGGTGAAGCCCGGCAGGGCGGGGTCTTCGAGCAGGGCTTCGGTCACGGCGTCTTCGAGATTCGGCGGAAACACCAGATTCAGGCGTACCTGCCGGTCAGGCGCATGCGTTTCGGGCCAGGCAGTCATGCGGCGCTCCTCGGCGCAGGCGTGGCCGACGCGGGCTGGCCGAAGCGCCGGTACAGCAGCGGCAGCAGCAGCAAGGTCAGCGCGGTGGAGCTGGCCAGTCCGCCGATCACGACGATGGCCAGCGGTCGCTGGATTTCCGAGCCCGGGCCGCTGGCCAGCAGCAGCGGCACCAGGCCGAAGGCAGTGATCGTCGCGGTCATCAGCACCGGGCGCAGCCGCCGCCAGGCACCTTCGCGCACGACCTGCTCCATCGGCAGGCCCAGCGCGTGCAGCTGATTGAAATAGGTCACCAGCACCAGGCCGTTGAGCACTGCGATGCCGAGCAGGGCGATGAAGCCGACCGACGCCGGCACCGACAGGTACTGCCCCGACAACCACAGTGCGGCAATGCCGCCGACCAGAGCGAACGGCACGTTGCCGAGAATCAGCAGGGCCTGGCGCAGCGAGCCGAAGGTCATGAACAGCACGAAGAAGATCAGCCCGAGCGCGACCGGCACGACCAGGCCCAGGCGTGCGGCGGCGCGCTGCTGGTTCTCGAACTGGCCGCCCCACTCCAGCCGGTAGCCCGGCGGCAACGGCACGTCGCGGGTTACGGCGGCGCGTGCCTCATCGACGAAACCGACCAGATCGCGTCCGCTGACGCCGGACTGGATCAGCGCGAAGCGCGATCCGTTTTCCCGGCGCACGAGCACCGGCCCTTCGGTGCTGCTGACCTGCGCCACGGCGCTCAGCGGTATCTGGCCTTCGTCGCCGCGGGCCAGGTGCAGGTCGGCGAAGCGCGCCGCCGAGCCGCGCACCTGCGCGTCACCGCGCACGAGTATCGGCGTGCGCCGGTCCGGCTCGATCACCAGACCGGCCTGCACGCCTTCGAGCTGGGCGCGCAGTTCGTCCTGCACGTCGGTCACGGCCAGACCGGCGCGGCCGGCGGCCTTCGCGTCCACGGCGACCTGCAGATATTCGACACTGTCGCTGGCCTGGGTCAGCACGTCGCGCGCGCCGGGCACTTTCTCGATGCGCGCGGCAATGCGCTGGGCCAGTTCGCCCAGCGTGTGCAGATCGGGCCCGAACAGCTTCAGCGCGACGTCGCCGCGGCTGCCGGTCAGCATCTCGGCGACGCGCATCTCGATGGGCTGGGTAAAGCCGAACTCCACGCCCGGAAACGCGGCCATGGCGCTGCGGATCTCGCCGCTGAGCCATTCCTTGTCGGGCCTGCGCCAGTGCGCGCGCGGCGCGAGCTGCATGAACATGTCGGTCTCGTTCAGGCCCATGGGATCCAGGCCCAGTTCGTCGGAGCCCACGCGCGCGATGCTGTGCTGCACTTCCGGCACCGCCGCGGCCACGGCCTGCTGCACGGCCAGGTCGATTTCCAGCGAGCGTTGCAGGCCGATCGAGGCCGGCTTCTGCAGTTGCAGCAGGATGTCGCCTTCATCCATCGTCGGCAGGAACGCCTTGCCGGTGCCGAGATAGGCGACCACGCCGACGAGCAGCGCCGCGACGGCCACCGCCGCAGCCTGCCGCGGGCGCTCCAGCGCGCGCTCCAGCAGCGGCCGATACAGGCGCTGCGCGTGGCGCATGACCCAGGGCTCGGCATGGGCGTGTTCCTGCAGCAGCAGCGAGGACAGCACCGGCACGAGGGTCAGCGACAGCAGCAGCGACACGCCGAGCGCGAACACGATGGTCAGCGCCACCGGCGCGAACAGCTTGCCTTCCAGACCCTGCAGGGTCAGCAGCGGCATGAAGGTCAGGCAGATGATCAGAATGCCCGAGGCTACCGGCATGGCCACTTCGCGCGCCGCGGCGAACACGCGGTGCAGGCGCGGCAGGTGTGCGCCGGGTGCGTGCGGATCGAGCCGGCTGACGGCGTTTTCCACCACGACTACGGCGGCGTCCACGAGCATGCCGATCGCGATGGCCAGGCCGCCGAGGCTCATGAGGTTGGCGCTCATGCCGGCCAGGCGCATCAGCAGGAAGGTGCCCAGCGCGGCCAGCGGCACCATCAGCGCGACGACCAGCGCCGCACGCAGCCCGCCGAGAAACAGCAGCAACAGCACGATGACGAGCACCGTCGCCTCGACCAGCGCGCTTTCCACCGTGCCGACCGCGCGCGCGATCAGGGTGCTGCGGTCGTAGAACGGCACGACCTGCACGCCGGGCGGCAGGCTGGGCGCGAGTTCGGCCAGGCGCTTGCGGATCGCCTCGACCAGGGTGGAGGCGTCGGCTCCGCGCAGCGCGACGACGATGCCCTGCACCGCTTCGCCCTGGCCGTCGCGGCTCACGGCGCCGTAGCGCGTCAGCCCTTCGATACGCACCTCCGCCACGTCGCCGAGGCGCACCGGCGGCGATGCGCCGCGCAGTATCACGCTGCGCAGATCGTCGATGCCGCGGATCGCACCTTCGGTGCGCACGATCAACGTGTTCTCGCCGGTTTCCAGCCGGCCCGCGCCGTCGTTGCGGTTGTTGCGGGTGATCGCGTCGACGACGTCGCTGAACTGCAGGCCGGCGGCCGCCAGTCGCGCGCGGTCGGGCACCACGGCGAAGCTCCTGGCCTGGCCGCCGAGCACGTTGATGTCGGCCACGCCGGGCAGGGTGCGCAGCGCCGGGCGCAGGGTCCAGTCGAGCAGGCTGCGGCGCTCGGCCAGGCTCAGGCCGCCGCCTTCGATCGTGAACATGAACACGTCCGACAGCGGCGTGGAGATCGGCGCAAGTCCGCCGTCGACGCCTTGCGGCAGGTTGCCGGCGACGGCGGCGTAGCGCTCGGCCACCTGCTGGCGCGCCCAGTAGATGTCGCTGCCTTCGGCGAAGTCGAGCGTGATGTCGGCGATCGCGTACTTGGCGACGGAGCGCAGCATGACGCCCTGCGGTACGCCGAGCAGTTCCATTTCCAGCGGCGTGATGACGCGCGATTCCACTTCCTCGGGCGTCATGCCTGGTGCTTTCAGGATCAGCTTGACCTGGGTCGGCGAGATGTCGGGATAAGCGTCGATGGGCAGGCGCAGGAACGCGGCGATGCCCGCAGCGGCCAGCGCCAGCGCGCACAGCAGCACCAGCACGCGCTGGCGCAGGGAGAACTCGACGAGGCGCGAAAGCATGATCCGTCACCTCATCGCAGCGGCAGCAGGGACTTGAGCAGCGCGGTGCCGCGCGTGACCACGGTCGAGCCGTCCTGCAGCACGCTCGCGCCGTGCGGTGCTGCGGCGACGCTGACCACGCTGGCGGTTTCGTCGCCGCCGAGCACCTGCACGGCGACCGCACGCACGCGCAGGCCGCGGGCTTCGTCGACGGCCACGAACAGCACGTGGCCGTCACCGGCGGGCAGCAGCGCTGTCGACGGCACGGCCACCGCGCCGTCGGGCGCCGGCAGCAGCAGGCTCACGCTGAACTGCTGGCCGGCAGTCAATGCGCCGTGCGCGTTCGCCGCTGCGTCGATGCGTGCGCGCACGCGCAGGCTCTGGCTGGACGGATCGGCGTCCGCGCCCACGGCGACGACGCGCGCGGTCGCACCGTCCGGCAGCCGCACCGGCGCGCCCGGCGCTATCGCCGCACGCAGGCGCAGCGGCGCGGAGAAATTCAGATCCATCGGTCCCGGTTCGGCGATCAGGAAGGCGGCGTCGAGTGCGGCGACCGCCTGGCCGGGCGCCAGGTTGCGGCGCAGCACCTGGCCCGCCATCGGTGCCAGCAACTCGTATTCGCCGGCCAGGCCGCCGGCTGCCGCGCGCAGCGGCGCCAGCGCACCGGTGGCCTGCTGCAGGGCACTCTGCGCGGCGGCATGACGCGCCTGCGACTGCTCCAGGCGCGCGGCGGCGATGATGCCTTCGGCCAGCAGGGCGGCGTCACGCCGCGCCTGCTGCGCAGCGGCGGCGGCCTCGGCGCGGGCGCGTGCCTGTTCGCTCTGCGCGGCCAGCACCTCGCGGCTCTGGATGCGTGCGAGCGGCTGGCCGCTGCGCACCGTCGCGCCTTCGTCGACGAGGATGCGCGTGACCACGCCGGCATACGGCGCGGCGACCTGCACGCTGGCCTCCAGCGGCGCCGCCGCCTGCGCCGGCAGTCCCGGCACCGGCAGCGTCGTGGCCGCCGTCGCCGGGGCCGTCGCCAGCCCCTGCGCCTGCAGCTGCGCCCGGGTCAGCAAGAGACTGCCGTCTGCGTCCACGGCGATCGCGTCGGCGGCCCGCTCGGGCTCCGCCGGGCGCGGCCAGTACAGCCACCAGCCCGCGCCCGCGGCGGCCAGCGCCGCGGCGACCGCAGCGACGGCGAGGCGCTTTTTCGTGGCGGAATCTGTCGGGAATCGTCCTGCTGCTGCATTCATGCGCGCAGCGCCCGCGGTCGCGGAGTGCAGGCAGTCGGAAAGCCGGCGGCGGCGCAGCGCCGCGAAAGGATTGAGCCAGGCATGGGCATTGATCGCTGGAAATACCGATGGCCATGCTGGCGCGCCAAGCTTTGGGAATGCTTTGGCGCTGCCGGCGCATCGGTCGCGTCGCCGGCCTGCGGGCCGTGCACCGCCGTGCGATGCGGCGATGGTTGCGTTTCAGATTTGCGGCGGACGCGGACGGACGACGGCCGATGACGGCTGCGGCTCCGCGTCCGCGGCGATCGGTCCTACAGCAACGCGGGCCAGGGGCCCAGCCGCGCCGTCAGGCGACCTGCGTCCAGACTGAAGTGCATCGGCAGCTGCACGGCGCGGGCCAGCGCGAAGGCCAGCGCCAGTCCGAGCCCGGCATGATGTGCAGTGCCGCCCTCGGAGTGCTTGCGCCAGAAGCGGTGTCCGAAATGCTCGAGGTCCGCCGCTTCGAGTTCCGGCGCCGCGTTGACGATGCACAGCAGCCAGCCGGATTCGTCGCGATCGAGGCGGCAGTCCACAGTTTCGCCCGGCGGCGAATACTCCAGGGCGTTGCGCAGCAGATTGGAAACAATGCGCTCGACGATGCCCAGATCGCTCTGGATCCAGGCCGCCGGCGGCAGCTCGGCGCGCAGCTGCACGGCGTACTGCGTCTGCAGGCCGTGCAGCGCTGCAATCAGCTCGCGCAGCAGCGCGGCCAGGTCCAGCGGATCCGGCGCCGGCGTGTGCTGGCCCGATTCCAGCCGTGCCAGCAGCAGCAAGGTGTCCACGCTGCGCTGCATGCGCGAACACGCGGCGACCGCGGCGGCGAGGCTGCGCTGCGCGTGCCCGGCGTCGGCGTCGGCGTCGGCCAGCGCGCTTTCGGCGCTGGTGCGGATTTCCGCCAGCGGCGTGCGCAGCTCGTGCGCGACATCGCGCGCAAAGCGCCGTTCGCGCTCGATGGCGGTGTACAGGTGGTGCAGGCCGAGGTTGAACGCATCGGCGAACGGCTGCAGCTCACGCGGAAAGTCGCCTTCGATGCGTTGGCTCGGCGTATCCGCATGCAGGGAGGCAGCCTTGGCGCCGGCACGGCGCAGCGCCACGATCACGCGCTGCACCAGCAGCAGCGCCAGGCCCGTCGCGATCAGCGTGGCCAGCGCGATGCCGCCGAGCAGGGCCAGATGCACGTGGCGTTCGGTGCGGTCCCAGCTTTCGCGCTCGGTGGCCACGACGAGCAGATTGGCGTTGGCGGCGTCATCGTGCGCAGGCACGCGCACGGCCAGCGCACGGCCTGCATGGCCGTCGGGCAGCACGAGATCGTAGTAGCGCGGCGTGCCCTGGCCGGCCGGTCCCAGCGGCAGCGCCGTGCCGGCGCTGCTCGGCGAGCGCAGCAGCGGCCGGCCGCCGGTTTCGTCGAACAGGGTGAAGAACTCGGTATGTCCGTCGGGCTCGTACTCGGGCATCAGCCGCTGCAGCTGACGCGGATCGCTTTCCTGCAGCACGCGGCCGACCGCGGTCGCGCGCTGCAGCAGGGTGAGGTCCATGCGCTGGTAGATCTCCCGGTCTATCCAGCGGTCCAGCAGCGGAAACAGCAGCGCGAAGCTGCCGCCGATACTCAGCGCCAGGCCCAGGGCCAGCCGCCGATGCAGCGACCAGGCAGGCCGGGGGGCGTTCACGCTGGCGGGAAGCTGCGTCATTCAGGGCACAACATAGCCGAAGCCGCGCCGGGTCACGATGAGATCGTCCATGCCCTGCTGCGCGAGCTTGGTGCGCAGCGTGCTGACGATGACTTCCACTACCTTGTCCGAGGCGTCGCTGCGGCTGTCGTACAGATGTTCGAAGATCTGCTCGCGCGCCAGGGTATTGCCCTGCCGGCGCAGCAGCAGCTCCAGCAGCCGGTATTCCTTCGGCGTCAGCGGCAGCTCGACGCCGCGCAGGCGCGCGGTGCGCGAGCGCGGATCCACTTCCAGATCGCCGTGGCGCAGCACCGGCGTGTCGCGCAGGGCCGGGCGGCGCACCAGCGCGCGCAGGCGCGCGAACAGCTCGCTGAGTTCGAACGGCTTGACCAGATAGTCGTCGGCGCCGGCGTCCAGCGCTTTCACGCGGTCGTCGACCTGCTCGCGCGCCGACAGCACCAGCACGGGCGCCGTGCCGGCCTCGCGGCTCAGTTCACGCAGTACGCCGAAGCCGTCGAGCTTCGGCAGCATCAGGTCGAGGACGATCGCGTCGTAGCGATAGCTGCGCACGAACTGCAGCGCGGCGAGGCCGTCGGCGGCCAGATCGCAGGCATAGCCCTGCTGGCGCAGGCTGCGGTCCAGGGCCTCGGCCAGGGTGGCGGAATCCTCGACGATCAGTATGCGCATGCGTCTGTTGCCCGGCGAAGTCCGGCGAATACTTCCCGGCGCCGGCGACGGCGGTCAAGCCAGGACGCCGCGACGGGAAGCGCCGATGCGCCTCGGCTTACTGCGGCGCTTCCACGGCATAGCCGCGGGCCTGCAGGGCCGCGAGATAGCCATCGCCGTCGAGCACCTGGCTCATCGGCAGCACGGCGAACGAGACGGCGTTGTCGCGCAAGGTGGTTTCGGCGGCGCTGAGCCAGGTGGCAGCGAGGCGCTCGCGCAGATCGCCCATGCCGCGTTCCTGCACGATGCTGTTGCGCAGCATCGCATCGCGGCAGGCCTGGTTCTGGTCGACGAACGGCAGATTGCGCAGCGCTTCGATGTCGCCGATGGCCCAGGCGTTCGCGCGCAACTGCATGGCCGGCAGGTCGGTCTCCAGGCGTTCGACGGTCTTGCGCAGGCAGTCGATGTCGTCGAGCGAGGATTTCGCGAACTGGCGCAGCGCGTCGCGCGGTTCGGCGAGGCGGACCTTGATGCGCGGATGGTCCAGCGCGACGTCATGCTTCTTCGCGAGTTTTTCCACCGTCTCGCTGACCTTGCCGTCGATGCGCAGGCCGGCGTCGTCGGTGGCCTCTTCGTAGAGCTCCTGCGCGGCGAAGATCGGCCGGCGCTTTTCCACGCTGTCGCTGCGACCGATGTACTTGCGCTTGAGCGGCTGCCAGCGTGCATAGAGATCGGCCGGCAGCACGTCGGCCAGGGTCTGCTTGTCGGGGTTGTTGCGTGCCTTCAGCAGACTGGGCAAAAGGAACACGCCGGCCAGCGCGCCGCCGGCGACGTCGAGGTCCACGCGAGGCGTCAGCAGCACGCGCTGCGCCTGCGCGATCACGCCTTCGACTTCGCGCGACTCCCAGCTCATGCGCTTGGGCAGTGGCGACAAGGTGCCGAGCACCCAGAGCACGTGATCGCCCTTGCTGACCTTCCACAGGCCGGGACCGGGCTGTGCGCCGCTGACGACGACGGTTTCGAGCAGGGCCGCGGGCGCATCCGGCACGGGCGCCTCGGCGCGTACCGCGGCGACGGACAGCAGCAGACAGCCCAGCAATAGCATGCGCATGTGTGGCCTTGAGAAAGATTGGAGAATGCCGGCGCAGAGACGGCCGGCGGCGCAGACTAGGCAAATGCAGATGAACGGTGGTCGTCTGGGCGCTTCGGTTTGCGGCATGATGATCCGGTTCGCGATTTCCCGGCGGGAACATGGGCGGAACGTCGTCGATACGCAGGACCGCCGCGGCCGATGCGCCCCGGCTCGCCGAGCTGCTGGACCAGCTCGGCTATCCCACCGATGCGGCGTCCGTGGCGGCGCGACTGGCGCGGCTGCTCGCCGATCCCGCCGCAGCCGTGCTGGTCGCCTGCCATGGCGGCGGCGTCTGCGGATTCGCGACGGTGCAGTCGCACGTCGCACTGAACCGCGACGCACCGTCCGTGCAGTTGACCCTGCTCGTCGTCGCCGATGGTCTGCGCGGCAGTGGACTGGGCCGCGAACTCGTCGCTGCGGCCGAGGACTGGGCGCGGCGCCGCGGCGCCGATCGCCTGGTTCTGACGACGGCCGCGCACCGCGCCGGCGCGCATGCGTTCTACGAACGCCTGGGCTATGCGCTGACCGGGCGGCGTTACGCGCGCGAGTTGTGATGGCGCCGGTCGCCGGTGTGCGGCGAGCGGACGCCGCGTCGCGCGCTCAGACCACGTGCGTCGCCAGGCTCCCGATGTCGCCGTCCCAGGCGTCGAAATAGCTGCGGCCGCGGCGTCCCGCCGCATGCTCGGGACCGCGCGGCTGCATCTTCAGCGCGCGCTTGCCTTCCAGCCACAGCGAGACCGTGTTGATCACGCGCGTGTCGCGGCAGACGCGGCCGTGATCCAGTGCGCCGGCGAAGGCGGCCAGGGTGACGCCGGCGACGGCCGAGCTGCGCAGATGCACGCGGCCGTCGCCGAGCAGATCCTTCTGCGCGCCGGCAAAGTCGAACCAGTTCGGGTTGTTCGGGTTTGAACGCTGCACGGTCAGCTGGTGCGGGGTGGCGATGCCGCTGCCCTGCAGGATCAGCACGTTCCCGCCATGCGCGGCGAGTGCCGCGTCGTCGAGCATGGGCGCAGGGCTGCTGCCTCCGCGACGCGAGGCGCCGAGTGCGAAGGCCTCGGCGTCGGCGACGAAGCGCGCATCGAAACCGCCGCTGCCGTCGCGCACGTTGGCCTGCCAGTTCGCCGGATCGAACAGGTCGACGGCGCGGCCGTCCTCGTCCACGCAGCTGCCGGCGTAATGCGGCGTCATCTGGTAGACCGACGGAAAGCTGCGCGCGATCTTGCGGTAGTCCTCGTCGGTGCCGAACCAGCCATCGCGTTCGCCGGCGACGAGCATCTGCGCCGCCGCGAGCGAGCCGCGGAACGGGGGCGCGATGAACACGACGCGCCCGACGTCGGCGAACGGTTCGGCGCGACTGCGCAGTGCGAGCATGGAGCGCAGCACGAGGCTGCCCATGCTGTGCGTGACGAAGTTCAGCGCGGTCGCGCGCTTGAGCCGCGCCTGGCGTCCCTGCAGTTCCGCGCAGAATTCGGCGAGCTTCTGCGCCGCATGCTCGATCGGCCGGCGCCAGTCGTACGTGAACACGTGCAGGGGTTCGGCCGGCTTCCAGGCGCGCAGCTTGCCGACCATCTCGCCATAGGCGTAGCGGATCGGCCGCGACGGCAGCATGCGGTGGCCGTCGTTGGCCTCGTAGCGGCCGTCGAGCAGGGCGAAATCCAGCGGATTCTCGAACGCGTCGCCGAACACCATGTCCTCGAGACTCCAGCGCACCGGCCAGTCCAACGGATAGCTGTCGGCGAGTTCGCTGCCCTTGATGCCCGGAATCAGAACCGTAGCCATGTCGGCCTCCCTGCGGGTCGTCGCGTGGGCCGACTGTAGCAGGCCGCCGTCACGATCACTGCGCCGGCGCTGGCGGTATGGCCGCTTCGCGCGGCATCATGCGGGTCCGGTCCGCAGCGCAGAGCAGGTCCGACCCGGTATCCGGATCGTGGCAACTCCACCCGGCCGCGGTCTCCGGCCTCGCCGAATGCTCGCGGACGACTGTCGACCACTCCGCCGGATCGCGAGGGCCGCGACAGCGACGACGTCGACGTATCCAGAGGTTCTCCATGAGCGACAGCCTGAACGCCATGCCACTGCTGCAGACGCCGCGGCTGCGCATGCGCACGATAGTGCGCAGCGACATCGACGCGATCTATCGCCTGCATTCCGATCCGCGCGCGATGCGCTACTGGAGCTTTTCGGCCTGGACCGATCCGCAGCAGGCGCAGGACTGGTTCGAACAGAGCCGTCACTTCGCCGAGCGCGAGGAAAGCTGGCCCTGGGGCCTGACGCTGATCGACGCCGACGAACTGATCGGCATCGTCACCCTGTTCGCCGTGAACCGCGCGCAGCGGCGTGCCGAAGTCGGCTATCAGCTGCACCCGACCTACTGGGGCCGCGGCTATGCGCAGGAAGCGCTGCGTGCCGCGCTGACCTACGGTTTCGATGCGCTGGAACTCCATCGCGTCGAGGCCGACATCGATCCGCGCAACCAGGCGTCCTGCCGCCTCGTCGAGCGTGTCGGTTTCCGGCGCGAAGGCTATCTGCGCGAACGCTGGCACGTGAACGGCGAGATCGCCGACACCGCGCTATACGGCCTACTCGCACGTGAATTCGTCCGCTAGTTCTTTCGTGTGCGATGCCGCGACATCGGCGCGCGGTCGCCGTGTCGATGCCTCTGCGCTACCGGCGCCGACGCAGGAATACGCAGCGATCGCGACAAGCCCGGAGGCCGGCATCGACACCGGTGTCGCTGAAGACAGGAACAGTGATATGCACACAGGCGGGGACACGCGCCGATGAACGATTCGTCGTTCTCGCGCACGGCCTACCGTCGCGGCCTGCTGATCGCCGCGACCGGCGCCGTGCTGTTTTCGGCCAAGGCCATCGTCGCCAAGCTGCTCTACCGCCATCCGGTCGACGCGCTCGACGTGCTCGCGCTGCGCATGCTGTATTCGGCGCCGTTCTTCGTCGCGATCGCCGCATGGCAATGGCGCAGCGCCGTGCCGTTGAGCCGGCGCGATGGTTTCGCCGTGCTCGCGCTCGGCCTGCTCGGCTACTACCTGTCGAGCTATCTGGATTTCGCCGGCCTGCAATACGTCAGCGCGGCGCTGGAGCGGCTGATCCTGTTCCTGTCGCCGTCGTTCGTGCTGCTGATCAGCGCCGTCGTGCTGCGCCGGCGCATAGGCCTGCGCGAATGGGCTGCGCTGGCGCTGGCTTACGCGGGCATCGTGCTGGTGTTCGCACACGATCTGAGTCTCGGCGGCGACCGCGTCGTGCTCGGCGCGCTGCTGGTGTTCGGCGCGGCGCTGTCCTATGCGCTGTACCTGATCGGTTCCGGCGAACTGGTCAAACGCCTCGGACCCTCGCGCCTGGTTGCCTACGCAATGAGTGTGTCCACGGTTGCCGTGCTGCTGCATTTCGGCCTGACGCGGCCGTGGACGCGGTTGCTGCAGCCCTGGCCGGTGCAGGCGCTGTCGCTGTCCAATGCGCTGTTCTGCACGGTGGCGCCGGTGCTGCTGACCATGATCGCGGTCGCGCGCATCGGCGCGCCGGCGGCGGCCCAGGCCGGCATGCTCGGGCCCGTGTCGACCTTGTTCCTCGGCGCCTGGCTGCTCGGCGAACCGATCACGGCCTGGCAGCTGGCCGGTTCGGCGCTCGTACTGATCGGCATGTTCGTGCTGTCTCGGCGCAGGACTTAGCTTTGGAGGCCCGCCCCTTCCAGGGCATCTCGAAAGACGTCGGGGTCCCCGCGGCACGGTGACGTGCCGCTCGCGAGCCAGCGCGCAAGCGCTTGATCAGCGCAGACGAGTCCGCACCTGCGCCGGACTCGTCGACTCGAGAAACCGTCGGAACGAGGGTTGTTCGAGGTTCTTTCAAGGGAAGAGTCGGGGGGGACGGGTTTTCTCCCCTCCCCCCTTGCGCAAGCGCCGCATCGAGCTCGATGTCCGGCGCCGCGCCGCCGATGCCACTGCCGCTCAGCGTACGACCTTGCCGTCCGCATCCACGACCTTGACCTCGCCGAGTTTCAGCGCGCGCACGCCGGCCTCGATCTTGGCCAGATCGCCGACGACGACCCAGGTCAGCGCATCCGGGCGCACGATTTCCTTCGCGGCGGCGCGGATGTCGGCTTCCTGCTGGTTCTCCACGCGCTGCTTGAAGGTCTGCACGTAGTTGTCGGGGCGGCCGTAGCGCACGATGTCGATGACGGCGCCGAGCACCGCGCCGGTGGTTTCGAAGCGGCCCGGCAGTTCGCGGATGTCGTTGTTGCGGACCTTGTCGATCTCCTCGCGCGTGATCGGTCGCGGGCCGACGATGTCGCGTGCTTCCTTGAGCAGCTCGGAGATCGACTCGGCGGTCTTGTCGGTCTGCACCGGCGCGTAGAGCAGGAACAGCCCCGGCCCTTCGGCAGCCGGCATGAGGCTGCGTACGCCGTAGGCCCAGTGCTTGTCCTCGCGCAGGTTCATGTTCAGGCGCGAGGTGAAATTGCCGCCGAGGATCGCGTTCATGGTGCGGGCCTCGAGGTAGTTCGTCGCGCGCGCCGACGGCGCGGTCTCGCCGGCGAGGATCAGCGACTGCTGCGCGCCGGGGCGGTCCATCAGGAATACGCGGGGCCCGGCCGGCTGGGCGACGTCGGCGACGGCGGACTTGGGCAGCGGCGCGGCCGGTGCCTTCCAGTCGCCGAACACGGCGTCGAGTTCGCGCGTGATCTCGGCCAGCGTGACGTCGCCGGCGACCATGATGCGGGCGTTGTCGGGCCGGATGAAATCGCGGTGATAGTCGGCGAGATCCTGCGTGGTCAGGGCGCGCACCGAGTCGACGCTGCCCGAGCCGGTGAACGGAATCGCGTACGGATGGCCGGCGCCGTAGACCAGCGGCGGCAGCAGGCGCAGCGCGATCGACATCGGCTGGGTGCGCTCCTGCGCGATGCCCGACAGCCAGAGTCCGCGCACGCGCTCCACGTCCTCGGACTTGAATGCCGGATTGCGCACGATGTCGGCGAACAGCGCGAGCGACGGCGCGAGCTGCGCCTTCAGCGCGTTCATGCTGACCGCGCTGACGTCGAGATCGGCACCGGCGCTGATGCCGACACCGAGTTCCTCCTGGCGCTTGGCGATCTGCAGTGCATCCAGCGAGCGCGTGCCTTCGTCGAGCATCGACATGGTGAAGGACGCCGTGCCGAGCTTGCGCTGCTGGTCCGAGGCATAGCCGCCGTCGAACTGCAGGCTCAGCTGCACGACCGGAACGGCGCTGCGCCGCGCGAGCACGACTTCGATGCCGTTGCGCAGCCTGCCGCGCTCCAGTGCCGGAAAGCTCAAGTCGGGGAAGCGGTCGACGGCCGGCAGGCCCTTGCTGCGGTCGACCGTCTCGGGCGTGGCCGTGTAGTCGGGGAACGGCTCGACCACGAGGGTGTAGTCGCCGCGGCCGATCCAGGTCTTCGCGGCGGCCTGCACGTCGGCGGCCGTGGCCGCGTCCATGCGTGCGAGCGCCTTCTTGTAGGCGCCCGGATCGCCGGCGAACACCTGGCCTTCGGCCAGTGCGCGTGCCTTGCCGCCGCCGCCGACCTTCTCGATGCTGCGCACGAGGCCGGCCAGGGTCGAGGTCTTCACGCGCCGGAGTTCTTCCTCGGTAGGTCCCTTGTCGAGGAAGCGCTGCCATTCCTCGGCGATGATCTGTTCGACGCGCCGCGGGTCGACGCCTTCCTTCACGTCGACCTCGACGCCGAACAGGCTGGCCAGCTCCTGCGGCTCGATGTCGACGCTGACCGAATCGGCCAGCTGTTCGCGATAGATCAGGCGCTCGTACAGGCGCGAGGTCTTGCCGCCGCCGAGCACGGCCGCGGCGAGCTGCAGACGGGTCAGGTCGGCGGTATTGCGCGGCGGCACGTTCCAGCTGCGGTAGATGCGCACCTGGGCGACCCGGTCCTGGGCTACATCCCGCGTCGACTCGGTGCGCGGCGCGATCCAGGCGGCGCGACGCGCCAGCGGCGGACCCGCGCCGATCGCGCCGAAATACTTCTGCATCTTTTCCTTCGCCGTCGCGACGTCGATGTCGCCGGCGAGCACGACCGTGGTATTGGCCGCGCCGTAATAGTCGCGGAACCACTGCTTCACGTCGTCGAGGCTGGCCGCGTTGAGGTCGTCCATCGAACCGATGGTTTCCCAGCGGTACGGATGGCCTTCGGGAAAGCTGGCCTGCAGGATGCGTTCGTAGGCGAGGCCGTAGGGCTGGTTGTCGCCCTGGCGCTTTTCGTTCTGCACCACGCCGCGCTGTTCGTCGAGCACCTTCTGGTCGATCGCGCCGAGCAGATGGCCCATGCGGTCGGACTCGAGCCACAGGGTCATATCCAGCGCGGTCGTCGGCACGGTCTCGAAATAGTTCGTGCGGTCGGCGTTGGTGGTGCCGTTGCGGTCGGTCGCGCCGACCTGTTCCAGCGGACGGAAGAATTCGTCGCGGAAATTTTCCGAACCCTGGAACATCAGATGCTCGAACAGATGGGCGAAACCGGTCTTGCCCGGGCGTTCGTCCTTGGAGCCGACGTGATACCAGACGCCGACCGCGACGACGGGCGCCTTGCGGTCTTCATGCACGACGACCGTGAGGCCGTTGGACAGCTGGAACTTCTCGAACGGAATGTCGATGGCATCGGCCGCGGCCGGGGCCGCGAAACAGCGGCCGGCGGCGAACAGCAGGCCCAGGGTCAGTGCTGGCGTCTTGCGCATGAAAAGCTCCCGAGGAAATTCGCCGTGGCGACCGGCCGAGGCTAGCGACGGCGGTCGTGGCGTGCAATCGGCGCGAGACCGCAGGCAGCGGGTGAAGTTCAGCGATCGGCCGAGGTTGCGCCGGCGCTCCGGGCTGACGCAGCATGCGGCCATCGTCGCCGCAGGAGCCCGACATGCCCGTCGCCATCGTCAGCGGAGCCAATCGCGGCCTGGGGCTGGAACTCGTGCAGCAGCTGCTGCAGCGTGGCTGGCGCGTGATCGCCGCCTGCCGCAAGACGCGGGAGAAGCGCCTGACCGAGCTGGCCGGCAGCCATCCGGGCCATCTGCACGTGATGCCGCTGGACGTGACCAGCGAGCGTTCGATCGCCGCGTTCGCGGGGCAAGCCACGCTGGTGACCGACCGCGTCGACCTGCTGATCAACAATGCGGGCGTGCTGGTTTCTGGCGAACGCTTCGGCGAGGTCACTGCCAGGTCGCTGACGGAGAGCTTCGCGGTGAATGCCGCCGGTGCGCTGCTGCTGACCCAGGCCTGCGTCGGGCTGTTGCGCGTCGCCGGCGGCGCGCGCGTCGCCAATGTGTCGACGGTCATGGCGTCGATTGCCGCGAGCGACACGTTCCGCACGCCGAGCTATGCGATCAGCAAGGCGGCGCTGAACATGGTCACGCGGCTGCTCGCCGCCGAGCTGTCGCCGCAGGGCATTTGCGTGGCGGCGTTCCATCCGGGCTGGGTGCAGACCGACATGGGCGGTGCGAACGCGCCGCTGGCGGTGGAGCGGGCCGCGACCCTGCTGATCGACCGCGCGCTCGCGCTGCGGCCCGCCGATGCGGGCCGCTTCATCGCGAGCGAGGACGGTCGCGACATTCCCTGGTGAATCAGCCGGCCTTGGCCGAATTCGGCGGCGGCGCCGGGAAGCGCACGGCCGGACCGGCGGGTTCCACACCGGGCGCCAGCGCGGCCGGTGCCGGCGTACCGGCCTTGCCGAGCGACTTGACCACCTGCCAGATCGCGTCGAGATCCGTGTCGCTCATGCTGTTGAGCGCCCAGTACGGCATCGGCGGACGCGCCTTCATGATGCGGGCATAGGCGCGCCATTCGTCGCGGCTCATCGCGTTGAGGCGCAGACGCAGATTGCTCGCGTACGTCGTGCCCCAGGGGCCGTTCCAGCCGAGCTGATCGCCGGTCAGCCAGACCGATTCCGGCGCCTGGCCGCCATTCATGGCGAAGCCCGGCGTGTGGCAGTCGTGACAGCCCGACTGGTGCAGGATCTCGCGGCCGCGACGCTGCATCGCGTCGGCGCCGGCGTCGGCAGCCTGCAGTGCCGGCGCTGCGGCGAGAAAAAGGGCGAGAACAGCAAGATGGTTGCGCATGGACGGTTTCCGGGTTCCGGCTGAGACGACAGCCGCATGCCCGTGAAAACGGCATGGCATTGCAAAACCTGTCATTTGGTCGGCCGGCCCTGGCGCAGCGATAATCCGCCGATGCTGCATGTCGTCCTGCACCAACCCGAGATTCCGCCGAACACCGGCAACGTGATCAGGCTTTGCGCCAACAGCGGCGCACGGCTGCATCTGATCCGCCCGCTGGGTTTCGCGATCGACGACGCGCGCCTGCGCCGCGCCGGCCTTGACTATCACGAGTACACCGCGCTGCAGGTACACGACGATTTCGCCGCATTCCTCGCCGCGGCCGCGCCGGCCCGCGTGTTCGCCCTGTCCACGCGCGGCACGACCAGTCCCTACGCGGTGCGCTTCGCGCGCGACGACGCCATCGTGTTCGGTTCCGAGACGCGCGGCCTGCCGCAGGATTTCCTGGCCGCGCTGCCCGCGTCGCAGTGCCTGCGTCTGCCGATGCGGCCCGACAACCGCAGCCTGAACCTGTCCAACGCCGTCGCCGTCGTGGTCTACGAAGCCTGGCGCCAGTTCAGTTTCGAAGGTTCGCTCTAGAGAAACTTCCGGCCGGCGGTCGCCGCCGGTTCCGCTCCCGCGTTCGGCTGACGGCGACGCGACGCATTCGAGCAGGCCAGCAAGGCGTGAGTCGCAGCGCGTTAAAAGTTCCGCCGTTTTTTCAACGCCGTGTTCAGCGTCATGAATCCGATGTAAACCCGGCCGCTGCGGTCGACTTGGTTTTGCCGCACCGCGCCATAGTTTGCTGGCCACGGCGTTGAGCCGTCCGGATAGCAAACCAAGGAACACACGATGAAACGCACTGCCCTCGCCCTTGCTGCTCTGCTTGCCCTGCCGTTTGCTTCGCAGGCTGCCGATCTGAGCTACTCCTGGCTCGAAGCGGACTACGCGCACGTCAATCCCGACAACTTCGACAATACCGACGGCGTCGCCCTGCGCGGTTCCGGCGCGCTGAACGACAACTTCAACGTGATCGCCGGCTGGAGCCGCCTGAACAACGACGCGCCGTTCAAGGATCTGAAGTCCTGGTACCTCGGCGCCGGCTACCACACGCCGGTCGCGGACCAGACCGACCTGTTCACCGACGTCGCCTACGTCAAGAACACCACGCTGGATACCGACGGTTACGGTGTACGCGTCGGCCTGCGTTCGGCGCTGACGCCGAAGTTCGAAGGCGCGGCCTGGGTCGGCTACGAAAAGCTCGACCACGTCGACCGCAATGCATCGCTCGGCGTCTCGGGCCAGTACAAGTTCACGCAGAATTTCGGCCTGGCGGCCGAGGCGCGCGTGGCGGAGAACGACAAGTCGTTCCTGATCGGCCCGCGCCTGAGCTTCTGATCGCTTTCTGGCGACACCTGTTCTGTCGCAACACTCCGAGCCCGGCCTGTGCCGGGCTCTTTTTTTCTTTGTGAAAAGCGGATGGTGTGGCCGAGTGGCAGGCCGTCGACGCCGACATGAGCGCTGTCGGTGCCGGCCTCGGCGCAGTGCGCGACGATGGCCGCAACGCGGGACACGATTCCGTGCAGGGACGTGGTGAACGACAGCGGCGGATCGCGATATGCCTGCGGCGGCCGCAAAGCAGCGCGGCGCCGGATCGGCAAGAAGCCGGGGAAGAAAGACCGGGAAGAACGGAAAAGCCGCAACTCGCGCGCGGCCGGCGCGGGTAGGTGCCTGGCCCGGTACCGGTGATCGGGGGGGGGAGGAGGGAGTCAGCCGGTACCGGGCAGGCGGGGAACCCGGGTAGTGCAACGTGGCAGCGTGATCCACGTTTTCAAGCGTTGCGCGACTTGCGTCGAAGCAATTTCCCTGGCCCTTCCACCAGGCAACGGAGGGCAGGGAGGAGCGCGGACGGACGGGCCAGGGAGTCCTGTGGCGGCCGTCCATTGCCGCGTTGTCTGCGATGTCAGTTCGGCGCCTCGATCCCGTGCAGCAGCAGATCCAGCCATTGCCGTTGCAGTTCGGGCCGCGTCGCCAGCGAACCGGCCACCATCAATTTCTCGTTCAGACGCTCGGTCTGGAAACCGAACAGGTTGAGCGACAGCACCACTTTGGCCACCAGGGCCGGACTGATGCCTTCGCGCAACTTGTCCGCTACCTCATTGAGCAGTCCGACGATCCGGTCGAAGTTGCGCTGGATCAACGGAAACACCGGACTGCGTTCGAGCACGGTCGGCGATCCCGTCAGCTCGCGCAGGATCAGGCGCGTGCCATGGGGCCGCTGATAGAGAAAGGCGTTGTGCCATTCCATCAGACGCCACAGGCGTCCCGCGAGATCCGGCTCCTTGAGTTCCAACGCATCCAGCGACCGTCCGAACGCATCGCAGGCCTGGGTGAGCACCCGCTCGTACAGTTCCTGCTTGGTCGCGAAGTGATGGAACACATTCGCCTTGCAAACACCGGCAGCCAGAGCGACCTCGTTGATCGACACTCCGTCGAAGCCGCGTTCCGCAAACAGGACTTCGGCTTCGGCCAGGATCCGCGACAGCGCCGATTTCTCGGAAGTCTCGTACGCGGATGCCAGCAGGGTTGGGACCACAGGCGCTTACTGACCGATCGGTTAGCGGGCATTATCCGGATGCCTTTCACCTCGATGAATAGGACAAAAGTCGTATGACTTTGGACAGGGGGTGTGCAGGATTTTGAATCGGAACACCGCGTTAGCAGGGGGAAACGTCAAATGCTCCGCACCGCTGCCGGCAGCGGGCAAGGAACCGACGACGCGACTGCGAAGACGGTCGCAGCCGAGCAGTTTCTGCAACATCAGGGGAGTCGCAGGTCGCCCGGCAGGTCCACGTCACGGGCCAGCGCCTCGTTGACCACGACCTGCACCAGCGCCGCGCGAGCCTGCAGCAACGCGCGCGCGCCGCGGTCGCCGTCGAGTGCGGCCGACTGCAGCCAGCTGCGCGGCAGCAAAGCCGGCACTCCGACCGTGCCGGCATAGCCGCTCGCGGCGGCGCGATGCGGCGCGGCGCTCCAGGCCGACAACAGGGACTGCAGATGCGCCGCATCCAGTGCGGGCTGATCGCAGAGCACCACGAGCACGCCGGCGCAGGCCGCGTCCAGCGCATCGACGCCGCTGCGCAGCGAAGGCCCCATGCCGCGCTGCCAATCCGGCGCGAGCAGGCGGCGCAGCGGCAGATCGGCGACCGCGGCGGCACAGCGCGCGGCCTCGTGCCCAAGCACGACGACGCCGTCCAAGGGCTGCGTCGCCAGCACTGCACGCGCCGCGCGGCGCAGCAGCGGTTCGCCGTCGATCTCGACGAGCTGCTTCGGAAACCCGAGCCGGCGCGAGGCGCCGGCGGCCAGGATCACCGCGCCGTGCGCGGCCTTCATGCGCCGTCGCGGCTCTGCAGCGCCGCCATGATGGACAGGGCTATCGCTTCGGGGCCTTCGCCGCCCAGACGCAGGCCTACCGGCGCCTGCAGCCGCGGCAACAGGCGCGCGCGCAGATCGGCATCGAGCTCGGCGAGCAGCGCGTCGCGCCGCGCGACCGGTCCGAGCAGGCCTATCCAGCCGATGCCGGCGGCGGCCGCGTGCTGCAACGCGGCCAGATCGCGCGAATAGTGATGACTCATGACCACGGCCGCGGCGTAGCGGCCGCTCGCGAGCAATGCCGGCACCCCGGCCACATCGCGATGCAGTGCGTCGGCGCCGGCCAGCGCGGCATGCCAGCGCGCGCGCGATTCGACGACATCGACCGACCAGCCGAGCAGATGAGCCAGGCGCAGCAGCGGCGCCGATTCCGGCCCGGCGCCGAGCAGCAGCAGGCGTTCGGGTGCGCGCAGACGCAGCGACCAGCGGCCCGGTGCCGGCGCGGCGCCGGCCGGCCACTGCCACTCGCCGGCTGCACTCGTCGCGCGGCCGGCCCCGTCGGCGCACAGCTCGAGTTCCACGCCGGCGGAGGTGTCGAGACTGCGCAGTGCCGCGAGCAGCGGTGCGGTCTCATCCAGCGGCAGCAACAGCAGCTCGACGACGCCGCGACAGCCCGAGGCCGAGCCGAACAGCAGGTCGTCGTCGCCGCGCGTATCCAGGCGCAGATGTCGCGCGCGGCTGTCGCGCAGGGCCTCTGCAGCGGTGGTTTCGAGCTCGGCTTCCAGGCAGCCGCCCGACAGCCAGCCGACGCGTGCGCCATCTGCGGGCAGCACGATCAGCGCGCCGGCCTTGCGATAGGTCGAACCTTCGGTCGCGACGACGACGGCGAGCACGCACGGCGGCAGCGGCGACGGCCGCAACGCCTGCAGCACTGCACGCAGACCACCGTTGTCCTGGGCCGCACCGGTTGTGCCGTTCACGTCGCCGTCCTCTGCCCTGTCGGGCCATTCTACGCAGTGGGCCGCCGCTTCCGCGCCGACGAAGCGGCCAGCGCCGCGCTCAGTCCACCGCCGCGACGATCACGGGCCGCGCGTGGCCGAACAGCGGCGGCGCGGGTTGCACGATGCGCGCTGCCGCGAACCCGGCTGCGCGCAGCCGGTCGAGAATGTCGCGGCCGTAGTCGCGCTGCACGAGCACGGTAGCGCCGCGGTAGCGGTCGGCGTGATAGGCCGGGGGCAGCAGATCGACGCGGCGGCCGTCCTGCCAGGCCAGGCGTTCCACGGTCTGCGCGCTGTCGTGCAGCGGCACAGTGAACACGAAGCGCCCGCCGGGCCGCAGCACGCGGCGCACTTCGCGAAAGCCGGCGGCATCGTCCTCGACATGCTCGAACACCTCGCTCGACGTGCACAGATCGAAACTCGCCGCGGCGAAGGTCAGGCGTTCGACGTTCTGGCACAGCACACCGGCGCGCGATTCGCCGGGCGTAACGCCGTCGAGCAGTTCGCTGGTCGTCAGCTCGGCGCAGGCGCCGCGCAGGAAAGCGACGAGCGGTCCCTGTGCCGACATCTCGTAGGCAGTGGCTCGTGCGAGCTGCGGCAGTTCGGCGCGAATCACCGCCACGAGCGACTGGGTCACCGCGCTCGCGCCGCAGCGCACGCAGCGCACACCGAGTTCGTTGCGTGCGAGCCGCAGCAGCCAGCCGCAGCCGCAGAGTGGGCACGATCCGCGCGCAAGCGCGAGCTCGGCGGGACGCAGGGTCTGCAGCAGTCGGACCAGGCGCGAAGCGGCCATGCGGAAAGCGGAAGCGGCGGGGCGCGGCAGTGTAGCCGCGCCGGTGCGGCTGCGCACCGGCGCGCCGGGATCGGCGGATTGCCGCGGCCGAAAACCGGGAAGGCAATCCTGCCGGGCGTGGCGCACGACCGCCGATGCAGCGGGCCGGCGTTCCCGATCGATGCGCGTCCGCTGCGCCGGCTAGCTGTGCGCCGGCAGCGGATGCTGCGCCAGCCAGTCGTCCAGTCGTGTCGCCGCATCGGCGGGCAGATGGAGGCCGAGCTTGCTGCGCCGCCAGAGGACGTCGTCGGCGGTCTGCGCCCATTCCTCGCGGCGCAGATAGTCGATCTCCGCGGCGAACAGCTGCGGCAGCACTTCCTCGCCGAGATCCTGCAGGCGCCGCGCGTCGCCGAGCAGGCGCAGCGCGCGCGAACCGTAGGCGTGCGCATAGCGCTCGCGCAGGGCCGGCGGCAGCCAGGCACGGTGCTGGGCGAGTTGCTGCAGGAAATGCGCGAAATCCGCGCCGGGAATGTCGCCGCCCGGCAGCGGCGCCGTGCGCGTCCAGGCCGGCGCCGGGTGCCGCAGCGCCCGGCACAGTTCGTCGACGGCTTCTTCGCCGAGACGGCGGAACGTCGTGATCTTGCCGCCGTAGACCGACAGCAGCGGCGCCGCATCCGTATCGAGATCGAGCAGATAGTCGCGCGATGTCGCCGCGGGGTCGTCCGCGCCGTCCTGCAGCAGCGGCCGGACGCCGGCAAAGCTCCAGACCACGTCGCCCGCCGTCACCGGCAGGCGCAGATAGCGATTGGCCAGCGTGCAGAGGTAGTCGATTTCCGCCGGCGAGATCCGCGCGGCGGCCGGGTCGTCGGCGACATCGACGTCGGTCGTGCCGATCAAGGTGAACGCATCTTCGTAGGGCAGCACGAACACGATGCGGCGGTCCTCGCTCTGCAGCACATAGGCCGTTTCCTGCCCCGGCCGGCGAGGCACCACGATGTGGCTGCCGCGCACGAGCCGCAGCGCGTGTCGTGACGGCTGCTGCGCGATCTGCTGCAGGAATGCGGCGACCCAGGGCCCGGTCGCATTGGCGACGGCGCGCGCCTGCAGGATCGGGCGACGCCCGTCGGCGGTTTCCAGTTCGGCGGTCCAGCCCGTCGCGCTGCGCCGCAGTTGCGCACAACGTGTGCGCGTCAGCACGCGTGCGCCGCGCTCGGCGGCATCCCTGGCCGCCGCGACGACGAGGCGCGCGTCGTCGCACCAGCCGTCCGAATAGGCGAAGCCGCGCGTGAACTGCGGCTGCAGCACGGCGTCGCCGGCAAGCGTGATCGCCGCGGACGCCGGCAGACGGCGGCGCCGCGCCAGATGATCGTAGAGCCAGAGTCCGATACGCATCATCCACGCCGGCCGCAGATGCGGCGCCTGCGGCAGCACGAAGCGCAGCGGCCGGATCAGGTGCGGCGCGGCCTCGATCAGCACCTCGCGCTCGCGCAGCGACTTGCGTACGAGACCGAACTCGTAGCGTTCGAGGTAGCGCAGTCCGCCGTGGATCAGCTTGGTGCTGGCCGAGGACGTGTGCGCGGCCAGGTCGTCCCGTTCGCACAATACGACGCGCAGTCCGCGCCCGGCCGCATCGCGCGCGATGCCGGCGCCGTTGATGCCGCCGCCGACCACGAGCAGGTCGCAGTCGCCAAGAGAGGGGTCATGCATCGTCATCGGACAGGTCGCGGCCGCGTTGCGGCCATGCTAGTCCGCAGTCTGCGCCGCGGCCACCACGACAGCGCAGCGCGGCGGTCGCGCACCTGGAGATCCGGCCGGTTCGTGCTGCTGCCGGTGTCAGCTGCTCCACTCGCCCGACACGTAGAACCAGTGCCCGTCCTCGCGCCGGAAGCGGCTGAGTTCGCGCAGACGCTGCATGGGACCGCCGCCGACCTTGTACCTGGCGACGAACTCGACGAAGGCGTTGTCGGCATCGACCGGCTGATAGCGCAGGATCTTGAGGCCATGCCAGCGCGGCGCGGGCCTTTCGCGGGCCAGGTTCAGCGCCGCCGGCCGCGTCGAGCGGTGCCAGCTGCGCAGCAGATAGTCCTCCAGCCCCAGCGCATAGGCGCTATAGCGCGAGCGCATCAGCGCTTCGGCTGTCGGCGCCGGCTCGCCCGCGTGCAGCGGCGCGCAGCAGACGGCATAGGCGCGGTCGGAACCGCAGGGACAGTCGACGACAGGTTCGTTCATGGACGCGCGCAGCCGGAAGCGGCGCGCATTCTCGCCGCAATCGGCCCACCGTCACCAGCGTGCGGCGGGATCTTCAGGCCGGCTTCGCGCCGAGCAGCCGCGCCGGCAGGAACAGCAGCGCGCGCAGGAACTCGAACACCGCCGACAGCGTGATGCCGACGAGCCGGAACGGCAGGCTCAGCAGCCAGATCAGCGGATACAGCACCAGCGCGAGCAGCGCCAGCGGCCAGCACAGCACGAACAGCAGCAGCCAGAGCAGGAACTTGAGCATATGCGCGGCGCCCTCCGTCATGTCCGCCACAGCATCGGCCAGTGCCCAGCCGTCTTCACGTGCCGGAAGTAGGGCACGCTGCTGCGCGTTCAGGAACCGCGCGACCTGCGGTCGTGTGCGGAATGGTCGCAGGCGGGCGGGCGCGGCGCCGCAACGTCGAGTATCTATATGGATATTGAATCTTTATCCACGAAATAACTTATTGCCTTGGCCTGTCGTCGTTTCTGCTTTCACCGCCCGCGTTCGCGCTGGCCATCGCGACATCCCGCTCAGCGCGGCGGCGCGCCGAGCTCGCGCGCGTCGAGATAGCCGTCGTGGTTGACGTCCTGGCGGCGGAACACCTCGGCCAGGCGCTTGCGGTGCTGGGTCAGCGAGATCGGCCGCGTATGCGCTCCGACCACCGCCGGGTCGAACTCGTTGAGGTCGACGACGCCGTTGCCGTTGACGTCCATGCGCTGGAAAATTTCGCTGAGCTTGTCCTGATACTCGGCCAGGCTGACGCGGCCGTCGCCGTCGCGGTCGAACTCGCGCAGATAGTCCCGCGTGGATTCGCCGTACTGCGCCGCCGCGCTGGCGGTCAGCAGCAGGCCGAGCACCGCGGCAGCCGTTCTCATGGGCGCGCGGCGTCGGTCGTGGCAGATGTACCCGCCGGCTGAGTCGCCTTCCAGGCCACGGCCAGCGCGACGAGCAGCAGCGCGGCGGCGAGCAGGAAGGCCAGGCCCGGCAGGTGCAGCGGCGAGTTCTTGTCGATGCTCCAGCCGAAGATCTGCGTGTACAGCGTGGGACCGAGTATGCCGGCGAGGCTGGTCAGTCCGGCCAGCGCGCCCTGCAGCCGGCCCTGTTCGCCGGGGTCGACCTGGCGCGTGACCAGGGCCTGGGTCGCCGGACCGGCGAAGCCCCAGAGCGCGAGCAGCGGAATGGCCGCGAGCGACAGCCAGCCCGTCGTTGCGAGGCCCTGCCAGGCGAAGCCCAGCGCGCCGAAGGCCAGGCCGATGAAGATCGCGCGGCGTTCGCCGAAGTGGCGCACGATGCGGCCGACCAGCAGGGCCTGCACGATGCCGTTGCAGACGCCGACGAAGCCCAGGGTGAAGCCGACTGCCTGCGGTCCCCAGCCGTAGCGATAGTCCGCATACAGCACGAAGGTCGTGTTGAGCACGTAGTGGGCGAGCTGCGACAGGAACACCACGGCGGCCAGCGCGTAGACCTGCGGGTAGCGGCGCAGCAGCAGCAACGCGCCCACCGGATTGGCGCGTCGCGCATCGAACCGCAGGGTGCGCCGCTCGCGCGGCAGCGATTCGGGCAGCACGAAGTAGCCGTAGCAGAAGTTCGCGAGCGCGAGGCAGGCGGCAATCCAGAACGGCAGGCGCAGGTCGATGTCGCCGAGCGTGCCGCCGAGCGCCGGGCCGAGCACGAAGCCGACGCCGAACGCCGCGCCGAGCGTGCCGAAGGCCGCCGCGCGCTTGTCCGGCGGCGTCACGTCGGCGATGTAGGCATTGGCCGTGCTGAAGCTGGCCGAGGTCATGCCCGAGATCACGCGCGCGATGACGAGCCAGGGCAGGGTCTGCACCAGCGCCATCAGGATGAAGTCCAGGCCCAGGCCGAGATTGGACAGCAGGATCACCGGCCGCCGGCCGTAGCGGTCCGACAGCGCGCCCTGGATCGGATTGCAGAAGAACTGCACCGCCGCGAACACGGTCGCGATGATGCCGACCCAGTGCGCCGCGGCAACCATGTCGCCGCCGGCCATCTCCTTGATCAGCCGCGGCAGCACCGGAATGACGACGCCGAACGCGAGAATGTCGAGCAGCACCGTGACGAAAATGAAGGCCAGCGCGGCCTTGCGCACGGGCGGCGGAGAAGCGGGGGCGTGCACGGGGATTCCTGCGGATTTACGGCGGCGCGCAGTCTAGCAGGCGCGCCGGCGTGCGCGGCCGGTCGCCGCGGCGCTTTTCGCGCGCGGCGGCAGCATGCCGGCAATACGGCCGCGCCCGCCAGGCGGCTCAGCTCAGGAAACCCAGATCGCGCTGCGCGAAATTCGCGAGATTCGGAAAGCAGGTGTTCAGCGCCTGCGCGTCGGTCACGCCGAACCAGCGCGCCAGGGTCGCGCCGTACTGGTCCACGGCGATGCGCGGGATCAGATTGCCGTCGCCGGCGAAATCCGCGCTGCCGGCGGCCATGTCGGGTATCGCGCCGTAGACGCGGCGGCCGTTCACCGCGCCGCCGAGCACGAACAGATGATTGCCCCAGCCGTGATCGGAACCGTCGCCGTTGCTGGTCATGGAGCGGCCGAAGTCGCTGGCCGTGAAGGTGGTGACCTGGTCCTGCAGGTTCATGGCCTGCACGCTGCGCTGGAACGCGGCCAGGGCCTGATCCAGTCCGGCCAGCAGCTGCGGCTGGTCGGCGCTCTGCGCGTCGTGCGTGTCGAAGCCGCCGAGCGCGCAGAAGAAGATCTGCCGCCGCTGACCCAGTGCCGCGCGCACGGCGATCAGCTGCGCGGCGCGGCGCAGCTGGCTGCCGAGCGCGAACGCGAAGCGTGCCGATGCCGGATCGCCGGGTTCCGGCGGCGGCGGAAACGCGCTGTCGAGGTTCGGCGCGCCGGCGAGCGCCGTGCGCAGCACGGCATAGTCGTCGATCGCGCGGCGCGTGGCGCGGCGGTACTGCTCCACGAGCAGATTGTCCTGCGCGATGCCGTAGACCGCTTCGAGCTCGGCCACCGCGCTGGGCTCGCGATCGGCTTCGATCGCGCGGATCTGGCCCGTGTCGACGCTGAGCGCCTCGCCGGCCAGACCGACCTGGAACGGATTCGCACCGGCCAGCGACAGGTTCATGGTCAGGGTGGCGCAGCTGTTGTGACTGGCCGCGACCAGCTCAGCCAGGCGGCCGCCCCAGCCGGTGGCCGGCGTCGTGTCGGTGGCCGAACGCACCTGCAGCGACTGCCAGAAGGTCTGCTGGTCGTTGTGCGAGAACAGTTGCGGCGGCAGGCGCGCCGTGCGCGCGTCGTAGGCCTGCTTGCTGACCGGTTCGAGCAGAGCGCCGACGTTGCCGAGAATGGCCATCTTTCCACTCTCGAACAATTGCGCCGTCTGCGGCATGGCCGGATGCAGGCCCAGCGCGAACGGCGCGTCCAGCGCCTGCAGCGGCAGCAACTGGTTCTGCGCAATGGCCAGGCCGCGGCGGCGGTCGGCGTAGTGAGCGTATTCGGTCGCGCCGCGCGGCACGACGAGGTTGTGGCCGTCGTTGCCGCCGAGCAGGAACACGCAGACCAGCGCCTTGTAGTCGCCGCCGCACTGGCCCTGGCCGGCCCAGGCCGCGTTGAGCAGGGACAGGCTTTGCGGCGCGGCGAAGAAGCCGGCGCCGCCGGCCATCGCGGCCAGGCTGCGGCGCAGGAAGCGGCGGCGCGACGCGGCGAAGGAATCGTTGCTCATGGGGATGCTCCTAGCGCTGCACGGCGAATTCGGGGGACGTCGCGATCAGGTAGATCGCGTTCTGCACGCGGCGCAGCGGCTCGTCGGCCGGCAAGGCATCGAGGCGCGCGCGGATGCGGCTGCGCAGGGCCGGCGAGATCCGGCCGCCGAGCAGCAGTTCGGTACTGCGATCGAGCAGGCGGTCGAGCGCGCCGGCCGGCGCCTGGGACGAGCCCGCCGCGGGCCGTATCGACTGCTCCCAGCGCGCGAGCTGGACCAAGCGCACGCCGACGAACTGCGGATCGTCCATCGGTCCGCCGCGATAGCTCCAGAACACGCGGCCGGACACGTCGTTGGCCAGGCGTATCGCGAAGTTCGCCGTGACGATCTGCATTTCCGGCGCGACCAGCCCGGGAGCCGCCAGTACGCCGCCGGGGCTGTAGCCCGGCGAGAAGAAGTTGAACACCGACGGCGAAAGCAGCGGCGACTGGTTGTGGCTTTCGTGGATCTCGCGGTCGTCGGGGAACAGCGGGTCGTGATCCCAGACCACGTCGAACGCGCGCCACAGCGCGGTCAGTCGCAGCAGCGGCTCGCGCACCTTGCCGAAGCTGATCGAACTGCGCTGGCCCTCGCGCGCCTCGCGGTCGCGCAGGATCGCCGACACCGTCGCGGCCAGATTGCCGCGTACGCCGCGGCCGTCGTTCTCGAATACCGCGGCGACGCGCTCCACGTAAGCCGGCGACGGGTTGCTCGTGACGAGTCGCTGGATCAGCTGGCGCGAGACGAACGGCGCGACGTTCGGATGCTGGAACAGGGCGTCGAGCGCGCGTTCGAGCTCCGGCCGTGCGTCGCTGCCGGCCGGCAGCACGACGCCGTCGAACAGACGCTTCGGGTCGCGGTCGTGATACGCCTCGTACGGCACCATCTCGTGCTCGGTGCTGCAGGTGAACGGCTCGACCGGGAACGGATCGGGCACGCACTGCTGGCCGGCGCCGCAATGGCAGGCCCAGCCCGTGAACACGCGCGCGAGATTGCGCACCACGTCGCCGTCGTAGGTCGGCACGGTCTGGCCGTTCACGAGCACCGGCGTGCCGTCGCGGTTGAGCTTGACCAGGCCGATCGAGAACAGCTGCATGACCTCGCGCGCGTAGTTCTCGTCCGCCTGGATGTTGTTGGCCGCATCGGGTTTGCGATTGCGGTACATGCTCAGATAGCGGCCCATGGCCGGGCTCAGGGTCACGTCCTCGAGCAGGTCGCGGTAGTTGCCGAGCGCATGGCGCAGCAGGATGTCGTAGTACGCGCCGAGCGCGAGGCCGTCGTTGCCCAGGCCGTTGCCGCGCTCGGACACGACGAGGATTTCGCTGAACGCGAACGCGACGCGCTGGCGCAGCTGATCGGGTGCGGACAGCACGCGTACGAACCAGGCCTGCAGGAACTCGGCGAACGGAATCGGCTGCAGCGGATCGGTGATGCCGGCCTGGCTGCGCATGTAGGGCAGGAAATAGCTCGGCGGCAGCTCGACCTGTGCGGCTATCCAGGCGGCGTAGCTGCTTGCGGACAAGGCGTCGATGTCGGCGTCGCTCGGGCCGAATGTGGCCTGGGTCAGGAAGCGCGAGGCTTCGCCGCGGCTGGACGGGCGCACGGGAAATTCGTAGCCGTCGCGGAAGATCAGGTCGGCGGCGGCAACGGGCAGGGCCAGGCCGATGGCCACGCAAGCGATCAGTGCGCGCAACAGGGTGGTCATGCGATTCCTCCTTGGCTCTGGTCAGGCCTGAGGACGCAACGCACGCGACAAGCTCGTCAGATGTTGCAGATCCGACCGGGAAGCGATGGCGACGGCACGACACGGCGCGGCGACGCGTCGCCTGGGCGCAGTCCATACGCCGACGCCGGCAACGCCTGCGCTAAGGTGCGCACCATTCCCTGTGCGCCGGACAGGTTCCGGACGCGACGCTCATCCCGGAGTTTTCATGCGGTCCTGTCTGCGCGTACTGCTGACCCTCTGCGGCCTCGTCACGACGGCCGCCGGCCCGGCACTGGCCACGCCGCTGCGCAGTGAACACCTGACCGTCGAACTGGTCGCACAGAAGCAGGCGCTGGTCGCCGGCCGCGACAACTGGCTGGGCCTGCGCCTGAACCACGAGACGCATTGGCATACCTACTGGACGAATGCCGGCGACAGCGGCCTGGCCACGCGACTGGAATGGACCCTGCCGCCGGGCTGGCAGGCCGGGCCCATCGCCTGGCCGGCGCCCGAGCGGCTGCAGCTCGGCGAACTGTTCAATTTCGGCTACTCGGGCGAGGCGCTGCTGCCGGTCGCGATCAATGTGCCGGCCGATGCCAGACCCGGCAGCAATGCGACGGTGACCGTGCAGGCGCACTGGCTGGTCTGTCGCGAAGAGTGCATTCCGGGGCAGGCGCGTCTCGATCTGCAGCTGCCGGTCGTCGCAACCGGCAGCGAGCCCGCCGACAGCGCCGCGGCTGTCCTCGTGAACGCCGCACTCGCGCAGCGGCCGCAGCCCGTGTCGTGGGCAACCGAGGTCGTCGCTACGGGCGAACAGATCGGGATCCGCCTGCGCGGCGACGGCCTGCCGGCACCCGACGCGCTCGATGCCTTCGCCGTGCAGCCGCAGATCCTCGCCAATACACCGGTGCGTATCGCCGCGGCCGACGGCGCGCTGAGCGTCACGGCCGCGCGCAGCGATTACTTCGCGCCGCCGACCGCGCCGTTCGATCTCGTGCTCGTGCGGCGCAAGGCCGGCGACGTGCGTGCCTGGCAGGTGAGCGTGGCCTGGCCCGGCGCTTCCGGCGCGCCGGGGACATCCATCCAGCCGGGTGACGGGGGCAGCGGTTCCGGCAATTCCGGGACACGCACAACCGCACTCTCCGCCGGTGCCGCAGCTGCACCGCCAGCCTCGACCGGCGAAGACGCCGTCGGCCTGCTCGCCGCCGTGCTGCTGGCCCTGGCCGGCGGCCTCGTGCTGAACCTCATGCCCTGCGTGTTTCCGGTGCTGTCGCTGAAGGCACTGACGTTGGCGGAGACGGCGCATGCGCCGGCCGCGGCACGCCGCGAAGGCTTGGCCTATCTGGCCGGCGCGGTGACGGGCTTTCTGTCGCTCGCCGCGGTGCTGCTCGCATTACGCGGCGCCGGCAGCCAGCTCGGCTGGGGCTTCCAGCTGCAGTCGCCGACCCTGGTCGCCGTGCTCGCCTATCTGATGGTCGCAATGGGACTGAGCCTGTCGGGCGCCTTCGTCATCGGCGCGCGGCTCGGCGGCGTCGGCCAGTCGCTGACCGACGGCGGCGGCGCGCGCTCGGCCTTCTTCACGGGACTGCTGGCCTGTGTGGTCGCCAGTCCGTGCTCGGCGCCGTTCATGGGAACCGCGCTCGGCTTCGCGCTGACCCAGCCGGCCGCAGCGGCGCTGCTCGTGTTCGCGGCGCTCGGCGCGGGCCTGGCCTTGCCCATCGTCGTGCTGAGCTTCGTGCCGGTGCTTGCGCGCTGGCTGCCGCGGCCGGGCGCCTGGATGGACGCGTTCAAGCAGCTCATGGCCTGGCCGCTGTACCTGACCGCGGTCTGGCTGATCTGGGTGCTCATGCGCCAGATCGGCGCGGATGCGACGGCATTCGTCCTGATCGGCCTGGTCGTGCTGATCGCCGCGCTGCTGTTCCATGGCCGCGGCCAGGGGCAGGCCGGCGCCGCGGCGTGGCGCCGGCCCGCCGGTGCGGCGCTGCTGCTGCTGGCGTTGGCGCCGCTGATCGTGCTGCCGCAGCTCGCCGCGAAACCGGCCGCCGCCGACGCGCAGGCCGCCGGCGAGCTCTGGCAGGCCTGGACGCCGCAGCGCCTGGATGCATTGCGGCGCGACGGCGAACCGGTCTTCGTCAACATGACGGCGGCCTGGTGCATCAGCTGCCTGGCCAACGAAAAGGTCGCGCTGTCGTCCGACGCGTTCGCCGAGCGGCTGCGGGGCGGCGGCATCCACTACCTCAAGGGCGACTGGACCAGCCAGGACGCCGCGATCACGCGCTATCTGGCCGAATTCGCGCGCAGCGGCGTGCCGCTCTACGTGGTCTATCCGCGCGGCGGCGGCACGCCCGAGGTGTTGCCGCAGCTGCTCACCCCCGGCCTGGTCGACGCGGCGCTGACGCGCGCGGCGGCCGGCGCTTCCTCCCCACCCGTCACCCGGAGTCCACCATGAAACTGATTCCCGCGATGCTCGCCGCCGCGCTGGCCTGCGCCGGCCTGCCGGTACTGGCCAAGGTCGAGGTCGGCCAACCGGCGCCGGCTTTCAGCCTCGCCGACAGCAACGGCAAGACGCGCAGCCTCGAGGAGTTCAAGGGCAAGACCGTCGTGCTCGAATGGACCAATGCCGAATGCCCGTTCGTGAAGAAGCACTACGGCAGCGGCAACATGCAGGCGCAGCAGAAGGAAGCCACGGCGGCCGGCGTGGTCTGGCTGTCGATCAACTCCGGTGCGCCCGGCAAGCAGGGCCAGCTCGACGGCGCCGGCGCAAACGCGCTGATGCAGACCAACCACAGCGCGCAGTCGGCGTATCTGCTCGATCCCGACGGCACCGTCGGCAAGGCCTACGGCGCCCGGACCACACCGCACATGTACGTCATCGACGGCCAGGGCGTGCTGCGCTACATGGGCGGCATCGACTCGATCCAGAGCGCCGACACGGCCGACATTCCGAAGGCCACGCAGTACGTGAAGCAGGCGCTGGCCGAGCTGGCCGGCGGCAAGCCGGTCAGCGTGCCGGTGTCGCAGCCCTATGGCTGCTCGGTCAAATACGGCAGCTGAGCGGGTCGGGACAGATCTGGCCGAAATGAGAATGGGAGGGCGCATGCGCCCTCCCATGAGCCGCCGACGGCAGTCGCTTACTGGAATCCGTCGGCGAAGATGCCGTCGGTCATGATGCGGTGGATCTGGCCGTTGGAGCGCGTGATGTAGATGTTGCCGTCGACGTCCTCGCCGAAGCCGTAGACCGAGCCCGTGGCCAGTCCGGTCAGTCGGTTGATGCCGCCGGAATCCCAGGTGGCGCCGCTGGATTCGGACCACCACAGATCGCTGCTGCAGGAGTCGGCATAGAAATACGTGCCGCGCATCGGCGCATACGGTCCGCGGTAGACGTAGCCGCCGGTCACGGCGCAGCCGGCCGAATGGCTGTATTCCAGCACCGGTGCGACGGTCGAGGTCACCGACGGGCAAGTCGTTCCGGTGCCCGAGGTCGTGAAGTAATGACGGCCTTCGCAGCGGCTCCAGCCGTGGTCGAGACCGCCGGTGGCGTCGGGGTTGACCGTGATTTCCTCGTAGCTGCCCTGACCGACGTCGCCGATCACCATGCGGCCGTCGGCACGGTCGAAGCTGAAGCGCCAGGGATTGCGGAAGCCGTGCGCCCAGATCTCGTCGCAGGTGTTGCTCGTGGCCACATGCGGGTTGCCGGCCGGAATCGAGTATTCGGCCGGCGCGATGCCGTTGGAGCCGCACATGTCGGCCGTGACCGTGCCGCCGCGATTGTCCACGTCGATGCGCAGCATCTTGCCGAGCAGGTAGTACTGGATGCCGCTGGGATTCGTGCCGCAGGTGTTGCGGTTGCTGTCGGCCGGCTTCTTCCACAGGCATTCGGCGAAGCCGTGCGGGTTGTTCTGGTCGCCGCTGTCGCCCGAGGAGATGTACAGGTAGCCGTCGCGGCCGAAATGGATGTCGCCGCCGTTGTGGTTGCCGGCCAGATCCGGAATACGCAGCACGATGGTGCCGTTGGTATCGGCCACGTCGGAATCCAGCGACGGCACCGTATAGCGTGCGACGACCTGGTCCGGCGTCGTGCCGAGCCTGGGATCGGCGGACGGCCGCGTGTAGAAGACGTAGAACTCGTTGTTGTGCGGCAGGCCGGCCTTGCCGAAGTTCGGATGGAAGGCCAGGCCGAGCAGTCCGCTTTCGCTGGAGGAGGTGACCGTGCGCGTCAGGAACGGCGTGGCCAGCAACGCGCCGTTCTTGATGATCTTGATGGAGCCGCCCTTTTCGACGACGAACAGGCGGCCGCTGCCGTCGTTCGGCGCGCGCAGGGCTACCGGGGTGGAGAACGTGGTCGAGGCGTTCGGCACGCGGACCAGGGACAGGTCGGCCGGCGGTGCCGCCGGGCTGGGCGTGGCCGCGGCCGCCAGCAAGGCGGCCGCAGCGAGTGCAGCAGTGAGGCGCATGGTGAAGCTCCGTCGCGAGAGGCGTTCCGTTTTACGCCGCCACCCGTGCAGAAACCAGCACGACATGGCGCCGGCGTGACGGCGCGCACACCGGCTCAGCCTTGCGGCCGCTTCAGCCGGATCAGCGCGGAGATGTCTTCGTCCGCATGGCCCAGGGCCATGAGCTTCGCGTAGTCGGCCAGCGACTTGTCGATGACGCTGCGGTCGGTGCCCGCGGCCAGCGCGAGCTGGCGCACGATGCCGAGATCCTTGTGCAGCAGCCCCAGCTTGAAGCCGACCGTGAACTGGTTCGCCAGCATGGTTGCGCCGCGCTTCTCCAGGAACCAGTTGCCGGCGGCGCCGGCGCCGAGGGTCGGCAGCAGCGCGGCCGGGTCCAGCCCCAGCGCCTCGCCGAGCGCGAGCCCCTCGGTGACCGCCTGGGCGATGCCGGCGATCAGCACCTGGTTCACGGCCTTGGTGTTCTGGCCGGCGCCGACCGGGCCCATGTGGGTGACCCGCGCTGCGTAGGTCTCCAGCACGGGTCGCACGCGCTCCAGGGCCGCCGGCTCGGCGCCGGCCATGACGGAAAGCTTGCCGTTGCGCGCACCTTCGACGCCGCCGGACACCGGCGCGTCGACGAAATCGCCACCGGCCGCGCGCAGCAGCGCGGCGGCTTCGTGCGCCGTCGTCGACGACACGGTCGAATGGTCCACGACGACGGTGCCGGGCGCCGCGTTCGCCGCGATCGCGCGGCTGACCGCAAGCACGTCGGCATCGGCGCTGACGCACAGCGCGATGACGTTGCAGTGTTGCGCAATGGTGTCCACATCGGCCGCGACGACGCCGGCGTGTTCCGCGGCGAAGCGTTCGGCCTTGTCGCGGCTGCGGTTGGCGACGGCGGCGAGCAGGCCGCGCCGGTGGAGGTGAGCAGCCATGGACCAGCCCATGGCGCCGAGGCCGACGAAGCCGGCGCGGATCGCTTGCATAGGAATTCGATGCGTGGGAACGGAAACGGGACCGCAAGCAAAGCGCATACAGCCACGCCGTTGCAAGCGCGGCGGCGGCGACTTTGGTCGCGCCGCCGGCGCCGTACGTTGCGGCGAGCCGCAGGCGAACCGCAACATCGAAGCCCCTGCCGCGAAGAACCGCAACCGAAGCGGCCGGCGAGGCTGCGCGCCAATCTGCTCGCCGTCGCCGGTGGCGCGCTAGGCGCGCGGTCCACCGCGACGAGCGGGCCGCAGTCGCCGCTAGCGCGCGGCTTTGGCCAGCCTGGTCCCGGCCCAGCGCGCCAGCGCTTCGCGGCCGATCTTGGCGTTGTGGCGGATGTCGACCGGGAACTGCGCGTGGAACAGCACGTCGCCGATGCCGCGTGTATGCGCGAACGCCGCGGCGCGGTTGCGCGCCTCGGCTTCGACGCGCTCGGCCGCGTCGGCGGCTGCGGATTCGAGCTCCAGCAGCAGCACCGGCCGCTGCGCACCCGCCGTGCCGACGCCGACCAGCGCGCTGCGGCGCACGCCGGCGATCGCGTTGAAGATCGGCTCGACCTGCTCGGTATACAGGTCGCCGCCGGCCGCACGCACGCGCTGCGACTTGCGTCCGCAGAACCAGAGCCGGCCCAGCGCATCGAAATAACCGAGATCGCCCATGCGGTGCACGATGCGCGCGCCGTCGCGGATCTTGGCCAGCGCCGTCGCCGCCGGCCGCGCGTGATAGGCCTCGGTCGTGGTCGGTCCGGCGACGGTGATCTCGCCGACCTCGCCGACGCCGAGCTCGCGCACGCCGCTCCAGTCGGCGATCGGCTCGTCGGTGATCGCGATGATGCGCACGCAGTTGGCCGCGAGCGGCCGGCCCACGCAGGTGCCGGCGCCGCGTTCGGTCTGTGCGCGCGTGTCGCCGAGCAGCTCGGCGCTTTCGATGACGGCCAGCGGCAGGCATTCGGTCGCGCCGTAGGGCGTGTAGATTTCCGCGGCCGGATCCAGCCAGGGCTTGAGTCGCGCGAGGATGGCCGGTGCGACCGGCGCGCCGGCGGAGATCACGCGGCGCAGGGTCGGCAGGCGCACGCCATGGCGCTCGCAATGGCGCGACAAGGTGTCGAGCAGCGCGGGCGATCCGAACAGCATGTCGACGCCGTAGCGCTCGATCGCGGCGACGAGCTTGCGCGGATCGGCGCTCGCCGGCCGCGTCGGGTCCATGTCCGGAATCACAGACGTGGAGCCCAGCGCCGGATCGAACAGCGCGAACGGCGGAAACGTCGGCATGTTGACGTGGCCCGGCGACAGCGCGAACGCCTCGCGCAGCAGTTCGACCTGGGCCAGGAAATGCCGGTGCAGGTATTCCACGCCCTTGGGCACGCCGGTCGAGCCCGACGTGAACAGCACGGCCGCAAGTTCGTCGGGCCGCGTCGGCGCAGCGACGAAGCCTTGCGCCGGCACGGCTTCGCGCAGGCGAGCCAGGCGCAGCCCGCCCCAGCCGAACGCTCCGCCGACGGTCACGACGATGCGCACCGACGCGCGCGCCCAGCCCAGCACGAGCCGCGCGATCTGCGCGAGCGGAATGCCGACGAATGCGCTGGGTGCGGCTTCGGCCAGACACTCGCGCAGCGCGCGCCGGTCTATGCCCGGGTCGATCAGCACCGGCACGGCACCGAGCTTGAACAGCGCGAACATCAGCGAGAACAGCTCGCGTCCGGGGCGCACCATCAGCGCCGTCTTCATGCCGCGCACGATGCCGGCTGCGGCCAGGGCCGCCGCATCGCGGTCGCTGGACGCATCGAGCTCGGCATAGCTCATGTCCAGATATTCGGGCAGTACCGAACTGCGCGACGCGCGTCGCGGCACGCGCAATGCGACGGCCTCGGGCCGCTGCCGCGCCATCGCGCTGAGCGCGCCAGCGATATTCGCGGCCTCAGTCATGCGGCGCTCCGGGCTGTGTCATCACGCGCTTGAGGAATGCCTGGAGACGGCGCGGCACCGGCCGCCGCTGCGACGCGGGCCGAGTACGCGCGATTACGACGAGGCGAACTCACGACAACCGCCCCGGGCCCGCATTCGCGGCGGCCGGAGCGGCGCGCCGCCGATACGCCAGATACAGGGTGAACCCGAGCACGGCCGCCGAGATCGCGGCCCAGACCAGGCTCCAGATCAGCGCCGGAATGCCGGTGGCCTGGGCCATGCTCAGCGCGTCGGTCTGCACGGTGCTCGCCGCGGACAGGCGCAGCAGGGTGAGCAGGCTGTTGAAACCGTCGAGCACGAGCTGCAGTGCGAGCACGAGCAGCATCGCGTCGCTCCAGGGCGGCCGCAGCCGGTAGCCGGCGAAGAAGGTCGCCGCGGCCAGCGCGAGTCCGCCGACGATGCCGAACAGATTGCGCACGAACAGCAGGCAGAGCAGGCCCAGCGCGATGCCGAGAATCATCAGCAGCACGCGCGAGGCGGCGCCGCGCGCGGCCAGCAGGATCAGCACGCCGCCGAACACGGCGCTGCCGATGTAGCCTGCGCTGGAAATGACCCAGCGCCAGCCGCCCGCTGACCAGGCCAGGCCGGACAGATCGGGGCTGACCGTGAAGCGGTGGAAGTCGCCGCCGGTCGCGAGCGCGGCGAGGCCGTGGCTGATCTCGTGCACGAAGGTGCCGAACAGGCGGAACGGATAGACCACGAAGCCGACGCCGGGAATCTGCCAGAGCACGAACAGCAGCAACGCCAGGGCGGCCAGGCCGGCCAGCTCGCCCCAGCGCCATCCGTCGGAGAATCCGCTCATGGGCGCGCCTCCCGGTTGTGGTCAGGCCGTGCGATGCAGGAAATCGCGCACGGCGGGAATCAGCTGCTCGTGCGCATCTTCGTTGAGATAGTGGCCGGCCTGGGCGTATTCGTGCGCCTCGGCGCCCGGGAAGCGGCGGCGCCATTCGGCCAGGAAGGCCTTGTCGAACACGAAGTCGCGCAGGCCCCAGGCGATCAGCATCGGCCGGTCGCCGAACTGGGCCAGCTCGTTGCCGGTGCGTTCGACCAGCGACCAGGCGCGGTCGCCGGGCCCGAGCGGAATGTCCTGCACGAAGCGCAGGGTGGAGATGCGGTTGGCCGGCGTGTCGTAGGGATACAGGAACGCATCGCGCACGTCCGGCGCGAGCGGCCGCATGACGCCCCAGCGCGCGGCGCCGCGGGCAAACGCGTTGTGCCGCAGGATCAGCCATTCGCCAAGGCGCGAGTCGCGGCCCAGGCGCAGCGCCGCCGGAATGCGCTGGCCCTTGGGATTCGGGAATGCCGCGGTGTTCGTGACGATCAGCCGCGCGACGCGCTCGGGGCGGCGGCAGGCCCAGGCCAGGCCGATCATGCCGCCCCAGTCGTGCACGGCCACGGTCCAGCCGCGCTCGGGCGCGCCTTCGTCGATCAGGTGCTGCACCAGCGCATCGAGATCGTCGACGCGCGACTGCAGGGTATAGGCGTAGCGGCTGTCGTCGGGCTTGTCCGACAGCCCCATGCCGATGTGGTCGGGCACGATGCAGCGATGGGTGTCGCGCAGACCCAGCACGAGGCGGCGCCAGTAGTACGACCAGGACGGATTGCCGTGCAGCATCAGCACCGGCGGCGCGTTGCGCGCGCCTTCGTCGAGGTAGTGCTGGTTCAGGCCACTGGCATGCGTGAAACGCAGTCCGCGGAACGGGTAGTCGGGTAGGACAGGCATGCGCGGCGTCGACACTCGTCAGGCGGCGATGGCCGCGGCGGCGGCATGATAGCCGAGCCCGTGACGGTTTCCCGCACGGGCGGCCGCGGGCGCAGGGCTTACCAGACGACTTCGGCCATCGAGCAGTTCAGGCCCGAGCCGATGCCGAGCAGGGCGACACGCTTGCCCTTTTCGAGACGGCCCATTTCCTTGAGCTTGGACAGCACGATCGGCACCGAGGCCGGACCGATGTTGCCGTGCTCCGGGAAGATCGCGTGCACCTTCTTCGGGTCGATGCCGAGCAGGCGGCAGAACTCTTCGGTGTGTACGCGGCTGATCTGGTGGATCACGAACTCGTCGAGCTCGTCGATGGCCCAGCCCAGCGCGGCGCGCGCGGCCTGGAAGGTCTTGCCGGCCAGCTTCAGACCTTCTATCAGCAGGCTGCGCGTGTCGGTGATCATGCGGTCGAGATTGCCGCGGCACAGGTGCGAGAACTCGGTCGCGGCACGCGTGACCGAGCCGAGGAACTGGTGGCCTTCGGGCAGCAGTTCGGCGCGGCCCATGACCATCGCGGCGGCGCCCGAGCCCAGGGTCAGCGAGGCGAATTCGCTGCGGAACTCCTTTTCCTCGATGTCCGGCGAGAGCATGCGCTCGATCGTCTTCTCGGTGATGAGGTTGGACGTCTCGCCGTCGACGATCAGCGCGTACTCGATGTCGCCGCGCTCGATCATGCGCGCGGCGATGTCCATGCCGTTGAGGAACGCGAGGCAGGCGTTGCCGACATCGAAGTTCTGGCAGGTGTCGGCCAGGCCGAGGTTGCCATGGATGATGCTGGCGGTCGACGGTTCAAGGTAGTCGCGGCAGACCGAAGTGTTGATCAGGATGCCGATCTTCTCGTGCGGCACGCCGGATTCGGCCAGCGCCTTCTGCGCTGCGGCGGTCGCGGCTTCCGACGGCAGGGTCTCCTTGTCCCAGATGCGCCGCGCGTGGATGCCGGCGATGTCTTCGAGCACGTTGTCGCGTATGCCCAGCCGCTGGATCGTGGGCTTGAGGCGCTCGTTGAGTTCGGCCGAAGTCAGGCGGACGGGCGCGTCGATATGAGCAACGCTGGCGATGGCGACGTGCTTGAAGAGCATGGGGGAGGTGCCGCAGGAGGGTGACCGCGAAGGCTATAGCCTACGCAGAGTCTGAACAAGTCTCCGCATGGTGCGGCCGCGCCGGGCGCGGCGGCCGGGTCCGGGCCGTACCGCCGCGCCCGGCGCCGCCGCCGCCTGCCGACCTGCAGAACGCATGACGCGGTCATGACACGGCAGGCGCCGCGCCCGGCGGCCGGCCGGCCGGACTGCGGTGCCCCCCACAAAAAACCACGCGGACACAAAGGGTTGCTCTGCGGCCCCGACCTGCGCGCGGCTGGCACGCCGGCTGCGAGGAGGTCGGCGGGCGCCGGCGCCACGCGAGCATTCAGATAGCGCCGGCTATGGTTCGACGTCGTTTGCGCACTAGGGAGGGAGCCATGAACCTCGGGACTCGATTCATCGCGGCCGGCCTGCTGGCCGTCGGACTCAGCGCGCCGGCGGCCGCCGTCCGCCAGCTCCAGGGGCAGGCTCCGTCGGGCGCCCGCTACACCATCGCCGTACCCGACGGCTGGCAGCCCGGCGACGGCCTCGTGCTGTATCAGCATGGCCTGAATTTCTCGCTCGACACCGATCCCGGCCTGGGCCCGCTGCGCGACACCGCGCTGCAGGAAGGCTATGCGATAGCGGGCTCGGGCTTCAGCACGCGCGGCTGGGCGCTGCTGCAGGCCGTCGACGAGAACAAGGAACTGCTCGATATCTTCCGCCGCGACGTCGGCAACCCCGGCGAACTCGTGCCGTTCGGCGGCTCCATGGGCGGACTGATCGCACTGAAGCTGGCCGAGGACCGCGAGCTCAACCCGCAGATCAAAGGCGTGCTCGCGCTGTGTCCGCCCGTAGCCGGCTCGCGCGCCTGGGACAGCGGGCTGGATCTGCGCCTGGCGTATGACGTGGTCTGCGCCGACGTCAACAACGGCCGCCTGAAGACCGGCGCCGAGCCCTATCCCTGGGCCTACAACCTCAACGACATTCCCGACGATCTGGACAACCTCGAGCTGGACCCGGACGTACGCAGTGCGCTGCTCAGCGTCACGGTCTGCACCGGCATCACGTTGCCGCAGAGCATCCGTACCAACGGCATGCGCGACCGCCTCGCACGGCTGCAGCGCATCAGCGGCATCCAGGACGAGAAATTCCTGCTGACCAACATCGCCTATTCCACCTTCGTGCTCAGCGACGTGCTGCGCGCGCCGGACAAGATGGGCGGGCGCAATCCGTTCGGCAACCTCGGCGCGATGTACAACGACGCCGATCTGGACAGCCGCATCCGCCGCGTCGCCGCGCAGCCGGCCGCCGCGGTCGAGTTCGACTGGCGCTCGGACTATCGCGGCGACATCGGCGCTGCCAAGGTGCTGTCGCTGCACACCAGCGGCGACGAGCTCGTGATTCCGCAGCATCAGTACGTGCTGCGCCAGAAGACGCCCGACGCGCAGCTGGTCAGCGCCGTCGTGCGCGAGGCTACGCCGAGCCACTGCGGGTTTTCCGACGCCGAAGGCAAGGTCGCCTGGGAAGCGTTCCGCCAGTGGAAGGACGGCGGCGCCAAGCCGACCGCGGCGCAGATGCAGCAAGGCTGTCTCGGCATCGCCGGCCCCGGCGACTGCCGCTTCGACGACAGCTACGTGCCGACCTCGCTGGATGCGCGCGTGCCGCCGCGCGCCGAACCGGTGGCAGTCGATGCACGCTTCAACGGCAGCTGGTTCGATCCGGCGCGCAGCGGCGAAGGCATCGCGCTGGAAGTGCTGGACGGCGGACGAGCCATTGTATATTTCTTTACTTTCTCGCCGTCCGGCACGCAGCCGCCCCAGGCCTGGCTCGTCGGCGACGGCAAGGTGGTGCCCGGCGGCATCGCATTCGACACGACATATCACCGGCCCAGCCGGCCCGACGGCGGCGCGGTCTCGCCCGACCCGACCGACTGGGGCCACCTGTTCATCGGCTTCTCCGACTGCAATACCGGCGAGCTGCGCTGGGAAGGTCCGCAAGGCTGGGGCAGCAAGACCGTGCCGCTGACGCGCCTGACTGCGCTGACCGGACTGGGCTGCGACGGCAGCGGCCGGGCGCCGGCCCAGGCCAGCGGCTCGTGGTTCGATCCCAGCCGCGGCGGTTCGGGCTTCCATGTCGAACAGTTCGACGGCAACCGTTTCCTGGTCATGTATTACGGCGCGCCCGGCAGCAGCGATTTCGTCGGCTGGGCCAGCGGCGTGGCCAACGGCAATCTCGCCGCCGGCGCGACCGTGGACCTGGCCACCGTGACCGGCCCGGTGTTCGGCGAGGGTTTCGATCCGGCCGCGGTAGTCAATCATCCGGGCGCACTGAGCCTGCAGATCCGGCTAGGCTGCAGCAGCGGCACGGCGACATTGACGCCGGCCGGCGGCGCGCCGGTCGCGCTGAACCTGCAACGGCTGACGGCGCCGGCCGGCGTCGCCTGCAACGGCAACTGACGAGAACCCGACGCCCATGAAAAAACCGCTGCTGCTCTGCGCCGTACTGGCCACCCTGGCCGGCTGTACCTGGGTCAAGCTCGAGGATGCCGGCGCACACGTGCGGGTGGCCTACGACGGCCGCGTCGACGGCTGCGACAAGGTGGGCGAGGTCGGCGTATCGGTGAAGGACCGCATAGGCCCGTACGACCGCAGCAACCTCAAGGTCAAGGACGAGCTCGAGACCCTGGCGCGCAACCAGGCCGCGAGCCTGCCGGCCGACACCCTGGTCGCCCTCGGCGAACCGCGCAACGGCGAACAGTCCTTCGCCGCCTATCACTGCGGCAACACGCGCCCGGCGCGGGCCGCCCGCGCGGCGGCGCAGCCCGCGCCCGCGCGGGGCAAGGGCGAGGAAGCGCAGACGTTTCCGGTGCGCTGAGCGCGGCGGGGAGCGGGCCGGTCGGTGCGTAGGGACCGCGACGCTGCGGTTCGCTTCGTTCGACGTTCGCCGTGCGGGAACGCCTCGGTGTTGCGGTTCGCTGCGCTCACTGCAACCTACGGGGCGACGGCGATGCCGTAGGTTGTGGTGAGCCGAAGGCGACTGCAGCAGCGTGTCGCTCGCGGCGGGAAACCGCCTGAGCAGAGGCGATCAGGGGAGTGACGCAGCGGCTGTCAGCTCAGTCCGGCGAGCTCGATCCGCTCGCCGTCGACGCGCAGTACGCTGCCCTGCTCGTACCAGTCGCCCAGCACGATGCGTTCGGCGACACGGTCGCCGAGTTCGATGCGGTGGCGCGCCGGCCGGTGCGTATGCCCGTGGATCAGGCGGACGACGTCGTGGGTCTGCAACGCCGCGCGCACGGCGACGTCGGTCACGTCCATGATCTCGGCGCGAGCCGTGCCGGTGTGTTCGCGGCTCTGCGCTCGCGCCTGGGCGGCGAATGCCCGGCGCGCCGGCAGCGGCTGCGACAGGAAGGTCTGCTGCCAGGCCGGGTCGCGTACGAGGCTGCGGAATTTCTGATAGTCCGTGTCGTCGGTGCACAAGGTGTCGCCGTGCATCAGCAGGGTCGGCACGCCGCCCAGTTCGATGCGCGTCGGGTCGCTCAGCAGGGTCAGGCCGCTGCGGGCGGCGAAGCGCGGGCCGACGAGGAAATCGCGATTGCCGGCCATGAAATGCACGGCGACGGCGTGTCCGGCGAGTTCGGCCAGCGCATCCTGCACGCGCAGGCCCAGCGGCGCGTCGTCGTCGTCGCCGATCCAGCTTTCGAACAGGTCGCCGAGTATGTACAGCGCGGACGCCGAGCGCGCCTCGCCGCGCAGGAAGCTCAGGAACAGATCGGTGATCTGCGGCCGGTCTTCGTCCAGATGCAGGTCGGAGATGAACAGAGTTGCGGCCATCCGGCGACGATAGCCGAACTCGCCGACAGCGAGAAGGTTGCTGCGCCGCCCTCCGCCGCGTCGCCGTCGCTACTGAGCTGCGCCGTCATTGCGCCGCACACACGACCATCGCGCTACAGCATGACCTCCGGAGCGGCGGCCGGCTGCCGAAGCGAACGCGCCGCGCGGCCATCGGACGCTGCGCGCGCCCGTCCGGCCAGGTCCGGGATGGGTGCGGCCGCGCAACCGCGCCGCGCGGCGCCGGTGGTTCCGGCACGTCGGTTTGGCGATCAAATGCCTGAGCGCAAAGCCTTTGTCACCGGTCCGGCGGCCTGCAGCACCGGCCCCAAAGGCGGACGTCTTGGCGGATGCGACTAGGTCTATGGACGGATATTCCATCTTGCTGTAAACCTAGTCCGTTGCGCGTCGGGGGGCGCGCAACGGCGGCAGTGCCGGCAACGCGCCGGCTCGCAACTGCCGTATTCGGGGTCGTGAGGGGGATTTCAGCCGGCAGCCGCGCGAACGCTCCAGGCGTTCCGTCGCGATGCGGTGCCCACTCGCGATGGGGGCGCCGGATCAGAGTCCGGCGCATTCGTATTTTCATGTACGAGTGGAGAAATGTAATGACGAAGTCGAACATCGGCCGTCTGCCGCTGCTGCTTGCCGCGGCGATCGGCTGCAGCCTCGGCGCCGGTCTGCATGCCGAGGAAGAAGCCCGCGCCGGACGCGCCGTCGTATTCAGCATCGACGCGAGCAAGGGCGTGGACAAGCGCGTCGACTATGCCGCGCTGCAGTCGCTGGGCCCCTGGGACGATCGCAACTACGCGCTGACCGCCGAGGATCTGGCGCTGCTGTCCAAGCGCGAAGACGAGACCATCGTCGCGATCCCGGTCTTCTACCGCGTCGAGATGCGCAAGGCCAACGCCGAGCTGCCGAAATTCGGCCCGGTGCAGTATCCGCGCAGCGCGTTGAACGGCTATCTGGCCAAGTACGGCGGCTACCGCATCAACAACGTGACCTATACCGCGATCACGTCCGACGAAAGCGGTCGTTTCCGCATACATGAAACGCTGCCGGAAAACGACGCCGCGCGCGGCGCGGTGTTCCAGAACTTCCTCGGCGGCGAGAAGCGCATCACCACGCCGGCCGGCGCGTCCGAATCGGCCGTCGCGATCAATCCGGTCAACACCAACATCGTGATCGCCGGCACCAACGGTCCGGGCAGCGGCCAGAAGATGTGGCGCTCGACCGACGGCGGTCTGAGCTGGGGCAGCGCGATCTCGCTGTCCGGCACCTGCTGCGATCCGGCCGTGGGCTGGTCGCCCGACGGCACGGTCGGCTATGCATCGGCGCTGTCCACCGTCGTCGGCAGCGGCACTAATGTGTACTTCTACCGCTCGACCGACGGCGGCGCGAGCTGGACGCGCAGCGCGACCTTGTCCAACCAGAACACCTCGGACAAGGAATACCTGCACGTCGACATGCATGCGAGTTCGCCGTACAAGGGCAACATCTACGTCTCCTGGCACGACAACAACGTGCAGAAGCTCGCCCGCTCCACCGACGGCGGCCTGACCTTCGGCGCGACGCAGACCATCGACAGCGCCAACCGCGGCATCGGCAGCGACATCACTTCCGATACGGCCGGCAACGTCTACTTCGTCTATCCGGCGGTGTCCGGCGGCAGCATCGGCAAGGCCATCCGCGTGGCCAAGTCGACCAACGGCGGCGCGAGCTTCGGCGCGGCGACGACGGTCAGCACGACCAACTCGGACTTCGACTTCCCGATCCCGGCCATGGAAACGCGCCGCGCGTTCACCTACGTGTCGGTGGACAGCGACCGTTCCGGCGGCAGCTTCAACAACAGCATCTACGTGTCCTGGACCGACACCTCGACCGCGGAGAACAACACCAGCGCAACGGCGAACCACGCCATCATCCGCGTCGCGCGTTCGCGCGACGGCGGCGCGACCTGGCAGGTGTCCTCGCCGCATTCGAGCAGCGACGTCAGCACCGTCGACCGCTTCAACCAGTGGCTGTCGGTCGATCGCAACGGCCGCGTGTTCGTCATGTACTACGACACGCGCAACTCGACGAACCGCAGCGGCACCGACGTCTACTACGCCGTCTCCAGCGACGGCGGCGTGACCTGGGGCACGGCGACGCGCCTGACCACCGTGACCTCGCGCAACATCAGCGAGGCCAACGAGTGGGGCGACTACAACGGCATGGACGTCGCGCTCAACGACATCATGGCGATCTATACCGACAATCGCGACGAATCCGGCGGCACGGCCGAATCCAAGGACGTCTACGGCATCGGCGGTTTCGCCGGCTCCGTCGGCAACCAGGCACCGGTGGCGAACTTCAGCGTGGCGACGAGCGGCCTGACGGCGACGTTCACGGACAGCTCCACCGACAGCGACGGCACGATCGCCTCGCGCAGCTGGAACTTCGGCGACAGCACCACCTCGACGGCGACCAACCCGAGCAAGACCTACGCGGCTGCGGGCACCTATACGGTCACCCTGACCGTCACCGACAACGGCGGCGCGACGAACACGAAGACCAGCTCGGTGACGGTTTCCAGCGGTCCGGCCAACGTGCCGCCGGTGGCGAACTTCAGCGTGGCGACGAACGGCCTGACCGCGACGTTCACCGACAGCTCCACCGACAGCGACGGCACGATCGCCTCGCGCAGCTGGAACTTCGGCGACAGCACCACCTCGACGGCGACCAACCCGAGCAAGACCTATGCGGCGGCCGGCACGTACACGGTCACCCTGACGGTCACCGACAACGCCGGTGCGACGAACACGAAGTCGTCCTCGGTCACGGTCACCGCACCGGCCGGCGGCAACGAGCTGCAGAACGGCGTGGCCAGGACCGGCCTGTCCGGTGCGGCGAGCTCGGAGACGACGTATACGCTGGTCGTTCCGGCCGGTGCGACGAACCTGAAGTTCGTGATGGCCGGCGGCACGGGCGATGCGGACATGTACGTGAAGTTCGGTTCGGCGCCGACCACCACGACCTACGACTGCCGTCCGTACCTGTCGGGCAACAACGAGACCTGCACGATCACGACGGCGCAGGCCGGCACCTACTACGTCAAGCTGCGCGGCTACAGCGCGTATTCGGGCGTGAGCCTGACCGGCAGCTTCACGGCCGGCGGCGGCGGTTCGGCGCAGACCTACACGAACACGGCCGACTACACGATCAACGACAACGCGACGGTGGACAGCCCGATCACGGTCAGCGGCCGCACCGGCAACGCGCCGGCCAATGCCTCGGTGACGGTGGCGATCGTGCACACCTACCAGGGCGACCTGAAGGTCGACCTCGTGGCGCCGGACGGCACCTTGTACAACATCCACAACCGCACGGGCGCGGGCACCGACAACATCAACAAGACGGTGACCTTCGACCTGTCGGCCAAGCCGCTGAACGGCACGTGGAACCTGCGCGTGAACGACAACGCGGCCGGCGACACGGGCCGGATCGACAGCTGGTCGATCACGTTCTGAGGCATTGAGTCAGCGTTGACCCGAAACCCCGCCGGTTCGCCGGCGGGGTTTTTT
>ERZ778022.670-NODE-670-length-67413-cov-10.518528_pt1 | contig 67413 bp, 69 predicted proteins | sample MGYA00375752_ERZ778022 | MGnify/ENA primary metagenome ERZ778022 (study PRJEB29350, sample SAMN05389826) | bioreactor metagenome | isolation source: Thiocyanate bioreactor | place: South Africa: University of Cape Town | collected 2014-04-04 ...
GCACGCCCTTCGGCTTGCCGGTCGAGCCCGAGGTGTAGAGGATGAACAGCGGGTCCTCGGCATTCATCGGCTCGGGCGGGCAGTCGGCCGAAACGGTGCTGGCCGCGTCTTCGTACCAGACGTCGCGGCCGGGCTGCATGTCCACCGCATTGCCGGTGACCTTGACCACGATGACCTTCTCGACGCCAGGCGCCTTCAGCAGCGCCTCGTCGACGTTCTTCTTCAGCGGGATGGTCTTGCCGCCGCGCCGCCCCTCGTCGGCGGTGAGAATGATCCGGCTCTCGCAGTCATTGACGCGACCGGCGATCGAGTCGGGAGAAAAGCCGCCGAAGATCACCGAGTGCACCGCGCCGATGCGGGCGCAGGCCAGCATGGCGATGGCGGTGTCGATCACCATCGGCATGTAGATGGTCACCCGGTCGCCCTTCTTGACGCCATTGGCTTTGAGCACATTGGCGAAGCGGCAGAGCCGCTCGTGCAGTTCGCGATAGGTGATCCGACCGTCGGTGCCCGGGATATCGCCTTCCCAGATGATGGCGGTCTGGTCGGCGCGGGTCGCGAGGTGCCGGTCGACGCAGTTGTAGGAGATGTTGAGTACCCCGTCCTCGAACCACTTGATCGAGACATCGGGGTATTCGAACGTGGTGTTCTTGATTTTGGTCGGAGCCTTGATCCAGTCGATGCGCTGGCTCATGTCCTTCCAGAAACCGTCGGGGTCGTTCACCGACCGGGCGTACATCTCGTCGTACTGCGCCGCTGTGGTCCGTGTCCGTGCAACCGCCGCCGCGCTGGGGGCGAACACCAAACTCTCGCTCATCGATAGTCCTCCGATTTTGCGAACCGTTCTAACCAAGCCCTCAAGGCCGGGCAAGCAGACCACTTGCCGCCTTTCGGCCTAGTGGGAAGCGGCGAAAACCCTTCGGAAACCCTTGCTGTAAACGCTTTCTCGGCGGTTTCAGGCGACAATGGCAGCAATACCATTGGAGGCTCGCGATGCCCGAACTCGGCTATCACGCCGCGCGATCGGACGAACTCGACATGATCCACACCGCGCTGGTGGCGGTGATCGACGAGTCGCCGCATTACTCCGAGCGCTTCAAGGAACATGAGAAGAGCCGCCTGACCAAGGGGTACCTGCGCGCGCTGCAACGCGTCGATCCCTTCCACGTCATCATCCTGACGCAGGATGGCGTGCCCGGCGGCGGTCTGATCTCCGGGCCTGAAACCGGCGCGATCTTTCGCTACTGGAGCTGGATCTTCCCCTCACACCGGCAGACCCGGCTTGGCCTCTACGGCATGCGGGTGTTCGACGAGCACTGGGACAACGGCAAGTTCCACAAGGCCTTCACCTGGGTGCGGCCGGAGAACGAGGTCGCGCTCGCCCTGCTGCGCCGCTACGGCTACGAGCAGGCGGCGCTGCTGCGCCAGCAGATCTTCGGGCAGGATTACGTGGTGATGGAGAAATTCTACACCAAGCTCACCGAGGAATACGACTCGGGCATGAGCATGGGCCGCCTCGCCAAGTTCAAGGCCCGCGTCGACATGCTCCTGGGCCGCTAGCTGCAGCCAGCCCAGGTGAGCTAGAGCCGCTTCACCCGCTGTGCTGCCAGCATCTCGCGCAGCCGCGGCCCCACCGACACGTCGATCCCCGCCATTCGCCTGGCGGTCAGCCACATCGCCGCCGACCAGAAGGTCTGCGCCGCCAGCGCGGCGACCGCTGCACCCATCAGTCCGTGCACCGGCACCAGCAGCAGGTTCGCTCCCACCAGGATGCCCATGCCGAGCCCGATAGCCGGCAGCGTCGCATACGGGCGATCGTGGATCGACAGCACCAGCGCCGCCGGGCCGAACAGCGAGCGGACGCAGAGCGCCATGCAGAGTACCGCCAGCGGCGCCACCCCGGCCTGGAACGCCGGACCGAACAGCATCAGCAGCAGCGGGCCGGTCAACACCACGATGGCGAACAGCGCCAGCGAGATGGCACAGGCGACGAGGTTGGCTTCGCCGATCTGCTTGAGGAACCCCGGCCGGTCGGCCGCTGCATTGCGCTCGAACATCTCGGGCAGCGTTACCGCGTAAACCGCCGAGACGCCGAACGCCACCAGCGAGAAGACCCGGGTGCAGACACCGAACACCGCGAGGCTTTCGCGATCGAGGAAATGCGACAGGATCAGCAGGTCGATGTCGAAGAAGAAATCGGTGGCGAGTGCGATGATCACCCAGGGAAGCGCAAAGCGCCACCAGCGCTGCCGCTCCGCCACCACCACCGGAGCCGCCGCCGGGACCTGGCGCGCCGCGCGCAGCACCCAGGCGAACTGGGCGGCGGCGATTACGGCGAAGCCGACGGCCAGCAGCCAGATCAGCTCGGCGAACCTGGCTTCCGCATCCCCGGCCATGGCGGCAAGCGCGAAGCAGAAGACAATCAGCAGCGGACGGAAGATCGTATCGGCAAAGAACCCTGCCAACGGACGCTTGAGCCCCACCAGCAACGCGCTGTTGCAGTAGACCACAGCGGTGGCGAGCGCCATCAGGCAGGCCGGCAGCCAATGGGCGAGCAGCACCCTCCCCGGCTCGCCGAACAGGCCAGCCAGCGGATAGCCGGCGACCAGCAGGATCAGCGACGTCACTGCGACATGACCATAGGCCCGGCGCATGAAGCCAGCCAGCAACCGCCCTTCCCCCTTCGAGCGATACTCGGCGGCGAAATAGGTGCCGATGGTTTCAAAACCCAGCGGCATCACCACCGCAACGATGTTCACCGTGGCGATGATCAGCAGGTACTCGCCGAGGATATCGGCGCCCCACAAGCGGGCGATGGCCGCCTGGGCCAGGAAGACCACTCCCGCGCCGAACAACCGGGCGCCGAAGATCACGCTCGATTGCGATACCAACCGCTGCCGCAGGCTCATTCGGCGCCCCGCTGCTGGTCGGGCTTGGCGCGGTCCGGCCGCAACCGATCCACATAGCGGCCAAGCCGGTGTGCCAGCTCACGGCCGGCGAACGCGCCCTCACCGACGAGGCGCGGCCACCAGTGCTCGGCGTAATTGGCCACCGGCGGCACCGGGGCGATGACCCCGCGCTCGCCGACCATGCCCTTCTTGAACTGATGCAGGCCCTGAAAGCCGTCCGTGCCGCCCAGGTCGTACCAACGGGCCTCGGTGTTGTCGCGCAGCCAGCGGATGATGTGCCAGTGCAGGAAGTAGCCGGCCCGCAGCTCGAGCGCGGCGCCGCTGGTCGCGCCATAGAGGTAGACCGCCCGGTCGCCCGCCTTGAAGATGATGGCGCCGGCGACGATCTCGCCCTGGCCGTCAGGCGCGCTTTGCCGGACGAAGAACAGCTCCGGCCGGAGCGCTGTATTGTCGATCGCCAGCAGCGCCGGCACCGTGCCGTAGGCCGAGTGGTCGGGGAATTTCTTGCGGTCGACCATCTGCTCGTAGAGCGCGTCGAACTCGGCCCGCCGCTCCGGGCCTGCAGGTTCGAAACGGAGCCCTGCCTTGTCGGCCTTGTTCAGGTGGTAGCGCCATTTCTGCTGCAGGCTGGCGCGCTGCTCGGCATCGCTGAGCCGCAGGTTGACGATGTAGCGATCCGGAAACAACAGCCTCGCGCCGGGCCGGAAGCCGCACTGCAACAGGTGCTCGTACTCGGCATTGCCCGATCCGAGCGCGGCGCGCGGCAACACCGACAGCATCATCCGCCGCCGCGCCGCATACTCGGCGCTCAAGGCGTCGATCATCCGGGCATAGATGGCGCCGGCGTCGGCGGTTTCGGTGCGCCGCAGCATCGGCGCCCATTTCGCCACCGCGATGGCGCCCAGCCCGAGCGGCAGCGGCTGCACCATGATCAGGCAGCCGCCGACCACCTCGCCGTCGAGGGTGAACAGCTGCGGTTCGAGCGCCACGCCCGGCCAGCGGGCCTCAGCGAAACTTGCGAGCTGCTCCTGGCAGACCCCGTCGAAGCTGGCGATCGCATCGTCCCAGTCCCGGGGCTCCGCCAATCGCATGGCGAAACCGGCGGCAGCTGACCGCGACGGCGCGGCGAACTCGGTGACGGGACTGAGAGACAGAGCGGCGAGCGACATCGACGAAATCCGGCAGAGAACCTGCCGGACGCTATCGTCTCTCGCGTGAGCAAATCCCTACGCCTCGGCTCGCAATGCGAGGAAACTCGGGCCTTGGTTACGCTTGCGTTAGTGGACGCCCGGAACCGGCGGCGCTCCCTTGATCAGCGGGATCATCGGCAGCGTGTGGCCGAGCAACTGGTCGGCGCCCTCGTAGAGCATCTTCACCGCGACGTAGAGAATGATCACCAGGCCCAGCCAGGCGATCCAGCGGTACTTGTGCAGCAGCCCCGCCACCAGGGTCGCGGCGACACCCATCAGCAGCACCGACAGGCCGAGGCCGAAGATCAGCGCCAGCTCATGGTGCTGCGCTGCGCCGGCAACCGCCAGCACATTGTCGAGCGACATCGAGACGTCGGCGATGATGATCTGCCAGACCGCAGACTTGAGGCTCTTCTTCTTGCTCTTGCCGGCAACGCTGCCATCGGCGTTGAGGTCGGCATTGGCGAGCGCTTCGGTTGCCTCGTGCTCATCCGCGTGCGAGACCGACAGCTCGCGATACATCTTCCAGCACACCCACAGCAGCAGCAGGCCGCCCGCAATCAGCAGCCCGCCGCCGAGCGCCAGCAATTGCGTGGTGATCAGCGCAAAGCAGATACGCAGGATGGTCGCCGCAATGATGCCGATGAGGATGGCCTTGCGCCGCAGATCAGCCGGCAGGCCGGCCGCGGCGAGCCCGATGACGACCGCGTTGTCGCCAGCGAGCACCAGATCGATCATGATAACCTGGAAGAATGCCGCAAAAGCCGAAGCATCGAGGCCGAAGGGCATTCCGGGGTATCTCCGAGAGCGATGGGGTAATCCGCGCTATGTACGTGGCTCAGCGTGCCTTGTGAAGAGCACCCTTTGATCAATTCAACGCCCGGCAGCGCTTTCCGCCGGCAGAAAGTCTGCAACGTGCCCAGGACTTCGTCTCGCCTTGCCCTGCACCATCGCCTGGTCCTGCTCGCCGCCCGCCTGCTGCTGACGCTCAGGCACCGGCGCCTGGTCCGGGACTTTCGTCGCGTGCATGGGTACCTGCCAGACCCCGCCCGTCCGCGCAGCTACGTCGAAAAGATCCTGTGGCGGAAGCTGTTCGACCGCAATCCGCGCTTCGTTACCTTCACCGACAAGCTGGCCGCCAAGGCTTACACGGCCGAACGCCTGCCGGAGCTGCCGCTGCCCGAGACGCTGTGGACCGGCAAGCGCCTCGATGAGGCGCCGGCCGCCCTGCTGGCCGGGCCGATCGTGCTGAAGGCAAACAATGGCTGCGGCACCAACGTCATCGTCGAGGACGGCAAGCCCGGCGCCGAGGAGCTGGTGGCGCGCGGTCGCGAGCTTATGGCCGCCCGCTGGCGCAGGGACGAGTGGGCCTACGGCCAGATCGAACCGATGCTGTTCCTCGAGCAATGGTTGCCGCTCGATACCGGCACCATGCCGATGGACATCAAAGTCTACATTGCGTGCGGCATACCGGCCAACGTCTGGACCGCCGACCGCAAGGGCCAGCGTTCGTTGACGCTCGATCCCGAGGGCAACCCGGTGCCCGGCCGCGATTCGGGATACCCCCGAGAAGATCAGGCCCTGCCCTTCTCGCCCCAGCTCGGCGCCCTTGCCCGCGAGGCCGCCGCCCTGGCGCCGGTGCTGGCGGAGGGAATCGATTTCCTGCGGGTGGATTTCCTCGTCAGCGGCGGTCGGCTCTATGCCGGCGAGCTGACGGTCTATTCGAGTTCCGGCACCGAGCGGCTGGCCAATCGGCAGCTCGAGCGGCGCCTGACGCATCTATGGGACCTGCGTGAGTCGCATTTCCTCCGGCAGCGCCATGGCGGCCTCAAGGGCCTTTACGCCAACGCCCTGCGCGCCGCGGAAAGCGACCGCATGAGCGGTCATCCGCAAGACATATCAGCGATTTAGAGGATTTGGTGGGTGCGCACGGACTCGAACCGTGGACCCGCTGATTAAGAGTCAGCTGCTCTACCATCTGAGCTACGCACCCGGTCCGAGCGGCTGACTATCAGGGGTCCCCCACCTTGTCCAGCACCTAATCGCGTTGCTGTGGACTTTCGCGCTTTTGCCAGATTGGTAAGTTAACGCCGCGACCTCCGAAAGCGGCCCAGAGCCATGAACCATCTGCCCACCGAAGCAACCGAAGCCATCTCCCTGCCGCTGCGCTGGCTTGCCGATAATTCGGTGCCGCTGATCAGCGCCATCGTCGTGCTGGTGGTGGGCTGGCATCTGGCGCGCGTGCTGTCCCGCATGGTGCGCAATCTCCTGCCGCGCGCCTATGGCGTCGACAAGAATTTCGCCCCGCTGCTGGCGCAGGTCACCCGTTACGGCATCATCATCTTCTCGGTGGTGACGGCGCTCAGTTTCGTCGGCGTCTCCAGCACCTCGATCTACGCCGTGATCGGCGCCGCGGGGCTCGCCATCGCGCTCGCCCTGCAGGGCACTCTCGCCAATATCGCCGCGGGAATCATGCTGGTCTGGCTCAGGCCCATCGCCATCGGCGAGTATATCGTCGGCGACGGCGTCGCCGGCGTGGTGGTGGAGATCGGCCTGTTCGGCACCCGGCTCCGCTCCACCAGCGGGCTCTACATCTTCACGCCGAATCAAAAGCTCTGGTCGTCGGCCATCACCAATCACAGCCGCGAGCCGCGCCGGCGCATCGACGTCAACATCACGGTGCCTGATACGATCAATGTCGCGGCGGCCCGCCGGACCATGCTGAAGATCGCCACCTCGGACAAACGCGTGCAGGTCGACCCTCCGCCCACGGTGCATGTCGAAAGCTTCGTCGGCGACAAGATCATGCTGCAACTGCGTGCCTGGGTGTCGACGCCCGAGTACCTGCCGACGCTGCGCGACACCACCGAGAAGGCCAAGTTCGCCATCAACAAGCTGCTGAGCGCAGATGGCGAACAGGCGCAGGTCGAACTGGCAGCCGATCCGCACACCCAGAGCGCCGGCGAGCGCACGCCCGATCTGACCTGAGCGAAGCGAATAGTGAGTTACGAGTGGAGGGGCTGCCCTGTTCGCTGCCCCCTACTCGCCATTTCGCTATCTCAGGCGTGGCCGTCCAGCCCGCGAAACGCCTCTTTGCCCCAGATGGCTTCAACCTGGGCGTTCTTGCCGCAGCCGGCGCGGTAGCGGGCATAATGCTCGGCGCGGGTCAGGCCGTTCTGCAACAGCTCCGTGCCCTTCCAGAAATCCTGGTGATAGGCCTCGGCGGGCCAGAAGGTGGGCGCCATCTCGACCAGCGTGGCGACGGGCTTGCCCAGCGCCGCGGCGGTCGCTTCCTTGCCGGCCTCGGCTTCCTTCAGCTCGGTGTCGTTACCGGCATAGATCGCGGTGGTGTAGCTCTCACCGAAATCGCAGAACTGGCCGCGCGTCTCGATCGGATCGATCAGGTGGAAGAACGTGTCGACCAGCTTCTCGTAACTGGTCACCGAGGGGTCGTAGACGATCTTCACCGCCTCGCGATGCCCGGTGGTCTCCGTCACCACCTGCTCGTAAGTCGGATTGTCGACATGCCCGCCAATATAGCCGGAGGTCGTCGACAGGACGCCGGGCGCGTGGTCGAAATCGCTCTCGATCGACCAGAAGCAGCCGCCGGCAAATATGGCGGTCGCCGTCTCGGCGCCCTGGGCGCCAGTCATGCCCAACGCCCCCACGACTGCTATCGCGAGCGCCAGCCTGTTCTTGTGCATCGAGTCCACCCTGAAGGTTCTGATTGCGGCAATGATTGTCCCGCGCCCGCGTCACACACAACACAAACTAACGTGCGGCGAGGCGATGTAACCAAACAGATACGTGGTGCGAACAGCTGGAGTTGCAGTACCAGGGGCGACGATCGAGCGGGCCATCATCCGGTCGCAGCATGGCATCGGAAAACTCTGCAACTTTCTTCGATCTCGCTCTAAGTTCGCCGCCACCATGCGCCCGATCCTTACCCCGCTCGCCCAGTCCCTGCCCTCGACCGTGCCGTTTACCGGACCTGAAGCGCTGCAGCGGCGAACCGACGTACCGTTCCTGGCGCGGGTCGGCGCCAATGAAAGCGGTTTCGGCCCGTCGCCGAAAGTGATCGAGGCGATTGCGGCCGCCGCGGGCGAGGTGTGGATGTACGGCGATCCCGAGATCCACGACCTCAAGGCGGCCCTCGCCGCCCATCTCGATATTCCCTCGGCCAACCTGGCGGTGGGCGAAGGGATCGACGGGCTGCATGGGTTGATCGCCCGGCTGATCACCGAGCCCGGAGATGTCGCCGCCACCTCGCTCGGCGCCTACCCGACCTTCAACTATCACGTCGCCGGCTTCGGCGGCCGGATCGTCGCCGTTCCCTATTCCGGCCACCACGAAGATCTCGGAGCCCTGGTTGCGGCGGCCCGCCGCGAACGCGCCAAGGTGATCTACCTCTCGAACCCCGACAATCCGATGGGCACCTGGTGGAGTGCGACCGAGATCGAACGCTTCGTCGCCGACGTTCCGGAAGAGACGCTGATTCTGCTCGATGAGGCCTATTGCGAGACGGCGCCGGCAGGCACCCTGCCCGAGCTCGATATCGCCCGTCCCAACCTGATCCGCACCCGGACCTTCTCCAAGGCCTACGGCCTCGCCGGCATGCGTGTCGGTTATGCCATCGGGGAAGCCGGCTTCATCAAGGCCTTCGACAAGGTGCGCAATCATTTCGGCGTCACGCGGCTGAGCCAGGCAGCGGCGATGGCGGCGCTGGCCGACCAGGCCTGGCTGGCGCAGGTGGTGGCAAAAGTCGCGGCCGGCCGCGAGCGGCTGCATGCCATCGCGGCGGAGAACGCCCTCGGCTCGGTGCTGTCGGCCACCAATTTCGTCGCCATCGACTGCGGCGGCGATGGCGACCACGCCATGCGCGTTCTGAAGGCGCTCGAAGCGCGTGGCGTGTTCGTCCGCAAGCCGATGGCGCCCGGACTCGACCGCCATATCCGCATCAGCGTCGGCCGGCCGGAAGAACTCGACGTGGTGGCGCGCCAACTGCCTCTGGCGTTGCGCGACGCGGCTCAATGACCACGCTTATTTAATTCTGATCCCGAACACTTCTTTAGCGAAGCTGCGCTCTACTGCGGGCTCGATAACGGGGCCTATCTCATGGGCAGAACGCTCCCTGAGGTTGATCGGCAGATAAATTTGGGCATGCGGAACCCTCGACAGGGTTGGGCCGCCATGTGCCTCGGCCTGGCATTGGGCTTGTTCGCCGCGTGGCTGTCGCCGGCCATGGCCCAGGACCAGCAGGTCGCCATTCACCTCGTCGACATGGCCCAGGATTCAGAACTCTCCGCAACGGCGGCCGCCCTGGCAGACGGATGGTACGATGAGTCCGCCGCCACGAGGATAACCGGATACGAGCTCGCCGACGGCACCTGGGTGCCGTTCGCCAACTGGTATCGCACCGATTGGCCGGATACCCGCGTCGACATGCTCACCCAGTTCGGCGAGGATTTCGGCCTGCTCTGGGGGTTCAGCACCGGCGAGCGGGGCGAGAAATACACCATCGATCCCAGCCTGCGCATCGGCTTCGTCGCACAGGCGCATCCCAGTACGAACTCGCTGCTGTCGCTCACCGTACGCGCCATCGCCTGGGGCGACCTCAACGAGAAGACCTGCGAGGGCGACTACGGTGATATCGGCGGCGTCCAGACCGTCAACTGCCGCCTTGCCGCAACGTTCCTGCCGCCGGAGGAAACGCTGCAATACCTCGCCCATGCCGAACCGAACCGGCTCCACATCTCGCTGACCTACAGCGCCAGTTTCTAGCGTCCAGGAGTGCACGCAATGACTTCGCGTATCCAGTATCTCGTAACCGCAGCCGTCGCCGCCCTCGTCCTGATCTGCGGCGTCTCCACCTCGATCGCCCAGACCACCTCACCGGTATTCAGGAACTGGATGAACCCCGACGTCGCCGACGCCTGGGCCAAGGGCTACAAGGGCCAGCGGACCACCATCACCGTCATCGACGATTTCACCAGCGGCTCCAGGTTCACCGGCAATCTCGGCACCGGGTCGCTGCTGCAGCGTCATGGCGAATGGACCCGCCTCGAGGCCAGCATGATCGCGCCGCTCGCGACCATGAAGTCGCAGAGCTTCTATTCCGGCACCACGGTCAGCCTGGCCACCGGCCTCAATGTGCTGAACCTCAGCTACGGCATGTATGCGCGGGGGACCTACACCCTCAACCAGCTGGCCTGGAGCGCGCAGGAATCCTCGATCATCAACTATGCCAAGAACGGCCGCGCCGTGGTGGTCAAGGCCGCCGGTAATGACGGCGTCGCCATCGGGTCCAACAATTCCGCCGGAAACAAGGACTTCCTCAACCTCGCCCTCGCCGGCACGCAATCGGCGATCTATGTGGGTGCGCTCACCACCAACGGCACTGTCGCCAACCCGGCCGGCCTCGCATCCTATTCCAACCGGGCCGGCACCAACACCGCCATACAGAGCCACTTCCTCGTCGTCGGCGTCGACAGCAGCAAGACCGGGATGGCCGGCACGTCCTTCGCCGCGCCGATCATTTCCGGCTATGCGGCGATCCTGGGCAGCAAGTTCACCACCGCAACCCCGACGCAGATCACCAACCAGCTGCTGAACACGGCGCGCAAGGATACGCTGCTCAACTACAACGCGGCGACCTACGGCATGGGCGAGGCCAGTCTCAGCCGGGCGCTGGCGCCGCTGACGATCCGATAGATCGGCTCAACACCCCGCCATCCAGCGCTGTCGCCCCGGTGAAAGCCGGGGCGACATTGCTTTTAGGGGGCTCTAGCCAAGCTCCTTGCGGGCCCCCAGCAGGATGCTGGTCTCGGTATTGGCGATCCCGTCGATCTGGCGAACCTTGCGCAGCAACTCGTCGAACTCGCGCAGGGTCGAGGCCTCGATCTCGGCGACCACATCCCAGCGGCCATTGGTGGTGTAGAGCCCCCGAATCTCGGGAAACCCGGCCAGTCGCCGGATGATCTGCTCGGAGTTCTTGCCGTCCACCTCGACCATGGTCACGGCGCGGACCGCGTCCGCCCGCCCCTGCGCCTGCACCACTACCGTGTACCCGGCAATGGCGCCCGAGCGCTCCAACCGCTCCATCCGCGCCGTCACGGTGGCGCGCGAAACGCCCAGCTGCGCCGCCAGTTTGGCGACCGGCATGCGCCCATCGGTCCGCAGCAAGGCGATCAGCCGATAGTCGAGATCGTCGAGGCTTGTACCATTTGTCATTTCTAGCCATCGATTTGCACAGTCTGCTGTACATTCTTATCACTTGTGCGGCTTTTCGTCAGCATGGGTTCGTCCTCACATAGCTGCCACATCGCCATCGAGGACCCCGAGATGCTCCACGACGCTCGCGCCCGCCGACCTTCCGCCGGCAATCGCATCGACCTGATCGGCGTGCCGACCGATGCCGGCGCGTCCTGCCGCGGCGCCGCGCTCGGCCCGGACGATCTGCGCACCGCCGGCCTCGGCGAACGCCTGGCCGGGCTCGGCTATGCCGTGGCGGACCTCGGCGATATCGATGCCGGCGCACGGCTGTCGCCTGCCGCGGAAATCGAAGCCCTGGCCATCGGCGCCAGCAAAGCTGCCTATCGCAGCCTCGAGAGCGGCGCACGGCCGGTGTTTCTCGGCGGCGACCACTCCATCTCGATGGGCTCGGTCGCCGGCGTCGCCCGGCACTGCCGCGATGCCGGCAGGCCGCTGTTCGTGCTGTGGTTCGACGCTCATGGCGATTTCAACACCTGGGCAACCACCGAGACCGGCAATATCCACGGCATGTCGCTGGCTCGTCTCTGCGGCGAGCCCGGCTTTCACAATGCTGCCGAGTGGTTCGCGCCGGTGAACCCGGCCAATGTCCTCATCCTGGGCGCCCGTGCGCTCGATTGCGAGGAAGCCCAGCTCATCGATGAGCGCGGTGTGCAGGTCGTCGACATGGATGCCATCCGTGTCGCCGGTGTCGCGACGCCCCTGCGCCATTTCCTCGATCGTATCGAGGCGGCAAACGGGCACCTGCATTTGTCGCTCGATGTCGACGCGATGGACCCCATGCTCGCGCCCGGGGTGGGAACCACTGTCCCGGGTGGCCTGACGCTCGAGGAAGGGCAACTGGTGATGGCGATGCTGCACGCGAGTGGCCGCGTCGGCTCGCTCGACCTGGTGGAGCTCAACCCCATACTCGACCGGCTGGGCAGGAGCGCCGACCTGATGGTCGATCTCACCGCCCGCCTGTTCGGCGAGCCTGCCGAGACGGCGTCGCCCCTGCCGACGGTTCACTTCGCGGCCTGAGGCCGCGCCCATCGCGCCTGACTGCTTGGAAAGTAAGAGGCAAGAATGACCCAGTTCATCGGCACCGACGACATCCGTGCCCTCCTCCGCCGCATCGGCATCGAGCCGTTTCTCATCGGCCTAGCGGACTATATCGAGGCCGATTTCCGCCGCTGGGAGCGTTTCGAGAAGGCGGCGCGCCTCGCCAGCCACAGCCGCGACGGCGTGATCGAGCTGATGCCGGCGTCGGACGGCGCGCTCTATGCCATGAAGTTCGTCAACGGCCACCCCCGCAACACTGCCATGGGCAAGCTGACCGTCACGGCTTTCGGCGTCCTTGCCGATGTCACCACCGGCTACCCGCTGCTGGTCTCGGAGATGACCATTCTCACCGCCCTCCGCACCGCCGCCACCTCCGCCGTCGCGGCTCGCACCCTGGCGCGGCCGGGCAGCCGGACCATGGCGCTGATCGGTGCGGGCGCCCAATCCGAGTTCCAGGCGCTGGCCTTCAAGGCGCTGCTGGGGATCGATCGGATCCGCGTCTTTGATATCGACGGCGAGGCGATGGACAAGTTCTGTCTCAATCTCGCGCATAGCGGCATCGCCATCTCGCGCGCCGCTTCCGTAGCCGAGGCGGTGGCGGGAGCCGACATCGTCACCACCTGCACCGCCGCCAAGACCCGCGCCAGCGTCCTCACCCCCGATCTGGTGGCCCCCGGCATGCATCTCAATGCCATCGGCGGCGACTGCCCGGACAAGACCGAGCTTCACCCCGATATCGTCGCCGGTGCCGCCGTGTTCACCGAATACACGCCGCAAACCCGGATCGAGGGAGAGATCCAGCAGTTGCCCGCCGACTTCCCGGTCACCGAACTGTGGCAGGTGCTCACCGGCAAGGCAGCGGGACGTCGTGATGCCCGCGCTGTCACCCTGTTCGACTCGGTCGGCTTTGCCATCGAGGATTTTTCGGCGCTGCGCTACGTGCGCGACCTGACGGTCGCGAAATCCCGCGACATCGACCTCATCCCCACCCTCACCGATCCCAAGGATCTGTTCGGGCTTGTCGCGCCTCAGAGACCGAAATGGGCGATGATCGCAGCCTCGACTACCGACGGGTCGACGCGCCAGGTGCGGTCCCCCGCATCGTCGACCCTGTCGGACGTCGCCCCGAAGACATAGCCGAGTTGGCCGTCACGCTGACTGATCAGCACATCGGTCTCAACGAACCAGTCGAGCGAGCTGATCATCAGCACGCGCGCCTCGGGCGAGCTGAACACCGCGCTGTGCATGGCCGATCCGCCAAGCCCGGCAATCATCCGCGCGCCGGCGAACAGCGAGATCTGCTCCTCGATCGGAAGCAATTCCGGGTGCACGATGTGAAAACCATGGCGCCGAAAAGCCGCCTCTATCTCCGCCTCGTTGACCAGGCGCCGCCGCAGGATGCGCGAACGGGAGATGAAGATCCGCTCGGGCACCGGACCACCGGAAACGCCAAGCCGCTTCAGCCGCGAGAAGGCTTCCCATGCCAGCGGGTGGATCGACTTTCGCAGGTAGACGAGACGTTCCGGCAGGTATGCGCGGCGACAGAACAGCGGTTCGCGGTAATAGCGGACGCGGCCCGGATCGACCCCGAGGCCACCAATCAGCGCCTCGATGGCCGGCGACCGGGGGATCGACGTCGCAATCTCGATGCCCTTCGGCACCCGGTCGAGCAGCATGAGACGCGGCAGCGCTTCCAGCAGATTGTGCCCGTAGGTGTCGGTGAAATGGCAATCCACCACGAACACCTCGTCCCGCATTTCCCGGGGCCACCGAAACAATGGCGGCGGCCGCAGCGCCTCACCGGAAAGCGTCGGTGGATGGTAGGTAATGTCGAGGCTCTGCGGCAGGACGATGCCACGGCGCCGATCGATGAACAGGTGCCCGGGAAACAGCACCACATTGTCGGCGACAGAAACTGCGGGCGCGGGCGCCTCCACTGCCACGGGCAATCTGGCGAACGAGGCGGGGACCATCTCTCCGTAATACACCGGACGCGCCACCGGCATGCGCACCGAGGCGCGTGGCAAAGCGGCAGCCGGAGCATCCACTCTTTGCCAGGGCGGCGGCCGTCGCAGCCGCAACCGCTCCGGCCGGAGGAAGCCGGTCAGGACGAACGCCCACCATCTCGCCTTGCGGCTCGTCCGGCGGAATATCTGGAGCAGCCGTGGTGGCGCGTTCTGCACGTTGCCCCCCGACAAACCTGCACCAATCTCCTATCAAGCGGCTGGCGACCCTGGCAACCGATCGTTCAGTCGCCGCCACCCGCCGCAATCGGTCCGCGATAGCCCCTTGCGCATCCGCCGCGGTCTCGACCGGTCCGATCACCGGCCGCCAGGATCAGGGCTTCAGAGGCCGAAATGGGCGACGATTGCCGCCTCGACTGCGGCCGGGTCAACGCGCCAGGTGCGGTCGCCGGCATCGACGGCGTCATCGGTTGGCTCTCCGAAGACGTAGCCGAGCTGGCCAGCCCGCTGGCTGATCAGCACATCCATCTTGACGAACCACTCGATCGAGCTGACCAGCAGCACCTTGGTCTCAGGTGGACTGAACACCGTGCTGTGCATGGCTGACCCACCAAGCCCCGCAATCATCCCCGCGGTGCTGAACAGCGCGATCTGATCCTCGATCGGCAACTGTTCGGGATGCACGATCCGGAAGCCGCGGCGCTCGAATATCGCTTCTATTTCCGCCTCATTGACCAGGCGGCGACGCCGAATGCGCGACCGGGAAATGAATATCCGTTCTGCCCGCTCTACGTTCGAGGCGTTTCCCAGCAGCCTCCACCGCGTGAAGGCTTCCCGCGCCAGTGGGTGCAGCGACCGCTCGAGATGGACCAGGCGATCCGGCAGAAAGGCGCGCCGGCAGAACAGCGGCTCCTCGTAGTAGCGCACCCGCGATGGATCGATCCCGAGGCCACCGATCAGGCTGTCGATGGTCCTTGAGCGCGGTATCGAAGTTGCGATCTGAATGCCGGCCGGCACGCGATCGAGCAGCATGAGCCGTGGCAACGCTTCCAGCAGGTTGTGGCCATAATTGTCGGTGAAGTGGCAATCGACCACGAACACCTCGCCCTGAGCCTGCTGCGATGGACGAAACGGGTGCGGCGGCCGTGTCGCCAACCCGGCGAGGGCCCTTGAATCGATTGAGACCCCCCGGCTCTGCGGCAGCACGGTGCCGCTGCGCCGGTCGACGAACAGGTGCCCCGTCACCAGCACCACATCGTCGGCCACCGAGACTGTCGGCTCCGGGATGTCGACGGCTGACGGCAGTTCGTCGATGGAACCGGGAACGAGCTCCCCGTAAAACATCGGGCGCGGCACATCCACACGCAGGCCGGTCCTTGGTTCAGCTGCGCTGGGCGCCTCGGCGAGTGTCCAGGGTGGTGGCTTCAGCCGGGGATGACCTGGCCTGAAAAGCCCACTGAAAGCGAAAACCCACCACCGCATCAGACGACCGGTCTGACGCAGCTTCCGCAGCACGTGCCGTGCCGTATCGCCCCGACGCACGTTGTCCCCCGACAAGCCCGCGCGATTTCTCCTGGCCATGTCGTATCAAGCCGCCGGCAAGCCTGGCAACTGATCCTTCAGTCCGCCACCCGTATTTCGGCAAGCAGCCCGCGGTGGTTGGAGCCCATTGCGTCGCCCAGCGCATCGACCTTGTCGATCACCAGCGGCGCCTGGGTGAAGATGTTGTCGATCGGCACGCCCAGCGGACCAAGCCGAACCGGCCAGGTCGCCGGATAGCCAGGGCCGGGCAGCAATTGCTGCCTGGTCATCAGCCGCTCGATGGCCTCGGACCAGGCGGCGGCGTTGAAGTCACCCGCCAGCACCACCGGCCCCTCCAGCCTGCCGATCACCGCGCCGAGCTTTGCCAGTTCCTCGGCGGCAAACTCATCGAAATAAGGTTTGACCAGGTGCGCGGCCACCAGGTTCACCCGCTGGCCGCCGATCTCGGTGGTGGCCGTCACCAGCCGGTTGAGCCAGATGCCGCTCATCGACTGTACCGAGACATCCGCCAGCGGCGTGCGCGACAGAATGACCACCCCGCCGCAGGGGGAGCCGTCTTCGCAGCCGCCGAAATACGGGTACGCGGCGCGAAGCACGTCGACATACGCTGCAATCGGTGACGCCTCCAGCAGCACCACTACGTCGGCCCCCGATCCGGCGACGAAGCGCGCAATGCCTTCGCCGTTCGGGTTGCTGGTGAGGATATTGAAACTGAGCAGTTTCAGCAGCGGTTTGCTGGGCGCGGCGACCAGCGCCTCGCGTGCTTCCTGCTGGCGGTAGATGATCGCAGCGCCCTGCCCGGCGCTGACCGCGAAAGCCAGGAGGAAGAGCAGCGCCCGACGCCAGGCTCCGCCAATCAACAGCAGCAGCACCAGGCCCAGCAAGACCGCCGCGATGTGGAAGCGCAGCGACTGCAGCAATGCCTGGCCGGGAATCCCCAGGTCGACGCTTACCGCCACCAGCACGCCGGCGACCACCAGGGCCAGAGCGGTGAGCCCGCCCCTCAGTTCTCGCAGCATGAGCGCTCCAGCAGTTCGACTCGGGCGTGAGCCTAGTGCGCTTCAGCCTCGCAGTGAAACGCCGAAACGTCTCCCTCCCCCCTGGGCCCTGCGTCCTGTCAGATCGGCTTCGTCATCTGCACGCAATCGCGCGCAAAGGTCAGAAGCTCCTGCTCGTCCCAGACCTCTGCGGACCAGCCGAGCTTTTCATAGAAACCGACCGCATCGCGGGCGGCGTTGAGCCACAACCGCTTCATGCCGCGTGCCCTGGCGTAGTCGATGAGCAAGGCTTCCAGCACCGAACCGTGGCCCTGCCGCTGCAGATGCGGCACGATGGCGACGAGGCGGACGATGCCGCCCTCGTCGCGCGGATCGAGCCGCGTCGTGCCGATCGGCGCGCCGTCGAGCATGAGTACGAACTTGCTGTGGGCCGGTTCGATATCGTGCGGATGCGCCCGGTCGTAGACGAGCCCGGGGTGCCGTTCCGCGGTGAACAGCACCTGGAGCCGGATTCGATGCATCGCCTCCCAATCGTCAGGCGAAGCCAGTTCCCGCAGTTCGTAAGCCATCGTCTCCCTCCTGCTCCCGACAAGAAAGAGCCGCCCCGAAGGGCTGCTCCGAAGATGTCTGCTGCGGCTGGGATCAACTCGCTGCGGCAGCCTCGGTGGCGCCTTGTGCCGCCGCGCCGCGTTCGAGCAGCAGGCGGTTATAGGCGTTGATATAGGCGCGGGCCGAGGCGACGAGCGTATCGGGCTCGGCGGCGTTGCCCGAAACGATACGGCCGTTCATTTCGAGGCGCACATGGGCGCTCGCCTGGGCATCGGTGCCGCCGGTGACGCCATCGATGGCGTAGAGCACCAGATGCGGGTCCTTGCCCACTGCCTGCTTGATGGCGTTGAAGATCGCATCCACCGAGCCGGTGCCGTCGAACGACGCCTTCACTTCGACCCCGTCGATGGTGATGGCGAGGTCGCAATGGTGCACGCCGCCGGTCTTGGACACCACTTCCATATCGACCAGCTTGATCCGGTCGTCGACCGAGCCCGCCTCGTCATCGACCAGCGCCACGATATCGGCGTCGTAGACGTGCTTCTTGCGATCGGCCAGATCCTTGAAGCGCACGAACGCCTCCTGGAAAGCGTTGTCGCCGAGGTCGTAGCCCAGCTCCTTCAGCTTGTCCTTGAAGGCGGCGCGGCCCGAATGCTTGCCCATCACCAGGGTGGTTTCCTTGATGCCGACCGAGGCGGGCGTCATGATCTCGTAGGTCTGCGCATTCTTCAGCATGCCGTCCTGGTGGATGCCGCTTTCATGCGCGAAGGCGTTCTTGCCCACGATCGCCTTGTTGTACTGCACCGGAAAATTCGCCGCCGCCGAGACCACCTTGCTGGCCCGGCTCAGATGGGTCGAGTCGATCTCGGTGTCGTAGGGCATAGCGTCGCCGCGGGTGCGCAGCGCCATCACCACTTCCTCGAGCGCGGCATTGCCGGCGCGCTCGCCCAGCCCGTTGATGGTGCACTCGATCTGCCGGGCGCCACCGCGTACCGCGGCCAGCGAGTTGGCGACCGCGAGGCCGAGGTCGTTGTGGCAATGGGCCGAGAAGATCACCTTGTCGGCGCCGGGGACCCGCTCGATGATCGAACGGAACATCGCCTCGTGCTCGGCCGGAATGGCGTAGCCGACCGTGTCGGGCAGGTTGATGGTGGTGGCGCCGGCCTTGATGGCGAGCTCGACGCAACGCGCCAGGTAGTCGATCGGCGTGCGGGTGGCGTCCATCGCCGACCATTCGACATTGTCGATCAGGTTGCGCGCCTGGGCGACTGTGGCGCTGATGATCTCCAGCACCTGCTCTTCGGTCTTTTTCATCTGGTGGGCCAGATGGATCGGCGAGGTGGAGACGAAAGTGTGGATGCGGCCCTGCCTGGCATGGCGCACCGCTTCGCCGGCGCGAGCGATGTCGCCGGGGATGGCACGGGCGAGGCCGGCGACCACCGAGTTCTTGACCTGCTTGGCCACGGCCACCACGGCTTCGAAATCGCCATTGCTGGCAATCGGGAAGCCGGCCTCGATGATATCGACGCCCATCTCGTCGAGGGCTTCCGCAACCTGGAGTTTTTCCTCCAGCGTCATGGTCGCGCCGGGGCTCTGCTCGCCGTCGCGCAGCGTCGTATCGAAGATGAAGACCCGATCTTTGTTGGAAGAGCTTGCTTTGTTGCTCGCTGCCGCTGCCTGGGTGCTCATTTCAGTTTTCCTATCAAACGGCCGGGGTTCGAAAACCGTCGCGACCGGACAAATCGTTGTTCGGTGACTCTGCGCGCTCCCCTGACCACCCGCTCGCTAGCCGAGCTGTCGGTTATCAGGGGCTGATAAGAAGGAGAAGCAGGGCGGCCGGAAGCAGCAGCAGAGCGGCCGCAATCATCAGCCGGCTCTCACGAGCCTTCTGCTGGGCGGCGGCTATGGCAATGGCGCGGTTGCGCTGCATTCGTCAGACCAAAACTAGCTACGCCGCAAATACTGCGCGAATTCCCGCGCTTGTGCAAGCCTTTGCGAAGCGGCGGCTAACGGAAGATGAAGCGACCCTACACATCCTTCGGCCGCTCGCGCCGAAACTGCACCTCGAGCAGCAACCCTTCGGGCCCCTCGACGAAGAACTGCCCGATCTCCGAATCGGGAATGCCGGTGATCCGGTACGGCCAACCGCCGGCCTCGATACGCGCCTTGGTCGGCTCGAACTCATACACCCCGAAGGCCACGTGATTGACCATGCCGCGCGGGAAATCGTGCTGTCGTGTCGCGACGTTCAGATGGATCGCCGGGTGCCCGTCGACATAAATCCAGTGCCCGGGGAAATCGAACGGCGGGCGAACGCCGTCCTCGGCGCCCAGCACCTCGGCGAAGAACCGCACCATGCGCGGGCCATCCGACACGTCGATATTGATGTGATCGAGCCGCGGCATCAGTTGAACGCCAGCACCGCGAACACCACGATTGCCAGCAGCGACACCACCGCGACAATGCGGCCGAGCCGCACGCGTGCCGTGGCGGCAGCATCGCCGGCGCGCATTCGGCGCGCCGACACCGCCGATGTGACGACGCCCGCAGCCAGCACCAGCACGAAGCCCATCTTGGCCCAGAACCAGTGGCTGACGCCGTCGAAGCCGCCATAGCGCACCCAGATCAGCAACGGCCCGCTGAGCAGCAGCACGATGATGCCGTAGTGCCCGAAGCCGGTCAGCAGCCGGTTGGTCTGGGGCGCCGCTCCAGCCTGCCCCATCATCCCCAGCAGCGGCAGGAACGCCGCCGCCACCAGCATGAGACCAACGAGATGGGCGATGAGCAGCACCGTGAAGACGACGTCCAAGATAGCCTCAGTTGAACGCGAAGACGGCGGAAAACACCACGACGAGGAATGCCACACCGGTCAGCTGGCCGAGCATCTTGCCCCGCTTTGCGGCGGCCATGTCCCCCTGCCCGGCCTTCTTGCGATTGGCCTCGTTGAGGCCGATGCACACGATCATCGCGGCGATGCCGAGCATCTTGATCCAGAACCAGAAGTTGGGGACCTCCCAGTTCCACTTCAGCCACAGCGTCAACAGACCGGTCACCAGCAGCGTCGCCAGAGCGTACTTGCCGACCTTGGCAAAGCCCTCGACGATCTCGAACAACAGGCCGCGCTGTTCCGGCGTGGCCGTCGGCAGTTTGGCGCCCACGATCGGCATAAGCACCAGATTGGCGCCGCCGGCGATGAAGGCGACGATGTGGATGAAGAAAATCAGCAGCGCGACAACAGACACGGCTCAGCCCTCCCAATACCCGTCTGGAGGCTAGCCGAACCGCGCCGCCGCCACTAGCGCCGCTTGATCGTTCCGCCCTGCTTTCGCGAGGCTCAGTCGCCCAGGTTGAGCGTGCCTTCTCCGACGATCACCGCATGGCCGCCAATGCCGCCATGGATCAGCTTGTCGCTATCCTTGCGCAACTGCATGGTGATCAGGCTCGGCCGTCCCATCTCGTGGCCCTGCCGCAGGCGGAACTCGTGCTGGCCGTTGTCGGTGTGACGCGCCACAAGGCCGATCAGCGCCGCAGCCGCGGAGCCGGTGGCCGGATCCTCGCCCAGCCCCATCCCCGGGGCGAACATGCGGGCGGCAAAGTCGTTGCCGGGCTCGTCGGGCGTCAACGTGAAGACGTAGATCGCGCCACGCCCCGACGGATAGGTGTCGTCCCAGCCCCGCCGCTCGAGCCTGATCCGCTTCAGCGCCGCGGCATCGCGCACCGGCACCAGATAATAGGGCACGCCGGCCGAGAACACCGCCGGCCGATACGGTCCGCAGCCGATCTCCTCGGGATCGAGTCCCAGCGTCCCGGCGATCGCATCCGCCGCCGGGGCATGTCCGGCTTCCTCCGGCAGGCGCGGCAGCGCAAAGCGCGCCAGCCCGACATCTTTCTCGACCCGCTCGATCACGCAGGTGATGACGCCGACCTGTTCTTCGAGCCGCACGGCAGTGCTGCGATTCTGCAGCCCCAGCACCACCGCGGCGCCGACCGTCGGGTGACCGGCGAAAGGCAGCTCGATACTCGGGGTGAAAATGCGCACCGCCGCGGCATGTCGTTCGGACTGCGCCTTCTGGATGAAGACCGTCTCGGACAAATTGAACTCGGCGGCGATCGCCTGCATCTGGTCGTCGAGCAGCCCGTCGGCCTTGAGCACCACGGCCAGGGGATTGCCCTTCAACCGCTCGGTGGTGAAGACATCAAGCAGCACATAGTTCAGTTTCATATCGGGGCTCCGCGACGGGCAGCAGTTGCGGTGGCGGTACGCACGCTGTCAAGCCGCAGCCGAGGGGGCGGCGAGCTAAATCTTGGCGAGCGCGAACGCTGCCTTGTCGAGCCCCAGTTCGTCCACCACGGCATCGACGGCCACCTGATGATCGTCGCGCTCATGCAGCCCCGAAATGGTGACGCAGCCGATCGGCCCGAACCCCTTCATGCGGATCGGGAACGCCCCGCCCGCCAGCACGAAATCGGCGCCGTCGAGCGCCCGATTCGGCGTAAACAGCCGATCCTCGCGCGCCTGCTCGAGCGCCACGCGATAGCTCGACTTCAGCAGCCGCTGCACGGTGTTGATCTTGCGGCGCACCCAGTTCGGGTTATCGGCCGTGGTCCCCGGCATCGCCGCGTAGAACATCTGTCGGTCCCAGGTGCGGACATCGACCACGAGGCCGAGCTTCTCGCGGAGCGCGCGCTCGCGCACCCGCGTGCCGATCGAGTAGGCGACATGTTCATCGAACTGGCTGAACTCCAGCCCACGCTCCTGTTCGATGATCTTCGCGATGTCGTCTGCCGTGGCCATATCGTCCGCTCCTGTTTGCGCGCGATATAGCCAGCCGGTCTGCCTCACGGCAAGCGGCTCCGGTGGTGCGCTTGGATACGGCTCAGGCCGTTGCGGCGCTCCAGGCATCATAGAGCGGCTGCCGGTCGGGGGGCTGGCCGGGGAAATTGACCTGGCTCGCATCGATCACCGCCCAGGGCAGCCGGCTGGCGGTCCAGATATTGCCGATCGGCGCGGCCCAGCTCGGATCATCGAGCGTACCGGGCTTGACCACCAGCATGGCCGGCGACGCCAGCGGTTCATTCCACAGCTTGGTGCCGCAGCGGACGCAGCCGAGCATGCGGACCGTGCGCCCGCTATCGGCCGGCTTGTCGAAAGCCGTCAGTTCGCCGCTCAGGTGTTCGACGCGCTCGCGCGCGATCGGCATCGACATCGAGTGCGTTGCCCCGCTCGCGCGCTGGCAGTCGCGACAATGGCAATTGTAGACCGCCAGCGGAGGCGCGGTAATCCGGTACCGCACCGCGCCGCATTGGCAGCCCCCCTCCACCGGAAACACCGGCAGCTCGATCTCACGCATTCGCCTACCTCACCCTTTCGTTCAGAACCGGTTCAACCGGCTTGCGCCATTGAGCGCCGCAATCGCCGGAACAGCCGGCTCAACCCCTTGGACCTTCGACCATGATTCCCGAACTGCTGCTGCTCTCCGACCATCTGCGTGCCCGCACGCCCAACCAGCAGCTCGAAGACCGGCTGCTCGCCGATGTCGGCCTGACGCGCCAACAGCTCAGCAAGCAGAAGAGCTGGTTTCGGCGCAAGCCCCGCTGAGCCCGAAATGGTTCATCAGCTATTCATCGATCCCGGGGCATAAGCCCGCTCCGCCCTCCCCGGCCCCTACCCCAACTGACGAGATGATCAAATGGCTTTCAGCCTGACGTCCATGTTCCGTCGCTCCGACCGAAAGCGGGTCCTCACCGACCTGATGAAGTTCGACGACCATCTGCTGCGCGATATCGGCCTCACCCGCGGCGACCTCGCCGCCATGCGTTCCAGCCGGCACCGCGCCACGCCATCGCGCGGCCATGAGTAACCGGCCGATAGCCGATATACTGAACTGAAGGGCTCCGAGATGATCGGAGCCCTTTGTGTTTCCGGGGCAGCATCGGCTGGACGATCGATCAAGCGGGCCGGCCCGTGCTTGAGTAAGCAGCAGGTCGGAACCTGTCCTGGGAGGGGTTATGTCGCTAGCCGCCAAGGCGCTCTGGATCATTGAGCGCAACTCGGATCAGCCCATCGGTCTGGCAGAACTGGCACGCGCTTGCGGCGTGTCACGGTCCCACCTTGCCCACGCTTTCGGTAGCGCAACGGGCGTGCCGGCGATGAAATATCTGCGCGGCAGGCGACTTAGCGCCGCGGCCAAAGCGCACTGGCCAATGGCGCGCCGGATATCCTGTCGGTGGCGCTTGATGCCGGCTACAACTCGCACGAGGCGTTCACACGCGCCTTCCGCGACCAGTTCGGGATGACGCCGGAGAACCTGCGCGAGCAGGGCAGCCTCGTCGGCCTGCCTCTCACCACCCCGATCGAAATCGGCAGCGGTACGGCCCTGCCCACCCTCCGACCGAGATTCGAGCAACAAGGCCGGATGCAGGTTGTCGGTCTCTCGGCGATGTTCAGCTTCGAGGACACCACGGGCATACCAGGGCAATGGCAGCGCTTCATGGCGCGCTGCGCGGAAATTCAACGCCAGAGTCAGGACATCCCCATTGGCCTCGGACAAGCCCCCGACGCTGAGGGGCAGTTCCGCTACCTGTGCGGCATCGAGGTGAGCGAATTCGATGACATCCCGCTCGGGCTGGAAGCCGCGGTCGTCGCTCCCAGCCACTACGCGGTATTCGAGCACAACGGGCATGTCTCGACCCTTTACGACACCTACGCCGGAATCTGGAACGAGGCTCTGCCGGAGGCCGGGTGCGCCGTTGCCGACGCCGCCGTCATCGAACGACACAACGCGGGGTTCGATCCGTCGACTGGAGAAGGTGGCCTGACCCTGTGGATCCCGCTGTCGGTGCGCTATGCCGGACAGTAAATCCGAACCGGACGGAAGCGCCATTCTCCGCAACCGCATCACCATCGCATCGTACGGCCGCTACGCCGCCGGCTATGCCGAAGCGACCAGGACCATGTCCAGCTCCGGGGAGGAAATGCTGCAGGTGCTGGCGCAGGCCGTGCCTGTGGGCGCCAAGATGCTGGAGGTCGGATCGGGACCCGGGTGGGATGCCGACTACCTCGAGGCCATGGGCTTCAGCATTCGTCGGACTGATGCCGCGCCGAGCTTTGTGGCGATGCAGCGCGAGCGTGGCAAAACGGCAGAGATCCTCGACCTGATTTCCGCTGAACTGGGCGGCCCGTATGATGCAGTGCTCGTGCTCTATGTCCTGCAACACATCGATGCGCCACTCCTCCCTGGCGTGCTGAGGAAACTGGCGAGTTGCCTCAGCGCTGCCGGTTGCGTCCTGCTGACCTATCGTGTGGGCGAAGGGACCGTCAGCGAGCACGGCGAAATCTCCGGGGACTATCACAGTACTCTGTGGTCGCATGAGGCGTTTGGGGCGGCCCTTCAGAGCGCCGGCCTGCAACCCGAATGGGAACGGCGGACAAGCGACGAAGACGGCGACTGGTGCGCAATCCTCGGGCGAAACTCAGGCTGAGTGCTTGAGCATGCTACAACAACGCCTCACCGATTGCCGGAGAGGCGCCAGATGAGCGACACCAAGCCCAACCACTCTGCGGCCGAGGCCGCGCGCCGTTTTACCCTCAGGCACGGCAAGCCGGTCATCCTGCCGCGCACCTATGGCGAGTACCTCGCCGACCGTATCGCTGCCATTGTCGGCTCGTGGCGCTTCATCATCGGGCAGTCGCTGATCCTGGCGCTGTGGATCGTGCTCAACGTCGTGGCCTGGGTTCAGCACTGGGACCCCTACCCCTTCATCCTGCTCAACCTGGTGCTGAGTTTTCAGGCGGCTTTCACCGCGCCCATCCTGATGATGGCGCAGAATCGTCAGTCCGATATCGACCGCCAGAAGGCCCAACTGGACTATGACGTGAACCTGAGGGCCGAACTCGACATCGAGGCGCTGCACCAGAAGATCGACCTGCTGCGCCAGGAAGACATCACCCGGCTGGTCGGCCTGCTCGAACTGCTCACCCGCGAGCGCATCGAGAAGGACGACGGCGCCCCCACTGGCACCCGTTCATGACCCATGCGATGAGTGCAGAGCCAATCGGGGATCAACCGTGCCCGCTCTCACCACGCTTCTAGCTTTCGCCGGCGTCGCCTTCGCCATGGTCATCGCCCCCGGCCCGAACATGGCATACTTGGTCTCGCGCTCCATCGCGCAGGGCCGCGCCGCGGGATTGATCTCGCTGCTCGGCGTCGCCACCGGCTTCATCGTCTACATGCTGGCCGCGGCGCTCGGTCTCACGGCGCTGCTGTTCGCCGTGCCCTTCGCCTATGACGCGATCCGCATCGCCGGGGCGCTCTATCTCGGCTGGCTCGCCTGGAACGCGCTGCGTCCGGGCGGGCACTCACCTTTCGAGTTGCGGGCACTGGCGCCGGATTCGCCGAGGCGGCTCTATGCCATGGGCCTGTTCACCAGCCTGCTCAATCCCAAGGTCGCAGCGCTCTACCTGTCGCTGCTGCCGCAGTTCATCGACAAATCGGCCGGCAATGTGCTGGGCCAGACCCTGGTATTGGGCGCGACACAGATCGCCGTGAGCATGACGGTCAATGCCGTCTTCATCGTCACCGCCGGCACGGTGGCGCTGTTCCTCACCGGCCGGCCGTTCTGGGCCCGGCTGCAACGCTGGCTCATGGGCACGGTGCTCGGCTTCCTCGCCATCCGCATGGCCACCGACACCAGCCGATAGGGCACCTCACCAATCACCGGGACCATACCCTGAAACAACAAAGGGGCCCGAAGGCCCCTCTGCGCAGACATCCTGCGAAGGATCTGGGATTTAGTTCTTGGCCTTGTCGACGAGGGCGCCGGCCTTGATCCACGGCATCATGCCGCGGAGCTTCTCGCCGACTTCCTCGATCTGGTGCTCATCGGCCAGGCGACGGGTCGCCTTGAAGCGCGAAGCGCCGCCCTTGTATTCCTGCATCCACTCGGAGGTGAACTTGCCGGTCTGGATGTCGTGCAGCACACGCTTCATCTCGGCCTTGGTCTCCGAGGTGATGATGCGCGGGCCCGAGACGTACTCGCCCCACTCGGCGGTGTTCGAGATCGAGTAGTTCATGTTGGCGATGCCGCCCTGGTAGATCAGGTCGACGATCAGCTTCACTTCGTGCAGGCACTCGAAATAGGCCATTTCCGGAGCGTAGCCGGCTTCCACCAGCGTCTCGAAGCCGGCGCGGATCAGCTCGACCAGGCCGCCGCAGAGCACGACCTGCTCACCGAACAGATCGGTCTCGCATTCCTCGCGGAAATTGGTCTCGATGACGCCCGAGCGGCCGCCGCCGACGCCCGAGGCGTAGGCCAGGGCGATATCGTGGGCATTGCCCGAGGCGTCCTGATGCACGGCGATCAGGCACGGCACGCCGCCACCCTTCTGGTATTCGCCGCGCACGGTGTGGCCCGGGCCCTTCGGCGCGATCATGATCACGTCGACCGAGGCCTTGGGTTCGATCAGGTTGAAGTGCACGTTGAGGCCGTGCGCGAAGGCGATGGCGGCGCCGTCACGGATATTGGGCTCGATGTCCTTCTTGTAGATGTCGGCCTGCAGCTCGTCCGGGGTCAGCATCATGATGACGTCGGCCCACTTGGCGGCGTCGGCGACGGACATCACCTTGAGGCCCTCGCCTTCGGCCTTCTTGGCCGAGGGGGAGTTCGGGCGCAGCGCCACCACGATGTCCTTCACGCCGGAATCGCGCAGATTCAGCGTGTGCGCATGGCCCTGCGAGCCGTAGCCGACGATCGCGACCTTCTTCGATTTGATGATGTTGAGATCGGCATCCCGATCGTAATAGACGCGCATGGAAGTCTCCCTTTTGTGCGTTTGGGGGTTACGCCCCGATTGAGGTCACGCGGCCTGATGGACCGCGTAGATGGCAAGAAACTGTTCGGTGGCCCGGGCCGCGTCGCGCGCGATCTCGGCTTCGGCAGGGGTGAAGGTTTCGCCCAGCAGCAGGCGGATCTGCGCGTCCCGCACCACGAGGCCAAAGAAGCTGCGATAGGCTTCCTCGGAACTGTCGAAACGCAGCAGCCGCGCCTCCCGGCCCGCTTCCAGCACCGGCTTCAGGCGCTTGCGGATGGCGAGCGGCCCGTTCTCGAGCACGATCGCCCCGAGCCCGTGCTTCTCCGCCCCGGCATGGCCGATGGCGAGACGGTTGAGCGTCACCGAGACATCGCCGACGATGGTGCCGAGCAGGTCGCGGGCGAACTGTTCGATGCTCTGGCGCAGGGAAGCAGCATCGAGCCGCCAGCGATCGACCTGCGGCGCCTTCACCTTGGCGGCCTGCCACTGCACCGTCGCCGTCAGCAGCCCGTCACGGTCGCCGAACCACTTGTAGAGCGTTTCCTTGGAGCACGAGGCGCGACGCGCCACCGAGGTCATGGTCAGTCGGTCGCCCTGCTCGACGAGCAGATCCAGCGCCGCGGTCAGCACCTGCTGCTGACGCGGCGTGAACACCTCTTCGCTGTTGGCAACGGCAGACGCCACGACGACACCCAAGGGCCCTCGAACGCCGCTCCGCACCCCGCGAACCCGACGCCCGACACTCAATGGAGCGACCGTACCGTACGTTACGGTTCGGCGCAAGTGGGATGTGGCGCGGCCGGGGCATTGGTCGCAAGACTGGGTTGTCCGATCCCGTCGGAGGTGCTGGTATGGCAGTGACACCCGCCACCTTTGATCTCTAGCGCTTTCGAACCACAGCCCTTGAACGCTCCGAAAGCGCCCTACCGGAGAAGATGATGAACACCTCGCTCCCCACCCGCGCCTTCGGCAAGACCGGCATGGAAATCACCCGCCTCGGCGTCGGCGCCTGGGCCATGGGCGGCAATATGTGGGGCCCACAGGACGACGATGATTCCGATGCCGCCATTCGCCACGCCATCGAGCTCGGTATCAACTGGATCGATACCGCTGCGGCCTATGGCGTCGGCCATTCCGAGGAGGTGATCGGCCGGACGCTGAAGGCCCTGCCGGCCGAGCGACGGCCGTTCGTGTTCACCAAAGGCGGGGTGATCCGCGACGCCAACGGGCAGAACCCGCGCCGTCTCGCCAACCGCGAGAGCCTTCGCAACGAGCTCGAGAACTCGCTGAAGCGCCTGCAGGTCGAGGCGATCGACCTCTACCAGGTGCATTGGCCGGCCGACGACGTGCCGCTCGAGGACTATTGGGCGACGATGCTGGAGCTGAAGGCCGAGGGCAAGGTTCGGCATATCGGGCTCTCGAACCACAATGCCGAACAGCTGGCGCGGGCCGAGGCGATGGGTCACGTCGAAACGCTGCAGCCGCCCTTCTCGATGATCAAGCGCGAGACTGCGGAAGCCATCCTGCCCTGGTGTGCAGCGCACGGCACCGGCGTCATCTGCTACAGCCCGATGCAGGCGGGGCTGCTCACCGGCAGCTTTACCAGGGAGCGTGCCGCGACCCTGGCCGACAATGACTGGCGCAAGACCAATCCCGAGTTCACCGGCGAACGGCTCGACCGCAACCTCGCCCTCGCGGCGGCGCTGCAGCCGGTCGCCGACAAGCACGGCACCTCGATCTCGACCATCGCTCTCACCTGGGTGCTGGCCTGGCCCGGGCTGAGCGCCGCCATCGTCGGGGCGCGCTCGCCCGCCCAGGTCGATGGCTGGATCGATGCCGCAACGATCGAACTCGATGCGGCCGATCTCGACAGCATCGCCAGGACCATCGCCGAAACCGGCGCCGGCCAGGGGCCAACCAGGCCATAGGCCGGGCGTCGGAGGGGGACCGATGATTACCAAGCGCGACTATTCGATCACCGGGCCGGAGGCGCAGCGCGCCATCGAGCGGGGCCTCGCTGCCGCGGAGTGGTACCACACCGAGGTGCCGCGTGCGGTCATGAAGGAGCTCATGCAACGCTCCGACGGCCCGGCCATCCGCGACAACCTGATCTGGCTCGGGCTGCTGCTGGTGAGCGGCGTTGGCGGCATCGTGTTCTGGGGCACCTGGTGGTGCGTGCCGTTCTTCATCGTCTACGGCGTTCTGTACGGCTCGGCGAGCGACAGCCGCTGGCATGAATGCGGGCACGGCACGGCGTTCAAGACAGCCTGGATGAACAAGGTGATCTACCAGATCGCCTGCTTCATGCTGATCCGCAACCCGACCACCTGGAAGTGGAGCCACGCACGGCACCACGCCGACACCATCATCGTCGGACGCGACGTCGAGATCGCGGTCATGCGGCCGCCAGTGCTGGCGCGGGTGATCCTCAGCTTCGTCGGCATCGTCGATGTCTGGTATGCGCTGGGCGACATGCTGCGAAACGCCGCCGGCAATGTCAGCGACGCCGAAAAGAGCTTCATCCCCAAGGGCGAGTGGCCCAAGGTGGTGCGCATACCGCGGATCTGGCTGGCGATCTATGCCGCGACGGCAGTGCTGGCCATCGCCATGCAGTCAATCCTGCCGTTCATGCTCATCGGGCTGCCGCGTCTTTACGGTTGCTGGCACATGGTGATGGTCGGGCTGCTGCAGCATGGCGCGCTGGCCGAGGATGTAACCGACCACCGGCTGAACACCCGCACCGTGCTGATGAACCCGATCAGCCGCTTCCTCTATTCCGACATGAACTACCACGTCGAACACCACATGTTCCCGGTGGTGCCCTACCACGCGCTCGAAAAGCTGCACGAGACCATCAAGCACGACCTGCCGCCGCCCACCCCGTCGATCATCGCCGGCTACCGTGAGATGATCCCGATCTGGCTGCGCCAGCTCAGGGGCGAGGATGTCTTCCTGCGCAAGGAGTTGCCTGCCTCGGCCAGGCCCTATCGCGAGGACCTGAAGATAGAGGTTCCGATGAGCGGCACGGGCGCGGCCGAGTAGCACGCCGACCCCCGGACTGGTTCAGGGCATTCACCGCAACGGCGCTGGTGAATGCCCTGGCTGAAGCTTCCTCGGCGTCTTCTAGGCGGCCGGCCGCTTGAACTTCCGTACCCGGAAGGCCAGCATGATCAGCAGCACGCCGGCAAAGATCGAGTAGCCGGCGATGGTCCAGATCAGCGACAGCGCCCCTGCCCCGGGCTGGAACAGCACCAGCGCGCCAAACGCGATGCTGAGCAGGCCGAACAGGCCGAGCACCCACTCGCCCTCGATCTCCTTGCGCGCCTGGATGGCGCCCCAGATCGTCAGCACGCCGATGATGACCGCCCAGATGCCGATGAAGGTGACGAGGATGAACGCCGTCATCCCGGGCCAGAAAAACGCGGCGAGGCCGGCGAGGATGCTGACCACCCCGCTGATCGCCATCCACCAGCGATGCCCCATGGCCGGCGCGGTGGCGCGCCCCGAGATCGCCGCCCACAGCGCGAAGACGCCGTCGACCAGCGTATAGGCGCCCCACAGCAGGGTCAGCGAGATCAGCGTGATGGCCGGCCAGACCATCGCCAGCACGCCGAACGCGACGGCCGCGATACCGCGCAGCAGCAGCAGCCACCAGTTGTCGCCAAGTAAGGCCCTGAGGCCGGCACGAAATTCTGAAGGTGTGGCAGTCTGAGTCTCGGCCATCATGCTTCTCCACTGGTTTGCGGATAGCTCCGGAACTTCCGAGAGCTCCAATAATCACCCTAGCAGAGTCTGTTGACCTCGAAAAAGCCAAACACCTGACGAAATGACATGATCGCCGAACGGCTTAGTTGCCCGTTGCAGGCGTCGCGAACGTGGCGGAGCGGGGCTCGCGGGCGCCGATCACGGCGCAATCCTGGCGCAATGCATGCGGCATATGGCAGACCGTGGCGGGGGGATTCCTCAATGCGATTGCTACTTGTCGAAGACGAGCCCGAGATGGCGGCGGCGCTGAGCGCCGTGCTGCTGCGCTATGACATGGTCGTCGACCACGCACGCACCAAGATGATCGCCGAGGAAGCGATCCTGAGCCACGCGCACGATGCCGTGCTGCTCGATCGCAAGCTGCCGGATGGCGACGGCATCGACCTGGTGCCGCTGCTGCGCAAGCGCCACGCCGGCGTGCCGGTGATCATCATCTCCGCCCGCGGCTCGATTGCCGACAAGATCGAAGGGCTCGACACCGGGGCCGACGACTATCTGCCCAAGCCCTTCGCCGTGGAGGAGCTGCTGGCCCGGTTGCGCGCCGTGCTGCGCCGGCCGGTACAGGTCGCGCCGGAATCGGTCCAGCTGGGGTCGCTGTCGTTCGACCTCGACAGCCGCCAGGCGCGCGTCGGCGATGCGGCGATCGATCTGCCCAGGCGCGAGCTGCTGGTGCTCGAATGCCTGCTGCGCCGCGCCGGGCGCACCGTGCTGCGCGCCTCGCTCGAAGATGCGGTGTATGGCTACGGCGACGAAATCCAGTCGAACTCGCTCGACGCACACATTTCGCGGCTGCGGCGCAAGCTCGCCGATGCGGGGGCCAGCGTCGAGATCCACGGCATTCGCGGTGTCGGTTACCTGATCAGGGCCGCAGCATGAAGTTCCTGCGCTCGCACTCGCTGCGCCGCCGCCTGACCTGGCGCCTGGTCTTGCTGCAGACCATTACCCTGTCGGTCGCGGCGACCCTGCTGACCATGGCCTTGCTGCAGCTCGACCCGTCGCAACGCCTGATCGACGCGACGCTTTCAGAGGTCGTCGCCCAGTCCATGCAGCGCTCCCCGGACGGCGGCCTGTTCGTCGGTCCCAACAAGGCGCTCGATACCTATCGGGCGGAAGGCCCCGGCGTCTGGTTCCTGGTGGTCGACGACGCCGGCAACAGCTATCGCGAAGGTCCGGTGCCGCAGCAATACGAACTGCTGCTGCCCATCCTCAACAAGCTGTGGTTCGTCGATATTCGCGACCAGGGCGAACCGCACACCCTGTCTGCCGCCTTCTATACGGGCGAAACGTCGATCGGGAAGCTGCACGTGCTGGCCGGTGGCGGCGCCTTTGTCAGCCTGGTGTTTGCCGGCATCCTCCTGGGCAACATCTTCATCCTGCCGCTGCTGGTGGTGCTGATCATTGCCACGGTCATCGCCATCCCGCTGATCGTGCGCAAGGTGATGCGCGGCCTCGACAGCGCCGAAGCCCAGGCGCGCAGCATCAACTTCGATCAGCACGGGACCCGCCTGCCGCTCGATACGGTGCCCAAGGAGGTACGTGGCCTGGTGACGGCGATGAACGAGGCGCTGAGCCGGCTCGACGAGGGCTACGAGCGTCACCGCCGCTTCCTCGCCGATGCGGCGCATGAGCTCAAGACCCCGATCGCCATCCTGCAGACCCGCGTCGAGAATCTCGATCCGGGCCCCGAGCGTGCGCGGCTGCTGGCCGACGCCGCACGGCTCGCGGCGATGGCCGAGCAGTTGCTCGATCTGCAGCGGCTGGCGCAGTCGCGCATCGACTTCCAGCCGGTGGACCTGGTGCCGCTCGCCGAACGGGTGGTGGCCGACCATGCGCCGCTGGCCATCTCGGCCGGCTACGACATCTCGCTGCGCGCCGGCGCTCCGTCGGCCTGGGTGAAGGGCGATCGCGGCGCCATCGAGCGTCTGCTCACCAACCTGACCCAGAACGCCGTGGTGCATGGCGGCAACCAGGGCACCATCGAAATCGAGATCGACGGCCAAGGCTCTTTCGAGGTGCACGACAGCGGGCCGGGCATTGCACCGGAGCACCGAGAGAAGATCTTCGAGCCGTTTTACCGCATCCGCCCGCTCGATCGTGGCGCCGGGCTCGGCCTCAACCTGGTGCGTGAAGTGGTGCGCCAGCACGGCGGCAGCATTTCGGTGTTGCCCAGCCACCTCGGCGGCGTCTGCTTCCGCGTCGAGCTGCCGGTCGCAGTCGCGCCTTAGCGCTGCCGGCAAAGTTACGGGCGAAACCGCACATCGCAAGCATCGGCAGCATCCGCCGATGCAACGAAATGATGATCGGCCAGACGATTTCCGCGCCGCGCAATGCTCGCGCAATCCCGACATTGAAAATGGGCGACGCGTTCACTGAGGGACGACGCGTTCACTGAGTGATCGCGGCGTCACCGAGTGACCAGACTCGTCCGGTTGCAAGGTGCACGCCGGCGCATCTTCCACTGCCCGGCAGCCACCTCCCTGGTTGCGGGGCCCCGTTATTCGCGGAGTTCCCATGTTCTCGAACTATTCCTCCTATGGCCTCGTTGCCGCCCTGCTGCTCGGCGTGCTGCCGGCGACTGCGGCCGACGCGCAGGACAGCCGCTGGAGCGATCCGTACCCGCAGGCCACCGACTGGACCGGCTTCTATGCCGGTATCCATGGCGGTCTCGCCCCCACCGAGTTCCCCAACATCTTCAAGGAATCGAGCCTCCTGGGCGGCGTGCAGGCCGGCTACACCATGCAGCTCGGCCCGGCGGTGATCGGCGCTGAACTCGAAGGCACCTATGCCCGGGGTATCGTCCACGACGTCGGCGCCGGCGAGCTCGAGCAGAACTGGAGCGGCGCCGCCAAGCTCCGCGGCGGCCTGGCGCTGGGCGGCACGCTGGTCTACGGCACCGCCGGCTACTCGGTCGCCCGTCTCGATGCCGGCAACAACGTCATCTCCGACGACAAGTGGGTCGGCGGCGTGCTGTGGGGCGGCGGTCTGGAGCAGAGCTTCGGCAACGGCCTGTCGGCCCGCGTCGAATACACCCAGACCCGCTACAACGATGTCGACTCGACTTTGGTCGGCAACGTCCACCGCACCGACGACCTGACCAATCATGCGGTCAAGGCAGGCCTCAACTTCCGCTTCTGACGCGATCAGATCGGGTCCGGCGGTCCTGTCAGTCGTTTCGCCGGGCCCCAGGGCGGCCCGAGGCCACCCGGGCCGCCCATTCCCCCCTTCCGAGGAGACTAAGATGGCTCTCGCCAAAATCCTGACTGCCGTCATCATGACGGCCTCCATCGCCCTGCCCGCGATCTCGCCCGCCCTGGCGCAATCGCCGTCCGGCAACCGCATCCTCGTCGCCCAGGCCGAGGATCAGCGCTGGGCCGACTGCAGCCAGTTCCTCGACCGCCGCGAACGCGAGCGCTGCGAGAAGGACCGCTGGGGCCGACCGGACAAGAAGAAGAAGGACGACGATATCGGCGCGGCGATCGGCGCCGGGATCATCGGCCTCACCATCGGCGCCATCATCGCCGGCTCCGCCGAAAAGGAGCGCAGCAGGCGCGATCGCTATGACGCCGAATACGAACGCTGGCTCGATTACTGCACCCGCAAGTACCGCAGCTTCGACCCGGAAACCGGTACATATCGGGCCAGCAACGGACGTCGCTACGTTTGCCGGTGAGCGACGTCCGGCCGGCCCGGAGTCATCCGGGCCGGCGAAAGAAGCCGACGGTCTGCCAGTTGGGCGCGCCTTGTGCGTGGGAGGATTTTATCCTACCTTACTCGACAGAGGTGTGGAATTGTCGGAAAAACTCAGCATCACGCTCCCGGCGGAGATGGTTGCGCTGATCAAGCAGCAGGTCGAGGTCGGGCGATACGCTTCGACCAGCGAGGTGCTGCGCGTGGCGATGCGGACCTGGATGCGCGACGAGGAAGAGCACGCCGAGCGTCTGGCCGCCATCCGGGCGCGTATCGGCCGGTCCCTCGATGACCCCCGACCACCGATATCGTCCGCCGATGTCTTTGAGCGTCTCGAAGCCCACGCGCGTCGCACTCCCGTTGCACGCTGATGCGTCGCCTGCCGGTCCGGTTCCGCGAGGAGGCCGTCTCCGACCTGCTCGAGCTTCTCGACTATCTCATCGACCAAGGAGCCGACCCCGGCGTCGCACTGGGGTTTGTCGACCGTATCCGCAAACGCTGTGAGGCAATCGGCGACCTGCCTGAGGGATACCCTGCTCGACCGGATCTAGGTCCGGAAATCCGCATTGCACCCTTTGAACGTTCGGCCGTCATCGCCTACCGGGTGATTGATACCGCCGTCGAGATCGTCAACGTCTTCTATGGCGGGCGCGACTACGAAGCCATTCTGCGCGGCTGACATACGACGCAGCCCTTATAGCGACCGCGCCAGGTGATCGGCGTTGCGGAACGCCAGCGCCATGATGGTCAGCACCGGGTTGAAGCCGCCATTGGTCGGGTGCAGCCCGCCATCCGAGACGAACAGGTTGTCGTGCCCCCAGACGCGACCATGGGCGTCGGTCACCGAAGTCGACGGATCGGTCCCCATACGGCAGGTGCCGGCCTGGTGCTGGCCGCCCGACAGCCCGGGATTGGGCGCGGCGCCCCAGGTGCGGCTCGCGCCGGAAGCGGCAAGCCATTCATGCGCCTTGCCATGCACGTGTCCGGCGGTGCGCACCGTTTCCGGGTGAACGCGGCCCGACAGCATCGCCACCGGCAAGCCCCATCTGTCGCGAACCCCCGCGGCAACCCGCACGCGGGCGGTCGGATCCGGAATCTCATGGATCGGTCCGGCGACGCGCAGCACGTGGTGGAAGTTGTCGCGCATGAAGTCCTTGGCGCCCTGCCCCCAGCGTCGCAGCCCCGGCGGCAGCACGTTCTTCCAGAAGATGATTGGCGGCTGCACGAAGTCGTCGGCCAGCATGCCGCCGCCGATGAAGCCGGGGTTGCCGTGGTTGTAGGCGGTGGTGGCAATGCTGACGCCCGGACCGCGCGAGGCATGAACCTCCTCGTCGAACTGCCCATAGGCGGTGGCGTAGACATGGCCCTGCAGGTTTCGCCCGACCAGGTCATGCTCGTTGCCCAGCCCGTTCGGCTCGCGCGCAGACGGCGAGTTGAGCAGCAGCCGCGCTGTCTCGATCGCGCCGCCGGCGAGGACGACGGCCTTGCCGTGCACCAGGTGTTCGGCTCCGCCGCTGTCGGCAAACCGCACTCCGGTGACTTTGCCGGCGCCGTCCGTCTCCACTCGCAGCACCATCGCCCCGGTGACGAGATGGCAGCGCCCGGTGGCGAGCGCCCGCGCTATCATGGTGTTCTGCGTGCCGTTCTTGGCATCGCTCGGGCACGGAAAGCCGACACAGCTGCCGCAGCCGATGCAGGCGTCGCGGCCGTGCCGCGGCTGGCTGTTGATGGCGAGCGGCGGCCGCGTCGTCGTGATGCCGAGCGCATCGGCGCCGCGCTTGAGGACGGAGCGCGCCGGGCTGTCCGGCAGCGGCGGCATCGGGTAATCGCGGGCCCGCAGCCCTTCGTGGCTATGCGCAGCGCCGTCGCCCGCGACGCCGATCTCCCATTCGGCCCGTTCGTACCACGGTGCCAGGTCATCGTACCCGATCGGCCAATCGACCAGCGAGGAGCCTTCCGGAACGCCATAAAGGCTCGCCATCTTGAAATCGGCACGATGAAAGCGCCAGGCCTGTGCGCCGTAGACCAGCGTGCCGCTGCCGACAGCCGAGGCGAGGTTCTGGTAGCCGTTCTCGTGCGGGCGCAAGACCTGTTCGATGCCATCGGCGCCGACCAGCACCCGCGGGTTGCCGTCGAGCGCGGGGCCGGTATTGTGGCCATAAAGCGCGAGGCGATGGTTGCGCAGGTGATCGCGATGGCCGCTATCGGCATAGTCGCGCTCCAAGCCGCGTTCGAGCAGCAGCACATGCTTGCCGGCTTCGGCGAGCACTCCGGCAGCGACACCGCCACCGGCGCCGGCTCCAACGATGATCACGTCATAGTCGAGCGTGCCGGAGAACGGCTGCGGCGGCTGCCCGTCGCGCCCGGCAGGGCCAGTCGGACCTTCCGGCAGACGGTGCTCGTAGCCGACCATCCGCCACGATGCCGCGCCGTGATTACCGCCATTGCCGGGGTCGGCGAACACGCCTTCCGCGACCAGTTCGCACAGCTGACGGAACCACGCCGCGCCGTCGAACGCGGCAAGCGCGGCGTCCTTGTCGACATCGGCGAGATCGACGAAGCCCGGCGGCAGGTTGACCAGGCCGGCCGCGATGGCGGCTCCCAGCTTGGGCTGTACGGCAAGGATCCCGTCGAGGTAATCCAGCGCCCCCAGGGCAATGGCCCCGCTATCCCGGTCGGCCGGCATGATGCGGTCGACCACCGCTGCCAGCAGCGCGCGATTCATATCCCCTCCTTCGCCCGACGCTTCAGTCGGTGAACCGCACGGCTCCGATATGGCCCAGATTGCGGTTGCGCTGCGCATAGTCGATCCCGTAACCGACAACGAACTTGTCGGGGATCTCGAAGCCGATCCAGCGGGCCTTCACGTTGGTTTCACGCCGCGATGGCTTGTCGAGCAGCGCACAGACTTCGATGCGCTTGGGGTGGCGCGTCGCGAGGATTTCGAGCACGTGCTTAAGCGTGTAGCCGGTATCGACGATATCCTCGACCACCAGCACGTCGCGCCCCTCGATCTCGCCGCGCAGATCCTTGAGGATGCGCACTTCGCGGCTCGACTCGGTGGAGTTGCCGTAGCTCGACACCTCGAGGAAATCGACTTCCACCGGCAGGTCGAGCTCGCGCACCAGGTCGGCGATGAAGATGAACGAGCCGCGCAGCAGCCCGACCACCACCAGCTTCTCGGTCCCGGTGTAAAACTCCGAGATCTCCTTGGCGAGCGCCTCCACCCGCGCCGCGATCGCCTTGGCCGAGATCATCTCGTCGATCACGTAGCTTTTCGTCGTCATGCCTACTTCAGTGCCCCCTGGGTGAGTCCGCGCACAAAATACTTGCCGCCGATCAGATACACCAGCAGCGGCGGCACGATCGCCATCATCACGGTCGCGGCCGAACCGCCGGCCCGCACCCCCATGATCGCCACGGTGATCGGCTGCTGCGTTCCCGAAGTGAACACCATGCCATAGAGGTATTCGTTCCAGATCTGGGTGAACTGCCAGATCACCGTCACCGCGATGATCGGCCCCGAGAGCGGCAGCATGACGCGCAGGAAAATCCGCCAGAACCCCGCGCCATCGACCTGCGCCGCCTTGACGATCTCGGTCGGCACGCCCGCGTAGAAGTTGCGGAAGAACAGCGTGGCGAACGAAATCCCCATCACCGTGTGGATGAGCAGCAGCCCGAGCACGTTGTTCTGCAGGCCCAGCTGCCCGATGATCCAGGCCCACGGCAAAAGCGCGATCTGGCTGGGCAGGAAGATGCCGAGAAAGATCATCACGAAGATGAACTCCGAACCGGGGAACTTCCACTTGCTCAGCACATAGCCGTTCAGCGCCCCGATAATGGTGGTGGCGATGGTGGCGGGCACGGCAATGATCAGCGAATTGAGGAAGTTCGGCCCCAGCCCCCGGCACATGCCGCTGACGCAGGCGTCGTTCCAGGCGCGCAGGTAATTGTCGAACGAGAAGCTTTCCGGAATGGCGATGATGCCGTTGCGGAAGACCTCCTCGCCGTCCCGGAACGAGTTGAAGAACACCAGCAGCGCCGGCACCGCATAGACCAGGGCCAACAGCGCCAGCACGGCGTAGATCAGGACGCGCGACAGCGCCCGACCGCGACGGGCATTGGCCCCGTCGCGGTCGGCATAGTCGAACGTCAGCGTGGTCACGGCAGGGTCTCGTCGAGCCAGGCGACCTGCCGCCGCTCCTGCCACGTGCCGCCGCCTTCATGGTTGTTGAAGCTGTAGCTCTCGATCGTCTTCGGACCGGCCCAGGCATTATAGGCGGCATAGACGGTGGAGGGCGGACAGACGTCATCCATCAGCGCCACCGAAAACAGCGCCGCGGCCTTGGAACGCGCCGAGAAATGCACGCCGTCGAAATAGTTGATGGTGTTGTAGGCGGTCGCCGCCTTCTCGCGATGGGTGGCGAGGAAGCGGACGATCTCACCATAGGGGTCGCGGCCGGTGAGGCCGACGGCACGCGTGAAATCGCACAGGAACGGCACGTCCGGCATCGCCGCCTTCACCTTGGGCTCGAGCCCGGCAACGGCGATGGAAATGCCGCCGCCCTGGCTGCCGCCGACCACCGCGAGCCTGGAGGGATCCGTCTCGGCCCGGCCGAGCGCCGCTTCCACCGCACGCACGCCATCGGTGTAGACGCGACGATAGTAATAGTCCCTGGGGTCGTTGATGCCGCGCGTCATGAAACCCGGATGCGCCGGGAACGAGCCGGCCGGATCGGGCGTATCGCCGCGCGACCACGAACTGCCCTGCCCGCGCGTATCCATCACCAGCACGGCGCGACCGGTGGCCGGCCACAGCAGGTGCTCCTGCGGCAGGCCGCGGCCACCGCCATAGCCGATGAACTTCACCACCGTGCCGCGCGGCGCACGGCCTGCCGGCTTGATGTACCAGCCGCGCACCCGGTCGCCGCCAGAACCCGAGAACGTGACATCGGCGACGTCGAACAGCCTCAGGCCGGTGTCGACGGGCTCGAACACCGCCTCGAGCGGCTTCGAGCGCGACTGCTCCAGCGTCTCAGCCCAGAAGCTGTCGAAATCGGCGGGGGCGACGGCACTCGAACGGTAGCTGTCGAGCTTGTCTTGCGGCAGGTCGAAAAAGGGCATGATCTCTATCTGGTCCGGTTGGCGCGCAATGTTTGACTGGAATGGTAGCCCGTGGAAAGCACTACGAAGGGCGAGGCCGCGAACTGCCGCGCACCACCAGCCGCGGCGTCACCACGAAATGGTCGCCCTGCTGCCGCCCGTCGATCCGCTCGATCAGCAGCCGTGCGGCCTGCAATCCCAGCACCTGGCCGGATTGGTCGACGCTGGTGAGGCTGTTCTGCGCCAGGTCGCAATAGATGGTGTTGTCATAGCCGACGATGGCGAGGTCGCCGGGCACCGATAGCGCGAGGTCCCTGGCGACGCTCAGCGCATGCAGCGCCACCATGTCGGTCCAGCAGAACAGCGCCTCCGGCCGGTGCCGCGATTCGAGCAGGTGCCGCACCACCGTCTGCACTTCGCGCGCCGTCTGGTCGGCCGGCACGATGTTGATGTGCTGCGCGAGCCCGCGCTCCTTCATCGCCTCGCGATAGCCGCGCTCGCGCTGCACCGTGACCACCACGTTCTTGGTCGGCACGGCCAGCGTCACCATGGTGATGCGCCGATAGCCGTTGGCGGCGAGATGGCGCACCACCTGTGCGGCGCCCGCCACGTCGTCATTATTGGCGGTATCGAGGGTCGCCAGTTCCGGCACGTGGTAGCCGACCACCGCCGTCGGGATGCGCGTCGACACCGCTTCCGCCGTTTCCGGCGGCATGCGCGGTCCGATCATGATCAGCCCATCCATCTGCCGATCGATCATCGAGTCGATCAGCGACATCTCGATGGTCTCGGCCGACCGGCTGACCCCGATCATCGTCTGGTACTGGGTGCGGTCGAGCGCTTCGTTCACTCCGGCAAGAATGTCGGCGAAGAACGGGTTACGCATGTCCGGCAACAGGATGCCGAGGGTGTAGGTGCGGCCGCGCATGGCGCGCGCCCCGGCATGCGGCCGGTAGTTCAGCTTCTCCATCGAGGCCTGCACCCGGGCGCGCAGCGCATCGCTGACGCCATAAGCGTCACGCAAGACCTTTGAAACCGCCGCCACCGAAACGCCGGCGTCGGCTGCGACGGTCTTGATGGTGACCCGGCTGGCTTTGGGTGTTGGCGCCACAGTTCCCCCCGAACCACTTCCTTCTAGCAACCGGCTTTCCACAACACAACGTGAGCGATTTTGGCGGTTCTTGAGGGCATTTGGCGGCCCATGCGTTGATTTGGCGGTTCTTGCGCGAATCCTGCTTGAACAGATCGTGTAGAACGGTATACGTAGAACGTCACACGTTGATCGGTAGCCGAAGGCGTCGGACGGACCGAAACAGGTCCCTGGGAGGATGCAAAAGTGAACGAGACGATGCTCATCCGGGCAGGTGAAGCCGTATCCAGCCAAGGCGCCTGGGTCGCCGACATGATCCATCCAAGCGTCGACCAGGGCGTCGGCACGCAGTCGTCGTTCCTGCGCAAGAGCTTCAAGCTGACGTCGCGCGGTGGTGCCGCAACGCTCAGGATCAGCGCGCTCGGCCTCTACCGGGCCTTTATCAACGGCAAGCGGGTCGGCAGCGACCTGCTGACGCCGGGCTGGACCAGCTACTGGGACCGCCTGAGCTTCCAGACCTACGATGTCGGAGCGCTGCTGCAGCAGGGCGACAATACCATCGACATCTGGCTGGGCGATGGCTGGTACCGCTCGCGCATGATGTGGCCGCGCAACGAGCTGCTCAACACCTGGGGCGACAAGGTCGGCGCCATCGCCGAACTGCGCGGCGCCGACGGCGAACTCATCGTCGGCACCGACGCCACCTGGCAGAGCGGCCTCGCCCCGGTGATGAAATCCGGCATCTACTATGGCGAGAATTATGACGCCCGCGCCGAGAATGCGCCGGTCAGCGGTGGCGCCACCGTGCTTGATGGCTTCGACAAGTCGACGTTGCTGCCGGCCGAAACGGCCGGCGTGCATGAGCTGCCTGCCCTGCCGGTGGTCAACTCCTTCACCGATGCCGAGGGCCGTACGGTCTATGATTTCGGCCAGAATGCCGGCGGCTATGTCGCCTTCACCGTCGAAGGTGAAGCCGGCGCCCGGGTCGTCGTCGAGCATGCCGAGCTCACCAACCACCTGGGGCAGTTCGACCGCGAAAGCATGCGCTCGGCCGAAGCCCGCATCGAGTATGTGCTGAAGGGCGGCGCGCCCGAGAGCTATCGCCCCACCTTCAGCTTCTTCGGCTTCCGCTTCGCCCGCGTCGCCATCGACGGCAAGGCGACGGTCACCGACATCAAGATGATCCCGATCAGCTCGGCCATCACCCGCACCGCGAACTTCAGTTCCGCCAACCCGCTGGTCAACCGGCTGGTCGAGAATACGGTCTGGTCGCAGCGCTCCAACTTCATCGAGGTGCCGACCGACTGCCCGCAGCGCGACGAGCGTCTGGGCTGGACCGGCGATGCGCAGGTCTTCGCGCCCACCGCGTGCTATCTGCATGAGAGCCACGGCATGCTGGTCAAATATGTGCGCGATCTGATCGCCGACCAGCGGCCCGACGGCGCCATACCGCATGTGGTGCCCGATCCGACCCGCAACCACGAAGACGTGGTGCCGGGCTTTTACGGCTCGACCGGCTGGGGCGACGCGATCGCCGTCATCCCCTGGACGCTCTACAGCCATTACGGCGACCGGGCGATCCTCGAGGAAGCGCTCCCCGCCATGGTCAAGTGGAACGACTTCGTCTGGTCGATCAGCAACGGCCCGATCGTCCGTCCGCCGGCCGGCTGGGGCGAGCGCGGTTTCACCTTCGGCGATTGGCTGCAGCCGCAGGGCGATTTCGCCAAGCCCTATCCGACCATCGGCGACGACGCCGCGGCGACGATCTATCTCTACATTTCCTCGCTGCTTGCCGCCAAGGCGGCCGAGGTGATCGGCGACCAGGCCCAGGCCAAGCGCCTCAACGACCGCGCCGCCGAGGTGAAGAAGGCGTTCCAGCGCGAGTTCATGACCGCGGCCGGCCGCATCGGCTACAACGACCAGACCTCCTATGCGCTGGGCTTCCTGTGGGACCTGATCCCGCCCGAGCACTATGAGGCGGCCAAGGGCTACTTCAAGGAGACCGTTGCGCGCGCCCATGGCCGCATCGGCACCGGCTTCATCGGCACTCCGGCGCTGCTGCCGGCGCTGGTCAAGATCGGCGAGGCCGACCTCGCCGGCGCGGTGTTCCTGCAGGAGGGACTGCCCGGCTGGCTGTTCCAGGTGAAGATGGGCGCCACCACCATCTGGGAGCGCTGGAATGCGCTCAACGAAGACGGCGTGGCGTTCGACCCGCAGATGAACAGCTACAACCACTACGCCTATGGCGCGGTGTGCCAGTGGTTGCTCGAAGGCGTCGCAGGCTTCCGCCCCGATCCGGCCCTGCCCGCCTTCAAGCACATCTACTTTGAGCCCACCATCATCCCGGCCCTGTCGCCGGTCGCCGCCAACCATGACTCGGCCGCCGGCCGGATCGAGGCGGGCTGGAAGGTCGACGGCAGCAAGGTGACCTACACCATCACGGTGCCCGAGGGGGCCAGCGGCACGCTGGTCCTCGCCGCCGACTACACCGATGCCAGCGTCGACGGCATCGCCGTCAGCGAGCGCGGCACCGACGGAAAAGCGCGCAGCCTGCTCGCGCCCGGAAAGCACAAGGTGACGTTCCGGATCAGCAAGCCCTGACGGCGGAGGAGCCGGAGGGACGGACGGACTGAGGAAAAACTGCAACCGGCCGCCGGAGGACCCGTGGCGGCCACAAGGGAGGAACTATCAATGCTGATGCGCAATCTGACGCGTGCGGCGCTGGCGACCACCGGCATCGTCGTGATCCTTGCGGGCGCCGCGAGCGCGCAGGACAAGGTCAAGCTGACCTTCCTGTTCGACAATGCGCCCTCTACCGTCGCGATGGCCGAGGCCCTGGCGACAGCGTTCGAGGCCAAGAACCCCAATATCGAGATCGAGACCGAGAGCCGCCCCGGCGGCGCCGATGGCGACAACCTGATCAAGACCCGCCTCGCCACCAGCGAGATGAGCGACGTCTTCCTCTACAACTCGGGCTCGCTGTTCCAGGCCATCAACCCGACGCAGAACCTCGTCGATCTCAGCGCCGAGCCGTTCCAGGCCAACGTCATCGACAGCTTCAAGACCGTCGTGACCGGCACCGACGGCAAGGTCTATGGCGCGCCGATCGGCACCGCCATGGGCGGCGGCATCTTCTACAACATCCCGATCTACAAGGAACTCGGGCTGACCCCGCCGAAATCCTGGGCCGAGTTCATGGCCAATAACGAGAAGATCAAGGCAGCCGGCAAGACCGCCGTCATCCAGACCTTCGGCGCCACCTGGACCAGCCAGTTGTTCGTGCTCGGCGACTTCTACAACGTGCTCGCCGCCGACCCGAACTTCGCCACCGACTATACGGCGGGCAAGGCCAAGTATGCCTCGACGCCCGCCGCCCTCAAGGGCTTCGAGCGGCAGGAAGAGGTGTTCAAGGCCGGCCTGCTCAACGAAGACTTTGCCGCCGCCACCTTCGAGGACGGCGTGACCAAGGTCGCGACCGGCGAAGGCGCGCATTACCCGATGCTCTCCTTCGCCGTCGCCAACATCAAGGAACTGGCGCCCGAGAACATCAACGACGTCGGCTTCTTCGCCATCCCGGGCGACGACGCCGCCAAGAACGGCCTCACCACCTGGATGCCGGCCGGGCTCTACATCCCCAAGACCACTAAGCACGAGGCCGAGGCCAAGCAGTTTATCGCCTTCGTTGCCAGCGTCGAAGGCTGCGACATCCAGACCCAGTCCGCCGGCGCCACCGGCCCCTATCTGGTGAAGGGCTGCACGCTGCCAGCCGACGTACCGCCGGCCGTCGCCGACCTGCTGCCCTACTTCCAGGAGGGCGGCCACTCCGCCCCGGCGCTCGAGTTCCTGTCGCCGATCAAGGGCCCGGCGCTCGAGCAGATCACCGTGGAAGTCGGTTCGGGCATCCGCGACGCCGCCAGCGGCGCCGCGCTTTATGACGAAGACGTCAAGAAGCAGGCCCAGCAGCTCGGCCTGCCCGGCTGGTAATCGCGCCATCTGCGTGTGAGAATCGGCGTCCGGCCTCATCGGCCGGACGCCAATCTGTCGGAGGGAGGACGGGTATGGCAGTCGCGGTCGCTGAAGGTTCGGTACCCATCGCCAAAGCGCGGCGCAGGTCGCGTACCGCGGGCCTCTATCCGAGCTGGTTCTACCTGCCGGCGGCCATCATCTTCGCCGTGCTGTTCATGCTGCCCACCTTCGCGTCGCTGTTCTTCAGCCTGACCCGGTGGACGCTGCAGAAAGCCGACTTCATCGGGCTCGAGAACTTCGCCCAGTTCTTTCGCGAGCCGTTCCTGTTCCAGGGCCTGATCAACACGCTGATCTACGGCGTCGTCACCTCGGGTCTCAAGGTGGTGCTGGGCATGCTGCTGGCGCTGCTCCTCACCTCCGACATCTTCGGCCGCGGCTATCTGCGCGCCGTGGTGTTCTTTCCCGTGCTGGTCTCGACCGTCGGCGTCGGCATCACCTTCACCGCCATGATGCACCCCACCCAGGGGCTGATCAACGAGACGCTGGCCTCGATCGGCATCAAGGGGCCGGGCTGGCTCACCGACCCGCGCTTCGCCCTCTATTCGGTGGCGCTGGTCGATGTGTGGAAGGGCGTCGGGCTCGCCACCGTCATCTACATCGCCGGCATCGTCTCGATCCCGCTCGAGTACTACGAGGCCGCCAAGATCGACGGCGCCACCGCCTGGCAGCGCTTCTGGACCGTCACCCTGCCGTTGGTGCAACCGGCCACCGCCACGGTGGTGATCCTCAGCTTCATCGGCGGTTTGCGCTCGTTCGACCTGATCTGGGCGATGACCAAAGGCGGGCCCGGCTTCACCTCCGCCGTCATCGCCTCGGTGATCTACAAGCAGTCCCAGGCCGGCTTCTACGGCCTCTCCACCGCCGGCAACGTCGTGCTGTTCGTCATGGTGGCGCTGATCATCGTGCCGCTCTCGCTGTTCCTCAATCGCCAGGAGGTGGACCGGTGAGGCACGCCCAGCGCTACATCTTTGGCGGCATCGCCATCGCGGCCTCGGTGGTCGTCTTCCTCGTGCCGTTCGCTTTCATCATCCTGACTGCCGTCAAGGACCGGCGACAGGCGGCGACCCGCTCGTTCGACTGGCCGACCAGCTGGCACTTCTGGGACAACCTGGTCGAGGTGGTGCGCACGCAGGATTTCATGCTGGTCACCGCCTTCGTCAACTCGATCATCCTGACCGTCGCCAGCGTCACCCTGCTGGTGGTGCTGGGCGCCATGGTGGGCTTCGTGCTGCAGCGCCGGCCATCGCGCTGGACGCCGATCGTCAACTTCCTGGTGCTGGCCGGGCTGATCATCCCGCCGGCCGTGGTGCCCACCATCTGGGTGCTGCAGTCGGTCGGCCTGTTCAAGACCCTGCACGGCATGATCCTGATCGAAGTCGCCTACGGGCTGAGCTTCACCATCCTGCTGTTCCGCGCCTTCGTCGCCACCATCCCGAGGGAACTCGACGAGGCGGCGATCATCGACGGCGCCGGGCCGTTGCGGCTGTTCTTCCAGGTGGTACTGCCGCTGCTGAAGCCGGTGGTGGTGACGGTGATCGTGGTGCAGTCGGTAGCGATCTTCAACGATTTCACCAACCCGCTCTACTACCTGCCGGGCAAGCAGAACGTCACCGTGCAGCTGACGCTGTTCAACTTCCAGGGCCAGTTCAACACCTCGCTGCACCTGCTCTTCATGAACATCCTCCTGATTACCATCCCGCCGCTGATCGTCTATCTGTTCTTCAACAGGCAGATCGTGGCGGGGATGACCGCGGGCGCGGTGAAGGGATAAGCGCTGGCAGCGCCCCAGCGTCCCCTCTCCCTTGGGGGGAGAGGGTCAGGGTGAGGGGGCCTTGCGGCAAGCGCCGAGCGTGGAAAAGGCCCCCTCACCCGGGCCTCCGGCCCGACCTCTCCCCCAAGGGAGAGGTGATCCGTGCCCCAACGCCACTCCAGCACAAAATCATCCACCTCATCCTATTCGCCGATACCCGCCGCTCGCGATTGATGTATTGGTACCATACTAGTCATTTGCATCCTCGCCATGTCCTCACCGCTCAGCCCACACGCCCGCAACGTCGCCCTCGTGGTCGCCGCCACGCTGTTCATGCAGTTTCTGGATGGGGTGATCATCGTCACCGCCCTGCCCCGCATGGCGCTCGATTTCAACGTCGGCACGCTCGAGATGAGCCTCGGCGTCACCATCTACATGCTGGCGGTCGCGGTCTGCATTCCCGCGGCGGCCTGGCTTTCCGACCGGTTCGGCGCGCGTCGCGTCTTCGTCGTGGCCATCGCGCTGTTCACGCTGACCTCCATCGCCTGCGGCATGGCGCAGGATCTCGGCCAGTTCGCCATCGCGCGCGCCCTGCAGGGCGCCAGCAGTTCGGTGCTGTTCCCGGTGGGACGCATCATCGTGCTGCGCACGGCGCAGAAATCCGAGATCGTCGCCGCAATCGGCCTCACCATCTGGCCGGCACTGTTCGCGCCCGTGCTCGGTCCGGCGCTGGGCGGCTTCATCACCGAATACATCTCCTGGCACTGGAACTTCTGGATCAACATCCCGCTCGGCATCATCGGCATGGTGCTGGTGCTGGCCATTGTGCCCAAGGACACCGAGTTCGCCGATCGGCCGTTCGACGGCATCGGGTTCGTGCTGACCGGCATCACCCTGGGCTGCCTGCTCTATGGCTTTGACGCGCTGGTCCAGGGCGGCTTGCCGGTCTGGCTGTCGGCGCTGCTGATCGCTGTCGGCCTCGCCACCGGCACCGCGGCAGTGCTCTGGCTGCTGCGGGCCGAGCACCCGCTGATCGATTTGCGGACGCTTGGCATCCGCACCTTCGCCGCCACCGACGCCAAGGCCGGCGCCATCCTGCGGACCGCGATCAACGCCACGCCTTTCCTGCTGCCCCTGATGTTCCAGGTCGCCTATGGCATGGATGCCCTGAGTGCCGGCGGCCTCGTCGTGATCTATTTCTTCGGCAACCTCGCCATCAAGGCGGTAACGACGCCGACACTGCGCCGCTTCGGCTTTCGCAGTATCCTGACGGTCAACGGCGTCCTCGCCGGCGTCTCCGTCGCTGCCTGTGGTCTGCTCGGGCCACAGACGCCCTACCTCTTCACCGCGGCCGTGCTGTTCGTCGCCGGCGCCACTCGATCGATGCAGTTTACCGCCCTGGCGACGCTGGCCTTCGCCGACGTGGACGCCAAACAGCGCAGCTCCGCCACCACGATTTCCAGCATGTCGCAGCAGCTCTCGATGGTGTTCGGGGTGGCCATCGCCGCCGGCTGCCTCAATCTCAGCCAGATGTGGCGGGGGGCGCCGACGCTCGGGGTAATCGACTTCCAGGTCGCCTACCTCGTCATGGGGCTGATCATCATCGTCTGCGCCCTGCAGCTGCTCACGCTCGAACGCAATGCCGGCGCCGAGGTCTCCGGCCATCGCCGCCCCCAGGCGGCCTGAGCCCCCCCAAGCAGACGGACGACTGTATTCCGATTGACTACATCTATCGCCCTGCTAGCAATTGCTGGAGGGGATACGGGCATCACGTTCCCTCGTCATTTGGGGGACGAGATGAATTCTGTATTTCGCGGCGTCGCGGCCGCGGCATGTCTTGTACTGCTCGCCGGCTGCAGCGGCGACGCCTGGATTACCGGCGGAGAACTGATCCGCCCGGGGGAGCCGACCGGTACGATCACCGTCGTCAACGGCACCAGCCGGGTCGTCGACGTGATCCTGATCTCGGAGTGCGGCGCCTCCACCTACGGCCTCGATCGCCTGCCCGACAGCGTCGCCCTCTCCTCCGGCCAGAGCTACAGCTTCGCCGTTTCCGCCGGCTGCTGGGATGTCGATGCCGGCTCGGTCGGCTACGGCGAGGCGCGGCAGCGCCTGAATGTCGCCGCGAACGGCATCACCGAGTACACCGTCACCGACTGAGACGACTGACCTCGTCGCCCGCGAGGCTGCCGCTCCACCGCGGGCCCCGCGGCACTGCCACGACCAATCACTTCATCGGCACTTGCCGATGGAGGACGCTCGGTGCATGGTGCTGCCGACTTCAACGTAAGCGCAGCAAACCTCCTACATGTCCCAGCTTTTCTCGCCGTTCACACTGCGTGGCCTGACCATGCGCAATCGCACGGTCATCGCGCCGATGTGCCAATATTCGGCTCAGCACGGCCTCGCCAACGACTGGCACTTCGTGCATCTGGGCCGCTTCGCCCTCGGCGGGTTCGGCCTCGTCATTCTCGAGGCGACCGGCGTCACCCCGGAAGGCCGCATCTCCTATGGCGACCTCGGTCTGTGGAACGATGAGCAGATCGCCCCGCTCGCCCATATCGTGAAATTCCTCAAGGCCGAGGGCGCGGCCACCGGCATCCAGCTCGGCCATGCCGGCCGCAAGGCGGCGACGCCGATCTGGTGGCGCGGCGGCTTCAACGAGACCGAAGCCGACAAGCTTGAATACGGCTACGAGACCTGGGTGCCGGAAGCTCCAAGCGCCGAGCGCCACGCCGACAATCCGAGCTACCAGATGCCGGTGGCGCTCGACCAGGCAGGGATCCAGCGCGTCGTACAGGGCTTTGCCGATGCCGCCCGCCGTGCCGACCAGGCCGGCTTCGACACCGTCGAGATCCACGGCGCGCATGGCTACCTGATCAGCCAGTTCCTTTCCCCGATCGCCAACCACCGCACCGACGCCTATGGCGGCAGCCGCGAGAACCGCATGCGCTTCGCGCTCGAGGTTACCGAGGCCGTGCGGGAAGCCTGGCCCAGGGACAAGCCGCTGATCGTTCGCCTGTCGGTGACCGACGGCAGCCCGGGCGGCTGGGGCGTGGAAGATTCGATCGCCCTGTCGCGTGAGATGCAGGCATTGGGTGTCGACATGATCCACTGCTCGTCGGGCGGCTTCGACGGCTACGGGCTGAAGGCGGCGCCGCTCTACCAGGTCGAACTGTCCAAGGCCATTCGGGCGGCCGGCGTGCCGACCATTGCGGTCGGCCTGATCGACGATCCGCATGATGCCGAGCGCATCCTCGAACAGGGCGAGGCCGATCTGGTCGCCTTTGCCCGCACCGCGCTCGAGGATCCCAACTGGGCCGTGCACGCCCGCCATGTCCTCGAAGGTGGCGGCGACGCCTACCAGTTGTGGCCCAAGCAGGCCCGCAACCGCATTCGTGATCGCGATCGCGCCCTGGGTGCTCGTCAGTCATAATATGACTCTTGCCAAACGCTCCCGGCCCGACCTAAGGTCCCGGCGCCGGGGGCGTCCGGTGGAACATCCAGAGTGCACGAGTCTCAAGCCCTCTCCGGGCTGGTCGGCCTGATCTACGACGCGGCCATCGATCCGACCCTTTGGCCAGAGGCGCTGCGCGAGACGGCGCGATTTGTCGGCGGCTGCTCTGCCGCCATCTACAGCAAGGACCCGACCAGCCGCAGCGGCGGCGTGCTGTACGACGATGGCGGCCTCTCGCCGGCCTATCGCAAGCTCTATTTCGAGCGCTACGTGCAGCTCGACCCGGCCACCACACGGCACTTCTTCACCGAGATCGGCGAGCTCGTCGCCACGGTCGATATCATGCCCCACGCCGAGTTCGAGCAGTCGCGCTTCTTTCGCGAATGGGTGCGGCCACAGCAGCTGGTGGATTTCGTCAGCACCGTGCTCGATCGTTCAGGCACATCCGCGTCGATGTTCGGCGTGTTTCGGCACGCGCGCGACGGCATCGTCGATGACGGCGTGCGGCACCGCATGCACCTGCTGGTGCCGCATGTCCGCCGTGCCGCGCTGATCGGCCGGGCGCTGGAGCAGCACTCGGCGCGGGCCGAGCTGCTGGCGCACTCGCTCGATACCATTCGCGCCGGCATGTTCCTCGTCGGCGCCGGCGCAACGCTGGTGCACGCCAATGCCGCCGGACATGACCTGCTCGCCCCTGGCGGGCCGCTGCGTGTCGCCTCCGGCCGGCTGGTCGCCGCCGATCCCGCGCTGGACCAGTGCCTGCGCGAAGCGGCGGCGCTGGGCGATGGCGGCGAAGCGCAACTGGGCGAGCGTGGCATTGCGTTGCCGCTTGCCGGCCACCGCGGCGAGGCGCTCGTCGCCCATGTGCTGCCGTTGAGTTCGAGTTTCCGTCGCCAGGTCGGGGGCGATCACGCCGCCCGTATCGCGCTGTTCGTGCAACGCGCCGAACTGCATATCGAAACCGCACCCGAGGCGCTGATCCGCGCCTACCAGCTGACCCCGGCGGAACTGCGGGTGCTGCTCGCCATCGTCGAGATCGGCGGCGCGCCGGAAGTGGCCGAGGCACTGGGGATCAGCGAGACGACGGTGAAATTCCACCTGCGCCGGCTCTACGACAAGACCGGCAGCCGCCGCCACGCCGACCTGGTGAAGCTCGTGGCCGGTTTCGCCAGCCCGGCCAGCGTCTGACGCCCCATCCGATCGGAGGGCGAATGCGCTGCCCCGATCGGCAATATCGTCGTCACGGGGGGCTCCCCAGAGGAGCCAAGTAATGACGAGATCCATGATCCTGCTGTCGGTCGCATGCCTTTGCCTCGTGCCGAGCTTCGCGAACGCCGCAACGCGGGTCACCGAGCAACAGGTCCGCAATGTCTGCGGCAAGAACATGCAGTCTTCCGGCGGCGCGATCGGCTGCACCAAGAAGTGCGGCAACACCGTCTGCGACTACGGCTGCTACAAGAATGAGTGCAACGTCACCGTGTTCAAGGTCAGGGCCCCCACCGGGACACGCGCCCCGCTGGAGAATGGGTCGCTGATGACGAGCGGCGACGGGCCAGCCATGCCGAAATACAACTAGCGGGGCCGCCTGCCCTGCCATGTCGTGGCGGCCGATGGGCTTGTGCTCATCGGCCGTTCATTTTCCCCCGCTAATGATCCGATTTCCGTCGCAATCCCCGTGCCTGTTTGCATGGCGACTGCGACCTACCCTGTTTCGGATCACCACGGGAGATTGACGCCGAATGACCAGCAAAGCCGCCCTCTTCGCCTTGCTTGCCATGTGGGGCGTCGGCTCCACGGCCTGCCTGCCGGCCTTCGCCGAAGACGCCGCCCCCACCGAATCCGCCGCCAACGCCAAGACCGGCAAGCTGGGCCTGGTCGACCGGGTCTGGACCAAGGCCGACGGCGACCTGCCCGGGGTGATGAAGATCTTTCTCTCCGATGGCACGCTGGTGCAGGATTCGTGCTGGGAAACCCACCGCCTGTCGGCCTGGGAACTGACCTCGGACACCGCACTCAAGTGGAACGAGGACGGCATGGACATCAATGCCGACATCGTCTCGCTCACCGACGCCGAACTGGTGCTGAGCCTCAAGCTCGGCAACGATGCCGTCGAGGAGAAGTACGTCACGGCCACCGTGCCCTATGTCTGCCCGGATATGCCGAAAAACTGACACCCCGCACCGGGCTGAGGCCCCCGGGGAACGGAATAAAGCAAAAGGCGCGGAAGTCTCCTTCCGCGCCTTTTGCTTACATGGGACCCGGGGGACGTTACTCCGCCGGCGCTCCGACCACTGGGGTTGACGTGGTGCGGATCGTCACCTGCGTCAGCACGAAGGCGGCGATCGCGCAGATGGCGAAGGCCGTGACCATCGGCATGGCGGTGCCGTTCTGGAAGGCCCCGACAATGCCCATGATGCCCGCGGCCAGCACCATCTGGATGGTCCCCATCAGCGCCGAAGCCGTGCCGGCGAACTCGCCGTGCTCTTCCATCGCCAGCACCGCGGTGGTCGGCAGCACCAGGCCCAGGAAACCGAAGGCAACGAACATCAGCCCGCTGAGCACCCACATGCTGTCGATGCCGGCATAAAAGATCGCCGCCAACAGCAGCATCGAAGCGGCAAAGCCCGAGACCGCCCAGCGCACCACGCGCTGCAGCCCGAAGCGCTTCACCATGAAGCCGGTCGACTGCGACACCGCAAAGAACGAGATCGCGTTCACCGAGAAGGCGAGGCTGTACTGCGTCGGGTTGAGCCCATAGTGGTCGATATAGACGAAGCTCGAATTGCCCAGAAACGCCATGAAGCTCGACATGCCGAACGCGCCGATCAGCGACAGCCCGACGAAGTTCATGTCGAGCAGCAGCGTGCCGTAACCACGGATGGCGCCGCCGATGCTGCTTTCGGTTCTCAGGTGCCGGGGCCGCGTCTCCTTGAGCCCGACCACCGCGAGAATCAGCCCGAGCACACCCACCGCGGTCATCACCCAGAACAGCAGCCGCCAGTCACCGAAGGCGATGACGATGCTGCCCGAGAGCGGCGCGAGGATCGGCGAGATCGAGAACACCAGCATCAAGAGGCTGAACAGCTGGGCCGCCTCGGCGCCGGTATAGTTGTCGCGCACGATGGCGCGCGGCAGCGACATCGAGGCGCAAGCCCCGACGCCCTGCACGAAACGCGCCACGATCAGCCACTCGATCGAGGGCGCCAGGGCACAGGCGATCGAGCCGACGATGAACAGCGCGATGCCGAAATACAGGGGCGGCTTGCGCCCGATCATGTCGCTGACCGGGCCGTAGAACAGCTGGCAGACGGCGATGGCCGCCATGAAGGCCATCAGGCTCATCTGCACCTGCGCATCGCTGGTGCCCAGTTGCCCGCCGATTTCCGGCAAAGCCGGCAGATACATGTCGATGGCGACGGGGCCGATCACCGACAGCAGGCCAAGCACGATGGCCGTCTTCAAGATTGTCATGTTCATAGCAGTGATTCCCAAACTGCTCGTATTTAACTGATAGGTAGATAACCTTATGGTTGATTACAGTTCCATCGGCCGTTGGTCAAGCTGCGCGCGCGTATCACCCCCGCGCGTCGTTTCATCTCGACCGGTCTACCCGGCTTAGCTGCCGCTAATGTGACGGTGTCGTCCACAAAATTGGACACACGTGTCAAAGGGACTTTTGGACACTCTTGTCCAATTCGTCAAGCGCCATTATCATCCGTGCCATGGAGATCAGCCACGACCTGGTTCGCAGCCCTGCCATGCAGCGGGGCAACTACAACAAGCGATGCGCCATCATCAGCGCCGCGACGGCCGTGTTCGTGCGCGATGGTTTCATCGGCGCCAGCATCGATGCCATCGCCGACGAGGCGGGCGTCTCCCGCCAGACCATCTACAACCAGATCGGCGACAAGGAGAAACTGTTCGCCGAAGTGGTGCGCGGCATCAACGAGCAGGGCAGCGCGCGGCTGATCGCGGTCCTCGCAACCTTCCCCGACCAACCCTTGGATATCGGGCGCGAACTGGTGGCGTTTGCCGTCCGGCTGACGCGCGACTGCCTGTGCGACGACAACTCGCGCGCGCTGCGCAAGCTGATCGAGAACGAAGGCAGCCGCTATCCCGAGCTGTTCGAGACCTGGAAGGACTATGGCCCCGGCAAGAACTGGCCGGCCATCTCGTCCCGCTTCGCCCGCCTCGCCCGCGCCGGCGACATCGATCTCGATGATCCCGACCTGGCGGCCCGGCAGTTCATGGCCCTGATCCGGGCCGATCTGCCGAACGAACCCGGCCAGCCGGTGAGCGATGCCGAACTCGAGCAGGCCGCCCGCAACGGCGTGCGGACATTCCTGCGCGCCTACGGCAAGCGCGACACGGCGTCAGCGCTCTAGATCGCTTCACGATCGGGCTGGGTCGGCTGGCCCGGTCCCGGACCCACGCACCGGCTGTCATCCCTGCGAAGGCAGGGACCCATTTCACCGCCCGCGTCGAAGAGAGTTGGGTCCCTGCTTTCGCAGGGATGACACCGAGTATGGTCAGGTCATCGGTGAAACGATTTGGTGTTGACACTCTGACGCTTGGTTCCGTCGCAGAAAGCGGTCGGGGGATGACTGTTTTCGAACCGTCGAAGCTCAAAGGACGAGCAGCATGGCGCAGCGATCCGGCTGGCCGTTTCGGAGTTCGGCCTCCAGGATCGCCGCTAACCAATGCGGCGGTGCATCGCATATCTCGAAGCCCATGCGTTGATATGCCGGCGCATTCCACGGTGGGCGCATCGCAGTGGTCAGTCCGACAAAGGCCAGTCCAGACGATCTGGCGGCCCGAACCGCCTGCTCCACAAGCGCACGACCGAGGCCCTGGCGCTGATATCTGAAGGCGACATCGACCTCGGTAATATAGAGAGCGTCCTCGAACTGGCGCGCTGCGAGGAAAGCAATCGGAGCGCCAGTGCCGTCATCGGCGACCCATAGCAGGCCCGCGTCCAGGCTGGGCCGCCACGCGACGGACGGAGACGCGTGCACCTCGTCGCCAAAACCATGTTCGACAAAGAGCCGCCCTGCCGACAGCTCGATGGAGGGCAGCGCCGCGAGGTCTTCCTCGCGGGCAGGTCGTATCGGCGGCGCAGTGGGGCGGCTCGTCGTGGAACGTCCAGCGTGGATGCCGTCCAGCCGCCGGATCACTTTGCTAGAGCACCAGATAGCCGCGATAGGCGATCAGCCGACCGAGCAGCGGCAATCGGATTTCGACTTCGAAACGGTGCCGCCCGCCTTCGTCCACCCGCTCCTCGGCGGTGATCCTGGGCAAGAGGAAGCCGGGTAACGGCACGCCCCACAGCCGGCCGGAAACCCGCTGCATGTCGAGCCCGTCGCCGCGCGGCACCAGGCGCATGCGGATCGCCACCGGCCCGAACCGCTCCTCGATCAGTCCATCCGGCACCGCGCTCATCACCGATCGCATCGGCCGGTCGGCAAAGAACCTCGTCCAGTGCTCGCGTCCATCGCGGCTCTCGATCACCACGCGCACCGGCACCCGCCCCTCGTCCCTCGGCAGCCCGAAGCGCTTGGCGATGAAGCGGGCGATCGGGTTCTCCGCCGGCGCCACCACTGCCTCGCCTTCGGCGATCACCGCCGGCCGGCCACGGTGCAGGCGGCGCGTGACCTCCGGCAGGCGATCGAAACCCTCGCCCATGACCCGCCGATAGAGCGGCTTCTCGCCGCGAAATGCCATCTGCTTGGTCTCGATGGCGAGCCCGGAAAACCAAGGCCGGATCTGTTCGAGGCTGATGACCCCGGCCGCCGACCTCGCCCCGCCCCTGAGCCTGCCGCCCAGGGTCAGCATCTCGATCACCGCCGCGGCAGGGGCAACCGGGACATAGGGACCATCGCCGTTGGCGGCCCGCAGCCACCAGCGCACCACCCGGGCATCGCCGCGGGCGTCTTGCCCCGCGGCCTCGATCTGCATGCCGCCATCGGCAGTGCCGAAGCGATCGAGCCACAGGGCGATCTGCGTGCCGAGCCCGGCGAATACCCGCGCCGACTTCACCAGCCCCCAGCGCACCGGCACCGCGGCGACGCCGATCAGCCAGTTGAGCACCGGCAGCTCCATCCCCGCGTCGAACCCGGCCCTCACCCTTGGGGCATAACGGGCCGGCAACAGGTCGAGATCGGGCACTTCGGCCAGCATGGCCCGCCGCCGCGGCAGGCCTTCGATGGTTACCCAGCGCCCATCGCTCCAGCCTCGCCCCTGCTCCCAGCCGGCTTCGCGGAACACCCGGACACGCTGGCCCACCCAGCTCAGAATGCCCTCGACCACCGCGCGTCCCTTCGGCGTGCGGTTGCCCGGCACGATCGCCACATCGATGCTGTCGACCGCCAGCCAGGCGCTGGTCACATGATCGAGCACCGCATGGGTCAGGCCCGGGGTCGAACTGGCTCCTGAAATCACTGCGACCGCCACCGCCCGCGCCGCACTGTCGAACTTCGTGACGCCGGCGACGAAGGCGCGCGAGTCGGCAATATCGACATAGTGACAGCGCGCCGCGATGGCCGCCTCGATCAGTTGCGTGCCGGTGAGCTGAAACGGCCCGGAACAATCGACCACCACGTCGCAATCGATCTCTTTCAGCCGCTCGCCGCCGATGCGGTCGCGATCGATCATCACGAAGCCGTACTCGCCCTGTTCGTCGATCAGGCGCAGCTCGCGCTGCAGCGCCAGCGCCCGGCTCTCGGTGCGGCCGCCCAGGCTCACCCTAAAACCCTTGCGCCGCGCCAGCAGCCGCGCCAGCCGCGAGCCGAACACGCCGGCTCCGCCGACGATCAGGATATGCGGCCGGCTCATGCCGCGACCTCGCGTAACGGTTTCGTTTCCAGTCGCAGCGTCTTCAAGGGACTCAGCAATTGCCCTGAAACCATGCTCGCCAGCAGCCACGGTATCGGAGGCACCCTGGCGGCTGCCGAAACCAGCCCGTCGCGCAGCAGCGGCAGCAGATTGCCATCCGATTGGTAGAACGGGGTCAGCGTCAGCGACAGCATCTGGTAAAGCCGGACATGCCAGCGCCGCAGCCGCGCATAGCTGCTCAGCGCGTCGGCGATCGTCGCCGCGCCCGCCAACGCCTCCGCCAGCGCTGCGGCGTCGAGCAATGCCATATTGGCGCCCTGCCCCAGTTGCGGGCTGGTCGAGTGCGCGCTGTCGCCGATGAAGGCGATCCCGTCACCCGCCGGAATCTGCAGCGTGTGGTGGGCATAGCGCGCCAGCGTCATCTGCTCGAAATCGGTGATCGCTTCGAGATGCGGCGCCGTTTCCGGCCAGTGCCCACGTACCTCGTCGCGCCAGCTATCGATCCCCGCTGCCTGCACCGCGGCGTAACGCTCCGGCCTGAGGCTCCAGAAGAACGCCGCGAGTTCCGGACCGTCGCGGCGCTGTCGGCCAACCGGCAGCACGCCGATCATGATGCTGGCCTTGCGGTAGCGCTGCATCAGCGCATCGCAGCGAAACCCGGCATCGACCCATGGCACGGTGCCCCAGATCGCGCCGAAGCTCAGGGGCCGCGAGCGACTCGGCACCTTCGCCTCGCTTTTCAGCGGCGATGCCGATCCGAGCGCGTCGACCACCAGGTCGAACGGCCCTTCGAGGCCCTGCGGCCCGCGCAGCCACTGCCCGCCGCCTGAGCGCTCGAGGCCCTCCACGACGAAGCCGGTGCGGATCGGCAGCCGCTCGGCCACCACTGCATCGTGCAGCACGTTGAACAGCGCCGCCCGGTGCACGGCGATGGCATGAACCTCGGGGCCAAGCGGCCGATAACCGACATCGAGCACCACCCGGCCGCTTTTCGCATCGGTGCCGATCAGCCGTTCCACTGGTGCGCCAAGCGCCGCGATCTCGCCCGCGAGCCCGAGCGCCGCGAGCACAGCGAGGCCGGTCGGCTGCAGCATCAGGCCCGAGCCGAGCGGCCGAGGTGTCTCGAACCGCTCGAACAGCCTGACGCGGTGCCCGGCGCGGCTGAGCAGCAGCGCCGTCGCCAGCCCGCCGGGCCCGGCACCCGCTATCGCAATATCAAGTGATTTCAGCAGTCTCGCTTCCCCGGATATCCCGGAGCGGACTAGATCACCACCTGCGTGCCGATTTCAACCACACGGCCGGTCGGAATATGGAAGTATTCCGTTGCATCGGTGGCGTTGCGCGCCAGGCCGATGAATATCCGGTCGAGGAACACCGGCGCTCCACCCTTCGGTGATGGCTTCAGCGACCGCCGCGACAGGAAGAACGACGTCGACATGATGTCGAACTTCCAGCCGAGCTTGCGGGCCAGCGCCAGCGCCTTGGGGATGTTCGGCGTCTCGATGTAACCGAAGGTCACCACCACTCGGTAGAACAGGTCGTTATAGGCATCGATCCTGATCTTCTCTTCGTCGGCGACGCGGGGCCGGTCCGAGGTGATCACCGTCAGGATCACGTTGTGCTCATGCAGCACCTTGTAGTGCTTGAGGCTGTGCAGCAGCGCCGTCGGCGCGCCTTCGATATCGGAGGTGAGGAACACCGCCGTGCCCGGCACGATGGTCGGCTTCTTCTTGGCGAGGTTCTCGACCAGGAACTCCAGCGGCACCTCGTCGCGGCGGGTCTTTTCCGCCAGCCGGCGACGGCCCCAGATCCAGATCGTCATCATCGCCGCGATGGTCGCCGCGACCACCGCCGGCACCCAGCCGCCTTGCGAGAACTTGGCCGCATTGGCGATGAAGAAGCCGAGATCGATGATCAGCAGCGGCACGATCACCACCATGGCAACGATCAGGTTCCACTTCCACAACCGCCACATGACGATGAACAGCAGGATCGCCGTCACCAGCATCTCGCCGGTCACCGCGATGCCATAGGCAGCCGACAGGGCGCTCGACGAGCGGAACCCGACCACCAGCAGCACCACGCAGATCAGCAGCAGGAAATTGACCTGCGGCATGAAGATCTGCCCCGCCACCTCTTCGGAGGTGTGGCGCACTTCGAGGCGCGGCAGGAGGTTGAGGTGCATGGCCTGCCGCACCAGCGAATAGGCCCCCGAGATTACCGCCTGGCTGGCGATGACGGTGGCCAGCGTCGCCAGCGCCACCATCGGCAGCTTGGCCCAGTCTGGCTGCATCTGGAAGAACGGGTTGGTCACCTCGTTGGGGTGGCTGAGGACGAACGCCCCCTGCCCGAAATAGTTGAGCAGCAGCGCCGGAAACACCAGCGCCAGCCAGGCCGCGATGATCGGCTTGCGGCCGAAATGCCCGAGGTCGACATAGAGCGCCTCGGCGCCCGTTACCGCGAGGAATACTGCGCCCAGCACGACGATCGACATGCCGGCATGGGTATAGAGAAACTCGATGCCATGCGCCGGGTTCAGCGCCATCAGCACCTGTGGCGCATCGGCGATGTGCAGGAGCCCGGTGACGCCGAGAATGAGGAACCAGGCGGCCATCACCGGCCCGAACACCGTCGAGACCCGCGCCGTGCCGAAGCGCTGCACCATGAACAGCCCGATCAGGATCACCACCGTCATCGGCACCACCCAGGGGGTGAGGCGCGGCTCGACCACCTCGAGGCCCTCGACCGCCGAGAGCACGGAGATGGCCGGCGTGATGATCGCATCGCCGAGGAACAGTGCGCCGCCGACAATGCCCAGGCCCAGGATCCAGGCGGGTCGCTTGGCGAAGGCATTGCTGGCCAGCGTCATCAGCGACAGCGTGCCGCCTTCGCCCTTGTTGTCGGCGCGCAGCACGAAGACCACGTATTTGACGGTGACCACGATGGTCAGTGCCCAGACAATCAGCGACAGCAGACCGAGCACCTCGTTCTCCGACGGCGAACCGCCGGCGGCGTGCAGCGCTTCGCGGAACGCGTAGAGGGGACTGGTGCCGATATCGCCGAAAACGACGCCCAGGGCGCCGAGAACAAGAATGGGGATATTGGTGTTCGTGGCGTGGCCGGCCTGATCGGTCGCCCCAGCGCCGGCTGTCACGCCGGACGGAGTGGTCTGCGTCATATGCCCTTCGCTCACCCTGTTTCGGGTGGGCGGGTGTCTACACCCGCCCTACAGCGCACTCAACGGCCAAATTCCGTCGAGCGTCGCTTTTGCTGATGGACAGTTATGCGGATTTGCGGGGGTAGGACACAACAAAAAGGGGACGGCGCCATGGGAAGCGCCGTCCCCGACCGGGGTGCGAAAGGAGGAGAACCCCGGAAACGACCGGTGGAGACCTCAGGCGGCCTTGGCCGCGGCAGCTGCGTCGGCCTGGCGGGCCGTACGGGTGGCGTTGGTCCACCACAGCAGGTTGTCGAGCATCTCGGGCACGAACGGGTCGAAGTTACCCTTGCTGTCGTCCCAGCTCTTCTGGCCCATCATGATCGGGATGAAGTCCGAGCCACCGATATGCACGGCGTGACGGACGGGAACCGCCTGCAGCTCGACCATGATGTTGCGCAGGTGCTCGATGGCGCGGGCGCCGCCCACCGAACCGTAACCGACAAAGGCCACGGCCTTCTTCATGAAGGGCTTGTAGGCCCAGTCGATGGCGTTCTTCAGCGCGCCGGTGATCGAGCGGTTATACTCGGCGGTGACGACGATGTAGCCGTCGAATTCGTTGAGCTTGGCCTGCCACTTGGCGGCGGTCTCGTTCGGGGTCGGCATCCAGAAGTCGGACGCGGCCGCATCGAACAGCGGAAGCGGATAATCCTTCAGGTCGACGATCTCGACGTCGGCATCGCCACGGGCGGCGACGTGGTCGGCGATCCACTTGGCCGGCTTGTCGCCGAAGCGGGTCGGACGGATCGAGCTGATGATCACTGCAATCTTGGGTTTGGACATTTGCTGCACTCCAGTATCAAAATGTGACTAGCGGCAAATAAGTGCCCAAGGTGGGTCGGCACAAGCAGGCACCAGAATGAAGCGGGGGCACAGTTTGCTCACCCGGTTACATCCGTGTGCGTGCAGTTACAGCCTTGTAAGCAAAGGCAATCCGGACCGTTCGGGGCGCCGATGGCAGCGCCGTACCGCCACGGCGCCGCATTCGCTCCCAACGCGAAATGCAGCGTTCGCGATTGTCGAACAGTCAGTAACGCAGGCGTGTCAGCGCAAGCCGAATGAATAGGTCCAGGCCAGCGCCTTGAGGCCGGCATCATCAAGCTCGGGGTGCCGGGGCTGCAGCTGCTCGATGGCGCGTTCGGTGAGGCTCTTCTTGGAGCGCTTCTCCAGCCCGTCGACCGGTTGCTGCAGCTCTTCGAGCAGGCCGATAATGCGCTGCTTGAGCTCGGTGCCCTCGGCCTCGCCGAAACGCTGCACCAGGTGCGGCGTCTTGGCGCGCGGAAACGGTGAACTGCCGAAACCGGTATAGAGCACCAGTGCTTCGTTGATCGGGTCGCTCATCGTCTGCTCGTATGCAACTGCTCTCAAAGCCATATGGCAACCCGCTCGATCTGTGGAAGGCTCGAACTTGGTCCATCCACTGTTGAAGCGAAATAAGCGGCAATGGCGGTAGTTAAGTCGGATTTGACCGCCGACCACGGGTTGCCCGTTAACATATGTGCGAAAGCCCGCGGGAGGCTGCGGCATTCACCACGTCGGCCCGCGGCAATTGCCTCCGGCACGTAGCCGGGTCAGTGTCCGCCCCATTGCTGGGGGATTTCGATGAAACTGTTCGCCGCGGCCGCGCTGGCCCTTGCGCTGTGCACGACCACCGCTCTCGCTGGTCCGCCGCTGCGGCTGTGGATCAAGAACGCCTCGCCGGTCACCATCGACAAGCTCTACATCACGATCATGGGGACCGATTTCGGCGCCGAGCGGCTGCGCGGCAAGACCATCGAGCCCAAGGGCAAGATGCAGTTCATGCTGGAGGACGGCGTCGACAAATGCTGGGCCGACATCCGCATGCTGTCGACCGCCGGCAAGGAATACACCTACCGGGCGAGCCTCTGCGAGGAAGGCCACACCTTCACCTTCCGCGGTCGCCCCTGAGCCTCAGCCGCAGGCCAGCTTGTACCGCCGCACCGTCTCGGCCATGCCGTAGATCAGCGCATCGGCGGTGATCGCGTGGCCGATCGACACCTCGGCCAGGTCGGGAATCGCCTGCTTCAGTGGCGGCAGGGTGACGAGGTTGAGGGCATGGCCGGCCTTGACCAGCAGGCCGCCCTGCCCCGAGCGCGCATTGTGCCCGGCCGCCCGCGCCGCATCGGCCGCCGCGCGCAGCGCGTCGAGATGCACGGCCTGCACCTCCGGCTTCAGCGACCCGCCATAGGGCCCGGTGTACAACTCTACCCGGTCCGCCCCGACATTGGCGGCCGCCGCCGGCGCCGAGGGTTCGGCATTTATGAACAGCGACACCCGGATCCCCGCCGTCTTCATCCGCTCGATCGCCGGGGTCAGCACGGCGCGATTGGCTTCGATGTTCCAGCCATGGTCGGAGGTCGATTGCAGCGGGTCGTCGGGCACGAACGTCACCTGGTCCGGCGCGGCGCGCTCGACGAGGGTCAGGAAGTCCTCGGTCGGGTAGCCCTCGATGTTGAACTCGCGGCCCGCATAGTCCTGCCGCAGCAGCGACACCAGCTCGAACACATCGGTGCGTCGGATATGCCGTTCGTCCGGCCGCGGATGCACGGTGATGCCGTCGGCCCCCGCATCGAGCGCGATGCGGGCAATGCCGGTGACGCTCGGCCATGGCACCGAACGCCGGTTGCGCAGCATGGCGACGGCATTGAGATTGACGCTGAGATGAGTCATCGCGGGACCTCGGCAGAACGGGGCCGAGGCTTAGCGCATCGCGCCCCGGCGAGCCAATCGAACGTTTTGATGAGCCCGATCAGCCCTTGAGATGGTCAGGCTGCCAGTTCCACGCGCCGCGCCCGCCGCTCGAACACCACGACCAGCACCCCGCTGACAAGGATCAGCCCGATGCCGGCCAGCGCCAACGCATTCGGGACGGTGCCGAACACCAGCGCGCCGATGATCAGCGCCCAGAGCGTTCCGGCGTAAAAGAACGGCGCCACGACGCGCGTCTCCGCCACTCGATAGGCCGAAAACAGCAGCAGTTGTCCCAGCGTCAGCATGGCGCTCGAGCCGGCGATCAGCAGCAGTTCGGCAGGACCGGGCATGACCCAGGCCTCGAACATCAGCATCAGCACCCCGATGCCCAGCAGCGACACGGCCGACGCACCGACCGCCACCACCAGCGCCGGCACCTCGGCATCGACGCGTCGGCCGATCAGGTCGCGGATCGCGCAGCCCAGCGCGCTCCACAGGCCAAGCAGCGCGAACGGCTGGAACCCCGAGCCGCCCGGCTGCGCCACCAGCACCGCGCCGATGAACGCCACGACGATCAACGACGCCGCGGCGCCGCCCACCCGGTCGCCGAAGAACACCACGGCGCCCAGCATCACCAGCATCGGCGTCAGTTGCGCCAGCGCCGTGATATCGGCGAGCGGCGCATTGGCGATGGCAAAGATGTAGCCGGCGGCGGCCGCCAGCTCGAAAAAGTTGCGCGCCACCACCTTGGGGCGAAACATCATCGGCGCCTTGCCCAGCGCCCCGGTCGCCGCCAGCACCGGCAGCCCCATGAGCACGGCGATCACCGCCCTCAGGAACAGCGCCTCCAGCGGCGGCACATTCGCCATCGCCACTTTCAGCAGGCTGTCATTGATCAGGAAACAGCCGGTGGCGAGCAGCATGTAGACGATGCCACGCAGGTTCGAGTGCTGGTGCGACATGGACGATCCGGTGAGAGGACGCAGAGCCTCTAACGCAACGCGCGTCCCGCTACCAATCGAGATTGCTCATGGCACCGATGCGGCACGTCAGCGCGGCCTTGCCCGCCGGTCGAGCAGCAGCACCAGCACGCCGCTTGCGGCGATGAGGCAGATGCCGGCGGCGGCCACGGCGTTGGGGAGCGTGCCGAACACCACCGCCCCGATCAGCAGCGCCCACAACGTGCCGGTATAGAAGAACGGCACCACCGCCTTGGTTTCAGCGACGCGGAACGACAGGAACAGCAGCAGCTGCGCCAGCGTCAGGAAAGCGCTCGCCCCGGCAATCAGCAGCAATTGCGGCAGCGAGGGCGTTACCCAGCGCTCGAACGCCAGCATCAGCGCGCCGATGCCGATGGCCGACACCAGGGAAAGCCCCACCGCCACCGCGAGGGCCGGAACACCCGCATCGACCCGGCGGCCGATCAGGTCGCGACCGGCACTCAATGCCGCGCTGGCCAGCCCGAACAGCACGTAAGGCTGGAACCCCTGGCTGCCGGGCTGCGCCACCAGCAGCGCGCCGACCAGCGCCACCACGATCAGCGCGATGGCCGCGCCGCCGACCCGATCGCCGAAGAACAGCACCGCTCCGAGCAGCACCAGCATCGGCGTCAGTTGCAGCAGCGCCGTGATATCGGCGAGCGGTGCATTGGCGACGGCAAAGACAAAGGCGATGGCAGCCGCGCATTCCACCACGTTGCGGGCCAGCACCCGGCCCTCGAGCATGTGCCGCAGGCTCGCGCGGGACGTGGTGGCAAGCAGCACCGGCACGCCGAGGATCAGCGCCGCCACGGCGCGGAGGAACAGCGCCTCGAGTGGTGGCAGGTCGACCACCGCAAGCTTCAGCAGCCCGTTATTGATGGTGAAGCAGCCGCTCGCCAGCACCATGTAGACGATGCCGCGCAGGTTCGAGCCCTGGGCCGGCATCACGCCACCGGCACCAGCCGGCGCTTGCGTTCATCGAGCAGCACGATGGTGAGGCCGGCCGCCACCACCAGCACGATGCCGCTGATGGCGAGCAGGTTCGGGAACTGTCCGAACACCGCGAGCCCCGACAGCACCGCCCAGAAGGTGAAGAAGTAGTAGAACGGCGCCACCACGCCGGTCGGGCCGACCCGGTAGGCCATGAAGATGAAGAAGTGGCCGAAGATCAGGAACAGCCCTGCCCCGCCCAGCAGCAACAGATGGTGCGTCTGCGGCGCCACCCACTGCTCGGTCGCAAGGTGCATCGCCCCGGCCCCGAGCAGCACCACGATGATCGCCGACATGGCGACGATCATCCCCGGCACCTCGGGCGCGATCCGTCGTCCCGCCAGGTCCCGTACCGCGCACAGCACCGCATTGGCGAGCGCCAGCACCGCATAGATCGAGATGCCCTGCATGGTCGGCTGCGCCACCATGATGGCGCCGATGAAACCGGCACCGATCAGCGCCATGCGCACGCCGCCGATCTTCTCGCGGAACAGGATCGATGCCCCCAGCAGCACCAGCAGCGGGGTGATCTGCCCGAGCGCCGAGGCATCGGCGATCGGCATGTTGGCCAGCGCCACCACGTAGCAGAGGATCGCCGCGGTTTCGGCGAGGTTACGCGCCAGCACGCGCCGCTCGAACACCAGCGGCAGCTGCCGGCCATAGCCGAGCGCCAGCATCAGCGGCAGCCCCCAGAGCAGCCCGGCGCAACCGCGCAGCATCAGCACCTGGTAAGGCGGCAATCCCTCGGTCGCCAGCTTCATCAGCGTGTCGTTGATCACATACGAGCAGGTCGCGATGACCATGAACAACGGCCCGCGAAACGGGTGCGATGCGAACGACACTGGTGATTTCCCCTCGAAGAAAAGGCCGGGATCGCTCCCGGCCTCTGTTGTTTACATGCCTTCCGGCCCGCGCGATATCGCCGCGAGCCCGGTGCGCACCACTTCGATCAGCCCCAGCGGCATCATCAGCGCAATGAAGCTGTCGATCTTCGATGGCTTGCCGGTCACCTCGAAGACGAAGCTTTCGGTGGTGGCATCGACGATCTGGGCGCGGAACGCATCGGCCAGCCGCAGCGCCTCGGCGCGCGGCTCGCCCGAGCCGCCCACCTTGATCAGCGCCAGCTCGCGCTCCAGCGACTTGCCCTCGCTGGTGAGGTCATGCACCCGATGCACCGGGATCAGCCGCTCGAGCTGCAGCTTGATCTGGGTCAGCACCTTGGGCGTCGCCACCGTCACCACGGTGATCCGGCTGAGGCCCTTCTCATGCTCGGTCTCTGAGACCGTGAGACTGTCGATATTATAGCCGCGGGCGGCGAACAGCCCGACGATCCGGGCGAGAATGCCCGGCTCGTTGTCGACCAGCACGCTCAGCGTGTGCCGCTCCGGAACCTGGGTTTCCGCGGCGAGGAAATAGGCCGAACCGCTCGGCTGCAAATGTGCGTTCATGACTTTCGTACCCTCTCTTGAGGTCCCTGCTCCACCGGCGTCATCCTCGCGCAGGCGGGGATCCATCTCTCGTTTCGCGCTTGCGGCGCGATGGATTCCCGCTTTCGCGGGAATGACATGGGTGGGGCGGCCCTAACTCAAACCAGCTGCCGGCCTTTTTCGTCGATCACCGCGCCGATATCGTCCTCGAAATCGGGCAGGATCATCTCGTTGTGCGGCTTGCCCGACGGGATCATCGGCAGGCAGTTCTCGTGCTTTTCAACGAGGCAGTCGAACAGCACCGGACCGTCGTAATCGAGCATTTCCTGGATCGCCGCATCGAGCTTGGCCGGATCGTCGCAGCGGATACCCTTGCCGCCATAGGCTTCGGCCAGCTTGACGAAATCGGGCAGGCTCTCGGAGTAGCTGTGCGCGTAACGCCCGCCATGCAGCAGGTCCTGCCATTGCCGGACCATGCCCATCCGCTCGTTGTTGAGGATGAACACCTTGATCGGCAGGCGGTACTGCACCGCGGTCGACAGCTCCTGCATGGTCATCTGCACGCTCGCCTCGCCGGCGATGTCGATGACCAGCGCGTCCGGGTGCGCCACCTGCACGCCGACGGCAGCCGGCAGGCCATAGCCCATGGTGCCGAGGCCCCCCGAGGTCATCCAGCGGTTCGGCATCTCGAACGGGAAATGCTGCGCCGCCCACATCTGGTGCTGGCCGACTTCGGTGGTGATGTAGACCTCGCGCCCCTTGGTCGCCTCGTAGAGGCGCTGGATCGCGTATTGCGGCTTGATGGTGGTGTCGGAGTTCTTGAAACCCAGCGAGTTGCGCGCTCGCCAGCCCTTGATCTCTTCCCACCATGGCGCGATCGCCTCGGTGCGCGGCTGGTTGGTCTTCGACCGCCAGAGCCGCACCATCTCCTCGAGCACCGCACCACAATCGCCGACGATGGCGAGATCGGTGCGGACGTTCTTGCCGATCGAGGACGGGTCGATATCGACATGGATCTTGGTCGAGCCGGGCGAGAATGCGTCGATCCGCCCGGTGATGCGGTCGTCGAAGCGCGCCCCGATATTGATCATCAGGTCGCAGTCAT
>ERZ778022.675-NODE-675-length-66423-cov-8.352308_pt1 | contig 66423 bp, 66 predicted proteins | sample MGYA00375752_ERZ778022 | MGnify/ENA primary metagenome ERZ778022 (study PRJEB29350, sample SAMN05389826) | bioreactor metagenome | isolation source: Thiocyanate bioreactor | place: South Africa: University of Cape Town | collected 2014-04-04 ...
CAGATGGTCGACATGCATGGCGAACGAGTGGACGCCTGCGGGATCGGCAGAGTAGTTCGAAGTGCGCCGACGCTCAGCGCGGTCGGCATCAGGAACCGAAAGCAGCACGAGGTCGGTATCGCCGCACATGAACATGGCCCAACCCTTCTCAGGTTCGTAGCCATGCGGATGCAGCGGAAGCCCCAGAACCTCCTTGTAGAACGTCACCATTTTCGGAAAATCGTTGACGACGATATCCATATTGTCGAGGCGCTTTACCTTCAACATATCAACCTCTCAGCGGAACAGCGACGGAAGGCATTGGTGCGCCGGTGGCACCGAATATCTTCATTGGAAAGCCCATGAAGGCGAATTCGTAGACCTTCTCGGCGGCGATCTCTTCCATGTTCACCACCTCGATGATCTGCGCACCGGCGGTTGTTATTGTCGCCTGCGATGCACATTGCACCCGCCTCTTCGCAAAGCCAACGTGCGGTCGCAACATTGATACCGGGAGATGCGCCAAGATAGTCCAGTGATGGCCACATCCTCATGCGGCCTGTCCGGACCAGCACGACATCCCCCTTACGGAACTTCACACCTTGCCGCTTGGCCGTGTCCTGAATGTCCTTCGGCGTGATTTCGTAGTGGTTCGGCAGAATGTCGACGCCATGCATGCCGGCGACGTCGAGCATAACGCCGCGTGCAATGATCGGCGGATAGCGGTCGGTCCCTCCCTTCGTCCAGACCATGCTGCCCAGGTGTTCGTCCTGGGTCCAGCCGTTCCAGTGGCTACCATAGTAGCCCATGTGGTTCAGGGTATCGATGTGCGTTCCAGTGTGCGTGTACATGGAAATGGCATCACCGGAGTATCCGTATTCCTTGTGGATCTCGGCGCTGTAGCCCGAGCGGCCGTCAATGATCGATCCCTTGGGCGTGTGGGTCATCCATATCTGGAATGGCGGGAAGATCGACGACCTTGCGGCCATCCATCCTGGCCATGATGGCAGCCACCGACTCTGGCGTGACCCAGTTGAGACGCCCGATTTCGTCAGCGGGACCCCATGGGCTTTTGGACACCCTATGCCCATTCTTGTCGAGCAGCGCTTCGGGCTGAAGCTCTGCCTTCAGGCGGGCAAGTTCTTCGGCGCATAATCCGCACATCTGCATACCTCCCAGCAAATCTCCGGAAAACGGTACGGGCGGCCTTGCCATATGTCAAAGACATGTATTTTATGACAGGCATAAGGAAATGCCTATGAATGATTTCACGCGCGTTGAAGCTCTCAATCTTCGCCATCTCAGGGCCTGGATCACAGTTACCGATGAAGGCGGCATCACCGCAGCCGCAAGAAAGCTGGGCGTTTCCCAACCGGCTCTGTCCCAACAATTGCAGGCGTTGGAAGACTTTTTTGGCGGCAAGCTGTTAGAGCGGCTGCCAAGAGGTGTGCAGCCGACCCCGTTCGGAAGAGCACTGCTAAATGATGCGCGTGCCACCTTGGCAATGGCCAGCAAATTGACGCGCAGCGCACGCAGCGCGATGGGGCTGGAGCATGGGGTGCTGGAGCTCGCCACCCTGCCAACCCTTGTCGAAGCCATCATGCTTGAGCCGATCCGGAACTGGCAGGCACAGCATGGCGACGTGGCCATTCGCATCAAGGAATTTACATTGCAGTCAAAGATGATCGAGTCGGTCGCAATGGGTGAAGGCGACATGGCAATTGGCGTCAGACCACCGCGCTGGACAGGCGACATTATCGAGCTTGGCTGGGAGCGGTTTGTTATTGTTGCACCGCCGGACGACCCGATAATGGCCAGCGACGATCCGGTTGCCCTGCGATCGCTGTCGGACAGGAACTGGGTACTCTATGAGCCGAGCAACGGACTAGCCGACTACGTCGCGGCTGCCTGCGCCGTAGCCGGATTTCGGCCCCGAATGGCCGTGCTCACATCTCAGGCTCACGTAGCGATCAATCTGGCAACTGCCGGTCTGGGCGTCGCACTCGTGCCATCGATGAACGTACCGGGCCATCTGACCGGGAAGACGCGAGAGTTGCTGGAGCCGGTGTCCTGGCAACTCGCGGCATTCTGTCGAACTGAGTTCTCCGCACCAGCGGCAGAATTCGTTCGATTGCTACAGCAATTGACATGGCCGTCTGCGCCAAAGGATGCAATCGTCCTTCCGGGCAATTGACGTCTCGAGCGCCTGTTCATTCCCTGTTGTAAGGAATGCCCAGTCGCTCTGGTTGGGCTACCTTGCTGTTCTTCGCAGCCATCATCGCGACGATAGCGACAATGTAAGGCAGTGCCAGTAGCAACTGATAAGGCACTTTTACGCCAATGCCCTGAGCTTGCAGCTGGAATGCCTCGAGTGCCGCGAAAACGAATACGGCAAGCATGATGGGCCACGGTCGCCATCTACCGGCGATTATGATCACGAAAGCTAGCCACCCTCGCCCACCTGTCATTCCCGGAACGAACCTGTCAGTGAGGGCCAGCACCAGGAATGCGCCGGCCAGCCCGGTCATTGCGCCACCAAACGCCAAAGCGGCGTATTGGCGCCCGGAAACACTGAGCCCTTTTGTGTCGAGTGCTTTGGGGTTTTCACCAAGGCTGCGGATCTCGAGCCCGAACCGCGTCCGGTAGAGGAAGAACCAGACCAACGGAACCATAAGGAAGGCAAAATAGGTCAGGAACTGTTGGGAGAAGAGTATTCTGCCGAGATAGGGCAAATCGGCGAGACCGAACAAATCGAGATTATCAAAGGTCTGCAACCCGGGCAGGGTCTCGCCGCCCGCATCGATCGCAGCTTCTCTATAGAGGAAAAGTGTCGTTCCGGCGGCAAACAGATTCATTCCCAGGCCGACGACGAACTGGTTAAGTTTGAACGTCACAGCGCAAACCGCCATGATCATGTTCATCAAGATTCCAGCCAATATGGCAGCAAACAAGGCTACCCAAAGCGATCCCGACGATATTGCAACCATATAGGCGACGAAGGCGCCCATTAACATCGTGCCCTCGATGCCCAGGTTCCAGATACCTGCGCGCTGCACGACAAGTTCACCTATGGCGGCCAGCAGAAGAGGCGTCGCGATGCGCAGCGTGGCCGCGAGCATCGCGACGACTATGGTGGATTCGAATAGCTCAGACATTCGACTTCACCCTCATCAACCGGTAGCGGGAAAATGCAGAGGAACTGATAAAGACGATTAGGACGATAGCCTGCATCGCCGAGACCACAGCAGACGAAACGCCTGCCATCACCTCCATGAACAACGCACCCTGCGCCAGACTTCCGAACAGAACCGCCGCGATACCGATGCCAAGCGGACGCATCCCGGCTATAACGCCAACGATGATGCCGGTGGCTCCAAGCCCCTGCAAGGCAGTGGTGGTGAGGCGGAAGTCCACGCCGAATGTCTGCATGACACCTGCCATGCCAGCCAGCCCACCCGACAGAACCATCACCACGACAAACATGTATTTGGGATCGATGCCCCTGAAGCGAGCCGCCTCGGGATTCCAGCCGAAGGCCCGGATTGCGTAGCCAAGAGTGCCTCTGGACAGCAGAATCTGGACAGCGATCAACGCCAGGATCGCGACCACAAGGCCCATGTGCAGGTTTACGCCAGAGAACAGTGACGGAAGCCGGCTGGCTTCAACCACCTGCGGTGTCTGCATGTAGTACTGGCCAGGTTCCATCCATATTTTGCTGGACAACAGATACGAAAGGAACAGCACGATCACGTAATTGAGCATGACCGTCGAAACGATCTCGTCGACGCGAAAGCGTGACTTGAGAACACCGCTCGTTGCTCCAAGCAAAGCCCCGCCCGCGAACCCTCCGGCAAGGATCAACGGTATCATCAACACGCTTGGAAGCGAGACGGACGTGCTTAGCCAGTAGGCGAGCATCGATCCTGCGTAGATCTGACCTTCCTGTCCGACATTCCAAATTCGTGCCCGAAATGCCAACCCCGCGGACAGGCCCGCGAACACCAGCGGGATAGCCTTGACCAGCGAGCCCGCCACTCCTTCCATGTCGCCAAAGGCGCCTAGCAGCAGCGCGTCGAACGCTTCCCATACGTCGACGCCCGCGATCACCAGCAAGACCGACGAAGCCGCGAGAGAGAGAAGGATCGCGAACAACGTTATGAAAAAGGATGCAACCCATGCGGGTTGGGCTGGCTTTCTGACGATCGTCCACTGGGTCATCTCTGCCATCACTCAACTTCCAAGGCGACAGATGTGCCCAGCTTCTGCCCGGCCATGAGCAGACCCAGGTCCGCAAGGCTTACCGAGCCCGCATCAAAAATTCCCATGAACTCACCTTTGACGATGACGGCGATACGGTCGGACAGAGCCAGGATGTCGTCCAGCTCTTCAGACGCCAGCAACACGGCGAAGCCATCCGAGCGCTTTTCCAGGAGCATCTTATGGACGTACTCGATCACGCCCACGTCCAGGCCCCTCGTGGGCTGGTTGGCGAGCAGGCAGCTCTTGCTCGACCACAGTTCGCGCGCCAGAATGATCTTTTGGGCATTGCCACCAGAAAGCGTGTTTGCCCTCGCTTTCGAGGATGGCGTTACGATCCCGAACTGATTAATGGCCTCTTGCGCGAACTTGGCCATCCTTTTGACATCGAGAAGTTTGTGCCGCGAGAACTCCGCGCGCTCCTGCAAACCGAGGATCAGGTTCTCCTCGATGTCGAACTCGCCGACCAGACCAGCGCGATACCGGTCATCAGGGATGTATCCGATGCCTATGTCGATCATCGACTTCGGCGAAAGATTTGTAACATTGGCCCCATTCAGATGGACGCTTCCCTGCTCCACCTTGCGTGCCCCGACGAGCGCCTCGAAAAGTTCTTTCTGACCATTGCCGGCGACGCCGGCAATGCCCAGGATCTCGTTGGCGCGTATTTGAAATGTCAGGCCATTGACGGCGCGAAGACCCCGGTCGTTGTTCACCGCAAGGTCTTTGACCTCAAGGACAGGCTTCCCGGCCGACAACTCCCGACGCTCCGCCTTGAGCGAAACCGATCGGCCGACCATCATCTTCACAAGGTCTGATTTCGTGGTCTCTTCCGTATTGACGGTACCTACGATCTTGCCTTTGCGAAGCACAGTCACGCGATCGGACTGCATGACCTCGTTCAGCTTGTGGCTAATCAGGATAACGGACAGCCCGTCATCGGTCATACGCCTGATGATCCTGAAAAGGCGTTCGGATTCCTGAGGCGTCAGCACGGCCGTGGGCTCGTCGAGGATGAGCAGTTCAGCGCCGATATAAAGTGCCTTGAGGATTTCCACCCACTGCTGCTCTCCGACGGAGAGCTGCCAAATCTTGGCATTGAAGTCGGTCTGAATACCGTAGCGGTCACATATTTCAGCCAGGCGTTGCCTGGCTTCGGTCAGGTTGGCCGACCATCCAGACTTGTGCGTGCCCAGTACTACGTTCTCGATAACAGAAAGTGGCGTCACCAGAACGAAATGCTGGTGGACCATCCCGATGCCGTGCGCGATCGCGTCGCGTGGAGAACTGAATGCGACTGGATGCCCATCGACAAAAAGCCGTCCGGAATCGGGTCGATAAAACCCATAAAGGCACTCGGAGAGTGTTGATTTGCCCGCTCCATTTTCGCCAAGCAGGCAATGCACCTCGCCTCGCCTGACATCAAAGGATGCAGAATCGACGGCGGTGACCTCACCAAATCGCTTGGTTAGCCGCTCAACGCGCAAGTGTTCGGTAGTTGGCATTTCTAATCCCTGATCAATTCACCGGCGGTCGGAAGCATGGCCAGGGACGAGAGCGGGGCTGCCGCTCTCGTCTCTCAACCTCATCAGCTCTAGTCGGCTTCGGGAAGTCGGTCGCTGACCAGAGGAACATCCAGATCCCCGGCAATGATCTTGGCTTTGGCTTCTTCTATCTTGGCCTTGAGTTCATCCGGAACGACCTTGGCCAACTCATGATAGGGAGAAAGATCGCTGCCGCCTTCCGCCATGGAGAACCACTTGGCTTCGGTGGTGCCGGCAAAAGGCGTGCCCTTGGTCTTGAAATCGTACCATGCCCCGATCAATTCACGGACAGCAGGGTCCCATTTCAAAACCGTTCCACTTAGAACCACATCCGGCGCGAGGCTGGAGGTGTCCTTGTACTTGCTCAGGCACCAGACCTGCTTCTTCTGGCATGGTTCATAGACCTCGCCGACCAGTTCGTAGAGCACATCAGCACCAGCAGCGATCTGTGCATAGGAAGCTTCCGTTGCCTTGGGCGGATCGTACCAGGACTCAATGAAGGTCACCTTCAGTTTGGTGTCCGGATTTATCGATTTGGCGCCAGCAATGTATGCGTTGATTTGATCGTTGATGTCTTGCGCCGGGAAACTGCCGATTGCCCCAATTGTGCCTGTCTTCGACATGCCTGCGGCCAGCATTCCTAACAGATAGGCAGGTTGGTGGACGCGACCGTAATAGAAGTAGTGATTTTTTCCGGTGCTGTGATTGCCTGAACCGAACGACACCCACAGAACTTCTGGAAAATCACCCATCAGCTTCTCGATCTGGTCGCTATGCGCACCAGCACTGACGATGACATCGTAGCGACCCGACTTGGCCAACAGCCGCATGACGGTTTCGGCCTTATCTCCGAACGCGGCCTCCTTCATGTCGTACTTTACTGTCAACCCGTGGATCTTCTCGGCATCCACTCGCGCAAAAGCGTCAGTGACTGACGAGTCCCAAATGTTCTCCGGTCCGGTCGTCGGTATGACGGCCACCCGGATTTCGGTCGGCGTTTCTTGTGCTGTTGCCGGCGCCGCACCCGATAGAAATGCCACAGCGAGGCCGAAAAGGCCGGCTGCGCATCCTCTTACTCGTTTCCAAAGCATATGATTTCCTCCCTACGTAACTGTCTGCTACTTATGTTGCCTCCAGCAAGATATCTTCCGCAGTATCGTGGATCACACGTGCGCATGCTTCCAATTGCGTAACCGATACCCGCTCGTCTGCGCAGTGGCATTCGGCTACGTTACCAGGGCCAAAATTTACTGCTTCGATGCCGGCGTCATTGACGAGATTGCGCACGTCGCTGGAGTACGGCGCTCCATAAACTTCACCGGGGCGCCCGGTGATACGATCGACGCTGCGAACCAACTTCTGAATCAACGGCGCGCCAGGGTCTATTTCGGCCGGCTCGAAGCGGTTGTAAGCGACGGAAACCTCGATCCCGATATCCGACCCACTTGGCCGCGCAGCCAACACTCTCGCCTCAATATCACGAACCTCGCCATCCACCGTCTCTCCGGGGATCAAGCGGCGGTCAACATACAGGTCTATGAAATCGGATACGGCATTGGGCACAACCCCGCCATTCACCACGGTCGGCGTACAAGATCCGTGCGCGAGCAAGGGGTGGTGCCGCTTCTCGATCTCGACCCGGTATGCATCAAGTGCATCCAGCACCCACTTCAAACCCCATGCCGGATTGGTCGCGTATTTTGCCCGGCTGGCGTGAATGGAATGACCTCTCAAACGGATATGGACAGGCGCCAAGCCACGGGTCGCCGCCGCAATCCTCAACTCGGTCGGCTCCGTCACGATCCCGAAATCACCGGTGTATCCCGCCTCGAGAAGGGACAAAGTTCCCGGTTCGGCCCGTTCTTCACCGGCCGCAAAATGCAATACGAGAGACCCTCGCATTTCCGAGGCGCGCTTCGCCAAAGACAAAGCCACAGCGATCTGAACCGCAAGGCCCGCCTTCATGTCGCACGCGCCACGCCCATAGAGATATCCATCTTTTACAACTGCCGAGAAGGGGTCGACGGTCCACAAGTTCACGTCATCAATGGGTACAGTATCCATATGCCCATTGAGAACGAGCCGGGGACCATCTGCTTTGCCCCGCAGAACCGCCCCGACTGAAAAGCGGCCAGGCATTGATTCAACAAGATCAGCCTCAACCCCGGTTCCCTTGAACCAAGTCGCAACACGTCGAGCAACGTCGTTCTCATACGCACCGGGGTTTGTACTGGGTATGCGAACCAAGTCCGCAAGAATTGCGGAAACGGAAGAGGCGGAGAGCAGATCGGCGCTCAGTGTGGGCAGGAAGTGTGCGCGTGTCATCATGGCAATAAATTATAATTTATTATTTATATGTCAATAGCGCGCCAGCATTTTCATGGCCACAAGCAGGCCAGCGTCCACCTGACAACACCTCGAATACCTGTCTCACAGCCAAACGTTTGCCGAACAGCCCCGACAACCCACGGAAATGTCGCACTTATTCCGAGACGCCAAGCAAACGCCAGAAACATGAGGCTGGATGGTGGGGGACAGTCACACAAACCCCTCAACCAAGTGCGTTTTCCAAGCCACAGAAATGACAACCGAATTCCGGCTCGTTCAGAAAATCGCAAAATGGAGACATTTCTGGCGGAAACTAAACCATTGGTTGTCTTCTGTTTGCTGGCGTAACGCAGGTCGGTTCAGAATCTGGACCCTGAAATTATCACTCGAAACTCGTCATACTTTCGAACAAGACTTCAGGGTGAACAAAGCAATTGCTGGGACACCGAAGACAGGCGCGCGCGCTTACCGTGGCCTGATCGCGCCGCTTAACCTCGATACTGCCCCGTTTCAGGTGCCGCTGTTCTTTACGCCCGAGCATCCAAAGGCATGGTTCGGTGGGCAACCCACCAAAACGAACAAGCTAAGGTTCTTTGGCCGGGGTGAGGGTCGTGTCCCGAGTGGTGTTGTAGCTGACGGGTGGTCATTGACGGATTTCCGGTAAGGTCTGGTTGCTTAGGCAACTTCATCAATCCTGGAGTTGCCTAATGACCACGAAACGCGATCAGGCCCTGTTTTCTACAGGCCTCGGATATCCCAACTCTCCGATCGAAAGCGACACCCAAGAGACAACCAACTCGCCATATCTGGTCGTGGAGCAGGCAGCGGACTACCTGCGCGTGTCAAAGAACTATCTGGACAAGCTCAGGGTTTCCGGGAAGGGCCCACGCTTCGTGCGCCTCGGCCGCCGCAAGGTCCTCTATCGGAAGTCGGACTTGGACAAGTGGGTCGAAGAGCGGATCTACGCTTCGACAACGCAATACGAGTCCTAAAGAAGGGAACGTCGCAGCTCAGGCGACTGTGAAATTATATCCATCCATAAACTGAATTGTACTGTCCCGGATCAGCGCCCTTGAGACATAAGTGGCTTAATTGAGAAGAGAGGGTTTTAGGCTCATCGTAGCTCTATTGAAGGAAGCGAAGATGAGACAGAAAGCCGGGCCGCAGACATCAGTGGCCGAGAAGACGATCAAGGATATCCGTCGCGCCACGCGCAAACACCATTCTGCGGAGGACAAATCCGTGTGGTGCTGGAAGGTCTTCGTGGCGAAGACAGCATCGCTGCGATCTGACGTCGCGAAGGGATTGCCGAGAGCCTGTATTATAGCTGGTCGAAGGAATTCCTCGAAGCAGGCAAGAAGCGCCTTGCCGGGGACACCGCCCGTTCGGCAACCAATGACGAGGTGAAGGCGCTTCGCCGCGAGAGCCGCGACCTGAAGGAGGCACTGGCTGACGTCACCTTGGAGAACCGCCTGCTCAAAAAAAGCATGATCGGGGATGGGGGCGACGACGAATGAGATACCTCGCCACTGAAAAGCTCGAGATCATCCGGCTGGTGGACGAATCCCACCTGCCTGCCAAGCAAACTCTCGACAAGCTCGGCATTCCCCGCCCAACCTTCTACCGTTGGTATGATCGCTTCCTGACCCACGGCCCCGAGGGACTGGAAAACCGGACATCTGCCCCGTCGCGGGTGTGGAACCGCATTCCTGACAATATCCGGGAGCGCGTCATCGCCATGGCGCTCGACCATGCCGATCTGTCGCCGCGCGAACTAGCGGTGAAGTTCACCGACACGGAAAGGTACTTTGTATCAGAGGCTTCGGTCTATCGCTTGCTCAAGGCGAACGACCTGATCACCTCGCCTGCCTATATCGTCATCAAGGCCAATGACGAGTTCAAGGACTACCCGCTTACGTTTTATGCGCCGGTATCTGGAACAGTTTTAGTCCAACCTCATTATCGTCAAAGACGGAGATCAAAATGACAAAATATTCGGTCAGTGATCATGTCAGTTGGAACTCGGAAGCAGGACGGGTCAGCGGCCACATCATCAAGCTTCACCAGCAGGATTTTGACTACAAGGGTCATCGACACCGCGTATCGAAACATGACCCGCAATATGAGATCGTGAGCGACAAGTCCGATCATATAGCCGCCCACAAAGAAGGCGCTTTGACGAAAATCGACTGATGTCGGCGCAGTTCACGACCATCGGCCATTCAAACCGCAGCCTTGGAGCGTTTGTCGCCATTCTGCGCGAAGCGCAGGTAAAACTTCTGGTCGACGTTCGCTCATTTCCAAGGTCACGGAAGAATCCAGTATTCAACATCGAATGCCTTCCCCAGGAATTGATGCAATTTCAGATCGGATACCGGCATTGCCCGGCCTTGGGCGGGCGGCGGCCAAAACAGCTTCACGTTGATGAAAATGTCAATGCGCTATGGAGGGTACAAAGTTTTCACAACTATGCCGACTATGCGTTGGGCAACGAGTTCGCTATTGCTTTTGCCGAGTTGCTTAATCTCGGCCGCTGTCGGCGCTTAACATTAATGTGCTCCGAGGCTGTTTGGTGGCGGTGTCACCGCCGCATAATTGCAGACTATTTGCTGGCTAATGGCCATGAAGTTGATCATTTGATGGGATCGGGACAGATCGAGGCGGCGATCTTGACGTCTGGCGCACAAAGAACCTCTCTAGGAAAAGTAACCTAATTATATACTTGACGTACCAAGGTTCGAAATGCCAAATGATTCGCGACAGGCCGGCCAAGATACTGAGGTTACCGCCGCTATGATCGAAGCGGGGGTGCAAACCTACCTAGGGTATTGTCCAGATACAGGCGTGGGTGACACTATTGATAGGAAAATGGTAGCCGACATATACGCTTCGATGGTTGGTCAGATTGATAAGGTTTCTATCTGTATCAGCTCATTCAGTTCGTCAGCACGGGAGCGAACCGTGTCGCAATGATGGCGTACGTCATTGGCTTTTACGACCTTCCGACGGGCTAGTGAGGCTGGATCGGCTCGATGGTCGAAGATTACCACTGTCTTGTCGTCCTTGCTGCCGCACCAGTCCCCATGCACCCAATGGTTTCGGGTGCTTGCAAGTTTCGCAAGTTTCTGGATGGCTTGTTCGATAGCCGCCTTATCGAATTCACTTGTATCCCACTCTGTGCAAAGTGAGAGAATGAATTTGGTGCGGGCCTCAAACGTGGGGATGCGGTAATAGCCGACCATTGCCATATTAAGCCTCATGCTTGAGACGCGCGCGAGAGCACTTAGCATAACCGTTTCAGCGTAGGCCCACACTACGACCATGTTGCCTATAGCCACAGCAAGATCAGGGTCGCGCGAAAGATCGCGGAGTGATGAATAAGACGCCGCCATGTCAGAAACCCCCAAAGACAAGGACCAGGAGAAGGGCGACGCTGTGTTGCGCCGTCTTTTGAAGACGCCTCCAGCGCCGCAAAAGAAGTCGGAGCCAAAGCGGGCCGAAAAAAAATCTGCAAAACCCAAACGAAAAAGAGACGGTTCGCCTTTATAAGCTTTGCAGAATCAGAGAGCCTCTAAGAGTGGAGGCCCCGCCGTAGCGGAGCCTCCTTCTTGGGAGGAACACTGTTTAGCGAGTCGGAAGCCCGCGACAATGTTCACGGACGAGTTCAAGTCGTCCGAACCGTACTCTCAGGTAAAACCTGACGAATACGGACTTGGGCCATGAACATGCCATCATGTTCTTGGTCCTCCGCCGGGATAATCCCCGGTTGACCGGAACGCGGGATTGCGCCCCTCGCAACAGGCGCTTTCTCGTGTCCGGCCATGGAGTTAGGCCCGAATCAGGAATCTACTCAAAAAGGCAGCTAACGCGAGTCCTTATGGACTGCTTTTGTTCTTGTTGCGCTTGCGCCTGTGGAGAAGTCGTCGCGCCTTTTGCTTAGGCGTAATCGGCTTCACCAATCCGCCGATAGGTAAGACGCTTATCGCGGGCCATGCGGAGCAGGTCTTCGGCCCGTTCCGCATCGCTGATTTTCAACGCGGTGCGGCGGTTGTAGCGGAAATCGAACTCGGCAAGGTAGCGGTGCAGATGGGCCTCGCCGCAATGCTGGTAGACGCCGATCATGCCGCGCTTGAACACTGAAAATACGTTCTCAATCGTGTTGGAGTGAATGACTTCCTCGCCTTCGTAGCGAACGTATTCGCCATGTGCGTGATTGGTGGTCTTGTGCGAGGCATATTCCTCGCCCGTACGGGTGTAGAGGCGCGAGGAGTCGGTATAGAGAACGGTGTCGCGCGACACGTTGCGAACCAGCACGTCGCGAACGGTGGAAGCCGTGGCGTCATTTAGGTGGAACATGCGGGCCTTGCCGCCGCGTTCGACCAGACCAACCACGATACGCTTCTGTGCGCCGCCTGACTTGCCCGACTTGGTAGGCTTGGCAATGCGACCACGAGCAAGTTTGCGCGGCGTCTCACGCTTGCCGATGTAGGTTTCGTCGGCTTCGACGGTTTTGCCTTCGCCGCCGAGAGGGCCGGACGAAGAAACATCTTCCTTCATGGCTTCACGAATGCGATGCGCCATGAACCAAGCGGTCTTGTAGGTAACGCCGAGCATACGGTGAAGCTGATGAGCGCTCATGCCCTTTTTGGATGCCGCCAACAAGTGAGAGGCCAGTACCCATTTGTTGAGCGGGATATGCGAACGCTCAAAGACTGTGCCGACAGTGACGGAAAACGGCTGGCGGCATTCGTTACACTTATAGACGCCGGGGCGGGTGGACTTGCCCTGAAGCTTCACGATGCGTGTTTCGTCGGCATTGCCGCAATGGGGGCAAAGAGGGCCGTTCGGCCAGTGGATAGCCTCAAGGTGTTCGCGGGCCTTATCGGCGTCGGTATAAATGGCGGCAGTGATGTCCATTGCGGTAACTCCTTGCATTCGTTATCGCAAATGGCGTCTGGTACGTCAAGTATATAATTAGGAAAAGTAACCTATCCAGCTGCTGGAAACAGCTGATTGAGCTCATCCTCAGAGTCCCCTTGAAGATGTTCGGGAACTCGCGGGACGTTTCCATCCAATTCCAAATTCTGGGTGTAGGAAATGTGGATGAGCAAGGATCAACGCGAGATGGCGTGTCAAATTCATCCAGGCAATAAGCGGGAAATAAATCGGTTGAGGCAGCACAACGTCCAATTGAACGCCTTCCTCCCGTCGAAACAAATGTCCGCCCGCTCGGCTAGGCCGGGCGGGCTTTTTCGTTGCAGCGCGATCTTGCTATTGCTCGCCGCCCAGCCGCTTAACGTTGCTGCAAAACTCAGGATGTGTGTTCGCAGCGTCGGCATTCGCCAGCTCGTCTGCACATGCCTTGGTCATAGATGCTCTGTCATCGTCAGTCATCGCCTTCCAGGCCGCAACAAATTCGTCGTCGGCCTTCATCGTCTTCATGGAGCTGTCCGTGTAAAACGCGCCCATTTTCGCCGTGTCATCCAAGGCGGTCGTGTTTCCGCCTGCTGCCAGCGAGGCATTTGACATGATGAAAAGACCGAGAGCGCTTGTAGCTAGAATTGCGAGTTTCATGTGGATCGTCCTTTTCCATTGTTGTATGAAAATAGGAACGATGGCGCGGGATGAATGTTCCCCTCACCGGCAAAAATGACCTCGATTTAGATATGACTCGCTAATGACATGTTTCGGTGCGATGATGGGTTATCGCCAGCCATTAAACTGGGCGCTGGCGGCTGACAGCGGACAACATGCTTTCGCCCCCGACCTCCTTGAAAGGAGGCCATTATGCGCATTCCAGATGATTACTCTGGCTTCTTTACTTCCGAAGACTTGGCAGAAATGCAAGTCCAACTGGAAAGTAATGCACCCCCGAACGAGACTCCGGTGGAGCGGGAAAACCGCGCTCTGGCTATCATCCTGAGGCGACAGGCACGTTCTGCCACGGCTGCTCAAAAGAAAAGCCGAAAATTAGGAACCGATCGTCCTTCCGCAAGTTAACCATCGTCAGTCTCGCATCCTGACATTGTGTGCAAGCCCCCGCTGCCGATCCCTCCGGCGGCGGGGTTTCGTTTTCTCAGCCAAGGCATTTGGGAAATCCGGAACGCTGTGGCGTTCTAAACGTTGTGGTTCGCATTCGTTGAGCAACCCATCGGAGAGGGGACATCATGAGTCTCGGTACAATTCTTATCATACTGCTTGTGCTTATTTTACTGGGCGGATTTAGCGGGCTCGGCGGCGGTCCGTTTTATGGGACGGGCTATTATGGCGGCGGCGGTTTGGGCGTCGTGCTTCTCATCGTCATCATTCTGGTCGTGCTGGGCAGAATATAGAACTCTACCATCGCCTAGCCATCACCGGGAAATCCACGCCACCCTGTTTCCCGGTGAGCATGCCCCATCCGGACGACTACCGGATGGGGTTTTTGAAACTTAGTTGAGCACCTGAACAATCTGGTGGGTTTGAGGGTCGATCAAGACCGTCTGTCCGTTGATGACTGCATAGGGATAGCTGACGTTAGGTACTTCATGAAGTTCTACCGTTTCGGGCACCTTGGTGCCAAGGCTCAGTTCGAGCCCAAGAATGTTGATCGACGCAGCCGGGTTCTTGTGCACGTATTCCCGAATTATTGTCTGTTGCTCGGGCTGGATCACGACGGCGCCTGGCGCAGGTTCAGCCGGCACGACGACAGTTGTATCGGCCGGAACGACAACAGTATTCTGTGCAGCAGCGATCCCGCCACATGCCAGAAGCATGGACAGGGCAAGGGTTAAGCGCGTCTTCATCGGGTTTTCTCCTTTGCATTGCTTAGGAAAGCAAAACCTCGATTCGTCTGTTTCGTTCCAGACTTGATTAAGGTCTTTTTGTGCCAACCACCGGCCTAGAATAGGTTCAAGCCGCTTTGCCTTTATTTCCGTTTTTGGCGGGGACTTCGCCGCGTTCCTGCTCAAAGCGCTTCTGTTGAACTTCTGCCAGATTGACGACGTTCTTCGGCTTTGGTGCTGTGCTGCCTTTGTCTTCGACTTAGCATTGGAACTTCGCCTGGAACTCATGGCAGTTATCTGTCCTGATTTCATGAATGCGAAACGGAAACGTTTCGATGATGTGGCCGAAGAAGTCGATGTCGCTGGCTTGAGTGTGTTTCTCATAAAATCTTGAGCGCTCGTAGTCGAGATGTCCCGCGAGTACCAACATATCTACAGGCTTGAGGTCTGCTTGAGCGGCTTGGCCATAGCGAAGAAGTCTTGCCACGGGTCATCGGCTTCGAGGCGTTTCAATGTCGCCTTGTCGCCGAGCGGAAAGGCGTTCGGGGCAAGGCCGGCCTCGATCGCGGGCCACGTCACCGGCATGGAAATGGTGGCGCCCTTCCTGGCGCGCGACGAATAGGGAGCGACAGTGGTGGAGCCGCGGCCGTTGCGCAGATAGTCGATGAAAATCTTGCCGGTGCGCGCCTTCTTCGACAGCGTGGCGGTGAAGCGGTCGGGCTCGGCCTGTTCCATGGCGCGTGCGAAGTCGTGGGCGAAGGCCTTGACCTGATCCCATTTGGCCGCCGGCTTCAGCGGCACCATGATGTGGTAGCCCTTGCCGCCCGATGTCTTGACGAAGGTGGGCAGCGACAGTTCCTGAAGCTTGTCGCGGATGTCGAGCGCCGCCTTGCGGACTTCATCGACGGCCACGCCCTCATCGGGATCGAGGTCGAAGACGATCTGGTCTGGCGTATCGATTTCCTCGACCTTGCAGCCCCAGATGTGGATCTCGACCACGCCGATCTGCACCAGCGCGGCGATGCCGTCGAAATCGCGGACAAAAAGGATCTCCTCATTGTCCTCGGGGTCCTTCGACTTGAAGATGTGTTCGCTCATGCCGGGCGAAGCGTGCTTCTGGAAAAAGCGCTGGCCATCGACGCCGTCGGGCGCACGCACCAAAGCCAACGGCCGTTCGACCACAAACTGCTTCATGCGCGGCCACACCAGCGCATAGTGATCGAGCAGGTCCTGCTTCGACACTTTCTCATCCGGCCACAGCAGCTTTTCGGGATGCGTAAGTTTGACGGATGTTGAGGCATCCGCTGCCCCGCCGCCCTGCCGCGTGGCCTTCGACGCTTTCGGCTTTTCCTGCACGACGTCCTCCGCCGGCTTGTCCTCGCGCAACCCCTGGAAGGAGGCGTGCCTGATTATACCGTCTCCGGTCCAACTACGAAACTCGACTTCAGCGACCAGTTCGGGCTTGACCCATACCAGCCCCTTGCCGTGTGGAACGGCTGCATCAAAGGGCGATTTCGCGGCCCTCATGCGATCCAGCTTCTTTTTCAAATCGTCGGCGATCCTCGATGAAAAGCCCGTGCCGACCCGTCCGGCATAGTGCAGCGAACCGCCTTCGTTGTAGCCGACCAACAGGGAGCGCAGGCCGCGCCCGGTCTTTTCCGAAGGCAGGTAGCCGCCGATGACGAACTCCTGCCGCTCGGTGCATTTCGACTTGATCCAGGATGCGCCGCGCCCGCTTCTATAGGGAGCATCCGCGCGCTTGGAGACCACCCCTTCGAGACCCATGCGGCAAGCGTGCTTGAGCATGACGCCGCCCGGTTCGGTGAAATGATCGCTGAAACGCACAGCGGATTCGTCCGGCTGGCCAGCCAGAAGTTCACGCAAAGCCGTCTTGCGCTCGACCAGCGGCTCGGCGCGGAGATCGTTGCCATCGAGCCGCAACAGGTCGAAGGCGTAGTAGACGAAACGGTCGGCCCGCTCCGCCGACAGGTCGGCTTGCAACAGGGAGAAGGAGGAGACGCCGTTGTCTCCCAGCACCACGATCTCGCCGTCGAGAACGGCATCGCTGCATTTCAATGCGCCAAGCGCTGCACCGATGCCGCCGCCAAAGCGCTCGGTCCAGTCGAGGCCGGTGCGGGTCAAAAGCCGGACATCGGTTCCGGCGATCTGGGCCTGCATGCGATAGCCGTCGAACTTTACCTCGTGCAGCCATTCCTTGCCGGACGGCGCCTGCCTTTGCAGGGTCGCCAGCTGCGGCTCGATGAAGTCGAGCTTCTTTCCCGCAGCCGGGCGCACCTTGCCTGTGGCAGGCTTGTTTGAGTGCCAGACCCAGGGCTTCTTGCCCTTGGCCGTCTTGCCGGCTCCGACCTCCTCGACGGTGAGGCCCGACTTCACCGATTGCGGCGCTTCCTGCAAAATGTCTTCGCCCGGACGCGCGGCCGCATCATCGGACTTGATCAGCAGCCAGTTGTCGCGTTTTTCACCCGCCTTGGGCTTCAGCCGCACGAGGTGCCATTTTCCCTTGAGCTTATGGCCATGCAGTTCAAAGTCGAGATGGCCTTTCTTCATGCCCTTTGCGGGGTCATGTTCGGGCTGCCACGTGCCCTCGTCCCAAACGATAACCGAACCGCCACCGTACTCGCCCTTGGGAATGGTGCCTTCAAACGGCGCGTAGTCGATCGGATGGTCCTCGACATGGACCGCCAGCCGCTTTTCGTGCGGATCGAGACTTGGGCCGCGCGTGACCGCCCAACTCCAAAGCACGCCGCCATGTTCAAGACGCAGGTCGTAGTGAAGCCGCGTCGCCGCGTGCTTGTGGATGACGAAGATGCCGCCCGATCCGGCGGCCGAGGCTCTCTTGGACGGCGCTTTGCCTGAAGGTTCGGCAGTCTTCCTGAAATCGCGCTTGGCGCGGTATTGTTCGAGTGCCGGCATGGATCAGGCGGACTTGCGTTTCGGTGCGCCGCCACGCTTCGAGGAGGCCGGCTTTGCCTTGGATGCCGGCGCGGTCTTTTCCGACGCCTCGCCCTCTCCGGCATCTGCGGCGAGGCTTTTCTTCAACGCATCGAAAAGGTTGACCACGTTCGACGGCCTTGATGCCGCCTTGGCCTTCGGCGCCTTGCGGCCAGCCTTCTTGGCGCGGATCAGCTCGAGCAGCGCTTCCTCATACTTGTCATCGAACCCGGATGGGTCGAACTTCGCGGATTTCTTGTCGATGATGTGCTCGGCGAGATCGATCATCTCCTTGTCGGTCTTCACCTGCTTTATGTCATCGAAGACCGTGTCCGGCTGACGCACGCTGCTGTCGTAGCGAAGGGTGGTCAGGACCATGCCTTTGCCCAGCGGCTCGATCACCACCGGGCGTTCGCGGCGATACAAGACGATGCGCGCAACACCCGCTTTCTTCTTCGCATTCATCGCTTCGCGGATGACGGCAAAGGCATCCTCGGACACCTTGTCCGCCGGCGCGAGGTAATAGGGCGTGTCGAGATAGATCTGCTGGATTGAGGATTTGTCGACGAACCCGTCCAGGCTCATCATGTTGGAGGATTCGATCTTGACCGCCTCGATCTCGTCTTCCTCGATGTGGACGAATTCACCGTCATCCACCTCGTAGCCCTTGATCTCGTCGCCATCCGCAATCGGTTTGCCGGTTTCGGCATCGACATAGATCCGCTTGACCGTGTTGCCGGTCTTTCGGTTCAGGACGCGAAACGAAATCTTCTCCGAATGGGTCACGACATTGGTCAGTTCGACCGCGCATGTGACGAGCGACAGTTTCAAATAGCCTTTCCAGGCAGGGCGTGGCGCCATGTTCATTTTCCTTATGAGGAATAGAAAAGAACGGACTACTCCGTCAGCGGTTCCATTATGACCGAGCTCAGACGGCGCATTCGGCTTCGGCCAGAAATATTTTTGGTGAGCGGCGCTTAGCCTTGATAAGTCGGGCTCTCTTGGGGATCAGGCTCTATGGACTGCCCGTAAAATTCGACAATGGCCCAAACCACGGCGACCAGCGCAAGCGATACAATCAGGACGACAAGGACAGGCCGTCCACGCAAGCCTTGACGCGCCTTTGTCGTGGGGAAGTTTTTAGGCATGGGACCACCGTTCCGGTTGAAAGGACTGACGTGGGAATGTGCTTTCGCGACGTATCGAGGAATTTGCCGTTCGCCCTTTGCCATGTCGCTAGCGAGAGCCCGCCCAGCCGACGCTGAGCGGGCCTGAACAACTGGACTACATCGGCCACTGCTGGTGACCGTACCAGTCGTCCACATCACGGCGCACACGGTCCTTTTCGAGACCATAGCGCTCCTGGATTTTGCCCTCCAGCTGATCCCGTTTGCCGGCGATCACGTCCAGATCATCATCAGTGAGCTTGCCCCACTGCTCTTTGACCTTGCCCTTGATCTGCTTCCAGTTTCCTTCGACGCGGTTCCAGTCCATGGTTTTCTCCATAAGGCGGGGATCGCCTGTCGGAAGAACGCGTCAGTTACTGTTTGGTTCGGATAAAACCGGACATGGTCATAAGAATTCGGTCAGTCGGGCATCAAAGTTCGAAATCCACCGGCTCAGGATTGTCTTCCAGAGGCTGGACAAGCACCGACCGAACCGGCGCCACCAGCATCCAGCGCACGTGACCCGGCTCTCGATCGAGCGAACTCCTGCCGCTTACTGATTGTGGTGCTATACGTTGCAGCACCACATTGCCAAAGCCGCGGTGCGAGGCTTCTTTGGCCGTTTCGTGCGGGATCGACGTCTCGTCCCAGATCAGCTGGATCTCGTCGTCTTCACCGGGTCTTGTGAGAATCTGCCAGGTAACGGAAATTCGGCCGACGGCATCCGAGAGTGCGCCGTATTTGGCGGCGTTCGTCCCCAGTTCGTGGACGGTCATTCCGAGATACTGAACAGCATTAGGGGTCAGCATAACCAACGGCCCGGACAGCGTGATGCGTTCCTCATGGCCGAACGGTTTCAGGTGTTCCTGCGCCAGTTCAAACAGGCTTGCACCCTCCCAATCGGAGGATACCAACAGATCGTGAGAGCGCGACAGGGCGGTAATCCGGTCGCGGACACGCGCCAGGAACTCGTCATTGTTCTGCGTCCTGTTGGCCGTCTCCCTGATGACGGACAGGATCACGGCGAACTGGTTCTTGACGCGGTGGTTCACCTCTCGAAGGAGCAATCGGATGCGGCGCTCACTCTCCTTTGTGGCGGTGATGTCGCGTGCAATCTTGGAGGCGCCGACGATGTTCCCGTTGGGATCCTTGATAGGTGAAATCGTCAGCGAAACATTGATCTTGCTGCCGTCTTTCCTGAGCCGGACCGTCTCGAAGCTGGCAATGCGTTCGCCCTTCTTGATCTTGTCGATGATGTCGACTTCTTCGCTGCGCTGGTTCTCCGGGATCAGCATGAGAACCGACCGCCCTATGGCCTCTTCGGCGGTGTAGCCGAACATGCGCTCCGCGGCCGGGTTCCAGTCGCTGATAATGCTGTTCAGATCCTTGCCGACGATGGCGTCGAAAGAGGAATCGACAATCGCCCGAAGCCGGGCTTCCGCGGACAGGACTGGTTTTTGATGAATTCCGATAATCTCAGCCATGCATCAAGCTAGAGTGGATTTGGTCGCACGGAAAGGGACACACACAGGGCGCAGGACGAGAATTTCATCGCCACCAATATCTGAACGACGCAAGCGGCTTCATTCCGCCCTCCTTGCTAATAGCCACCGATGATGGGCAGGATCTCGCCTGTGATGTAACTTGAACAGTGCGAGGATGCGAGAAAGACGTAGGCGGGTGCGATTTCTTCTGGTTGCGCAGGCCGTCTCATTGGTGTCTTTGAGCCGAATTTGGATACGTCCTCTGCCTCCTTGTCGGAGGGACGTCCAGACCGGCCCCGGCGCCACCGCGTTGACCCGAATGCCTTTACCGACGAGATTGCCCGCGAGTGAGCGGGTGAATGCGTGGATGCCGCCCTTGGTCAGCGAATAATCTACCAGCGCCTTCGATCCGTCGATGCCGGTGATCGAACCTGTGTTGAGGATAACGGCGCCTGGCCGCATGTGTGGAACGGCTGCCTTCGCCATGTTGAAATAGCCATAAAGGTTCGTCTTCATCGTCATGTCGAAATGCTCGGCGGTGAGGTCCTCGAAATCGTTGGAATGCACCTGAAACGCCGCGTTGTTCACAAGGATGTCGAGTCACCCGAAGGCATCCAGTGTCCGTGCTACAGCCTTCTCGCAAAACGCCCGTTTGGCGACATCACCCGCGACAACCAGACATTGCCGCCCTTCCCCTTCCACGGCGGCTTTGGTCACGGCGGCATCGGCCTTCTCGGCAAGATGTAACACGACGACGTCTGCACCTTCACGCGCGAAAAGTACGGCCACTGCTCGACCAATTCCGGAATCGCCACCTGTAATGATGGCGACCTTATCCTGGAGCTTTTGCGATCCGCGATAGAAGGGGGCGTCATACATCGGCTGCGGGTCCAGGACGCGTTCGTGACCGGGCTTGGGATAGTGTTGCTTGGGGAATGGAGGGACCGGATACCGGCGCGCTCCCGTCTGCATCGGCCTGTCCTGAGATTTGCGGCTCGCAGCATCCTTTCGGGCGACCATCTTCTGTATGCGTCGTTGTTTTGAGACGGTTGTGCCGGCTTTGCTCGTACTGGCCTCGGCCATGACATTTCTCCGCTGAAAGAAGTCAAACGCTCGAAGTGGAGGATGGTTCTCGGAAGAAGGTGCCAAGGGAACATAAGACAGGTCCAGCGGTTTCCATCTTGGAATGAAGGAAAACCGATGAGCGAGATTTTGATTAACCGGGCCGAACGCGCCCGAGAAGCTGCCTATTTCGCCCCCCGTGTAGGCATCACGAAAGAGGAAGCGTTAGAGATTCTGAAGATGGGAGCTCAGACCATGAATGACGAGTCGAGAGAGACCAAATCTAAGCTGACAAGCGGTGTTGAAGATCCTGATGTCCGCTACTTGGCCGAACATACAGACCTGTCGCCCAAGCAGGCCAAGGAATTGATTGCGAAGCATGGGCGTGAACGCAACAAACTGCTCGAGCTGGCCGCGACGATGAAGGCCGAGGGATAAACCCGTTAGCCGCCATCTCAAGCGACGACCACATTTTGAATGCTGATCGGAGGCTACCATGGCAAAAACAGAGAAATCCAGAAAGCCGGAGACGGCGAAACCTACGCGAAAGCCGAAAGACAAACCCACGCGTGACACGAGGGACAGCCCTGAGCCGAATCCCAACGGCGACAGTGACATTCCCGATACGAGCACACGCGAAGAGGTCGAGAAGATACGGCCTAATCTGAAACGATAAGGCGGGAGGCCAATGGCGCCCGATCACATTTGCCCTCAGGCGAAGTTCCTTCGGAACGCTTTTCGGCTTCGGTTGTTGAGGATGTCTAACCTAGAGGAGGCATCCAAATGGACCATACTAACCACGTTCGCCTGACACCCGCTGAATTGACGCCCGACATCCTGGAGGGCGCCACGGTTTACGGCGAGGATGACGAGACAATAGGTTCTGTCGATCATGTCCACGGCAGTCAGGTCGTTATTGATGTTGGCGGCTTCCTTGGCATTGGCGCTAAACCGGTGGCGGTGTCCGCCACCGACCTCGACTTCATGCGCGATGAAGATGGTGATGTTCATGCTGTGACATCGTGGACGAAGGACCAACTGAAAGACATGCCTGAACACAAGGACTGAGGAGACTTTCCATGCCACGGGGAGACAAGTCCAAATACACGGATAAGCAGGAACGCAAGGCGGACCACATAGCGGAAGGCTACGAAAAGCGAGGTGTTTCTGAAGAAGAGGCTAAACGTCGAGCGTGGGCGACCGTCAACAAAGACGATGGTGGCGGCAAAAACCCAGGCGGCTCTGGTCGGGGTAAGCACACTGGCAATCCCGCTGCCCACAGAGGTGGAGTGGAGGGCGGTCAAGCTTCCGCTTCCAGACCGAAAGCGGAACGGTCGGCGTCGGCTCAGAAAGCAGCCGCTACCCGCAAGCGAAACGCGGAAAATCAAACCCATCATTGAAAATCCGTATTCAACAATTGGCTGGACCTGAGGAATGTCAGGTCCAGCCTTGTCTCTGTCCGGGAGCTCACTTTGAAGCGACGAAAGTGCAGAGACTTCCTGTTCGATTCTAGGACTTTTTACCGTCGCCAGCGGGCTTTTTCTTTGCCCCTTGGGTAATTCCAACACCGGAAGGCGGCTTGCGGTTCTCTGCAGCCTTCTGCGAAAACTCATCACTCGGATCGGAACCTGTGCGTGCCGGGTACTTCCTGGCCCCGGTTTCATAAGCAGTTTTTTCTGGCATGTTGTTCTTCCTTGGATGCGCCTCCATACCAATTCCTCACAACCGGTTCAGTTCCAATTCGAAGACCCGTCGCTAGGGAACCGAATGCGGTTTGAGTGATTTCCTCCTCGATCAGAGGGGGCATGATGAGAAAACTCGATTTGCGTACCGGCAAGCCGGTATGGCTCGCTTACAGGGCGCCCAGCGTCCCCTGCCAGAAATTGCATCGTGACATGAAGTGTGACGTGCTCGTGGTCGGGATGGGGATCAGCGGGGCGATGGCGGCGGAGGCATTGACAGCTGCGGGCCATTCGGTCGTCTGCATCGATCGTCGCGCGCCGCTGGCAGGCTCAACATCCGCGACCACTGCACTGGTCCAGTTCGAGATCGACCAACCAATTACCCGCCTTTCACGCATGATCGGCAAACCGGCCGCTCAACAGGCATGGCGCCGCTCCCGGCTTGCACTCACGAACCTCAAAGGCCGCATTGAGGCGCTGGACATCAATTGCGGGCTGTCGAGCACACCGTCGCTTTACGTTGCTGGCAACGCGCTGGGTGCTTCAGAGTTGCGCAAGGAGGCGACAGCGAGGCGCGAGGCTGGAATTGCTGCAACCTATCTGAGCCGAAAAGCACTGTTAGACAGTCACGGCATCAAGCGTGCCGGCGCTATCATCAGCCATGACAATATCGCCGTTGATCCGAGAAAGCTGACGGCTGGACTTCTGCTCAGAAGCCTTGAACGCAAGGCCAGGTTCTATGCTCCGGTGGAGGCAGTGAAGATTGAAAGCAGCCGCGACAGTGTTGCCGTTCAATCCAATCTGGGGCCAATCCTGACCGCCAAACACCTGGTACTGGCGACCGGCTATGAACTGGTCGATATCGTGCCCAGGAAGGGCCACCAGCTGATCTCTACATGGGCAATTGCGACCCGTCCCCAACCGTCGAAGCTTTGGCCGGGTCCGGCGTTCATGTGGGAAGCGTCCGATCCCTATCTCTATGCCCGCGCCACCGCGGACGGTCGTGTAATTTGTGGAGGAGAGGACGAGGATTTTTCCGATGAAACTTTGCGGGACAAATTCATCCAATCCAAGTCGGAGCGGATTGCCAGAAAGCTGTCGGTGCTCTTTCCGCAGATCGACTCCACGCCCGAGTTTGCCTGGGCTGGGACATTCGGGAGCACGGCAACGGGATTGCCATTCATTGGCGTAGTTCCGCAGCACCCTCGAGTACAAGCCGTCATGGGTTACGGTGGAAACGGCATTACATTTTCCCAACTTGCCTCCGAAATTATGACCGCCTCCATCGAAGGCTATTCTGATGCCGATGCAGGCTTGTTTGCGTTTCCACACGCATAGCAAACATGCCTGCCGAGCAGCCGATCAGGAACTGGTTGCTCCGGGATCCCCAAGTAGTCCGGAAGTCCGGGAACTTGTGTTGACCGACCTCGTTTCTCCATGTCGGAAACGGTTGATCACCTCAGATGCTCGAGACTACGAACAGTGATGAAGCGGCCACTTGCGCGCAACTTACATACGTCGATGACAGTGAACCGGGAATTCGTCGTAAAGGCGCTTCTAGGCGATTCTGGTATGTAGGATCAAAAGGAGAGAAACTCGGCGAGGGAGAAACCGTCCAGCGTATTCGTGCGCTCGCTATCCCGCCGGCGTGGACGGATGTCTGGATTTCGCCCGACCCCACAGGCCACATACAAGCCACCGGGAGGGATTTCAAAGGCCGCAAGCAATATCGATATCATGCCGATTGGGCAGCCGAGCGTGACGGCCAAAAATACGACAGCCTTGTCGACTTTGCGGAAGCTTTGCCCCGATTGCGGGCTCAGGTGGATGCCGATCTGCGACGGCATGGGCTACCGTTCGCACGAGTGACAGCTGCTGTGGTGTGGCTACTGGACAATACAATGATACGGATTGGCAACGCCGCCTATGCCAGGGAAAACAAGAGGTTCGGCCTGACAACCTTGCGAGACCGCCATGTCGATATCGAGGGGGCCAGCCTGCGTTTTGCTTTCAAGGGCAAATCGGGCAAGGAATGGAAGCTGAAGCTTGTCGATCGGCGCATCGCTCGTATCGTTCGCGGTGCTCAGGACATTCCGGGACAGAAGCTTTTCCAGTATCTTGATGAAGACGGCATCAGGCGGCCGGTTCGATCGCAAGACGTCAATGGTTATATTCGCGACGCGGCTGGCAATGGCTTCAGCGCCAAGCACTTCCGAACGTGGGGCGGCACCATGCGTGCCGCGGCGCTATTGGCTCAAACCGAGTGCCCCGATAGCAAAGCAGCACAGAGGCGCGTCCTGAACAGGGTCATCGACAAAGTCGCGGAGCGGCTTGTCAATACGAGATCGGTCTGTCGCAAGTCGTACATTCACCCGGCCGTTCTGAATGACTGGTTGGAGGGACAACTCAATGAGCGCAACTGGAAAGCTGCCAAGGGCAAGCGCATACATGCTGGGTTCAATGAGAACGAAACAAGGCTGTTGCACTGGCTCAAAAAGCATCGATCTTGAACCTTTTCCGGACCCAAGCGTTTTTCAACTGCTGCGGGCCGTGTCAACCGGGCCCAATGGTAGCGGTGAACAGGAAGTCTTTTTCCCGGTTTCTCTTTCTGGCCAACGAAATGGCAGGCGAGCACCTATCCCATCCGGCCTGTAGCGCCTTTCCTTCCAAGAACTCATTTTTGTTTCGGCTGATGTTGGCTATTGAGGTGGTCCCGCCTGGCGAGACAGTTTGGCGGCTTGGTTAAGGTGGATCGGCTTGGTTGTTATGCTGCCATTTGCTCCGTGATTTCCGCGATAGCATAGACCTCGTCGGGCGTCCTGCCGCCAAAGGTCGAGTGTGGGCGTCGCCGGTTGCAATAGTCGATCCATGAAGCGATGCCGCTGCGCGCCTCGCTTCCAGTCTCGAATGCGCTGAGTAAGACGCATTCTTATTTGAGGCTGCGCACCGCCGCTCGATGAAGACATCGTCCATCCAGCGGCCGCTCCCGTCCGTGGAGATGTGGTCGTCGGCATCCTTCAACGTGGTGGTTAAGGCGAAGCTGGTGACCTGCGAACCCTGATCGGTGTTGATGGTGTCGGGCCTGCCGTGGCGAGCGATCGCCTCTTCGAGGGCTGCAACGCAAAAGTCGGCGTCCATCGTGTTCGACAGCCGCTAGGCAGCACCTCGCGGCTGAACCAGTCCATGATGGCGACGAGGCATAGGAAGCCGCGCAGCATCGGAATGTAAGTCACATCCGCACACCCACGTGATTGGGCCGCTCGATCGCCAGATGCCGCAGCAGGTAATATAGATGCGGTGCTGCATATGCGGCTCGCTGGCTTTCGGCGCCTGGTAGATAGCCCCACAGAACGAAGGCGGGAGATTGGTAATTCCTGCCTGATGTTGGTTGCGCTCGCCGCCGAAACTGTCAAGTGGTGCGGCCACCCGAACTCGGTTATTTCGCACCCTCTTTTGAATAACTCGTTTGGCCGGCATCCATAGGTAGCTTCATCAATCCTGGAGTTGCCTAATGACCACGAAACGCGATCAGGCCCTGTTTTCTACAGGCCTCGGATATCCCAACTCTCCGATCGAAAGCGACACCCAAGAGACAACCAACTCGCCATATCTGGTCGTGGAGCAGGCAGCGGACTACCTGCGCGTGTCAAAGAACTATCTGGACAAGCTCAGGGTTTCCGGGAAGGGCCCACGCTTCGTGCGCCTCGGCCGCCGCAAGGTCCTCTATCGGAAGTCGGACTTGGACAAGTGGGTCGAAGAGCGGATCTACGCTTCGACAACGCAATACGAGTCCTAAAGAAGGGAACGTCGCAGCTCAGGCGACTGTGAATTTATATCCATCCGTAGACTGCACTATACATCGCCCTCAATGGGATAAGCCGTGATGTTTCATGTATTGGGATGATCGGTCGGCGTATTGGTGAATTTTATTCTGATATAGTATTCCCAAATGCCAAGCATGAACTGCCCTATCCATCCCAATACAACAGTAACCTCGGAAAGATGCTCCCAATGAACAAGCACGCCGATCCCAGGCACCCTTTCGCCAGCCACTCCGCAATCGGCGAACCGTCCTTTGAGGATGTGCTTCAGGCGATTGCGCGTGACGAAGGCCTTACCGATGACCGAAAGCGCCATTGGACGACATCGCTGCGCAAGATGGCCGAGTATCTCGACAAACCCCTGCCAATGATCCCGGCACGCATATCGGGCATCGGGCAACAAATTGTGGCCCTCCATCCTGCCAGGCTCGGGGTCAACGACAAAACATTTGCCAATCACCGGGCAAACGCGAGAGCTGCCTTGAACTGGTTCAGGGAGGGTAGTGGTGGATTGGGCCGTGCAGCGGCGATGTCTGTGGCATATCGGGACCTGTTAGTTCTGATCGCAAGTCGTCATCCCCGCGACTTGATCTCGCCGTTCTTCCGGTTCCTGAGCATGAAGGGCATCCAGCCAACCGACATCCGCGACGAGCATCTCTGCGCCTATGTTGCCTATTGCGGTGCGACCAAATTCAGACCTTTGCGCAACGCTTCGCTCCGATCCTTGGCGCGTCATTTCAACTACTATGCCGAGACAACCGAAGAATGGCCGGATGTTACGCTAGAGGTTCCAGCGACCAAGGCGGCAAATGGCGGCTTGCCATGGGACGAGGTTCCGGCCGGCCTTCGCGACGATATTGAGACCTTGCTGAAGCGGCGTTCACGACCGCACAAGTCCGCCTCTGGACGACGACTGCGAGGCTGCAAGCAATCAACGTTGGATCTTACGCAGCGCCAGCTGAGGGCAGCCATACGCATGGCAGTCAGGACGGGCATCCCCCTTGAAGAGCTTTCGTCGCTTGCGGCCATGCTGCACCCGGATCGCTCAGAGGCAATCATCGATGCCTACTGGCAAGCCGACGGTGAACAACCAGGCACTTACACGATCGAGCTCGCAACCTTGTTCCTCGATCTCGCCCGCAGCGAAACGAAGCTGGACGATGAGGCCTTGATGCGACTGGAGGATATTCAGGCCCTTATGCAAGAACATCGTCGGTCGGGGATGACCGACAAGAACATGGCGCTGGTCCGTCAGGTTCTTGCGACCGACACCTGGACCAAGGTTGTTGGCTTGCCACGTCGCATTTTGGCCGAAGCCAATGCGTATCGCAAAACGCAGCCGATCAAATCGGCCGTGTCTGCGCAACTCGCTGTCGCAATCACGCTGTTGACAATGGCACCCGTTCGCGTCCGCAACCTTGCGACAATCCGGATCGGTCACAACCTTATCCGCCCCAACGGACCGGCAGGCCCGTTTCATCTGATCTTTGCTGCCAATGAGGTCAAGAACGAAGAGCCTTTGGAGTTTCCGCTCAGCGCGCAGGTTACGGCGATGATCGAAACATTTATCCACGATCATCGCCCCGAGCTCATGCGAGGCCACAATCACGACTACCTGTTTCCAGGCGAGGCTGGCAGCCACAAGGACGTCAAGACCCTTGGCGGGCAGATCACCAAGCGCATCGAACGCGAAATCGGCCTGACAGTCACGCCGCACCAGTTCCGCCATGCCGCTGCTGCCCTGATCCTGCGCGCGGATCCGGGCAATTATGAACTCGTTCGTCGCGTTCTGGGTCACAAGTCACTTGCCACCACGACAAGCTTTTACATCGGCCTTGAGACGCTCTCGGCAGCAGAGCGTTTTGGCGAGATCGTAACGGCGATGCTACCGCCCGAGAATGCTCCACCGAGCACCTTCAAGCGCCAGCGAGGCTAAACGATTATGAACTCGGCATATCAAGCATTGCCGGTCGAGGATTGGCCTGCCGCCGATCGCATTGCCTGGCAGGACGCCTGCCGGCCCTCGCTGCGCCTTCACAGGGGTGGCAGCGCGTGCCGCATCAAGCCGGTCTCGCGTGTGGCATATTTGCGCGCCTATGGTTATCTGCTCGACTTTTGCCTGCGCACGAACCGTTTCGATCCCCAGGCAGTCGCCGCAGGCCACGTCACGCCAGCAGTGATGGCAGCCTTTCTCATTGAGCTCGAGGCCCGCGTCGGTTCGATCACTCGCCACAACTATCTCAGCCGGATAGAACGCATGACCCGGCTTCTAGCATCCGGGACCGATACCGCGTGGCTGAAGGAAGTGGTGGCCGAACTGAAAGATCAAATCACGCCTCGCAGCAAGGCAGCGCGCATCATCCCTTCCTCACGCCTCCTCCGGCTCGGTCTGGAACTGATTGAACGGGCCAAGGCTTCCGCGACCGGAACGAAACTGCAAATCGCCCGCCTGCATCGCGATGGCCTGATGATCGCCATGCTCGCTCTGTGCCCCATTCGCCTGAAGAACTTTGCCAGCCTCCAGGTCGGTAAGCAGCTTCGCAAGGTCGACGAGCATTGGTGGATCATGCTTGCGGCCGAAGAAACCAAGACAGGCCGGGCGGATCAACGTCCCCTGCCGGCTATCTTGACCCCGATCATCAATCAGTGGATCGACACGTATCGACCGTGCTTCCTTGGGCCCGGTGACGCCTTGTGGGCCTCTACCGCCGGAGGCGCCCTAGCCTATACATATGTCGGGGCGATCATTACCGAGACGGTGAGGCGCGAGCTTGGCGTCGCCGTCAATCCCCATCTCTTCCGCGACTGTGCAGTCTTCACAGTCGCACATAACGCCGGCAGCGAAATGGGCGTGGCGTCGGCACTTCTACAGCATACCGACCGCCGTGTGACCGAAGCTCATTACAATCGCGGCAGCAAGGTCGAAGCCGTCAAAAGCTTCCATAGGATCATAATGGCAATCGAGGAAACAGCCTGAGACCGGTCGCCATCACTGTCCGGTGTTGGACGCAAATGGCCAATATTGGACAATCCCATGGACGCCATATGGACGCCAATTCAGGCACCTAACGTCAAAAGACCATCTAAGCCGTTGAAATATATGGCGCGCCCGAAGAGATTCGAACTCCTGACCCCCAGATTCGTAGTCTGGTGCTCTATCCAGCTGAGCTACGGGCGCGCACAGGGCCTGCAATGAACAGACCGTAGCAACCGGCTTCGACAGCCAGTCGCGAACGTGCCGTGTTCACTAGCGGCTGAATTTCGGAAATGCAAGCCGATCCGGCAAAAGATTTGCTAGGGCCGGCCACCAAGCTGGCCACCGGCGCGGCCGCCGTTACGGCAGCCATCAATCGGAGCGCCGCAGTCCGGAACGGGCCTGGTCGAGGCGAACCGGCTGGTCCGGAATGACGACGGCAAAAGTCGTATCGCCGCCCGTGCTCCTGACCAATTCGAGCGTGCCGCCATGGGCGCGGACCAGTTCCTGGGCTATTGCCAGGCCAAGCCCGGTACCGCCGCTGCGTGCCGAACCCCGGAACGCCGCAAACAGATTTTCAAGCGCCTTCGGCGGCAGGCCTGGCCCGGTATCGGTGACATGGATATGGCACACGCTGCCGACCCGTTCGGCCGACATCGTCAGGCGACGAACGATGACGCTCTCAGTATCGGCCGCCATTGCCTGCACCGCATTGCGGCCAAGATTGGTGAGCACGCGAAACAACTGGTCTGAATCCGCGTCGATCTCGAATTCCTGCTCAATGGCATTCACCAATTCGATCTCATTGTCGGCGCCGAGAACGTCGTGAACTTCATCGACCAGTTGATGCAGGCGCAACTTGCGTCGGGACGGCGGCGGTTCTTGCGTCCGGCCGTAGGCAAGCACCCCTTCCGAATAGGAAACCGCCCTATCAAGCGCGCGCAGCAATTTCGGCGCAAATGCCTGCACTATCGGGTCCTTGGCCATGCGCAGCCTGTCGGAAATAAGCTGGGCGGTGGCCAGCATGTTGCGCATGTCGTGATTGATCTTCGAAACAGCCAAGCCGAGATCCGCGAGGTGCTTGCGTTCGGCCAGCATCTTCTGCAGCCGTTCCTGCATCTGGAACAACTCGCGCTCGACAACACCGATCTCGTCGGAACGGGCAGCCGGCTGGATGATGCGGCCGGGGTCTTCGGGCGCCTGCGAAAAGGCCAGCATCGAACGGGTCATCGTGCGCATCGGCCTGATCATGATGCGATCAATCGCGGCGTAGACCAGAGATGCCGTGAACAGCGAAATCAGCAGAGACAAAAGTGCGACGTTGCGCGAATAGGTGAGCATCGCGCTGCGCAGCCCCTGGTCGGGCATGATCAGTTCGAACTCCTTGTCGCTTTCGCCCACCGGGCCAGTGACGCGCAGCATGCGCTCACCGCCAAACACCAGCGTGTCGAGCGCACCGACTACCTCATCGACCATCGACGAGCTGGCCACGTCGATATGTTCGTCGACCTGAGGCGGCATGTCCGCCACCACCAGAAGGCGCGAAACGCCGTCGTCGCGCACCGCAATCGCCTTGGCCCCGATGGCCATCAGCACGTCGTTCTGCGCGGCGCGCGATAGCGAGGCAGGATCGCCTTGGACGAGGACGATCGACACGGCGGCTGCCGTGCCGAGCCGCTCCTGCAGCCAGCTCATTCGGTAGCTCGCTATCGAAGGAAGGAAGATGAGGACTTCGGCCAGAAGAACGAACGCGATGGTCAAGAACAGAAGCTTTGTCGAAAGCCCTCGCGCCAACGGCACCGTGCGGGCCGGGCGGCCCTCTACGGAAGCTTCGTCGTCGGGAGGAAGTTCCTGGCTCATTTACTTCCGATCCAGAGGCAGTCGCGGCTTGCGTTCAAACATTGATCCGCTTCCCGTCCCGCGCAGCCTGTTCAAGCGTAACCCTTTGGAATGCAATCGGTTCGGCCATTCCATTGCGCCGTTGCCAAAGAAGTGAATGGCGCGAGCCGCGGTCGAAAGATATAGAAACAATCGGCCTATGTCTGTGTGGTGGCTAACGCAACTGCACCTGCTTTGCTTCCAAATGCGGAAAATCCGTGATCCGGGCCGCCAATTGACTTCCAAAAAGCTTGTCCCTATAAGCCCGCTCACGCTCGGGCCAGCACTCCCGGCGCGGTTTCGGTCGCGCCAAACAGGACCCGGCACAGCTCCTGTTGCACTAGTGACAGTTCCAAGAAGGGCCGCACGCCGCGGTATTAAAACAAATGAAGCGTACCTACCAACCGTCCAAACTCGTCCGCAAGCGCCGGCATGGTTTCCGCGCGCGCATGGCCACCAAGGGAGGCCGTGGCGTTGTCGCTGCTCGCCGCAACCGTGGCCGCAAGCGTCTCAGCGCCTGAACGGAAGACGAGATCTTTGCCCGCTGCAGGCAAGCCAATAGGCCAAAAGCCCGGTCGGCTTCTCAAACGCGCGGAATTCTTGGCCGTCCGGCGCGGCGAAAAGCGCCGCGGGCGGCTTTTTCTCGTTGAGGCGCTGGCGCGTGGTGACGTTGGTGTGCCGCGCGTCGGTTTCACCGTCACCAAGAAGGTGGGCAACGCCGTCGTGCGCAACCGCATCAGGCGGCGTCTCAAGGAGGCCGTCCGAACGCACGCGGCGGGTGACATGGCGCCCGGCAATGACTATGTCATCGTCGGACGCGAAGATGTGCTTGGTACACCGTTCGGAGTGCTCAAGTCTGAGCTCTCGCGCCGATTGCGCGGATCACGATAGGGTTTTCAATGGAAAACAACCGTAACTTCTTCATCACCATCGCGCTGTCGGTGCTGATCCTGACGCTGTGGCAAGTCTTCTATATGAACCCGCGCATAGAAGCGCAGCGTGAAACCGCAAAGGTGGAAGCAAGCCGCGCCGAAAGCGAGGCCGCCAAGACGACAACGCCCGCCGGAACGGCAACGCCAGGCGCCATCCCTTCGACATCGGGCAACGAAGCCGGAGGCATCCTAGGGCGCGAGGAGTTGATCGCTTCGACGCAGCGCGTCAAAATCGATACGCCGCGCCTCCAGGGTTCGATCAACCTGACCGGCGCGCGCCTCGACGACCTCAAGCTCAAGCAGTACCACGAGACCGTCGACAACAGTTCGCCCGAGATCGAGCTGCTCAATCCGGCCGCATTGCCCAATGGCTACTATGCGGAAATCGGCTTCGTCGGCAGCGACACGACAGGCACGGTGCCGGGCCCCGAGACCGTATGGGCGGTGGATGGCAACGCGACGTTGACGCCCGCAACCCCGGTGACGCTGACCTTCACCAACGACAAGGGTCTTACCTTCAAGCGGACCTATTCCGTCGACGCCAACTACATGTTCACTGTATCCGACACTGTCCAGAACACCGGCGCGGCCGATATCACGCTCTCCAACTACGGACGCGTGACCCGTTTCGACAAACCGACGACCGCCTCGATCTACGTCCTGCACGAAGGCTTGATCGGCGTCACCGGCGAGGAAGGCCTGCAAGAGCACAAGTACTCCGCAATGGAGGACGACAAGCAGTTCACGCCCGGCAAGTCCACCGACGGCTGGCTGGGCATTACCGACAAATATTGGGCGGTGACGCTGGTACCGACGGCAAAGCAACCCTTCCAGCCGCGCTTCGCCTATTTCGAGGACGGCCGCCCGCGCTACCAGTCCGATTTCCTCAGCGATCCGATCACCGTTGCCGCAGGCGAATCGACCACGGTGGAATCTCTGGTGTTCGCCGGCGCGAAAGAAGTCGGCACCATCAATGCCTATGAGCAGGAACGCGACATTCGCCGCTTCGACCTGCTGATCGACTGGGGCTGGTTCCACTTCATCACCAAGCCGATGTTCTGGCTGATCGACACGCTCTACAAGCTGCTCGGCAATTTCGGCCTCGCCATCCTCGCCACCACCGTCATCGTCAAGGCGGTGTTCTTCCCCCTGGCCAACAAGTCCTACGCTTCGATGGCCAACATGAAGAAGGTGCAGCCGAAGATGGTCGAGATCCGCGAGAAATACGCGGACGACAAGATGAAGCAGCAGCAGGCGATGATGGAGCTCTACAAGACCGAGAAGATCAACCCGATTGCAGGCTGCTGGCCGGTGGTGATCCAGATCCCGGTGTTCTTCGCGCTCTACAAGGTTCTCTACATCACCATCGAAATGCGTCATGCGCCGTTCTTCGGCTGGATCCAGGACCTTGCAGCGCCCGATCCGACGTCGCTGTTCAACCTGTTCGGCCTGTTGCCCTTCGCCGTGCCGACGCTGCTGCACATCGGTGTCTGGCCGCTGATCATGGGCGTCACCATGTTCCTGCAAATGCGCATGAACCCGACCCCGCCCGATCCGACGCAGGCGATGATCTTCACCTGGATGCCGGTGATCTTCACCTTCATGATGGCCGGGTTCCCGGCAGGCCTCGTCATCTACTGGGCATGGAACAACCTGTTGTCCATCATCCAGCAGGGCGTCATCATGAAGCGGCAAGGCGTCAAGATCGAGCTTTGGGACAACCTCATAGGCATGTTCCGAAAGAAAGAATCTCCGGCGAAGTAGCCGGACGGCCAAACTTCAAACAAAAAGGCGGGATCTCGCGATCCCGCCTTTTGCATTTCAGTGGCCGCTATCCTTACTTGGCAGCCTGCTTCGCAGCCTCGATCCAGCCGTCGAATTCCTGCTGGTGGGCCTTCACCCAATCGGCAGCCTGGCGCTCCAGGTCGGCAGGCTTGTCCTCGCCTTTGTACATCTGCGCGTTCTGGGCAAAGATGTCGTCGAGCGGAATGCTCATCACTTCGAACAGCTTCTTCGCTGCCGGATTTTCCTCGAGGAACTTGTTGTTGGCGACGACCTGGATGTCGTTGGCCGGCCAGCCCATCTGGCAAGGATTGTCGGCGCACCCCTTCACGTCAGGAATAGCGGTCTGGTTTTCCATTGCCTTCTGGTCGTCGGGCAGGGAAGGCTGGGAAACCTGCAGCCACACCACATCCTGGTCCGGCTTCAGCATGCCGACCGTCCAGTTCGGCGTCCACGTATAAAAGAAGATCGGCTTGCCCTGTTCGTAACGGCTAATCGCATCGGCCATCGAAGCCGAATAAGCCGCCTGGATCGGCGAAACCGTATCGCCCAGCCCATAGGCCTTCATCTGGTGCGTGATGGTCAGTTCACAGCCCCAACCCGGAGGGCACGCGACGAGGTCGGCCTTGCCGTCGCCATTGTCGTCGAACAGCTTGGCGATTTCCGGCTTCTTGAAGTCGTCGATCCGCTTGATGTTGTGGGCATCGGCAGTTTTCTTGTCGATCAGGTAGCCCTGCAACGCACCGCCCTTGGCGACATAGCCAACGGTGCTGGCCTTGTCCTTGATCTCTTCCAGATAGGTGTTGTGGAGCGGGAACCAACCGCTCGCCCAGAAGTCCATGTCGCCTTGGCCCACGGCCTGATAGAAGGGTGGATTGTCGAGCGCCGTTGGCCCCTCGACCGTGTAGCCGAGCGTCTCCATGGCCTTCTTGTAGACCTGGGCCTGAAACCATTCCGTATCCCAAGTCGGCTGACCCATTTTCACGGTCTTGCCCTCGCCCGGCAGCGATTGCGCCAAAAGCGGCGACGCGCTGAGCGCAAGGGTGGTAAGCGCGCCTCCCAGGCAGTAAAGAAACTTGTTTGCGGCCATTTCACACTTCTCCCTGTTGTGCTGCGCTTTGCGCAGATCTGCTCCCGAACTCATCTGTCAGTGGAATTTCGCGGACTATCCTTCCTTGCTGCCGGAGGTGCCCGCGCCCTTGTGGCCGTCGCCCAACGCCTGGGTGACCCGGTCGAGGATGATCGCCATCAAGACGATGCCGAGGCCGCCAATACCGGCGTAGCCGACATCCAGCCTGCCGAGACCCGTATAGACAGTAAGCCCCAGCCCGCCGGCGCCGATCAGCGCTCCTATGACCGCCATGGAAAGCGCCAGCATCAGCGTCTGGTTGACGCCTGTCATGATGGTGCGCAGCGCCAAAGGCAGTTGGATTTCCCAAAGTATCTGGCGCGGCGTCGAGCCGAAGGCGCGGCCGGCCTCCACCAGTTCGCCCTGAACCTGGCGGATGCCCAGATTGGTCAACCTCACCAGCGGCGGCAGCGCGAAAATGATGGTGGCGATCACCGCCGGCACCATGCCGACGCCAAACAGCATGACGATCGGCACGAGGTAGACGAAGGAGGGGATGGTCTGCATCACATCGAGGATCGGCCGGATCACCGCCGCCGTGCGGTCGCTGCGGGCCGCGGCGATGCCAGCAGGAATGCCGACCACTATGCAGAACACGACCGCCGTGACGATCATGGCGAGCGTAATCATCGTCTCCTTCCAAAGCCCGATCCAGTCGAGCAGCAGCAGGGATACGAACGTAAAGACCGCTACGCCCCGGCCCGCCGCCCGCCACGCGGCGAACACGGCCAGCACGAGGAGAACGACGAACGGTATTGCCAGAAGCAGGGCTTGCAGCCCGTCGAGCAATTGCGCGATCGGCCATTGCAGCGCTCGGAAGAATGGCCGCAACGCAGGCACCAGCCAGTCCTTTACCGACCACTGGATCCAGTCATCGAGCGGCAGCGTGCCGTAGTGCGACGGGCGGGCAATATCGGTGGCGGTTTGCAGGCCAGCCAAAGCGTCTGACGACATGAGCCTCAACCTCCTTCGCTTGGCGAACCACCCGCCAGCACCTTCGTTATGTCGGCAGCGGTCACCATGCCTTCCGGCTGGCCTGCGGTATCGACCACGACCGCCGGGCGGTCTGCAGCCACCAGGCCAAACGCCTTATGCAACGGACGCGCACCTCCGATGGTCGCCACTCCATCCGCCACAAGCTTTCGCAAGGTCTCGGCGCTCGCCGCCTGGCGTATCGCCGACCGCACCGGCAGCACGCGGCCACGATCGATGTCGCGGGTGAAGGCGGCCACATAGTCGTCGGCGGGTTGCAGCACGATGTCGGCAGGGCGGCCCACCTGCGCAAAGCGGCCGTCGTTCATCACCGCAACATGATCGCCGAGCGTCAGCGCCTCGTTGAGGTCATGAGTGATGAAGATGATGGTGGTGCGATAGCGGCGCTGAAGTTCCAGCAATTCGCCTTGCATGTCGCGCCGGATCAGCGGGTCGAGCGCGCTGAACGGCTCGTCCATCAGCAATATCTCGGGGTCGAGCGCGAGCGCGCGGGCAAGCCCGACGCGCTGCTGCATACCGCCGCTCAGATTGGCCGGATAGCGCTCCGCCCATCCGCCAAGACCGACGCTATCAAGCGCCTTCAGGGCCTTGGCATTGCGCTCCGCTTTGGGAAGCCCGCGCATCTTGAGGCCATATTCGACGTTTTCCGCGACGGTCCTGTGCGGCAACAGGGCGAAGTGTTGGAAGACCATGGTGATCTTTTCCAGCCGCAAGGCCCGGAGCCGTTCCTCCGGCGCAGCGACAATATCCTCGCCATCGATCTCGATTGCGCCTGCCGAAGGTTCCTGCAACCTGTTCAGACAACGGACGAGCGTCGACTTGCCAGACCCTGACAATCCCATGACGACGAAGATTTCACCGGCATCGACCGAGAAGGAAATATCGTTGACCGCGACAACTGTGCCGGTCTTGGCCAGAATGTCGTTCTTGGAAACGCCTTGCCTTGCAAGCGCGAGTGCGGCCTGACCGTTTGCGCCGAAGACCTTGCTGACATTCCTGACCGCTATGCGTTTGGCTTGCGCTCCGGTGCCGTTCGATGCCGTTTTGGGAGCCTCCTGCATCAGCGCGCACCACCGATGAAGGCAAGCTGCGCAGCGCGCGGATTTGCGCGACCAATTCGGGCAAACGTTCGCAGCCACGTCAGGCTTGCGCTGTCAAAATGGATCTCGGTTCTGAGCATGGTGGCTGCCGCTACCCCTCATTCTTGAGCCTACCCGCCTTGCGGATACGGCTTCCCGCACAGGCTCATGATTTCAAGCCTGTCCCATGCTTGTAAACTGCACGGTCGAGAATGGTATGCATTACCAATGGTAATGCTACTGAGGGCCGATGAGCGGATTTATGGCTTGGGCAAGTCGTCCGTTTCGGAGCGAATCCATCGCAGGAACGGCTCGACTTGAGGCTTGGCCGGCTGCGTTTTCTTCAAGACGATGAAATAGGCCTCACGTGTGCGCAGCGACTCCGCGGAAACTCTTACCAGCTGGTTGCGATGCAACAGGTCTCGCACCAGCCTGTGCCAACCAAGTGCAATACCTTCGCCGCGCATGGCGGCGTGAATGGCATCGGTATAGAAGCTGCAGCTCAGCGTCACGTGGCGAGGGTCCGCGTCGTGGCCGAATGCCTTCAGCCACTCCTCCCATCCGATCCAGCTCGCATCCTGCGAGTCGCTGACGATAAGATTGTGCCGCGTGAGATCGGCAACGCAATCAGGCGAACCGTGACTGGCCAGATATTCGGGGCTGCAGACGGGGAAAACATCGTCGTTGAACAGGGCAATCGCCTTGCCATCCGGCCAATGGCCGTCTCCATAGCGAATGGCGATATCGATGTCTTCGCGCAGCAGATTGACGTTGCTGTCCTGACTGACAATCTTGAGACGGACCTGAGGGTTCGTCCTACGAAATTCGGAAATCTTGGGCAGCAGCCAGAAATGCGAAAAGGCCACCGATGCGGCAATGACCAATTCTCCTGCATTCTTGTCATCTGTTAGCGAGCGGACCGTGCGGGCGATGGCGCCCAGAGATTCCGACATCGACTTCGACAGCGTGCGCCCCCGATCCGTCAGTTCGATGGAACGATGAAGGCGACGAAAAAGCTGGAAGCCAAGGCTCTGCTCAAGGGCTTGAACCTGCCGGCTCACGGCCGCCTGCGTGATGCCCAGTTCTTCGGCCGCCCTTGTAAAACTCATACGCCGCGCCGCAGCTTCGAATACCACCAAAGCTGTCATCGGGGGGAGCTGCCGGCGAAATCCAGACATGAGCCTGCCTTATGCTTGACGCCTTGAGGCGACCTCGCCGGAATTTATGGCACACAAGTCTCTGTTGCCCAAAGATTTCGTGACCGAAAGGCTTGCCTGGTCAAGTTCCGCGCGGCTTGGCGCGGCTGGTTGCAGCAGCCAGAACCGGATTTTCCGGCCAGACATGCCTGGGATAACGGCCGCGCATCTCGGTTCGAACATCCGCCCACGATCCGCGCCAGAATCCCGGTAGGTCACGCGTGGTCTGTATCGGGCGATGCGCTGGCGACAACAGTTCCAGTGTCAACGGCACGGTTCCGCCGGCAATCGAGGGATGGGCATCGAGGCCGAACAGTTCCTGCACACGAATGGCCAGCACCGGCTGTTCGCCGTCATAGCGGATCGGCACATGGCTTCCGGACGGCGCTGAAAAATGCGTCGGCGCCAAGGTATCGATACGCCGCTGCAGATCATGCGGCACCAGCGACATCAGTCCCGATGTCAGCACATCACCACCTATGGCGGCAAACGAAGATGAGCCGCTAAGAAAGGGCAGAAGCCAATCGTCCAGCCTATCTTCCAGCGCTTCATCGGAGACATCCGGCCACGGCGTTCCGAGACCGAGATAGAGCCAGGACAGGCGCTGGCGAAGCGTCTCGGCCGGCTTGCTCCACGGCAGCAATGCAATGCCATGTGCGCGTATCGCCTCGATGATCGCCAGGTCGACTTCCGCACCGGTCGGCGGCGGCAGCATCTTTTCGGACAGCACGATTGAGCCGAGCCTGCTTTGCTCGCGCACGCGCACGCTCTTTCGTGCGACATCGAAGGCAGTCTCGCGCCGGCTTTCGATGCTGTCGGCAAGGCCCGTGCGAATGTCGGCTTCAGTCACAGCGGCAGCCGCCGTAATGCGTGCATTTTGCGCCTTGCCCTGAAGGTCGGCGACGACGAGATATGTCTCCCCCGCCAGCGGATCGGCGGCGTCAACCATCGCTCCCGAACCGTTTGCCAACAAGAAGCGGCCGCGCTCCCCACGCGCCTTGGCAACACGGTCCGGCCAGGCATTCAGCAGAAGAGCGCCGGAAGCGACATCGTGGAACTGCGCATGCGCCACGTCCGTCTTGCCGCCGCCCGCCGTTCGCGCTAGCCGCTTCGCCAACTCCCGCGCGGCGTTGGCTCGCGTTGATCGGTCGGCGTTAAAGCGGCTGACCCGCCGCTCGAGATCGACACTGTCTCCGCCCAAGCCGCGCTCAGTAAGCAGAACGGCAAGCTGCGCCGCTTCCAGCGCCTGGCCGGATTTCGCAGCCTCCGCAACCATGTGCGCAAGCCGCACGGGCAAGGCGAGCCTGCGCATCGCTTGCCCGGCATCGGTCAGCCGCCCATCTCCGTCGATGGCATGGAGCGCCGTCAACAGGCTGCGCGCCTCCTTGAGCGCAGGCGCAGGCGGCGGATCGAGAAAGGCAAGGCTGGCCGGATCGGCAACGCCAAAGGCAGCGCAATCCAGCAGCAGTCCCGACAGGTCGGCTTCGAGGATTTCAGGCGGCGTGAAAGCCGGCAAGGCCGCCGTCTGCTCGGCTCGCCACAAGCGGATGGCGACACCCGGTTGGGTACGACCGGCACGCCCTGCTCGTTGTTCGGCCGAAGCCTTCGAGGCGCGCACCGTTTCCAGCCGGGTCAGGCCGCTGGCCGGCTCATAGCGCGGCAGGCGCGACAGTCCGCTGTCGACAACAACCCGCACGCCATCGATGGTGATCGAGGTCTCGGCAATCGAAGTCGCCAGAACCACCTTGCGGCGGCCTGCAGGAGACGGCCGGATCGCAGCGTCCTGCGCCTTGCCGTCCAGCATGCCGTAGAGCCTGACGATATCGGTATCTGCCCCGACGCGGCCCTCAAGCCGTTCCGCCGTGCGCTCTATCTCGCGTTGACCGGGCAGGAAGGCAAGGATGCTGCCGGTCTCGTCGGCGAGCGCGCTGCGAACTGCCGTCGCCATCGCATCCTCGATCGCGACCCCTGCCGGCCGTTCGTCGTAACGAAGCGCAACCGGGAAAGCCCGTCCCTCGCTCTCGACAACCGGCGCGTCGCCCAGCAGGCTGGCGACACGTGCGCCGTCAAGCGTCGCCGACATGACGAGCAGCCGCAGGTCGGGCCGCAACGCGCCCTGCACGTCGAGCGCCAGCGCGAGGCCGAAATCGCCATCCAAAGAGCGTTCGTGAAATTCATCGAAGACGACTGCGGCAACGCCCGGCAGTTCCGGATCGTCGAGGATCATGCGCGACAGCACGCCTTCAGTAACGACAAGGATCCTGGTCTTTGCCGACGTGCGGTTCTCCATGCGCATGGCGTAGCCGACCGTCGCGCCCGGTTCTTCGCCGAGAAGAGCCGCCATGCGACGGGCCGCGGCGCGCGCCGCCAGCCGGCGCGGTTCGAGCAGCACGATCTTGCCGGTGCCAAGCCATCCGGCATCGAGCAGCGACAGCGGCACCAGCGTCGTCTTACCCGCTCCGGGAGGCGCCACCAGAACGGCCTTGTTGCCGACGGAAAGCGCCTCGCCAAGCCGGGGCAAGGCGGCGGATACCGGTAGCTCGGGCAGAATTAGCACAGTCATGCAGCGCAGGTCTTTGGCGGGCTCATCAAGCCACCCGCATATCAGCCGGTCACGCGAGAGCGCAACCAGCAGTGTCCTGGCAAGGGTCGTGGTTGATCAAGACAAGAGGAACACGCAACGCCCTACTCGGCGGCGTTGGCTCCATCGCCGGCTTCGCTAGCGCCGTCCTCGCTGTCGTCATCGACATCAAGGATCGTGGCCAACTCATCGACGCTGAGCTGGATCGTGTAGCGCTGGTTCGAGGCCGTGCTGTAGATATCGCGCGCGACGAAAGTCAGCGTCACGTCCTCGCTCGAAATCGCAATATGCTCGCGATCCAAAGGCCCGTCGAAAATGACCTTGGCTTCACCGTCTCGCTTTGCTGGCCGCACAGATATCTTCATGCGCAACGCCATGCACGCAGCGTGCCAACCGATATGCCCCATAATGGGACAATGGCCTGGAGGCGCTACCCGCGTGCCGCATGTGCCGGCATTCAGACTGGCTCCCAGCCATCTTTGTCCCCAGCGCGAAAGATCGCGTCGATAACCTTCTGGTTCAGCACCGATTGCTCCAGCGTGAAGACGTGGTCGCCACTTCCCTTCGCGGCACGGGCGAATGCCTCGACCTCGAGCCGATATTGCTGCGCGCCGGCAAAGCGGAACACCTCGGTCCGGCTATGGTCCTGATTTTGCAATTCGATACGGTGGTGGTCATAGAGCCCGGCATTGAACGGCGAGGCGACCTCGATGAAGCCCTTGTCGCCGTGGAACACCATCACCTGCCGCGCCGCCATCTGGGTCGACAGGTAGAACGACAGCTCGAACTCGCCGAAATCGGCACGTATCGAGGAGTAGATGTCGGTGCCGAATGTCTTGTCGCGTTCGATCGTAGCCTGCACGCGCCCCGGCTCCTTGCCGGTCACGAACCTGGTCGAAACCGTCGGATAGACGCCGATGTCGGGCAGCGCGCCGCCGCCGAGATCGAGCTGGTTGCGCATATTGCCGGGATCGACGTTGTAGTAGGAAAAGGCTCCTTGCACATGCCGCAGCCGCCCGATGGCGCCGCCGGCGATCAGCTCCCGCACCTTGAGCCATTGCGGGTGATAGATGACCATGAAGGCCTCGCACACCAGCACCTTGTGCTTGTCGCGCAGCTTGACCAGCGGCGCGATGGCCTTGGCATCCAGCGCCAGCGGCTTTTCCACCAGCACGTGCTTGCCGGCCTCGATGGCCTTGGCCGTCCATTCGACATGCTGCGAGGTCGGCAGCGGAATGTAGACGCCGTCTACTTCGCTCGATGCAAGCAACTCCTCATACGAGCCAAAGGCGTGTGGTGCGCCAAAATGGGCGGCCAGAGCCCTTGCTTTGCCGAGATCACGGCTGGCAATGGCCGACAGCACGCCGTTTTCGGCTTCCACGATGGCCGGCAGAAGATGCTCGCGCGCAATCTTGGCCGTCGACAGAACTCCCCAACGAAACATGCAACCTCTCCAGAAAAGTGGCGACCGGGCATTATTCTCCGGCCGTCACCAAATGCCAACCGCGACCGGCGACGTAACCTATCCGCGGCGGCCGGTCAGCATCATGTCGAACACAACCACGTTGGAATAGATCGGCGTGCCGACATCCATGCCGTAGCGCGAGCGCAAAACCTTGCCGGTGACATGAAACTGAAGGTTGCCCGACTTGAGGCCGGCAAGCTCCACCGAGAATTTTTCGGGAAACGTCTTGCCCCGCGCCGTCAGCCGGCCGGTGATCAAAGCGGTGTCGTCACCCGTGCGCTGCACGCCGGTTGAACGGAACATGATTTCCTTTTCATTGGCCACGTCGAACACCGCGTCGGAGCGCAGGAAATCATCCACCCGGCTTTCGCCCGTGGCCACGCTTTCGGGGAAAATCGTGATCGCAACAGCCGAGCGGCCGACATCGTTGTTGTCGAGCCGTATGGTGCCGCTAAAGCGGCTGAAATCGCCCTTGAGCGAGCCGCCACCGGCATTGGCGATGGAAAAATGGATCGAAGAGCCATTCTGGTTGATGACATAGCGACCGGCCACTTCGCTTAGCGAAACAGCGGCACGAGCGGGCAGGACTGACACGCAAATGGCGGCGATCGCCGCGAAGGCCAAGGCACGGGAAGACATGAAAGCCTCCTTCGTTGAAGGCGGTGGATCGGGGATTGCATGAAACGAACGCCCGGGCGGCCCGTCCTATTCCGCCCCGCGCCGGCCATTGCCAAAAGAAGGCGCAATCATGCGCACGAGCACATTGTCCCTCGCCCAGAAATGATGCCGGAACGCCGCTGCCACATGCAACGCCACCAGCGCCATCCCGGCATAGGCAAGATAGCTGTGAGCCTTCAGCCAGAAGCCCTCGGCGCTCGCCGAAATGCCAAACGGCAGGTTGGGCATGACAAACAGCCCGAACGGCATTGAGGGTATCGCCAGCACCGAGGCCGACACCAGCGCCCATCCGGAAAGCGGCAAAGCCACCTGAAACAGATAGAGCGCGAGATGCGCCAAGGGGGCCGTGCGGCGTTCCAGCATGCCCGTTTGCGGCGGCAAGCGCGGCGTGACCCCGCCAAGCCGCCAGGCAATGCGCAACACGACTAGCCCAAGCAGCAGGAAGCCGAAGGATTTGTGCAACTGGATCAGCTCAAACGAGGTGCGCTGGCTGGTGACGCGCGACATCACGAGCCCAAGCACGAACTGGCCGATAAAGAGAATGGCGATCACCCAGTGAAGGATGATCGCGCCCCAGCCATAGTTGCTGGCGGTATTGGTTAGCCGCAGGCCCATGCCATATGAACGGCTGTCGCCGGCACGCTATTCCCGGCGACGGTCGAAAGGCGCTACGTCCTCAGCACGCCGCCGGTCTGCTTGGCAACGTTTTCGACGATGCGCTTGGCCAGCGCCTCGAAATCCTCGTCGGTCAGCGTCTTTTCGAACGGCTGGATCGAAACTTCGATGGCGACTGACTTCTTGTCCGCCCCGAGCGACGGACCTTCGAAGATGTCGAACACCGAAACCCCGGTGACCAGCTTCTTGTCGGCGCCAAGTGCGGCACGCATCAGCGTGCCCGCTTCCACCGTCCGCTCGACCACAAAAGCGAAGTCGCGCTTGACCGCCTGGAATGCAGACAACTCAAGCTTCGGCTTGGTCCGCGTCGGCTTGGCCTTGGCCTCCGGTACGGCGTCGATGAACACTTCAAAGCCGCACAGCGGTCCGGTCGCGTCCATTTCTTCCAGTGTCCTTGGATGGAACTCACCGAACGTTCCGAGCACCACTTTCGGGCCGAGCTTGATCGTGCCGCAGCGGCCCGGATGATACCAGGCCGGACCACCGGCCTCGATCTGGAGCCGCTCGACCGGCGCACCGCAGGCTTCAAGTGCGGCAATCGCATCGGCCTTGGCATCGTAGACGCCGACATTGCCGGCATTGCCTGCCCAGTGGCGACCCGAACCGTCGAGGCCAGCGGTGCCACGCCGCACACCGGCGGCGACACGGCGCTGCCCTTCGGGCGTGTCGCCCTCATAGGTACCGGAAACCTCGAACAGGGCGACGTCGCCAATGCCCCGGTCGGCATTGCGCTGCGCGGCCGCGATCAGGCCGGGCAGAAGCGAAGGCCGCATGTCGGACATGTCGGCGGCAATCGGGTTGGCGAGCTTCAACCGCTCGCTGCCACCGCCGAACAGCTCCGCATGTTTGGCCGGAATGAACGACCATGTCACCGCTTCCATCATGCCGCGTACCGCCAGTGCGCGGCGGGCGGCACGGGTGCGTATCTGCAACGACGTCAGGATCTTGCCGTTGACGGCATCGTGGCCCGCCAGCGGCTTCGGCGTGATCTCGTCCACGCCGTGAATGCGCATCACCTCTTCCACCAGATCGGCCTTGCCGTCCACGTCCGGCCGCCATGACGGCACGATGACGTCAACGACATCGCCGTCGCCCTTGGGCACGAAGCCAAGACGGGTGAGGATATCGAGACAGGTCGCACGCGGCACGTCGAGACCGGTCAGGCGCTTCACCTCGGCAAAGGGGAAGGAGACCGAGCGATATTTGTATGGCGCATAGCCGGTGATTTCTTCACGGCTGGGTTCACCGCCGCAAAGCTCCATCACCATGCGGGTCGCAAGTTCCAGTCCCGCGCCCATGAACTCGGGATCGACACCGCGTTCGAAGCGGTAGCGCGCATCGGTGATGATGCCGAGCGCGCGGCCGGTACGGGCAACGTTCAAGGGCTCCCAAAGTGCCGACTCGATCAGCACGTCGGTGGTGTTCTCATCGCAGCCGGAATGTTCACCGCCCATGACGCCGGCGATGGATTCCACTCCATTGTCGTCGGCGATCACGCACATCTCGGGCGTGAGCGCATATTCGCGCCCGTCCAGTGCCAGCACCTTTTCGCCAGCCTTCGCCCGGCGCACGACGAGATTGCCGGCGACCTTGGCCGCATCGAACACGTGCAGCGGCCGGCCGCGGTCGAAGGTGATGTAGTTGGTGATGTCCACCAGCGCGTTGATCGGCCTCAAGCCAATCGCGAGCAGCCTTTGCTGCATCCATTTGGGCGAAGGACCGTTCTTGACGCCTTTGACCAGCCTGAGCGCAAATCCGGGGCAAAGATCAGTCGCTTCGATCTTCACCTTGACCGGGCATTCGCCAGCACCGCCAACCGGTTCGACCGCACCATACTTCAGCTTGCCAAGGCCGGACGCGGCAAGGTCGCGCGCAATGCCATGCACGCTGGTCGCGTCAGGACGGTTCGGCGTCAGGTTGATGTCGATGACCGCATCGTCGAGATGCGCATAGGCGGCAAAGCTGGTGCCGACCGGCGCATCCTCGGGCAGTTCGATGATGCCGTTGTGTTCGTCCGAAAGTTCGAGTTCACGCTCCGAGCACATCATGCCGCGGCTTTCGACGCCGCGGATCTTGCCGATGCCGAGCGTGACATCGATGCCGGGCACATAGGTGCCGGGGGCGGCGAAGGCGCCGATCAGGCCCGCCCGCGCATTGGGCGCGCCGCACACGACCTGCACCGGGTCGCCGGAGCCTGTATCGACGGAAAGCACGCGCAGGCGGTCGGCATCGGGATGCTGCACGGCGGTGAGCACCTTTGCGATGACGAACGGCTTCAGCGCCGCCTTGTCGTCAACGGATTCGACCTCGAGGCCGATCGACGTCAGCCGCTCGACGATCTCGCCAAGCGAGGCGTCGGTTTCCAGATGATCCTTGAGCCAGGAGAGCGTGAATTTCATGATCGTTTCCTCCGGCTCAGTTGCTCAATCCGCCGAACAGCGTCGGCATGTCGAGCGGGCGGAAGCCGTAATGTTGCAGCCAGCGCACATCGGCGTCGAAGAAGGCGCGGAGGTCGGGCATGCCGTATTTCAGCATGGCGATGCGGTCGATGCCCATGCCCCAGGCAAAGCCCTGATATTCGTCCGGATCAAGCCCACCGGCGCGCAGCACATTGGGGTGAACCATGCCGCAGCCGAGGATTTCCATCCAGTCGCTGCCCTCGCCGAAGCGCACTTCGCCAGGCCGCGAACGGTCGCACTGGATATCGACCTCGAGGCTCGGTTCGGTGAACGGGAAGAAAGACGGGCGAAAGCGCATCTTCACCGACGGCACTTCGAAGAACGCCTTGCAGAATTCCTCCAGCACCCACTTCATGTTGGCGACGTTGGCGGACTTGTCGACCACCAGCCCCTCGACCTGATGGAACATCGGCGAATGCGTTGCGTCGGAATCCTGCCGGTAGGTCTTGCCCGGAATGACGATGCGGATCGGCGGCTTCCGCGTCTCCATGGTGCGGATCTGCACCGGAGAGGTGTGGGTGCGCAGCACCTTGCGCTCACCTTTTTCGTCCGGCTGGAAGAAGAAGGTGTCATGCATTTCGCGCGCCGGGTGCCCTTCGGGGAAATTCAGCGCGGTGAAATTGTAATAGTCGGTCTCGACATCCGGCCCTTCGGCGATGGCGAAGCCGAGATCGCCGAAGATCGCCGCGATCTCGTCGATGACCTGGCTGATCGGGTGAATGCGACCACGCTCCGCCGACGACTGGCGCACCGGCAAGGTGACGTCCACCTTCTCGGCTTCGAGCCGGGCGGCAATGGCGACATCCTTCAATTCCGCCTTGCGGCTGCTCAACGCCTCGGTGACACGGTTTTTCAGCCCGTTGATCGCCGGACCCTTCACCTGGCGCTCTTCCGGGCTCATCGTGCCCAGCGTCTTCAGCATTTCCGATATCGAGCCCTTCTTGCCGAGCGCCGACACGCGCACCGCCTCGATGGCGGCTTCGTCGGCGGCACCGGCGACCGCGTCGACCAGCGATCGTTCAAGTTGATCGATATCCGTCATGATTGTCCTCTTGGCCGCTCGCGGCCTGTCACTGAAACCTTGGAATTCGATGGCAGCGCCGTGCCGAGGGCCCAGCTCAGAAAATCGGTCGCGTCGATGGCGCGGCGGCCATCCTTGCCGATCAGGCCGTTCGGAACCAGACGCAGCGGAGCCATCGCCCGCGCGAAGAAAGTCGTCAGCGTGCGCAATGCAGGAATGACCTCCAACGGCGCGGCGGCGCGATAGGCGGCAAGCGCTCGGGCTTGCGTCTCCGGCAGCACGGCGCGCGGCGATATCTGAAGGAACAAAAGCCAGGCATCGCGCGCCTGCGCCATCGCCAGCGTCATCACCGCTTCCGGCTCTTCCTCGAAGTCGAGAAAACCGATGCGGCCGTCGCGCAGGAACATGTCGCGCGGATGCGGCCTGCCGTGGCAAAGGCCGGCCCGATGCGCTTCGCCGAGCGCCTTCGCGACCTCGACGAGCAGGTCGTCGTGCCGGGCCGGATCAGCGGGTAGGGAATCCACCAGCGTCTTTTGCACGACCTCCCCGACATCGGAGAGCACCAGCACCGACTGGTTGGAAAACACGAGATCTGGAACCGCGAAGCCCGCCGCACGGAAGCTTGCAAGCTTACGCATTTCGCGTGCGATAGCTTCAGCCGGCCCCGTTGTGGGAGAAGAGCGCAGGAACGCCGGCAGCAGCGGCGAGATCAGGCTGTGCAGACGCTTGGCAAGCGGCTTGGCCTCCACATCATAGCGCTTGATCCAGACCAGACGGCCATCGACCGAGGCGCGAGACACGCGCAACGACGCCTGCGCAACGATGAGGCGCAACAGCGTTGCCAGCCCATCGGCGGAAAGCATGTCCGTCCTGATCTCGGTTTCCTCGGTCATTCGATCCACACGAAAAACCCGCGCCAGCCCTGCCAGCGCGGGTTTCCCAAAACAGATTTGCAGAAGCTTGGGAAGGCGCTGGTTCGAAGCATGATCCCGAAAAGTTGCAGACTTTTCGGTGAAGATCATGCTCCTCACAATTCCTAGCCGCATTTTTCCCACGCGCTCGCGTCGCGAGCGCTGGAAAATGCTAGGCTACAGCGCTTTCAAAAGCATTCGGCGTCGTGTTCTTCAGATATTCGAGCGCGACCTTGGCCTTGGCCACGAGCGCGGCGAAAGCCTGCGGCTCATGGATAGCCATGTCGGAAAGCACCTTGCGGTCGATCTCGATGCCGGCCTTGTTGAGGCCGTCGATGAAGCGGCCGTAGGTCAAGCCGTGCTCATGCGTCGCTGCATTGATGCGCTGGATCCACAGCGCGCGGAACGAGCGCTTGCGGTTCTTGCGGTCGCGGTAGGCGTACTGCAGCGACTTCTCCACCGCCTGCTTGGCGATGCGGATGGTGTTCTTGCGGCGGCCGTAGAAGCCCTTGGCGGCTTTCAGGACCTTCTTGTGCTTGGCGTGCGAAGTGACGCCTCTTTTTACGCGTGCCATATCGTGATCTCCTTAAACGCTGTCCGGACCGAGTGCCTTAAAGGCCGTTCGGAAGAAAATTCTTGATGACCTTCTTGCCGTCCGGTTCAGCCAGAACCATCGTGCCGCGGGCATCGCGAATGAACTTGTTGGAGCGCTTGATCATGCCATGGCGCTTGCCGGCTGCTGCCGACAGGACCTTGCCGGTCGCAGTGATCTTGAACCGCTTTTTGGCAGCGGATTTGGTCTTCATCTTGGGCATTTTGCTTCCTTTCTCACGCGCATTTGCTGCGCTTCTGTCTTGCTTCAGGCGACCAAAAGGCCCGAAAAGCATAAAGACCGCCACGGCATGCCCTGCCGGGCGGCTTTTCTTTAACGGCGGCTCTATACGTCAAAGCCGCTCGCGGCGCAACACCCGTCGAAAGCTGCGTCGCAAGCCAGTGTCAGGGCACCCTGAACAGGACCGGCAAGGTGCCGGCGATCTGTGCGCTGTCGATCATCTCGAACACCGGCATGGCGACGAGGAACACCAGCCCGTCAAGCAAGGTGGTGCGAAGCAGGCGCGGCTTGAATGACCCGGTATCGCCTTCATTGTAGAGCGACAGGTTGGGAACGAACCTCGGCACGCGAGCCAGGTAGTCCTTGTAGGGCGCGCCCATGACTTCCGACAGGAAGCGCTCCTCGCGCAGGATGACGATGTGGAAGGCAAGTGCGCACAACAGGCCGAAGCCGATCATCGCCGTGAACGAACCCATCTGCGCGCCGACGCCGGCGGCAGCAATGGTGGAGAACACGTAGAGCGGATTGCGGGTCACCGAATAGGGCCCACCGGTCACGACCTCGGCCGACTTGCGCCCGCCGATATAAAGCGTCGACCACAGCCGCCCGACGATGCCTAGGAAAATCATCACGATGCCGGCCATCTCGATGGTCTCGTGGACCACCGATTCGGGCGGAAACCACGACTGCCCGACCAGGAGCAGGGCAAACAACCCGACGACCAGCACCGCCAGCACATAGCGGCGGGTGCGCTGATAATTGCCGAGCGTCGGGCGATCCTGCCGACCAGCAGCCCTTTGTTCCAAGACACCACCGTCCATGTCGAATCCACCCGTTTGCAGCCTGCCATGATCGACACCACGGCACGGCGGCAAGAAAAAGGCGCCCCACCGAGGCGCCTTGCAAAAAATCAGGCCGTCAGCGCGGCGACAACACCATCATCATCTGTCTGCCTTCAAGCTTCGGCTCGGCCTCCACCTTGGCGATCGTCGCGACTTCCTCGCGCACCTTGTTCAGAAGCTGCATGCCAAGCTCCATATGCGCCATCTCGCGGCCACGGAAGCGCAGCGTCAGCTTGACCTTGTCGCCTTCCTCGAAAAAGCGGCGCACGGCGCGCATCTTCACGTCGTAGTCATGGCTGTCGATGTTCGGGCGCATCTTGATCTCCTTGATCTCGATGACCTTCTGGTTCTTGCGCGCTTCGGCGGCCTTCTTCTGGCTGGCGTATTTCAGTTTGCCGAGGTCGAGGATCTTGGCGACCGGCGGATTTGCGTTCGGGGAAATTTCGACAAGATCGAGCCCGGCTTCTTCGGCGAGCAACAAAGCGTCGTTGATGGAAACTTCACCCCGGTTCTCCCCGTCGGCATCAATGAGCTGGACGCGGGGAACACGAATGTCGGTATTTGCGCGCGGTCCATCCTTGGTGGGCGCCGCTGCTTTGAAAGGTCTGCGAATGGTCGTGGTCTCCTTGAGCCGTTGAGGGGCAGGGTTCTGGTTTCATAGGTGCGGACGCGCCTATGTGGGAAGCGCGTGCGCCGTGTCAATAGCATAGCATGCATCAGAAATCATCAGAATCCACAGTTCCCCGCCTGCCCTAACCGAAGAAATCGACAGGCGGCTTTTCGGCAATGCCCGCCTATGCCACAAGACCCGGCCTGCAAGGAACACGCCATGACCGTTGCCGCACCACAGTTTCTCGATGTCGAGGGAAAATCGATCGCCGTTCGCCATCAAGGCGGCGCGACACCCGGCATCGTCTGGCTTGGCGGCTACAAGTCCGACATGCTCGGCACCAAGGCCGAAGCCTTGGCAGCGTGGGCCGCGGAACACGGCCGCGCCTTCCTGCGCCACGACTATTCGGGCCATGGCGAATCCGGCGGCGCATTCGCCGACGGCACCATTTCCAAATGGCTGCACCAGAGCCTGGCCGTGTTTTCGCAATTTGCCAGCGGGCCGCAGATCCTGGTCGGCTCGTCCATGGGCGCGTGGATTGCGCTGCGCATGGTGCAGGAGCTGAACAAGGCAGACGACAGGCGCGTCGCAGGCCTCGTGCTGATAGCCCCAGCCCCTGACTTTACCGCCGAACTCGTCGAACCGGTGCTGACCGATGCGCAACGGCGCGACCTCGCCACCAAGGGCTATTTCGAAGAGCCGTCGGACTATTCGGACCAACCCTACATCTATACGCGCGCCCTGATCGAAGATGGCCGCGCCAATCTGGTCATGACCGGCCCCATCGACACCCATTGCCCCGTCCATGTGCTGCAGGGCATGGCAGATGAAGCAGTGCCGCACAGCCATGCCTTGAAGCTTGTCCGCCTTCTGCCCGCCGATGACGTAACCCTTTCGCTCATTCCCGATGGCGATCATCGCCTGTCGCGGCCGCAGGATCTCGACCTCTTGCTGCGCGCCATGGGCTCGATCGCGGAAAGGGCTGGTTGACCGTGCGCATATCCATTCCCGTTTCGGCATTCGTCGCCGCAATCGTCGGCTTCGGCGGCACGCTTGCCATCATCATCGCAGCGGCAACGGCAGTCGGCGCCACACAACTCGAAACGGCAAGCTGGGTCACGGCGCTTTGCCTCGCCATGGCCATCGAAACGATCTGGCTTTCATGGCGAACCCGCATGCCCGTTATCACGGCGTGGTCGACGCCCGGCGCTGCCTTGATTGCGGCATCGAGCGGCTTCACCATGGGCGAGGCGGTGGGTGCTTTTCTGGTCGCCGGCGTGCTGTTAGTCGCCACCGCGCTGTTCAAGCCGTTGATGCGCCTGATCGCCAAGATTCCGGCCTCGGTGGCATCCGGCATGCTGGCTGGCATCGTCGTCACCTTCGCCATCGGCGCGGTCAAAACGATCCCTGCTGACCCTTGGCTTATCGTGCCGTTGATTGCCGCCTTTTTCCTGCTGCGGCTGGTCAATCCGCCCCTGTCCGTCCTGGTTGTGCTGATCGGCGGCGGCCTTGCCGCATTCCTTACCGGTCGCGTCGGCGGCCTGCCGGCACCCGAACTGTCGACGCTGACATGGATTACGCCGGAGTTCACGCCGGCCGCTATCGTCGGCCTCGCCATCCCGCTCTACCTCGTCACCATGGCCTCGCAGAACCTGTCGGGATTGGCCGTGCTGCGTGCCTCCGGCTATGATCCTGCACCTGCGCCGCTGATCGGCATTACCGGGCTGTTTTCGATCCTGAGCGCGCCGTTCGGTGCCTCGACCACCAACCTTTCGGCAATTTCGGCGGCGATCTGCACCGGACCCGACGTTCATCCAGATCCGGCAGAGCGTTGGAAGACTGGGCCGTTCTACGCTTTCGCCTATCTCATATTCGCGATTTTCGGCGCTTCGCTGGTGGCGATCTTTGCCGTCCTGCCGCAAAGCCTGATCGTCTTGGTCGCAGGTTTGGCTCTCCTTGGCTCACTTGCCAATGCGCTCACCATCGCCTTGCAGGACGACAAGGCTCGCATGGCCGCGACCGTCACTTTTGCCGCCACAGCATCCGGCCTGACGCTGTTCGGCATCGGCTCCGCTTTCTGGGGCCTTGTCGGCGGATTGATCGTGCTTTTCCTCGATCGATTCAAAAAAGCCTAGCCATTCCAGTATCTTGTCCGGTTTCAGCGGCGACCGTCTTGAATCGCCGTTTTTGTCTTCCCATTTCGATTTGAGCAGTCGGATCGGCTGCCTCCAACTGAAGGAACGGGAGAATATGAACACGACTGCACTGATCCGTCCGGCTTGGACGCCGGCGACCATCGCTTTGATGGTGATCGGCTTCATGGTGTTCTGGCCGCTCGGCCTCGCCATGCTTGCCTACATCATCTGGGGCGACCGGCTTGACGGCTTCAAGAGCGATATGAACCGCGCCACGGACGGCATCTTTGCCGGCTGCCGCCGCGGTGCAAACAAGGCGCATCGCTGGGGTCATGGTTCGGCCCGCACCGGTAACGTCGCTTTCGACGACTGGCGCGAGAAGGAACTTGCCCGCCTCGATGAAGAACGCCGCAAGCTCGACGAGATGCTGGCGGAGTTCGACGAGTATGCGCGTGAACTGCGCCGCGCCAAGGACCAGGACGAGTTCGATCGCTTCATGGCAAACCGGAACAAATCCACTGCCCCGACGACCACGACGGAAGACACCCCGAAGCGTCGTGGCGGCAAGCGCAACGATGACCTCCTTGACGACTGAGAAGTCCAGCAAGCGGTAGATATGAGCGGCGTCGCGAAAGCGGCGCCGCTTCTTTTTTGTTCTTTACCAAAGCAATTCCAGGAAAAGTGGGAACCGGTTTTCCGTCCGGAATTGCGCAGGAGCAAGGCGTTAGAGCGGTTCAACGGTTCTGTTAAAATATGAACCGCTCTAAACCTCGAATCACGTATCGTCCCGCCATGTCCTTCGGCTTCTTTCGAAACCTCACCAAACCTGCGCCCGCCCCCGTCGAAGAGCGGGAGCATGTGGTCGCCGGGCGTTCGCTGCCCTTGCGCATCGTCGAGAATGATCGCGCCCGCCGCCTGACGCTGAGAATCGACGCCGGCGGGCAGGGCCTGCGCATCACCGTGCCGCCCGGCTTGCGCCGTGGCGAGGTCGAGAAATTCCTGCATCGCCATCAGGGCTGGCTGGAGCAGCGTCTGGCCAAGGTGCCCGACCGGCCGCAGGTGCGGCCCGGCATCAAGCTGCCGGTTTATGGCGTGCCGCACATGATCGTGCACGAACCTGGCAAGCGCGGCACCGTTTCGGTCGGCAGCGACGAGAATGGTCCCACGCTTGTCATCCATGGCGACAGGGTGCACCTGCCGCGCAGGTTGACCGACTACCTGAAGCGCGAGGCCAAGCGCGAGATCGAGGCACTGGTCGAAAAGCACACGGCGAAAGTCGGCCGCAAAGCCAAGGCGGTGCGCTTCAAGGACACGTCCAGCCGCTGGGGGTCCTGCACGTCGGACGGCAACCTGTCGTTCTCCTGGCGCATCATGATGGCGCCGCGCCCTGTGATCAATTACCTCGTCGCGCATGAAGTGGCGCATCTGAAAGAGATGAACCACGGACCGAAATTCTGGAAATTGTGCGAGGAGCTTTGCCCGGACACCGAGCGTTGCAAGGCCTGGCTCAAGAAGAACGGCAGCGCGCTTCAGGCGATACAGTTCTGAAGCGGGCAATGCTCAATCGTCGTTGGCAGCGTTAAGCTCGTCTGGCCGCAGCCTGTCGTCTGTGTGACGTGGCCAGGGCAGGAATTCGCCATCGAACCCATCTTTGGAAAAATAGGCCAGCGCGCGGTGCGCTTCCGCGCCATTGAACGCGGCCTTGTCCATCAGATGTTCGATGACCGAGTGGGCCTGAGCGAGCTTTTCCTTCAGTTCGGCGACAGTCTCGGTTTTCATGGTCGTCGCTCCTGCCTTGAACATTGAAACTAGGTCGTGGACTCATAAATCTGGTCGAAATGGTGTGAGGCCATCTGCTCGGATACGCAAAGAAAGAGCGCAGGAAATGTCATTCATTTTCAAGCTCTTTCGACAAAGTAACCGGGCAGATGGACCACATCCGCAGGACGCCGGAACGGCTGCAAGCTGCCGCGTCGAACCGCTCGGTCAATAAACCACATCGCCCTTCGCGCATCTCCTTGCATCTCTTTGCCGTTCCGGGCGCCATTTCGATCACATTTATGAGTCCACGACCTAGCGCGCTTGCTGCCATCGACAATAAGCGCTTTTCCTCGACTTCGCCGCCTTTTCATGGCAATTCGCAGGCATGAAGGTGCTCGACATCAAGATTTGCGGTTTGAAGACCGATGCGGCGCTGGCGGCAGCGCTCAGCGGTGGCGCGACACATGTCGGTTTCATCTTTTTCCCGAAAAGCCCGCGCAACATTACCCCTTCGGAAGCCGGCCGCTTGCGCAAGCTTGCTGGCGGCAAAGCAAAGGCCGTTGCCGTCACCGTCGATGCCGACAACGAATTTCTGGACACGATCGTCACCGAAATGCAGCCCGACATGTTGCAGCTTCACGGCAGCGAAACGCCTGAACGGCTCGCGGAGCTGAAGGTGCGCTACGGCTTGCCGGTCATGAAGGCCCTTTCCGTTCGTGAACCGGCGGATCTTGCAGCCATTGCGCCCTATCGCGGCGTCGCCGACCGCTTGCTGTTCGATGCCAAGCCGCCAAAGGGCTCGGAATTGCCCGGTGGCAACGGCGTCTCTTTCGACTGGACCATTCTTGCCCGGCTTGACGCAGACGTCGATTACATGCTTTCCGGCGGTCTCAACGCCGCCAATATCGGCGAGGCCATACGGCTTGCGAACCCGCCCGGCCTCGACATATCGTCAGGCGTGGAAAGCGCGCCGGGCATCAAGGATACGGCGCTGATCGAACAATTCTTCAAGGCCGTCCGGGCAGCGCGCAGCGACCGCGCGGCCTGATCAGCTAGTCAGACACAGCTTGCAGCGCGCAACACCGGCCCCTACGCTGGACATGCTGCGAACGGAACTCTAGGAGATCGGCCATGAACAAGCCGGCAATACCCAATTCCTTCCGCACCGGCCCTGACGACCAGGGCATGTTCGGCATTTTTGGCGGACGTTTCGTTGCCGAAACGCTGATGCCCCTGATCCTTGAACTGGAACGCCACTGGAACGAGGTCAAGGACGACCCGGCGTTCAAGGCCGAGTTGCAGGCCCTGTCCACCTTCTATGCGGGACGCCCGTCGAAGCTCTACTTCGCCGAAGGCCTGACCAGGCATCTCGGCGGGGCCAAAGTCTATTTCAAGCGCGAGGACCTCAACCACACCGGCTCGCACAAGATCAACAACTGCCTCGGCCAGATCCTGCTTGCCAAGCGCATGGGCAAGAAGCGGATCATCGCCGAAACCGGCGCCGGCCAGCACGGCGTTGCCTCGGCAACGGTTGCCGCTCGCTTCGGCTATCCTTGCGTGGTCTATATGGGTGCCACAGACGTTGCCCGCCAAAGCCCCAACGTGTTCCGCATGAAGCTGCTTGGCGCGGAAGTCAGGCCTGTCACGGCAGGTCACGGCACGCTCAAGGACGCCATGAACGAAGCGCTTCGCGATTGGGTCACCAATGTCGAGGACACCTATTACCTGATCGGCACCGCCGCAGGCCCGCACCCCTATCCGGAATTGGTCCGCGACTTCCAGTCGGTCATCGGTACCGAGGCCCGCGCCCAGATCCTCGAACAGGAAGGCCGGCTGCCTGACGCCATCATCGCGGCGGTTGGCGGCGGCTCCAATGCGATTGGCCTGTTCCATCCCTTCCTGGACGACGCCGACGTCCGCATTATCGGCATCGAAGCCGGCGGCCGCGGTCTCGACGGCATCGAACATTGCGCCTCGATGAACGCCGGCAAGCCGGGCGTGCTGCACGGCAACCGCACCTACCTCTTGCAGAACGACGACGGCCAGATCCTCGACGGCCACTCGATCTCGGCCGGCCTGGACTATCCAGGCGTCGGCCCGGAGCATTCCTGGCTGCGCGACACCGGCCGCGTCGAATATGTGCCGATCCTCGACGACGAGGCGCTGGAGGCGTTTCAGCTCACCACGCGGGTGGAAGGCATCATCCCGGCGCTGGAATCGGCGCATGCCATCGCGCATGCGATGAAGATCGTGCCTGCCATGGGCAAGGACCAGATCGTCATCGTCAACCTGTCGGGCCGTGGCGACAAGGACGTGCATACGGTTGCCTCGATGATGGGCATGGAGATCTGACGTGACGGATACCCGTATCGATCGCCGCATGGCGAAGCTGAAAGCCGAGGGCCGTCCCGCGCTCGTCACCTACTTCATGGGCGGCGATCCCGACTACCACACCTCGCTCTCGATCATGAAAGCGCTTGCCAGCTCGGGAGCGGACGTCATCGAGCTCGGAATGCCGTTTTCCGACCCGATGGCCGACGGTCCGGCCATCCAGGCAGCCGGTTTGCGTGCCCTGAAGGCCGGGCAGACGCTCGCCAAGACGCTCAAGATGGCCGCAGATTTCCGCGCTGGCGACGACCACACCCCGATCGTCCTGATGGGCTACTACAACCCCATTTACATCTATGGCGTCGATCGTTTCCTCAAGGATGCCAAGGAATCCGGCGTCGACGGGCTCATCGTGGTCGACCTGCCGCCCGAAATGGATGCGGAACTGTGCATTCCGGCGCTGAACGCCGGCATCAACTTCATCCGGCTGGCAACGCCTACCACCGACGACAAGCGCCTCCCCAAAGTCCTCGAAAACACGTCCGGCTTTGTCTACTACGTGTCGATGACCGGCATTACTGGCTCCGCGCTTGCCGACACTGGCAAGGTTACCGAAGCAGTCAGGCGCATCAAGAGCCACACCGATCTGCCGGTCTGCGTCGGCTTCGGCGTCAAGACGGCGGAGCAGGCGCGTGCCATTGGCGCGTCGGCAGACGGCGTCGTCGTTGGCACGGCCATCATCAATGCAGTTGCCAATGTGCTCGGCCCCAAAGGTGAGCGTACCGCCAATCCCGTCGAAGCCGTCGCCGCACTGGTGACGGAGCTTTCGAACGGCGTTCGCTCGGCCCGCCTTGCCGCTGCCGAATAGTTGGCCTAGGTGAAAAACGTGCAGTCGCGGACAGGAGCCCTACGATGAACTGGATCACCAATTTCGTCCGCCCGAAGATCAATTCGATGCTTGGCCGACGCGAAATGCCGGACAATCTCTGGATCAAGGATCCGGAGACTGGCGAGATGGTCTTCCACAAGGACCTGGAAGAGAACCAGTTCGTCATCCCGGCCTCTGGCTATCACATGAAGATCTCGGCCCGCGAGCGGCTGAAATTCTTCTTTGACGGTGGCAAATACGAGGTTTTGGAAAACCCGAAAGTGGTGCAGGATCCGCTGAAGTTCCGCGACGAGAAGCGCTACGTCGACCGCTTGAAGGACGCAAAGTCGAAGACAAGTCTCGAAGATGCGGTCCTCAGTGCGCAGGGCACCATCGAGGGCTTGCCTGTCGTCGTCACCGTGCAGGACTTCGCGTTCATGGGGGGTTCGCTCGGCATGGCGGCGGGCGAAGCGCTCATCCATGCATTCGAGACCGCCCGCAAGCGCAAGCGCCCCCTGATCCTGTTCGCCGCCTCTGGTGGCGCACGCATGCAGGAAGGCATCCTGTCGCTGATGCAGCTTCCGCGCTCCACCGTCGGTGTCGACCGGCTGAAGGAGGCTGGCCTCCCCTACATCGTGGTCCTGACCAACCCCACCACCGGTGGCGTCACCGCATCCTATGCCATGCTGGGAGACGTCCATATCGCCGAGCCCGGCGCGCTTATCGGTTTTGCCGGCCCGCGCGTCATTGAGCAGACCATTCGCGAAAAGCTGCCGGAGGGCTTCCAGCGCGCCGAGTACCTCATGGAGCACGGCATGGTCGACATGGTCGTCTCCCGGCTCGACATGAAGAAGACGGTCGCCAATCTGCTCAAGCTCCTGCTCAAGGTGCCTGAGGCCAGCGCGCCGGAAGCGGAAATCCTGCCACCTGCCGCAACCTCGGGTGAAACGCGGCCCCGCGCCTGACCTCAAGGTGGTTATGACACGACTGGTCGGGGTGGTTGCTACCGCCCTTGTCGATTCAAGGATTTGCCATGACAACGTTGAGCGCCGAGCGCGAAATCGAACACCTGATGACGCTGCATCCGAAAGGTTTCGACCTTTCGCTTGATCGGATTTCGCGGCTGCTCGAAAAACTGGACAACCCGCAGGACCGCATGCCTCCGGTCATCCACATTGCCGGCACCAACGGCAAGGGATCATGCGCCGCTTTCTCCCGTGCCCTTCTGGAAGCGCAGGGGTACCTGGTCCACACTCATACTTCGCCGCATCTGGTCAACTGGAACGAGCGTTATCGCCTCGCGGCCGACGGCGGCGGTAAACTCGTTGACGATGAAACATTCGCAGACGCCATCTCCCGCGTCGCCAAGGCCAATGACGGCCAGAAAATCACGGTATTCGAAATCCTGACGGCAGTCGGGTTCGTCCTTTTTTCGGAACACCCTGCCGACGTCGCCATCATGGAGGTAGGGCTTGGCGGGCGCTTCGACGCCACCAATGTGATCCGCAAGCCGGCAGTTTCGATCATCATGCCGGTTTCGCTCGACCACGAGGCCTATCTTGGAGACCGTGTCGAACTGATCGCGGCCGAGAAGGCAGGCATCATCAAGCGCGGCTGCCCAACCGTAATTGGCGCGCAGGAATTCGATGCGGCGCTTGAAGTTCTCGTCGATACCGCAGACCGGCTCGACTGCCCGCTGTCGGTCTATGGCCAGGATTTCCTTGCCTTCGAGGAAAACGGCCGAATGGTCTATCAGGACGACGATGGTCTGATGGACCTGACATCGCCGCGCCTGCCGGGCCGCCACCAGTTCGCCAACGCGGCCGCCGCAATCGCCGGTGTCAAGGCGGCGGGCTTTGCTCTCAGCGAGCGGGCCATCGACCGCGCCATGGCTACGGTTGCCTGGCCCGGACGCATGCAGAAGCTCAGCCAGGGCCTGTTGACGGAACTTGCCCCCGAAGGCTCGGAAATCTGGCTGGACGGCGGCCATAATCCGGGTGCGGGCCTTGTCATCGCCGAAGCTCTGGCCGAACAGGAGGAGAAGAACCCCCGCCCTCTGTTCCTGATTGCCGGCATGATCAACACGAAGGACCAGACCGGCTACTTCCATGCCTTCAAGGGATTGGTGAAGCACGTCTACACCGTGCCGGTGAACCTCAGCGAATCCAGTGTGCCAAACGACGAGTTGGCCATCCGCGCCACCGAAGCCGGACTTTCCGCCGAGCCTGTCAGTTCGGTCGCCAGCGCCTTGCAGCTGCTGCGCGAGACATGGAACGAGAATGAGGCGCCGCCACGTATCCTGATCGGCGGCTCACTCTATCTTGCCGGATCCGTGCTTGCGGAAAACGGCACGCCGCCGACCTGAACACAGTTGGAGGCTACTTCAACTCGATTTCAATGAAGGCATATTCGCCCTCATTGGCGTTGATCACGTCGTGCTCGACGCCTTCCTTGCGGAAATAGGGCACGCCCTTTTTCATCTCGCCGAAACTTTCGCCATCCTTGGTAACCAGCTTCACCTTGCCGTCCATGAGAGGCACGACGACGTAGTCGTGGCCATGGCGGTGCCATCCGGTGTTGGCGCCGGGCGCGAAGCGCCATTCGGTGACGACCACCCTATCATTGTCGACAAAGACGGTTGGTTTGGCTGTTCCAGTCATCGTCTCCTCCTTTTTTCCTTATGGAACGGCGGCAAGGAGCGTGTGCGGGAGTGCCAGCAACGAGAATTCTCCGCGCCAGCAAAAAGCCCGGCACAAAGGCCGGGCTTCCAAACCAAACAAATGCGGAGGCAGATCAGGCGACCGAGCCGCTTATCCAGTGCGACAGGGCAGTCTTCGGCGCCGCGCCAACCTTCATGTCGGCCACTTCACCGCCCTTGAAAATCATCAGGGTCGGGATCGAGCGCACGCCGAACTGCGCTGCAAGCTCCGGGTTTTCATCAATGTTGAGCTTGGCAATCTTGACCTTGCCACCGAGCTCGGCAGAAATCTCTTCGAGCGACGGGCCGATCATCTTGCAGGGACCGCACCATTCGGCCCAGAAATCCACCACAACCGGCTCCTTGGCATTGAGCACATCGGCCTGGAAATTGTTCTTGTCGACCTTGACGGTGGCCATTCGAAAATCCTCTCGGTTAGTTCGTTGCACCAAATGTGGTGGTGGTTGCAGCCTTATTCAAGCAGGTCTTGTGTCACGATGCCGTGAGTCGAGCAAGGGCATCTTCCATCGCCGCAAGCGGCAGTTCGATCAGGCGCGGCGCTTCAGTGAAAAGCAATGCGGCCGAAATCTGCCGCCCGGGGTACAGCGGCTTGAGCAGCGCCCGGTAAAGCGCAAGCTGCAGGACATAAGCCGGTGGTACCTTCTCAAGCGAGGTCGGTGCCGGCCGGTTGGTCTTGTAGTCGACGATGAGGACCTTTTCAGGCGTTACCGTCAACCGGTCGATCTTCCCCGACACGACACGCTTCCTGCCTGCTATTTCAATGCTCCCTGTGATGGCCACCTCCGCTCGCGAACCGTTGCCAAACAGGGGCTCGAAATGTGGATCGGCAAGGATCATCAAGGCTGAAGACAGCACCTTGTCGCGCTCACCCACTGGCCAGTCCGCGCCAGCTCGGCCAAGGTAGCGCTCTGCGGCCGGGAGGCGCTGGTCTTGCGGAAGACCCGGCAACATCTGCAGCAGTTTGTGCAAGGCCAATCCGCGCAATATGGAAAAGCTCGGCACCGCTTCGGCTTCCAGCACAGGCGAAGACGTATCGACCGTGGCTTCAGCGGCTTCCTCGATAAGCGCGGAGGCGCCGGACGGTGACAATGGCCGTGGCAATTCTTCGGAGGCCGGCAATTCATCCCACAGACCGGGTGGCAAAGGCCCAAAGGCGGTTTGCTTGCGGTCGTCGTCGGCTTGGATCAGCGCCACCGGGGGCAAGCTGGTGACCCGGAAGCGATGAACCGCATCGCCATCGGACGCACGTATGCGCTGCTCGCTTTCCGGCGCGCCTGCGAGCGCCCGGCTGACGATGGAGTGCCACGTGCCGTCGCCTGGCGGGCGCTTGCCGTGATAGCCGCAGACGATGAGCCGGTCTTCGGCTCGCGTCATGCCGACATAGAGCAAACGGCGGTACTCGTCGTCGGCAAGCTCCCGGGCACGATCAGCCGCCGACCTGGAAATACCGTTGGCAATGTCGCTGCCTGCACGCCACAGATAGCCCTTGCCGTCCCAATGTTCGCCAGAACCCTTGAACGACATCAGGCGCGGCAAATGCTGGTCGCTGAACGAGCGCGCACCACTGTCGACAAGGAACACGACCGGGGCTTCCAGTCCCTTGGCGGCGTGAACAGTCATGATGCGGACTTCGTTGCGGGTCTGGTCCATCTCCCGCTTTATCTCGGGGCCGGCGCTTTCCAACGTGGCGATGAACGAGTCGAGGCCCGGCAGGCCGGTGCGTTCCTCGGCCAGGCAGAAATTGAGGAACTCATCGAGGATATCGCCGGCTTCCGGCCCCAGCCGCGCGATCATCTTCTTGCGAACGCCGTCACGCGCGAGAAGCCCGGCATAGAATTCGAACACCGGCTTGTAAGCGGCTTCTGTGGCCCACGCATCGAGCCGCTCGGCGACTGCCTGCAAGATGGCATCCGCCTCTGCCTGCTTGTGCAGCGACCTTATCAGCGAAACGCTCTTGTCCCTTTTGGCGGCAAGGTCGAATAACCGTTCTTCGGAAAGGTCGAACATCGGCGAGCGCAGCACCGCCGCGAGCGACAGGTCGTCCTCGGGTTGCACGAGGAAGCGACCAAGCGCCGCCAGGTCCTTTACGGCTATGTGGCCGGGCAGGCTCAACCGGTCTGCGCCGGCCACCGGCACATTCTTTTCCTTCAGGCTCTTCGACAAGGCGTGAACGAAGCGGTCACGCTTTCGCACCAGCACCAGAACGTCGCCCGCCTTTAGCAGCGAGCCCTTGCCCTCGATCACCTCGCCGCCTTCGATCCAGTCCTTGATCGTCTGGGCAACACGCTCGGCGACCTTCACGGCCGGCGCGCTGGCGTGATTGATCGGCAAGGCCCAATCGTCGGGCTCGTCGATCACATCGGCCCCGACCGTTGGCCACACTTCCACGTAGCCCGGCGCGTCGTTGCGAATGGCCTTGTGGTCGAGCGGGTCGGGATCGTGGCTGATGCCGCGCCGCACGTCCGGATCATCGAACACACGATCGACCGCCTTCAGCACATCTTCCGAAGAGCGGAACGACCATGTCAGCTTGAGGTCGGCAAACTCGCGGCCAGAGGCCCGAACCTTGCCGGCAAATTCTTGCTTGCTGTCGGCAAAGGAATCGGGTGCCGCACCTTGGAAGGAATAGATCGACTGCTTCTCGTCACCGACGGCGAAGATCGTCCGCAGCATGTTGCCCCGGGCGCCGGCGCCGGCGAAGAATTCCTCCGTCAGTTTCTTGACCACGTCCCATTGCTCGGGACTGGTGTCCTGCGCCTCGTCGAGCAGGATATGGTCGATACCCTGGTCAAGCTTGAACTGCACCCATGCGCCGGCATCGGGCCGCTTAAGCAGGTTGATGGTGCGAGTGATGAGATCGTTGAAGTCGAGCAGGCCGCGACCGCGCTTCAATTGTTCATAGCGGGCGATCAACCAGTCTGCGATGGTCAGAGCAGCCCGCGTGGCCTTCAGCATATGGAAAAGCGCCAGTCGATCACACGCCTTGCTGATCGCCTCGACAGCCGCGAGATAGTGTTCCGGCAGGTCCGGCATGCGGGACAGAAGAGCCTTTCCGAAAAGCCAGTCCGGCTTGTAGGCTTCACCCTTGCCGCTCAGGAATGCGCGTTGCAGGATCGCCAATCGGCGCGCCGGGTCGCTTTCTGCAAAGCCGGCCAGTGCATCATCTATCAGGGACTCGCGCGCACGGTTTGCCCCCACTTGCGTGGCCAGACCGTCGAGGGTGGCAAGGAAGGCCGGCTCGAACCCCGGCAGCGGCCATATGGCCGCCGCCATCGCCGCCTCGGTTTCATCGGGCGCAAAGCCGAACTCGTCGAACAGCGGCTGAAAGGCGGTGCTGGTTCCACCGATGTCGGCGATAAACTTACGCAAGCCATCGCGCTTGCCGACGATTTCGGCAAGCAGGGCATCGAGCCCGGTTTCGCCGCCGTGCTCCAGAACGGTGGCAAACGCTTCCGTCAGTTCGATACGTTCACCGCCGCCGACACCCGTAATCATCTCGCGTTTGGCGGTGGCAAACAGTGCCTGCTCCATTTGCGGATCGAGCATTTCGAAATGCGCGGCGATGTTGGCTTCCAGTGGAAACTGGTGCAGCACGGATTCACAGAACGCGTGGATGGTCTGGATCTTCAGGCCACCCGGCGTCTCCAGCGCCTCGGCAAACAGTCTCCGCGCCCGCCGCAACGTGTCGCGATCCGCTGTCCGACCATCCAATGCCGTTATCCGCTCGGCGAGTTCGCCATCGGCTAGCGTCGTCCATTGCGACAAAGTCGCGAACACGCGGTTCGACATGTTGGCGGCAGCCGCGCGCGTATAGGTCAGGCACAGGATCTTGGACGGATCGGTGCCGCGCAAGAGCAACCGTATGACGCGCTGCGCCAGAACATGGGTTTTGCCCGAACCGGCGTTGGCCGAAACCCACGCGGAGTTCAACGGATCGGAAGCACGCGCCTGATTGACGGCAGTGTCCGTGGGGATGGGGTAGGTTTTCTTCATTCCTCCCCACCTTCCTGCGCCCCATCGCCGCCTGCGGACCATTCGAGGACGCGCGCCAGATGGTCGTAGTCGTCGTCGGCTTCGCCTTCCCGGAATGGCAAAGCCCGCGACAGATAGCCGACAGCAGGATCGGCGTAGTGGATGAGAAGCTTTTCCAGCCGTGCCCATGCATCTTCGGCTAGGTCGGACGCGGAACGCGGCTTGCGGTTGAGCTCGAGGATCGATTCTTCAGCTACATCGCCATTGGCTTTCAACCGTACGAAAGCCAGTTGCGACGGCTCACGCTTGCCAAGTTCGCGGAACGCACCGCGCCTCAGAAGCGCGGCTTCAAGCGCAAGCTGCGGCGACAGAAGCGTGTGCGCCTGCGCCTTCGAAGGAGAGGAACCGGTCTTGTAGTCGAGGATGTCGGCCATGCCGCCGGCCAGAAGATCGATCCGGTCGGCGTAGCCGGACAGCGTGACGCCGGAGCCGCCGACTTGTGTCCGTTCGGCATGCGCCTCGGCAAAACGCCGGCTGACGGCAGCGGCGCGCTCGCGCTCCCAAACGATGATGTTGGCCGCGAGTTTTTCAAAGCGCGGCCACCACACCGCCTCGACATCCTCGGGCAGCGCGGCTTCGGCAAAGCAGGCCCGTCCGGCATCGAGAAGCAGTCTTAGCGCGTCGGAGGCACGCGGATCGGCAGTCGTCGTGGAGAAGCGGTGCAGGATGGCATGGAAGAGCGTGCCGCGCTCGGCTGCGCCCGGATCACGGATCACCGGGTCGAGAGGGTAAAGCCCAAGTATGCGCCTTGCATAGACGGCGTAGGGGTCGCGGCGCAGCGTCTCGATCTCGGTGACGGAAAAATGCGTCGGCCGGAATTCGACGGGGGGTGTCGGCTTCGGCCGGGGAGCGAAGTCAAGGCGCTCGCCCGTATCGAGTGCCCGCGCCCAGGAAAGCAGTTCGTCACCGCGCCTGCGCATAATGCCGGTATGCTCGTCGCCGACGAAAGTCAGGATGCGCTGGAGCCAGCGCGACGGCACGGCAGGAGCATCGCCGGAGCGGGCGGCACGTGTGAGCACGACCTTGCCGGCACCCATCGCCATCTGGAAGTCGTGCGCGGCAAGGCCAACGCGCCGCTCCGGCGGCTCAAGGTCGATGCCGGTCTTCATCAGCCGCGACATGAAGCGGTCGCTCTCCGGCTTGCGCGGCCAGATACCTTCGTTGAGCCCGCCGACGACCAGCGTATCGACATGCTGCAATCGTGCTTCCAGAGCGCCCCAGATGGAGATGGCCTTGTCGGTACCGCGCCCGGGCTTAACCGTCTCCGGGGCCAAAAGCGCCTCCAGAACATCCGGCCATTCATCCGCGGCGAAGTTGAAGGGCGCCGAAACGGCAATGAAGTCGCGCAGCACCTCGGCCAGCTTTTCGCCCGCATCGCCATCATAGAGGCGGGAAAGACTGCCATCGGCATCACGCCCGAGCGCCTCCAATGCCGTGACGCTGGCTTCGGTCAGCACCGCAACATCGAGGTCGGTCTGCGTGCGCAACGCAAGCAAGGGTGACA
>ERZ778022.699-NODE-699-length-64408-cov-7.466536_pt1 | contig 64408 bp, 60 predicted proteins | sample MGYA00375752_ERZ778022 | MGnify/ENA primary metagenome ERZ778022 (study PRJEB29350, sample SAMN05389826) | bioreactor metagenome | isolation source: Thiocyanate bioreactor | place: South Africa: University of Cape Town | collected 2014-04-04 ...
GGAGAACAGAAATCCTAACTCAAAATCGGGGGCGTTTCAGGGGTGCAGGTCAGTTGATAGTCCTAAGGTGTCGATTGAGACTGCTGAACGACGCGGCATCTTCAGTTGTGGTTACCACTCAGACTTGAGCGGTCTTGCTCCCAACGGTTTTTTGACAGGAGCGGAGTGGGACTGGGCTGGAAAGGGTGCAGAATTCGTCAAAGCCTGGCAGACTGGCCAGCCATATCCAAACCTTCTGCGTGGTGGCTTCAAGCAAGGTTTGGTAAAAATCAGTCCCTTCGGAAAATCCGTTCCTGAGAACGTGCGTGCTGATATTATCGCCGCTCGCCAGGCGTTCGTTGACGATAAGCTCAAGATCTACGCCGGGCCTCTGAAATCTAATGACGGAAAACAGATACTGGCTCCAGGTCAGATTATTGCTAACGACGATGTTGGTTTCAAGTTTGGCGTAAATTGGCTAGTCGAGGGGGCCATTGGTGAAACTGGTTTGAAGTAACCAGCTATGTCCGATCAATCGAAAGATTTGTCCGTGACGAAGAAATGGGCCGATCTGATGGTCCGCCCAAGTAATCGCGCTAACCCGAGTCTAGATATGCGCGCCTATACGGACACTTTCCGAGCGATTCTTTCTTCCATCGCCGCAATTATCTTCGCGCTTTTGATCTTCGGCGCATTCATGGCGGTGCATGGATTAAACCCGCTTTCAGTATTTCAAACGCTGTACCTTGGAGCATTTGGAACAAAGTTTTCCTGGGAAGGGACGCTAACTCAGTCAGCTCCAATAATGCTTACAGCGTTATGTGTTGTGTTGCCGGCTCGAGTTGGTTTGCTTGTTATAGGTGGCGAAGGCGCTCTGGTGCTGGGAGGGCTGGCTGCGGTTTTGGCATCTGCCGCATTGAATGGCGTGACGCCCTGGTTCGGTACGATTGGAGCTCTTGCCGCTGGCTCCGTTGCAGGTGGGCTGTGGATCTTTCTGATTGGCCTGTTAAAGCACGGCCGTGGCGTCAATGAAACGATAGCGAGCCTTCTGCTAAATTATATAGCCATTGCCGTCTTCAATCATTTGGTTAGCGGCCCGATTCGTGACTACTCACAAACGCTGAAGGCGACTAGCTGGCCGATTCCATCCGAGTTTCTCATCGGCACAATCCCAGGCTGGTCTGTCCATTGGGGAATTGTGATCAGTATTCTTACTTGCCTCGTTCTTGCGTTTATTCTTCGCAGAACAACCTTTGGTTTCGCGATGAATATCGTCGGAGGCAATCTACGTGCTGCGCAGGCAACGGGCCTTCCGATCGGACGAATCGTCATTGTTGCGTGTTTCGCAGGAGGCGCATGCGCGGGGCTGGCGGGAGCCATCGAAGTTACTGCTGTGCACGGCGCAGCTAGCGAGTCGCTTATCGTTGGTTTTGGCTACACCGGCATTCTTGTCGCATTCCTGGCGCGGCAAAATCCGCTGGGTGTCATTCCAGTCGCGATTGTTCTGGGTGGCATCTCAGCAAGCGGTGGTGTTTTGCAACGTCGGTTTGGGTTGCCTGATGCCACGACTCTTGTGCTTCAGGGTTTGATATTTTTGTCGGTTTTGGCAAGCACCAACATGAATTTGGTGAAATCTGTTCTTGGATGGCGACGCAATGGAGCATGATCTTGGATGGATCGGTGTCGTTATTGCCGCTCTGGGCGGAGCCGTGCGAATTTCCGCGCCATATCTTTTCGTGAGCTTAGGCGAGGTTATTACTGAAAGAAGCGGGCGCGTAAATCTGGGTCTTGAAGGGACTCTTTTGACCGGCGCAATGACAGGGTTCGCCACGTCTTATTTGACCGGTTCGCCCTGGTTGGGTGTTTTAGCTGCAGGGGCTGCGGGTGCCGCTTTGGGAATGGTGCATGCTCTGATCTGCAGTCTGCCGCGCGTCAATGATATTGCAGTTGGAATCGCTTTGTTCATCTTTGGCATGGGCATAGCCTTCTATTTCGGAAAGCCGTTTATTGAGCCTCGAGCGTCTATGTTGCCAATGATAAGTTTTGGTGAATGGAGCGATGTTCCGGCAATCAGATCGGCACTTGAGATTAGCCCACTGTTCATTGCTGGTGCTGCTGTAGCTCTTACCCTCGAGTGGGCAATTCAAAACACTCGGTGGGGATTGATCCTGCGAATGGCTGGAGATGGCGCAGATGCAGCGAAAGCTCTTGGGTACTCGGTCAACTTCATTCGCTTTATCGCAACAGCATGTGGCGGCTTTCTTGCTGGAATTGGGGGATCGTTCCTCTCGCTTGTCTATCCAGGGAATTGGAACGAGGGTTTGTCAAGCGGCCAGGGCTTGATGGCCATTGCCCTCGTCATATTCGCGCGATGGAGCCCGATCCGTTGTCTTGGTGCCTCGTTGCTATTCGGTGGCGCGTCAGCGATCGGGCCGGCTTTACAAACTATTGGGATTTCCAAGGGGTACTACCTTTTTAGTGCCGCCCCTTATGTCCTGACATTAGGGCTGCTCATTTACAGCTCGTCCGCCCGCAAAGCGCTGGATGCCGCGCCGAGTGAACTAACGCTGGCAAAGTGAAGGTTAAGGTCATGGCCCCTCCTTCAGTCGAGGCAAGGAATCTCACAAAGTCATTCGGTAGCGTGCATGCACTGAGTGACGTTTCTGTAAATTTTCGTCCAGGTAGGTTGCATGCCCTCTTAGGCGAGAATGGAGCAGGTAAAAGCACCTTGGTAAAATGCTTGATGGGTTACTATCAAGCAGATAGCGGGGAAGTTGTCGTTAACGGTTCGCCACATCAAATGCGCTCACCGCAGATCTCCCAAGCACTTCATATGGGAATGGTTTACCAGCACTTCACTGCGGTAGATCGAATGACAGTGGCGGAGAATCTGGTCTTGGGTCGCGCTGACCTGCCATTTGTTATTGATTGGAGCTCAGAGATCAACAGCCTGCGTTCCTTTATGGCCGGAATGCCGTTTCAAATTGATCCTCAGCGTCGTGTTTCGTCGCTGGCCGCAGGGGAGAAGCAAAAGCTTGAGATAATAAAACAACTCTATTTGGGGCGCACTTTCATAGTGCTTGATGAGCCCACGTCGGTACTCACGCCTGCGGAGGCTGACCAAGTACTCTCCGAGGTGCGGCGATTGGTCGATGAGGGATCGCTCACTGTTGCGATGATTACACACAAATTCCGGGAAGTTACGAACTTCGCACAAGACGTGACCGTGATGCGCGCGGGTAAAGTAGTCGCTTCTACCGAAGTGAACAGCGACAGCGAGGCGCGGCTGACCAAGCTTATGTTTGGTGAAAACAGTACCTTTATGACTCTTGCAAAACGCAGCGATCCACCTATTGGCAGTCCGAATGCATTGATGATGACAAATATTCATGCCCTAGGTGATCGAGGCGATGAGGCTGTTGCGGGAGCGACACTGTCCGTCAAACCGCACGAAGTTTTAGGTATTGCCGGCGTGTCAGGAAACGGACAGAAGCAGTTAGTCGAAGTATTCGCCGGGCAGCGAGAATTGGCTGAAGGGGAAATCACTGTTGATAGCGAAGTATATCGCCGAACTCGCAAGGAGATGCAGAAAAAGGGAATTTTTCTTCTTACCGAAGAGCCTCTTCAAAATGTCTGTGTCCGATCTATGTCCGTGGCAGACAATCTAGCGTTTCGTGTCTTTGATCTAACTCCATTTGCCCGCTTTGGACTGATCAACAGAAAGATGCTTGAAAAGCTGGCTAATGAATTGATCGCAAAATACCGCGTCAAGACGCCGTCAGCTGATGCGCCTATCGGCAATTTGTCAGGGGGCAATGTCCAACGCGTTGTCCTTGCCAGGGAACTTTCCCACAATGTGCAGGTGTTGGTGCTTCAGAATCCATGTTTTGGGCTCGATTCACATTCTGCTGCGGATATACGCAGCAAAATCATTGACGTTCGCAATAGCGGCGCGGCGGTACTTTTGTTTAGCGAAGACCTGGATGAGGTCCTTGAATTGTCGGACCGGATTGCAGTGATGTCAGAAGGAAAGATTGTTTACGAAGTAGATGCCAAGAATGCTGACCGATACGAAATCGGTCGACATATGGCGCATTCAACTCATTAACCGGTCTCAGTCCTGCGATGATCGACAACTTGATCTTAAGAAATTGAGTAAATCTGGAATTGGTGACAGGGTGCTCACAAAGGCGGGGACGATACCAACGTGACCATAGTGTTTCCGGTGCCGCCTGCAGACGGTGGATCAGTACGAAACATTCTACTTCGCCCGCGCTCTTCTTTAAAATATTACTCGCCAACTCTATGAAATAAATTTTGTGAAAGCGGGGCCTTCCCTAGGCAGACCGTCAGCAACAGCGCAAGAATAGTGCAGGAGCTACGGGGCCGAGTGCTTAGCCCGATGGCGGCGGCTGATCTTGCTCGGTATCAGTCTTTCAGCGGACAGTACGACTGAGCTTGGGAAAGCGTTTTTCCAGCTCAGGTGGAATAACGGCCGGCCCGTACTGTGCGACCAGATGAACCGCCGCACCATGCAGGACGTTCATCTGGTGTTTCTTGTCCTGGAACTGGCGTGCCGCGATCCGGTAAAGATACATCAGCATGCGCCGCGCATCCTCCGGCGCGAGGGATGTCATCACCGTTCCCAGCGTTGCCGGCGTCGGCTGCGCCCTTGGCGACAAAAAGAACAAGCCGAATCTTATCCGCGCCTCCGGGACCGGGGCGTAAAGCTCGGCGGTCAGTTGATCGACCTCACTGCGCGGTCCTCCGGCCACGAGCGCCACGGCCTTGATCACCAACAGATAGATATGGAATTGCGAGTTTTGCTGCGTCAACTCGATGGCGCGTTGATACAATTCCAGTGCGCGGTCGATGTCTCCGATGCTTGCGGCAATCTGCTTCTTCATAGCGAAGGCCGGGGCAAAGGCGGTGCTGGTCCTGAAGGCCTCGTTGGTGAGGCGGGCCGCCAGTTGCAGATAGCCCCGGTCGATGAAGCGGAGCGCCTTGGCGATGCCGAACAGCAGCATGGGATCGCCATTGGCTTTGGGCAGTGCCCCCAACACCGGCCGTTCGATTTCATCCTCGATTGCCGACCATCGGGCGTCATCGATCGGTGCAGCGCAGGGCGTCAGCGGGGCCTGCAGCAATTGCAGATAGCGGTTGAGGGCGAGCATCACCGCGATAATCGGGGCCCTGGGGCTTTCCGCAAAAGCCTGTTCCAGCCGGCGTGCGTTTTCGGCCCAGCCGGAGGCGTCGTCTGAAAGCAGCCTGCCGGCCTCGTGTAGCCGCAGATGCAGGAGCGCTCGTCCGGTTTGAGCGGCTCGCCGCCCGGGATTGCTTCATGGGTCCAGATCGCCTGCAACAAGGCCGCAGAGAGCGTCTCCAGTTCGTCGCAACCCGAAGCCAGGGCACGGTCAATCGAAATGGCGCGATCACTATGTCGGTTTTGCCGTTTTTCAAAACCAGCGCCAGATGGATTTCGCCGTCTTCCTCCAGAAGGCTGGTTTCCAGTGTGCAGGAGATGTCGTTGCCCGAACCAGCGGCGAACCGCCAGTCAGGCAGGCAGAGGACTTTGCGCGAGCCGCCGAGCCCCGCTGCGATACGCTCGCGCAGCCGTTTGATGATAGGAGCAAGCCTCTCCCCGTTGTCTGTAAGTCCATAGACGGGAGTGAGATAGTCAATGCTGCGTTCGCCAAGCTCGCCATTGAGATCGCCCAGGCCCTCGAGCAACTGCGCGCGGGTCACCAGCTTGCGGGCTGACGCACCAACCGTAGCAGCAGCGCCCGCTCCTGTCGGGTGAACCGAAGCCGCGTACCGTTGTCTCGCCGGGCGGCGAGCATGTCCGGTTCGAATGTCAGGTCGGCGTAGCGGACAGGCTGCATGATGTCCCGTGACGTGGCCCGGCCTGAATGCCGGTACGGATGATTTCAGTGCAGGAAGAAATCCCGGACGGCACAAAGTATAGGCCGCGGAGCGTCCCGTCCGAGTGGTTCTTCTGCAACCAGGCAAGAAAAATCCCGGAGACGAGCCGCGTTGAGCGCAACCAAATATTGGTGCGAGACTATTTTGTTATCGCTGCTGCAGGGCAATTCGTGCCGCGCCGCAGAGCATCTGCCCGCGGGCACCGGGGGCTGGGGCGATGCGAGCTTTGCGGGCAGGACGGTGGGCGAACCGGCAGGCGTGCGCGGATCGGCCGCGCTCGCCCGGATCGGCAATATGCTTTCGGAGCGGGGTTTCTCCTGCACACGGTTTGCTTTGTCCTTACGCATGGGCGAGGCGTTTCGGTTGCTGGCGCTGGTTGCAAGCCTTTTGGTTGGCATCGCTCCTTGCGCAATGGCACAAGACTATTTTGGCGCGGATGTCGCGACAGGACCATTTTCGGGTGGAACACAGAATTTCTTCGGCGCCGCGGAGCATCGCGGCGCCATCTCTTGGAGCTCACCAGGGAGACCGGTATTAGAATTTCACGGAAACACCAGAATAGATCGAGGATTCCGTGCAGGAGTTGTTGCTGACACCGGGCGCTATATTACAGACGTTGCTCGTTGCATGATCGATGCCGAATTTGTTCTGCCAGTAGCGGTAGGCAACCCAAACATCCACGAAGTGGCTGTACTTCTCTCCCCACACCGCTTTCGATGCATCGAAAGTGAGTCGAATCGGCTCGGCATTCAGTTCGATGGCCGTCTTGGTGCCAACAAGCGGATTGTTCTCATAGCCTTTCGGGCCATACCATCCGGCGCGGCCGCTGATTGAGAAATACCTCATGCTCTCGGGTAAGAATCCCAGATCCATGTAGTAGTTTACTTCAACTGCCCATGTCGGCTTGAAGCGTCGATTGCCGTCGGTCAGGCAGTTTGCGCCGGGTGAAGGATATGCAACAGCGGATGCTGGAAGCTGCCATCCGGCCCCGCATTGGGTGAAGGCGGAGTGATTGGAGAATTCCCAATACAACAACGGCGCGACGTTCAAGTAGCCTTTGTAGGGCAGGTCAAAGGCGAACTGCAGACCTGCGACGACATCTCGCTTGGCGGGCGCCAGATAATTGTTCTCTGTGCCCATGTCCATGCCGACCTCAAATGAGATATTATGAAGCGGGCCTGCGCTGAATTGCCTGGTGTTGAAAAGCTCATTCCAACCCAGCGTTGAGCGAAACAATCCGTAGACTTCCGTTGCGCCGGCACAGTTGGCCGATCGGCTGATTCCTGTATTCGGATCGAAAATCGCACCCGCATTGGTGCAAGGCGCTGCAGGATCGTTGTGATCCGATTTGATGTAGGAAATCGTGAAGAAGTTTGTTCCGTATTGCCAGATGTCGAAATGCGTGAACGAGTAGTACTGCTTCGCTGTTTTGCCGTTGACGCTTCCGTCCGGACGGATCGAGTAGACTCCGGGATCCGTGCCGTTTGGTTGCCAGGAGTATGTGAAACGGTTGTCGATCAACGAAAAGAACGGAACGTCTACCGTTTTCTTGGCCACTTTGACCGGAGCGTCTGCCGCGTTTGCTGACGTGAAGAATGGTACCGTTACCGTCATCAACAAAGCGGCGCCGATTGAGTTCGCACGATGTAACATTTTTCCCCCTTGGTTATAAGATTTGTGAAATCCCTTGTTCTCTCACCCGCTTGTGGGCCGGCGGGGCCCGCGCTGAAAAAAGGCTTTCAGCCATATTTCACCTCCTCGTTGTGTTTCGTTTCGAAACTTATGCAGCGGTGCTTAGACACACTCTTCCTATCGCCCACGCCGAAAACCGGCGTAGGTGTTGCGGACAACACGCCTTATCGTTGGTCGATCTGTTGCTGAGCGGGCGTCTTCATCGTTATGAAGGGCGCCGTCCGATCATGGGCGGTATCTAGACCAAGTCGAACTGCTCAGCATCAATTGTCGAAGGATCGGTGATTTCAGAAATCACTTGCCCCTTTTGAAGAAGGATTATCCGGTCAGAAAGCGACTTCAGAAAATCGACATTCTGCTCAACCAAAATCATCGAAATAGCGTGCTTCTCTCGAACGGCTTTCAAGGCTTCGACGATCTCTTCTCGAATTGATGGTTGAATGCCCTCGGTGGGCTCATCAAGCAGAATGACCTTTGGCTGAGATATCAAACAGCGGCCAAGCGCAAGAATCTGCTGTTCGCCGCCTGACATCACGCCACCCAGTCGGTCGAGCAGCCCGCCAATTCGCGGCAGCAATGCGACGATCAGATCAACGTCGTTTTTCAATCGCCTGGCGCCGAGCGCTGCGACCTGCAAATTCTCTCGGCCCGTCAGCTTGGGATATATTTGGCGGCCTTGAGGGACGTATCCCAAGCCTGCGTGAGCTCGTGCCGCGACTGAGGAGCGAGTTACGATACCGCCTTCGAGGCAGATCTCGCCGCTCTTGACCGGAATGAGGCCGACAATCGTCTTGAGCAGGGTGGATTTCCCCATGCCGTTATGCCCGAACACTCCGAGAAATTCACCGGGATTCAGAGATAAGTTCACGCCATTGATGACGCCGATATCTCCATAACCAGAGAAGAGCGTTTCCACAGACAGCACGGACATCACGCCACCTGCTTTCCGAGATAGACGTCTTTCACGCGTCGATCATTCAGTACGACGCCAACATCGTCATCTGCAAGAATCTCTCCGCGATTGAAAACGGTGACGCGGCCGCCGATCAGTTTTATGAACTGCATGTCGTGCTCGACGACGATAACGGAATGGTTGCTGGAAAGATTTTTGATGAGGGCAGCTAGCCGCGTCGATTCAGCCTTGGTCATTCCGGCTGCAGGTTCATCCAGCAGGATCAGGCTCGGCCGTTGTGAAACCACCATGGCGAGCTCGACGAGTTGCCGATGACCGTGAGCGAGCTTGCCGACCGGCTGATGGATTACCTCGTTGAGGTGCATCGTGGAAACGATCTCTTCCAACCGGCTTTGCAGGTCGGCACCCGAGCACACACGCTGTAAGGCAAGCCGGACGTTCTCGAATGCCGTCAGACCATCAAAGACGTTCGGGACCTGGGTCTTGATACCGATACCCATTCTGGCGATCTGATGAGGCTGAAGGCCGTTGATCGGTTGCCCCTTAAAGGAGATGTCTCCTTCGGACGGCTGCAATTGCCCTGTCAGGCATTTGAAGAAAGTGCTCTTTCCGGCGCCGTTGGGCCCGATCACACAGCAATGTTCATTTTCTCCAATGGAGAAGGTCACTGACGAAAGAGCGACGACCCCTCCAAAGCGTTTGCTCAGATTTTTCACCTTGATCATCGGAGCGATTACCCTCTGCGTGTTCTGCGAACGATGCGGGCGAATGCATCCTGCAAAGCCGGCGCCAGACCGCTCGGTACGAACATGACAAAGAAGATGAGGATGGCGCCCAGCAGGAGTTCGGGGTTCAACACGCCGCTGGTGCCCAGCTTTGTTGATAGGAGTTGAATGAACAGACATCCGAGAAGCGGGCCGAGAAGTGTTCCCCGGCCGCCGATCAACACCCAAATGACGATCTGGGCTGTGTTGGAAAGGCTGAACATGTTGGGTGTCACCGTCAGACAATTCGCAAACAGCATTCCTGCGGTGCCCGCGATACCCGCACCAAGAATGAAGGTGATCAGCTTGATGATGCGGCTGTCGTATCCCAGCAGTTCTGCCCGTGTTTCATTCTCCCTGATGGCAATCATCACTTTGCCTGCACGCGATGCAAGGAAGAGGCGGCAAACGATATATGCTAGCGCCAGGCAGATGACGGCGATGCCGAAAATCGCTTCAGGCGACAGCGCATCGGCGGCACCCGGCAATGTGAGCTGGGGGGTGGACGGAATTCCGTTAAAGCCGCCGAGTGGAACTTGGCCGATGACATAGTTATCGCCAGCCGATCCATTCAGCAGCTGACTGAAGATCAACGAGACCGTCAGCGTGATCACGCCGACATAGACATCGCCAATTCGTCCCCAGAAGATAAAATATCCGAGGGCTGCGGAGAACACCATTGGCACTCCCAACGAGCACAGCACGCCCATCGAGGTGCTATCAAAGTTGATTGCGGCGATCGCATAGGAATAACCACCCAGTCCGAAAAAGGCTGCTTGCCCCAAGCAGAATATGCCGCCGTAACCCCATACAAGCCCGAGACTCAGCGAGAGCACGCAGAGGCTCACGAAAATCGTGGCATTAATGGTGGTGTAGAGATCGGCGACGAACGGAAATCCAAGGGCAGCGGCTGCGGCGATTGCAAGAACAAGTCCCGCCACCAGCCCTTCACCCATGAAGCCTTGAGCTGCCGGAAGGCTCTTCAAGCCCGCTGCGCCAGTATTAACGCTCATAGCGCGCCTCGTTTGAATCGGCTGGTTAGTCCGTTCGGCATGACCCGCAGCAAGACGATTGCGGATAGCAACAGGGCGACCTCTCCAAAAACGGGTGTGGCGACGAAAGTTACAATCGTGTTCACGACGCCGAATGTGGTCGCAACAAGTGCGCTGCCAACAATCACGGCGGGTCCGGCACAGATCACCGTGATGAATGCCTTTGCGACAAAGGCTAAACCCATTCCGGGTGATACCCCGGTGAGAGGTGCTATCAGGGCGCCTGCCAGACCGGTAATCGCGGCCCCGATGACAAAGGTAACGCAATAAATGCGGTTGGGATCAAACCCGAGCACAGCCGTAATGTCCGGGTTCTGCATGGCAGCTCGCGCGACCAGGCCGATGTCGGTCATCTTGAGAAAGACCGCGGAGCCGACAGTGAGAGCTGCTGCGAAAAAGATCAGAACGAGCTCATAGATACTGGTGGAATAAGCACCGATATGAACTGAGCCAAGCGGTGCTGAAATTCCGGTGACTGTGTTTCCGAAAATGACTGTGACTGCGCCCATCAGGAGCAAGCTGAGCCCCCAGGTGGCGAGCATCGTCTCGATGAGCCTGCCGTACAAATATCGAATGATTAGGCGCTCTACGACCAGACCGACTACAGCCACCGAAAGCGGCGCTACGATAAAAGTGGCTACCCAAAAATTCACCCCGGCATTCACCGACATCACCGAAGTATAGGCGCCAATCATCAGGAACTCGCCATGAGCGAAGTTAATCACCTTCATCATGCCGAACATAATCGCCAGCCCGATCGAAATCAGGATGAGCATGGCGATCGAGGATAGAGCTTGAATGATCAGAACGAGGGCGTAGTCCATCGAACGTGCCTATGACAGATCAAAAGGGGATGCGGCGCCCGGTCAATGCCCGCCCGGCAATGCGCCGGACGGGCAGGCTTCTCAGTTGCCTAGAACATACTGTTTGGTGTCATTCGGATTTGCTGCGAGGTCGCAAACCGCGGCCGTATCAGACGGCGGTAACTGGTCGTATTTCTCGAGCAGCTCGAAGGAGTGATTCTTGGCCTGCGCGATATAGATATCGTGCGAAACGTGATGACACTTGCCATCTACCGTCACCGGGCCGCCGGGGCCGTTGTAAGTGAGGTTGCCTTCGAGAGCCTGGATGACCTTATCCCGATCGAAAGTGCCCGCTGCTTTCACCCCTTCGGCCCACAGCTTCGGGGCGTAGTAGCTCATCGCCGGCAGTTCATTGATCGGCGAACGGTCGGTGCCCGTCACCTTTGCGGCCCTGGCGACAAATTCCTTGTTTTGTGGCGTATCGATTTCCGGGAAATAGGTGGCGCTGGTCAGAATGCCATTATGCTCGGCAGGATTTGTGAAGAGCTGCTCGTTTCCAGTGCCAAAGATCGTCGATGCCAAACCGATACGGCCGGACATGCCGGCGGCCGTCCATTGCCGGAAGAAGCCGATGTGATTGCTTCCGACGAGGTCTGCCATCACAAGATCCGGCTTGATCGACTGGATCTTTTTCAAAGTCGGCCCAAAGTCTGTCTGTTCCAGCGGAAAGAATTCCACTCCCTCGAACTTGCCGCCGTTCTCCTCCACGACTTTCTTATGCCACTTGCTAACGATGTGGCCGAAATTATAGTCGGCAGCGACTGTGTAAACGCGCTTGCCGAATTTCTTCATCGCGTAGGGGACGATCTTGACGGTCTTCTGACCCGGTGTCGTTCCGAGGCAGAAGATATTCCGATCACATACGCCGCCCTCATATTGAGTGCTATAGAAAAGCAACGTTTTGTAGCGACGCAAAATCGGACGAATAACTTCGCGCGATGCTGACGTCACTGCGCCAAACACCGCTGCGACTCGATAGCGCGTCGCGGCCTCGGTCGCATACTGACCATAAAGCTGGTTATTCGACTGGGTATCAAAGTTGACGAGTTCAATTTTTCTGCCAAGCAGGCCGCCGGCCTGGTTAATCTCGTCAATGGCCATCGCAACCATGCTTGCCATCGGCTTGCCGAGAATATCCAGAACGCCGCTGACGTCGTGAATTGCCGCGACTTTGATCGTGTCGTCGGCAAAAGCGTACTTGCTGATAAATGGCGCTGCTACAATGCCGGTCGTTGCCTTAAAGAAAGTCCTGCGATGCATCATTCCCATTAGCTCCTCCCGTTTTTTAGATTTATTCGAACGTTGAAAGTCCCTTCAGCTCCTGTCCAAAGGACGGGAGATCCTCGCGCGATATCACGCAATGAACGCCTTTCTCGCGATCGACTGTTTGCGTGATCCGCAGATCGGCTGCTATCGAGCAAAGCGTGTATGCATCCTGTCGAGAGAGCCCCGATATCTCGGCGATCAGGGCGACCATCTGGCTCAGAGCGATTTCGGCCGCGTTATCGAGGCTTGGATGAAATCCCATCGTAATGAGCGCGGTGCTCGTGATGCCGATCGGTAGCTTGCGGTTTTTCTGTTTTTGCAGTTGCAGTGTGAATGTGCCCGCCAGTGCTGTCTCAATGGCAGTGAGACAGACCTCTCCGTCTCCCTGCAACGCGTGTCCGTCGCCAACTGAGAAGAGGGCGCCTGAAACAAAAACCGGAAACAGGAGAGTTGTGCCGGCCACGAATTCTTTGTTGTCGATGTTGCCACCAAAAACGCGCGGTTCGACCGAGGAAAGCTTGCCGAAGCTGGGTGGGGGAGCCACGCCGATATTGCCAAAGAACGGCCGACACTTCATGCGCCGTCCCCACGGCAGCGTGACGGTTTGGTCTGACGTATCTATTGGCAGATGGAGACGCCGGGCTTCGGGAAATTCGTGCGGCAGCGTGCCGTGCAGAGGCAGTTGAAGATTCCATCCCCAGTTCTGACGCAGCGTTATGTCTTCAATTCGAACTTCGAGAACATCGCCTGGCTCCGCCCCCTCCACATGGATCGGGCCAGTCAGAAGGTGCGGGCCGGGGCCGCGTCGAACGTTCGCCAAGACTTCTTGATGGTCTTGCAAAACAACGAAACGTTCGTCTTCAGGCAGATCTTCCGGCTCACCCGAGAGCGTCTCGATCCTGATAGAGTCGCCGGATTTGACCGAGAGCACCGGTGGAATACGCGCATCCCATTCGCCCCAATGTACGGTCTTTGGGCTTGCGGAAAGGTGATGACGCTCCATGGGTGGTCAACCTGCTTGTCTGGCGTGTCCGCAAGTCTCCACCGAGACCGGCTACGCTTCGTGCAGGGACCTTACAACCTTATCACACACTGTCAACTATACAGCACATCTCTCGACGGAGGTTTTCCCAAGTCCAAAGCCGCCTAGATAATAAGGCTTATTGGCAGCCAAGGAGGAGCGCGACAGCCTTGCCCAGGAGTTGTTCAAACTCAATTGTAAAAATGAGGTCTGCCATCCGCAGGAAACGCGATTTGGCTATGACGCTCGGAGAATTGGACAAAGGCAGCGCGGTGACTCGCAACATTGGCGGTCATCGTTCAAAGGGCTCGAGTATTTAGCTTCCGTTGCTTGGACTGGTGCTATCGGGTTTTGTCGGAGGCAGGCCTTCGCCGTCCACAAGGTTCCTGCTACAAATGAAAGGAATCAAATGGCCAGATCCAGGACGCTCGAGGCTTCAGCTATAGCACTAGGCAACGACGACTTGATCGAGCCAAACAATACGAAAAAGCGAGCCTCAAAAATCAAAAGTCCGAAAACAAAGAACAACACGGAATCGGAGCTCGGCGGTTTCTACGTGGGTGAAGTCGCCGAACTGCTCGGTGTCTCGTCAAGTAAAGTCCGGCAGTGGGACAAATATGGCCTGCTTGTCACTTCGCGCACCGATGCAGGCTATCGAATCTATCCCGCAGACCAACTTGAGCGGATGCGGCAGATAAGAGATCTCGCCAGTTCCGGCGTGAATCTGGCCGGTATCAAGCTTGCCATTGCAGGACCCGACGCTCACGGCAACTCGGCGACGACGATTCCTGTCGGTCTTGGCGCCAAGCTTCAAAGCTTGCGACGGAGGAAGCAGATCAGCTTGCGCCAGCTTGGTGTATCGACCGGTTTAAGCGCCTCATACATCAGCGCGGTAGAACGCTCGCTCAGCAAACCGTCATTCGAGGCACTTCTGAAGTTGGCGACCGCTCTGGATTCCAACGCAGTCGCGTTGCTGGGCGGCGATTTCGTGCCTGACAAGCTTGTCGTGAAGACAAGCGAGAGACGGCCGCTGGACATCAATCTGGACGGTATCGAGATTCAGCAACTGTTTCGTACCAACGGAATGCTTGAATCGTTGTTGTTTATTCTTGAGCCAGGCAGTCATAGCGGCGAAAGTTATGGCCACCAGGGTGAGGAATTTCTGTTTGTTCTTGAAGGCAGGCTGGATATCACGCTGGACGAGACGGAGGATTACGTTCTCGAAGCGGGCGATGCGATGACCTTCGCAAGCCACCGGCCACACAAGTACGGAAACTCGACCGACCAGGCGACCAAGGTGCTTTGGGTGAATACTCCGCCAACGTATTAGCGTGCGACGCTAGGTGCGCCCGAACCTACGCAAAAGATCTTGTTGTCTGACTCGAATCCGGCGGGGCACATGGCAAAGGCCCTGTTATCTATCTCAAATACGCTGATAGCGTTGATAATTTTCCCTGTTCTCTTTCCGAGAAGACCCGGAAAAGCTGAGAGGAGGGCGCTATCCGGAAAGACTTACGCTTCAAGGAGCGCGAACTTGCTGTTTTCCCTGCAAAAATCCCTGTTTGCAGGGAATTTGTTCGGAGAAGGGTACTATCGGCACCCCGCCCCAGACAGTCAGATCGCGATCCAAGGTATCGAAGAACTGGAGAAATCCCCGGGAAACAAAATCAGGCCGGCTCTCCGCGCAGGCGTCGCGGAGGTTGCGAAGAACACCAAGGCTGTTCCTTAGGGTCGTAACCGAACTGTTGACCATCGAGGAGACGTCCCGCCCATAAAGGCTGAAGATGACTGACGCCAGTCAGGCGGTTGATCGTCTAACCCGATTTCTTAATGCGTTGGGTTCGTTTAGAAGTTGTATCGCCGGTGAATATGTCGTGGCGCGTCAGTTCTCGATAAAGCTGGGCCCGGCTGATCCCGAGCATCGTTGCGGCCAGCGCTTTATCGAATCCCGCCTTTACCAGTGCCTCCTGGATGGCTTGTGATTTTTCCGAGCGCAAACGATTTTTGAGCTTGGCGGTCTGGCTGCCGGCATTCTCGGATAATTCATCCTTTATATCGCGTGTCGCAAAGTCGATTGAGCCGTCGACCAGGAAGCGAGACAGTGCACTTTCAAGTTCGCGGACATTGCCCGGCCAGTCGTGAGCGAGAAGCATCTTCATCTTGGACGGTGGAAGCTTGCGTAGGGACAATCCGCTGCTGGCGGCAAGCCGAGGCAGGATGCGTTCGATCAGCTCAGCCTTGTCGGCTCGCTTTCGCAATGGTGGGGTCGTGATCCGCAACACGTCGAGCCGGTAGAAGAGGTCTTTGCGGAATTGCCGGTCTGCGACCATCGATTGCAGTGACCGGTTGGTGGCGCAGATGATACGGGTGTCGATCTGGATCGGCGAAAGACCGCCGACGCGCACGATTTCGTTTCCCTGCAGCGCCCGCAACAGATTCGATTGCAGCGAGAGTGGCATATCGCCGATCTCGTCAAGGAATAGCGTCCCTCCCTTTGCGAGTTCAAATTTTCCGGGCTTGCCGCGTGAGCGTGCGCCGGTGAAGGCCCCGCCTTCGTACCCGAACAATTCGGCTTCGATCAGCTCCTGCGGGATGGAAGCGCAGTTCATCCACACGAACGGACCACGCGCGCGGTCGGACAGTCGGTGGATCGCCTGGGCGGCGAGCTCCTTGCCGGTGCCAGTTTCTCCTTCGATCAAGACCGGTAGGGCCGTCGCCGCCGCGGCACGGATATCTTCACGCATTTTATCCATAATGACGCCGCGTCCGATGATGTCATCGATCGAGTGGCGCGCTATCCATGGGGTTTTCGCATTGTTGATCGCAAGTTCATTGTTCGAGAGCTTGCTGTAAGTGCGGCGGAGCGCTTCAAAATCCGAGAATAGTGCGAGGCCGAGCGCGCCGACGATCTCACCGTCCTGCAGCACCGGGACCTGCTTGGTGATCAGCCTATGACCGCGGACATTAAGTGGAAAGCCGACGACCGCGCTCTCGCCGCGCGCAACGAGGTGTAGCCGTGTTTCATGCGAGACGACATCGGTGATCTTGCGGCCTATGAAGTCTTCCTCTTCGCCCCCAAGCAGTTTGCAATAGGGGCGGTTGATCAGAACCACGCGACCTTCGGTGTCGACCGCGACCAGGCAGTCCGAAACATGATCCAGGACAGTGCGCAGGAAGCGCGCTTCGTCGGCGGTCGAGTTTTGCCAGGTCGGAAATGGCATGGGCGATGCCTCATCCATCAAGTCTCATAAGTGAGATGACATCGTCTCAGATGCGAGATTGTTGTCAAGGCGATGGGCTCGCCAAGCCGTGTGATCGATGCCTGTGTGTGACGCAAAGCGACGACTTATCAAATAGATAGCAATTTAATAGCGGCCCGCCCGGTGGCTGGCATGGTCGTTGCTAACTCCTCTTGGGACGGCAAAGCGCTTAAACAAGAGGAGACAAGATTGATGCCCCAGCGACGTCCGGTTGAAGTGCGTTCAGTTTTGGTCGGCGACATGGTTGTGCAGGTCTCGGGCGAGGGGCCGGCGCTCGTTTGCATCCACGGCTTCACGACAACAAGTGAGTTCTGGAGAGAGCAGGTCGCTGAGTTCTCCCGCGATCACATGCTTATCCGTCCCAATCTGCCCGGACATGGCGTGTCGCCTCATCCGGAGGGTCGGGACTATACGATCGAAGCCTTCGCGGGCGATATCGAGAAACTGTTCGATTATTTCCGCATTGATCGGGCCGTGCTGGTCGGCCTGTCGATGGGCGGAACGATTGCGCAACATTTTACCCTGAACAATTCAAATCGGCTCAACAGCCTCGTGCTCGTCGGCGCAACGCCGCACGGCCTGGGGCCGGATGTCAACGCTGACAACGTGCTGAGAGCGATCGATGAGGTCGGTATTGCACGTTCGAGCCAAGACGTGATCGACCGTTCGTTTGCCGCCACCACGGCGGATGCAATCGTTCAATTCGCCAAGCACGAAGTCATCCAGACGCCGGATTTTGTCGCGCGCGCCGCTATCCAGTCGTTGAACGCCGCTGACTCACGGCCATGGCTTAAAGCCATCGATGTGCCCACCCTCGTTGTCGTTGGAGAAGACGACATCATCACGCCGCCTGCCGAATCAAGACAGCTCGCGGCGGGCATCCCGTCGGCAAAGCTCTGCGTCATCAAGCAGGCGGGGCACTTCCCGATGCTCGAGCAGCCTGCGGTCTTCAATCCGGCATTGCGCGGGTTTCTGTCGGAACTGCGATGCGAGCAATCAGCATCATAAAGAAATGATTCATAAAATAGAATGGGAGGAGACCAATGACAACATCGACCTATCATGACGAAGCGTTGCCTGCCTCGACCGCGGAAATACGGAAGGTTGTCCTCGCCGCGGCGCTCGGCACGGTTTTCGAGTGGTATGATTTCTTCGTGTACGGAAGCCTCGCCGTCATTTTCGGGGCGATGTTTTTCCCGAAGGGCAATGAAACGGCCGCATTGCTCGCAGCTCTTGCAACCTTTGGTGCGGGTTTCGTGTTGCGTCCTTTCGGCGCGATTTTCTTCGGCCGCCTTGGCGATATGATTGGCCGCAAATATACTTTCCTCGTCACCATGCTGGTGATGGGTCTTTCCACCGCGGTGATCGGCTTTCTGCCGACGTTCGAGACGATCGGCTGGTTTGCGCCGGCAATTCTCGTAAGCCTTCGCCTTCTGCAGGGACTCGCCGTCGGCGGCGAATATGGCGGAGCGGTTACCTACGTCGCCGAGCATTCGGCTCCCGACCGCCGTGGCCTGACGACGAGCTGGATGCAGATCACCGCGACACTCGGTCTGTTTTTGTCGATAGTCGTCATCCTAATCTGTCGTCAGTCGATGTCTGCGGAAGCTTTCACAAATTGGGGCTGGCGGGTTCCATTCGTGTTGTCGGTTCTGTTGCTTGTGCTCTCTCTTTATATTCGGTTGAAGCTGGAGGAGTCGCCGGTTTTCAAGCGAATGAAGCAGGAAGGTCGGGCGTCGAAAAACCCGATCAAGGATACGCTTGGTAACGCTGCGTCGCTGAAGATCGTTATGCTCTCTATCTTCGGCGCTGTCGCAGGGCAGGGTGTCGTCTGGTACACCGGCCACTTCTATAGTCTTTACTTCATGACCTCGACGTTGAAGATCGACTACCAGTCGGCTTACACCTATCTGACCATCGCTCTTCTTCTGGGATCGCCGTTCTTCGTGTTCTTTGGCTGGCTGTCGGATCGTATCGGCCGCAAGTGGATCATGATGACAGGCATGCTGGGAGCGGCGTTCCTCTTCATCCCGATCTTCCAGGGACTGACTTACTACGGCAACCCAGCACTGTACGAATTCCGTGCCAAGAACACCGTGATTATCGACGGTGGCGACTGCCGCGAAGACCAGACCTTTATCGGCCAGCTCTTTCAGCCCAAGGCTACCAAGGACTGCACCCGCGCAAAGGCACTCCTATCCTCGTATGCCGTCCCGTACGAAACACGGGCAGGAGGCAAGGAGTTGAATCTGATTATCGGTGGGCAAACCCTGAAAGGCTATGACGAGAACACGGTTCGGGCGGCACTGGACAAGATCGGCCTTCCGAAAGCAGCTGATCCCGGTCGCATCAACGGTCCCATGATTGTCCTGTTGTTGCTCTCGCTCGTATTTCTGGCGACCATGGTTTATGGCCCCATCGGTGCTTTTCTCGTCGAATTATTCCCGACAAAGGTTCGTTACAGCGGTGTATCGGTCGCGATGCAGATCGGTAACGGCTGGATCGGCGGATTTGCACCATTCTTCGCGACAATGCTGGTCGTGAGTTCCGGCAACATCTTTGCCGGTCTCCTGTACACGGTAGCTGTCGCTGCCATAACTTTTGTCATTGGCTCGCTGCTTATTCACGATACGCGGCAGAACGATATAAACCAGTAACAAAAAGCCGCGGCGTATCCTCGGATACGCCGCGGGCGTTATTCCTATGGAAATTACACTTTGAGAAGCACAGAACTCTCTGTTTTCCTGCACAATTTCTGTTGCAGAGAAATCGCTCGGGGAAAAAGTAAGGTCAGCACTTTTACCCAGCTTCAACCCGGGTGCGCCCACTGTTTTGAAATCTCGGTTGGTTGACAGGTCTTGTCTTCGCTTTCTGACATTGGGAGGAGCTTCTCGTTGTGCTGTTTCCCTTTCGTCAGGATGCGACAAGGTTCGCTAAAGCGCCATCTCCACGATTTCGGCCTGCTCGTACATCGTGCCATCGGCCACGATGGTGGCATGTACCTGCTGAGCGGGAGTCTTTTCCCAGGCGGCCCTGGCCTCGGCAAGGGAATCGAAACGGTGATTTCCGCCCTGATACCGCAACATGGCGTATTTATTCAGATTGTCGGCTTCGGGATTGTCCATGAAGGACCTCCATCGAATGAATGATCTCAAGCGGACAAAGAGCTAATGGCATCACTACTTGCAGGTTCCGTTGCGAGGACAAGTGACTTGTCAAATGCTGAGCTCTGCAAGGTAACTTCGATCCCAAGGTCAACCGGATTTGCATAACTCATGTGCTGACCAAGGTGTTAAGCTGAATAGTTGACAGCAGGTCTCGAGCATTCTCTCCCATAGAATAAGTCCGCTGTGCGCTATTCGAGAACGCCATCTCATACATTCCGTGGAATTCTCTCTGATGCGGCGACGACTACTGTGCTGGGGTCGAGCTTTTCCTATGTCTGATGCCTGACATTACGCGCGTTTTTTTCGTACCGATTGTAAGGAACGTGGTCTCGGTGCCTTGGTTTCGTTGATACCGAAAACCAAGGAGAAGCATATGAAGAAAATCTTGATGACCGCTGTGTGTGTTTGTTCGCTCGCTGTGCCGGCAATGGCCCAAACGGGCGGAACGACGCCGACAACGAAGTCTGACACGAGGATGGACAATAGCAAGACGGTCAGACCCGATGCGTCGAAGGGTACTTCGACCGATGCGAAGAGGGGAATTCCCGGCAACCCGACCGCTGGTGGCGACGGCTCGCAATCGAATCCGAAATCGAATGCGCCAGGCGCGAGCAAGGCTGGCGGCGGCTAACGCCAGATTTCTGCCTCTCCACAACTGAGCCCGGCGCTTCAGGGCGTCGGGCTTTTCTTTGGTCAGTGCGGCAAAGTAACGCTCCACACCAAGGCAGCGAATAGTGCAGCAACGCCAATCGCCCCTAAGGCGAGGCAAAGTTTTTCGAAGCGATCGAAGTCTGGGAATTTAGGAGATGTACGCATCGCATGCTCCCTCCGTTAAAAACAGGCGGGAGCGCAATTGGCGATCTCATCACCGACGATTGCCACGGGCCTTGCGGTGATACCGGACAACCCAGTGAAACCGGATTCGTTCGAATAAATTTATGGGCGTATCGCGCGTCGGGATTTTGACGGGGAAATGCCGGATGCCTTATTCAGGAGCTGTCCTATGCCACTGGTCGCGTGAAGGATTGACCAGCGCCTCTGCCATCCACACCGCATCGACCGCGGCGAGCACGTCTTGATCTTGGTGGCAGGATTTCCGAAGCTTCAGAAAGAAAGCGCGGGTGTTAGATAACGTTTTGATTTTCTTTCCTTTTGGTGTGATGCAAGTCATATCCAAAGGTATCGACCAGCGCATCCGCACGACGCAACTCCACGACTGACCCTGCGCCGCAGCGCGCGGTCGATGATGTGCTGCAGCGCACGATCGACAGGGCGCACGACAAAGCCCTGTTATCTGCCCTCAATTGCGCTGATAGCTTCGATAATTTTCCCTGTTCTCTTTCTGAGAAGACCCGGAAGAGCTGAGAAGAGGGGGCGTTACCGGAGAGAACTTGCGCTTCAGGGAGCGCGAACTCTCAGTTTTCCCTGCAAAAGGAACCTGTCTGCAGGAAGGGTTTGCGAAGAAGGGTACTATCAGCACTCCCGCCCCAACCATCCCGTTCTTGACCGCGTCGTGCGTGTCACTTAAAGTTTCAACAGCGATACATATCGAACCGCAATGCTCCGTGTGAGCTGCATGACCGCCGGAATCCGGCGGGGCGTTATTCGATAGATGCTCGCTGCTTTCCCAAACGTCACAGATGTGAACGGTGCGCGTCATAGCGCACGACGCATCGTGATTCATCGCATCTATCACGGCTCGGCGCTGAGAGGCGCGGGAGCCGAACGGGAGGGTTTTGTCTGTTGGCTCGTGCTCGGTTTCTCACATTCCGCGCGGATCGCATCGCGCGTCGCGGCTGGCAAGGCCATCGCGGACGGATTGGTTCGCCATGAACGAGCCCATTGCCGCCGATGTCGAATGGGATGCAGGCGATCTTGGCTGCGGTCCGCTGCTGCTCGATTTGCGCAATCGCCTGCGTACGATGCCGGGCCGGGTGCTCAAGCTCATTTCCGCTGATCCCGGCTCGCCGGAGGACCTGCCGGTGTGGTGCAGGCTGAGCCGCAACGAATTGCTGCATCACGATCCTCAAACCAAAAGTTTCTGGATTCGCTCGCGCCTCGACTGGAGCTGACGCCACGATAACCCGGCGCCGGCAATCCGCGCGCCGTTCCTCAAAATCTCACGCAAGACCGACCCACACGACCGACCCAAAGGAGATGCCAAAATGGCCGGAAATTTCGTCGTCAGCCTGACCCACGCCAAGAACGACACCGACAAGGCGACCGTCGCCTTTGTCATCGCCAATGCGGCGATCGCCTCCGAGAAGAAGGTGATGGTGTTTCTCTCGATCGAGGGCACGCGGCTGTCGCAGAAGGGCTATGCCGACGACATCCATGAAGAGGGCTTCGCGCCCCTGAAGGATCTGATGAAGAGCTTTGCCGAGGCCGGTGGCCAGATCTTTGTCTGTTCGCCCTGCTTCAAGAAGCGCGGGCTTGACGAGAACAATCTGGTGCCGGGTGCGGTGATCGTCGGCGGCGCCAAGCTCGTCGAATTTCTCGGCGATGGCTGCCCCAGCGTCAGCTACTGACAAATTTCGTGAGCGTTTGTGTGCTGCAAGCGCTCGCGCTTTGTCTCTTGAACGGATGAATATTGATGTTGCGCTATCGATGGTTGATCGCATTGTTCGTTGCGGTGATGCTGGGTTACGTGGCGCTCAGCTTCGCCATATTCCAGGTGCCGGATACGGTGGCCGATGCCGAGAATTGCGGCTTCCTGCCCGGCGAGTTCGTCGCCGCGGGACAGCTCACATACGAGCGCTCGCAGGCGTGGTGGATTAGCTTTCAGCGCAAGGATGAAATCTGGATCGCGTTGTCGGTCGGCCTCGCGGCCGCCTTTATCGGGTTCGCTTTGTCGATCGGTCGGCGGGCCGGCGGCGGCGTCGCCACCGGCGCTGCGATGGGCGGCGGCGTGCTGGCGCTGTCGGCCATCTGCGTGAGCTGCCTTGCGCCGGTGCTGTCGGTTGTCGGGCTCGGCCTTGCCGGATCGCTGCTCGCGGGCCTGCCGAAATGGCTGATCGCGCTCAACACTCTGATGCTGACCGGGTGGGGTGCGCTGTACCTCACGCGGCGCGGCAGTTCGTGCCCGATACCGCGATCCGACGTCCCGATCTCGTCAAATCCAAAAGCAGTCTGAGGGAGGCCGTGATGCTTGCCAGAATCCGTCCACTCGGCGTCGCGATCGCTGCCGTCGTTCTATTGCCGGTGCCGGCTGCGATGGCAACCGATTACGCGAGCGTGCTGCAACCAGCCAAGCCGGGATTGCCGCTCGCGCATCCGATCGCGAAAACCGATCTTCCACCGCCACCATTCTCGGAGATCGCCGACCGGCCGGTGAAGCCGGCCTATGTGCCGGGCTTGCCCGGCCTGCCGCAGGGCCGCGCGGTGAAGGATGATTTCGGCGTGCCGCGCCCGCCGAAATATGACGGCGTGGTGATCCGCAAGAGCCGCGTCGAGAACGGCGAAGTGGTGATTCCGGCCGGCGGTCTGTTCTATCTGGAGGACACCTGGGGCGGCGAGGTGGCGCTGCGCGGCGAGCCGATGCCGGTGCTCGGCCGCATGCCGACTTATGTCGATTATGACATGAGCATCGTCGTGAAAGAAAACGTGACGATTCCCGCCGGCAAGAGCGTCGTCGTCGGCGGCACGGTCTATCAGTATTACGCGACCGTGGGGCACGAGAAGCTCGCCAACCATGCGCTGCATGTGAAGACCATCGCCGGCACCGATTGGGAATGGGCGTTCGGCTCGCCGGTGTTGTCGGTGTCGGAGCCGGCCTGGTGGGGGACGCGCTTCAGCCAGCTTTACAATCAGGGGCAGGCCCGCGAAGTCACGCCGCAGAAAATGGTGTTCGACTGGATTTCCGGCGTGCGCATGGACCGCCTGCTGCTCGCCGATGACAAGGTGTTCTCCGGCCTCGCCAGTGCGGGAGATCAATGGACATCGGGCGCGCGCACCATTCGCCTTGCCGAGGTCAATGCCGAGGCCGGCACGGCGCGCATCGAAGTTATCGAGAATGGCAAGGTCGTTCTCGACCGCACGCTCGGCCCGGTGAAGAACGAGTTGCTGATCGAGGATCACGATGCCCGCAAGGCGCTGGTGTTCGAGCATGGCGATGTCGCAGGCTTTCTGTCGCCATGGCCGGAGCCGTTCAAGGACGACAAGGCCAACCTGAAAATTTACGGCAAGACGTTCAGTCTCAACTACGGGCAGGATTACGCGGCCGACCCGCGCTTCGCGGTGTATCCGGTCGGTTGCCCGACCGGGCACAATTTCGGGTTCATGCTGGTCAACAAGGATGAGATCCGGCTGAAGTCCGGCGCGGCGTTCAACGGACCGGAAGGCTATTTCAAGGTCGCGGTCGATCGTATCGATGGCGACAAGGTCGCCGGCTGGCACGTTGAAGACAAACAAGGCAACCGCTCGGTCAATCTCGGCGGCGCGGATGTCGCCAATGTCGATCTCGTGCTCGGGCAGGGTCGTGTGATGGGGCAGGCCATCCTGAAGGATGTCGGCCGCGCCATGCTGGCGCGCACCTATCAGTCGATCGTCGAGGCAAGCGGGCAGGCCCCGGGTGCCATCGCCGGACATGCCGGGTCCGCGACGGCAACGCCTGCTCCGGGAAGCGAGTCCGCCCATGCCGCCGTGGTTTCAGCCGGACTTTCGCCCGGCATGCTCGCGGGATTCGGAATTCTGCTGCTGGGGTGTGCGGGCGTCGGTTACGAGGTCGGCCGGCGGCGACGTACGTGATCAATTGCGTGAGAAAATGACCATGGTCGAGACTGCGAGCCCGCAAGCCCATCCCTTTCCCCCCGACGTCAGCTTTGACGGCGGCGATCTGGATTGCGGCAATGGCCTCTTGCTTCTGATCCGCAAGCACATCGATCCGATGGCGCGGGGACAGCTTCTGGAAATCCTCTCGACCGAGATATCGGTCGACGAGGATTTACCGGCGTGGTGCCGTCTCACATCGAACGATCTGGTATCGTTCATCAAGACCGGCAAGCAGCGCTCGTTCCTGATCTGCAAGGGCAAATTCGAGGAGCGCGGCAAGCCCGACGAAAAGCCGGTGGCGAAAGTGTCCGCACCCGCGGCGACACCTGCCGCCGCAGCCGCGCCGGTGCGCCGGCCCGCGCCTCCGATTCCAGCGCTCGCGGTGACCGGCATTGGAAGCTGGCCGCGGCCGCGCTGGATGGTCGATGCCATGCATGCCTTTATTGAGGGACGCCTCGACGAAACCGCTTTCCACCAGACGGCCGATGACGCCGTGCGTCTGGCGGCCGCGGCGCAGGAGCGCGCCGGGGTGGATATCGTCACTGATGGCGAGCAGCGCCGCGACAGCTACGCCAGCTTTGTTGCCACCCGGCTCGACAATTGCCAGTTGATTCCGCTGACCGATCTTTTGCCGCTGGTCGATGATCCCGAGGAGTTCGAGCGCGAACTGCGCGCACTCGACGTTCCGGCGGCGGATGTACGCCATCCGGCCATCTTCGGCCGCATCGGCCGCAGCAAGCCGCTGGCGCTGCACGAGTTCGATTTTCTCAGCACCGTCACCGACAAGCCGATCAAGGTCGCGCTGCCGGGGCCGTATTTGTTGACCCGCACGATGTGGATGGAGTGTCTGCAGGAGCGGGCTTATGAATCGCGCGAGGAGCTTGCGCAGGATATCGTCGCGGCGTTGCGCGCGGAGCTTGCGGACCTCATCGCGGCGGGCGTCTCGCTTGTGCAGTTCGACGAGCCGGTGTTATCGGAAGTCGTGTTCAGCGGGCCGAAAAGCCGGCCGAGTTTCATGTGCGGCGCGCTGTCGGAATCGCGCGGTCCCGAGCACGAACTCGGTTTCGCCCGCGATCTCGTCAACGCGGTGGTGGAGGGCATGCCGCACGAGCGCATTGCGCTGCATGTCTGTCGCGGCAACTGGACGCCCGATGAATCGGTGGCGCTGACGGGCAGCTATGAGCCTCTGCTCCAGACCCTGAAGGCGATGAAAGTCGGCGCCTATCTCCTGGAGATGTGTACCCCGCGCGCCGGCGAGATGGATCTGTTGCGGGCCTTGCCGGCGGAGGCCCGCATCGGGGTCGGCGTGGTCAATCAGAAATGCGCGGACGTGGAGGGTTGCGACGATGTCGTCGCCCGGATCCGGCAGGCGGTGGACCTGTTCGGTGCCGATCGTGTGCTGCTGCATCCCGATTGCGGCTTCGCCACTTTCGCCGACAATCCGATTTGCGCCGCAGTGCCTGCGGAAACCAAGCTGGCGCGGATTGCGGAAGCCGCCGCGCAAGTGCGTGGTCGCTGAGGGCTGATCCGCACTCACAGCCGCAATAGGGTCTTGATCGCGCGACGCTCGTCCATGGCGCGGTAGCCTTCGGCCACGTCCTTGAGCGGCAGCGCCAGATCGAAAACCTTGCCGGGATTGATCTTGCGGGTCAGCACGAGCTCCATCAGATGCGGCAGGAAGCGTCGCACAGGAGCCGGCCCGCCGAGCAGGTTCTTCTGGGCGGAGAACAGAAATTCGCCGCTCAGCTCGACGCCGTGCGGAACGCCGACAAAGCCGATGGAGCCTCCGGGCCGGGCGCAGTTGATCGCCTGATGCATGGATTCGTTGGTGCCGACGCATTCCAGCACCGAATCCGCGCCGACGTTTTTCGTCAACTCGCGGATACGGGCGACGCCGGCATCGCCGCGTTCTGAAACGATATCGGTCGCGCCGTATTCCAGAGCGAGGTCCTGCCGGGTTTTGTGGCGACTCATGGCGATGATGCGCTCCGCACCCATCTGTTTGGCCGCGAGCACGCCCATCAATCCGACCGCGCCGTCGCCTACCACTGCGACCGTCGATCCGGGCCGCACTCGTGCGGCATCGGCCGCATACCAGCCCGTGCCCAGCACGTCCGATACCGCGAGCAGGCTCGGGATCAGATCGTCGTCGGGCATCGTTTCGGTGGCGACCAGCGTGCCGTCCGCCAGCGGCACGCGGGCATAAGGCGCCTGCGCCCCCGACATGAACTCGCGCTGTTCGCAGGACGACTGGAAACCGAAACGGCAATGCGGACAGGTGTTGTCGGAGATGCAGAACGATCCCACCACGAACTGACCGGGCTTGACGGTCTTCACCGCGCTGCCGACCTCGACCACCACGCCGCAATATTCGTGGCCCATGTGCATCGGGCCGTCGAGCGGCTGAAGGCCGCGGAAGGGCCACAGATCGGAGCCGCAGATGCAACTGGCCGAGAGTTTGATGATGGCGTCAGTAGGTTTCTGGATTTTCGGTTCGGCGATCTCCTCGCAACGGACATCGCCGGGACCGCGCAGGATGGTTGCAAGCATGGGTGTGTCCTTGTTCGAAGATCAGGCGCCGTAGTCAGCATCGCTGACGTGCTCCAGCCAGTCGACGACCTTGCCGTCCTTGACCTCCTGAAGCGCGATATGGGTCATGGCGCTATGCGGCGATGCGCCGTGCCAGTGCTTCTCGCCCGGCTCGAACCAGACGACATCGCCGGGACGGATATCCTCAACCGGGCCGCCTTCGCGCTGAGCGCGACCAAGACCTGACGTGACGATCAAGGTTTGACCGAGCGGGTGGGTGTGCCACGCGGTTCGCGCACCTGGTTCAAAGGTGACATGGGCCCCCTGCACACGATCGGGAGCGGCGGTGTTGAACAGCGCATCGATCCGCACGCGGCCGGTGAACCAATCGGCGGGACCGGGACGAGACGGGGTCTGGCCGGCACGGTAGATCTGCATGAGAGCTCCTTTCGGATAATGTTTCGATGCGCAACGAATATGCGCCGCGCACCGGCAAGGGTTTCGTCCTTTGGCCTGCCCGCGGGTCGGATCAGGCCGTGCGACCGACGCTCTCCATCATGACATGGCGCCCGATTTCTCCAAAGAGCATCGTCGCAAAGATCGCCGACCGCCTCGTTGCCGAACGGACCGTTACGCCTTGGATCGCAGCCAAGTTTGCTTCGTCGGAATGGCTTATTTTCGGCGGACGATTGGATATCTGAATACGATCCAGACTTGCTATCGCGGGCGGGACTGGCGTTTTCCCGGCTATGGTGTATTTTAAGATTCATACACAATATACCTAAATGGGATAGGATTGTTGGATCGTCTGATCGGCATTTCACAGTCAACACGCGATATGTCCGGGCTGACAGTGGTGGCGGGTTCCGGACGACGCCCCGTTCCAAAATGACGAGCTCCCGCCGGTCTTCTTTCTCGGAAAAAGATCGACCTACGTAAGAACCATTGGTGCGATGATGAGCAGTCCTTCCGTTCCGGCATTTTTCGACGACGCACCGTCTCTCCTCATGCGCGACCCGCTTGCTGCGCTGCTCGGAGCCGCGGAGGGCGGCGTCATGCAATACGGCTATGCCGATGCGGTGCGACTTGCAGGCCATTCCTGCCCGACCGTGGCGGGCGCATACCTCGCGGTCCGCCGCGGGTTGCGCGCGCTTTATGGTGACGAGATTCCGGAGCGCGGCAATATCGAGGTGCATATGCGCGACGCGCGCGATCACGGCACCACAGGGGTTATCGCCGCTGTCGCGACGCTTCTCACCGGAGCGGCGGGAGAATCAGGTTTTCAGGGCATCGGCGCCCACGGAAGGTTCTCTCGCAGGAATCTCCTGTTTTTCGGAGCTCCGATTGACGGGCTTCTCGGCTTGCGTTTGCGCAACGGCGGGCGCGGCGTTCAGGTCGACCTCGACACGTCGCGAGTTCCGACTGATCCGGAGATGGCAAGACTTCTGCCGCAGGTAATTGCCGACCTCGCAAGCGAAAATGAGGCGCAACGCTTCGCCGCGCTCTGGCAGGATCGCGTCCGCCGCATGCTGATCGGGCACGCGGATGATCCGGCGCTCGTCCGGGTATGGGACTGGGCCGACTAGCAGGCCCACAATTTTCTCACGCCGCCGGCATTCGCAGGCCGTCCCGCAGATATCGCTTTTGATATATAAAGGAGCGTCGGCCTCGAATGGAGGGGAGGCGCAAGCCTGCTACCTGCCGACCTGTTGCCTGCCAGGATCAGGGATATCAATCTCGCCGGCATGCGGATCAGATTCTGATCGAATGAACTTCCGCATCGTTTAGTCAGGGCAAGGACATGATCGCGACAAAAAAGATACTCTTGATCGCCTGTGTCATGCTGTTTGCAGCAGGGGTCGGTCTGGTGTCTGTCCAGAGCGTGTCGGCGCAAACCATGGCAAAATCCGATCCACAGGAGAGCGCGATTCCGGTCGGAGAGAGCGAGTTCAGGCTGGTCGTGAAGCGCGGGCCGGTGAAGATCTTTACCTACCGGCCGAAATCTTTCACGGCGGACAGCCCGATCTGGATCGTGATCCACGGCGCCCGCCGTAACGTCGCGGGGCACGGCTCATCCAGCTACTATGATGTCTGGCAGCCGCTGGCAGAGCGCGCCGGAGCATTGCTGCTGCTTCCGGAATTCACTAAACAGGTATGGCCGACATCCTGGCAATTTCAGTTCGGCAATGTCAGGACGCCCTCGCTGGATCCGATCCCCTGGAAAGATACCGGCTTCGCCGTCGCGGAAATGGCGTTCCGCAAAGCTGTCGCCATGACAGGCAGCCATCGCCAGCGCTTCTTCCTTTATGGCCATGGCGGCGGAGCGCAATGGGTCCAGCGTTATATTCTCCAAAGCGGCGACCGCTATGTAGAGCGCGCCATTGCCGCTAATCCCGGTTGGTATCTCATCCCGGATGACGAGTTCACCTATCCCTACGGATTGAAGGGGGCGGACATTCCGCAGGCCACGCTGCGTCAAGCCTTCAAAACCGAGTTTACGCTTCTGCTCGGACAGAAGGATCGACGGACCACCGGCATCATCCGTGAAAATAGGCAGACCCGTGCGCAGGGTGCCAACCGCTACGAGCGCGGTCACTTCTATTTCAGGCGCGCGGCATCGATCGCGCGGCGCATGGGTGCTCCATTCGCATGGCGAATCCACGAAGTGCCGGGCGCGGGACACGACAATGCAGAGATGGCGCCGACGGCCGCCGAGCTGTTTATGGAGAGCCGCTGATCAGGAGAACCCATTCCTTAATCTTCATGACATCGGTGCGCGGCGTTTGTTGCGTATCGTCGATACCACCAAGCCCAAGGATAGCATTCGCGACGCTTGGCGTTATCTGTCTCCAGATTCCATCTCTTCAGATGCCATGTCTTCCCGCAAATGCGGGAGCCGGGCCTGTGCATTATTCCAGCTCGGCCGTTCCATGTGGAAGAAATCGGAGGAGCGAATATATTCTCCACCACCGTGCATGCGGGCGATCAACCGCAATGCCTTCGTGTCGATATGACAGCGTTGCGGATCCTGAACGAAGCGGTCTTCGACCCAGGCATTTACAATCTGGCCGATGACAATCGTCTGCAGAGGCCCGGTCACGAGGGAGGTCAGCACGCGACACTCGAATGAGATCGGGGAATCCGCGATCCGGGGCGGTGCGACCGAGCGGGATTCTTGCGTGGTCAACCCGGCCAACGTGAGTTCGTCGATGTCGGGCGGCGCGTCGATGCATGTGAGGTTCATCGCCTGCGCGTTGCCCTCGGAGACGAGGTTGATGACGAATTCACCAGTTTCAAGAATATTTGCAGCGGTGTCCTTGAGCTTTTTCTCGCGCGGCATGATGCCGATCGCGACCGTCGGCGGATCGTTGCCCATCATATTGAAAAAGCTGAACGGCGCCGCGTTTACGAGACCGCTTCGCGACAGGGTCGTGATCCAGGCGATCGGCCGGGGCACAATGCTCGCGGTCAGTATCTTATAGCGCTCCTGCGGCGACAGAGCGTCCATGTCGAACAACATTGCCAGCCTCAGCTTTGGGAGTGATCGGTCCGACCGCGAAAAGTCGAGACCGCGTGCTTCGGGCGATCGTCGACCGTGAGCTGGAACACATCCGGCCGGGCATAGTGCCCGCTGACATCGAAATCGAACTTGCTGCGAGCAATTTGATCAAGATCGATATCGGCGTAGAGGATCGTCTCGCCTTCGAAGTTGGGTCCGGCCAATACGACGCCAAGCGGGTTGACGATCGCGCTGCCGCCGCGCATCAGCACGGTCTGCGGATCGTTCCCGAGAGCGCATTCATAGTCCTCGGGATAGGCCGAACGGTGGATATGCTGACACGCCGTCAGGACGAAGCAGCGTCCTTCCAGAGCGATATGCTGCATTGAGGGCAACCATGTGTCGCGATCGTCGGCGGTCGGAGCGCAATAGATGCTAATCCCCTGGGCGAACATGTGCATGCGCAACATCGGCATGTAGTTCTCCCAGCAGATGACCGCGCCGATCCGCCCAAGCGAGGTCTCGAAGACCGGCATGGTCGACCCGTCGCCGAAGCCCCAGATCAGCCGTTCTCCGGCCGTCGGCATCAGTTTGCGATGCTTGCCGATAAACCCCTTTTCCCCATCGAAAAATAGCACGGTGCAATAGAGCGTTCCGTGATCGCGCTCGATACAGCCGATCACCGTAAACAATCCGGTTTCCCCGGCGGCTTCCGCGATCAATGCAACTTCGGGGCCATCGAGATCGATAGCGGCCTCCCAATAGAGCCGGAATGACTCGCGGCCTTCGGCTTTGCGCATACCGATTGGAGCGCCAAAGGAATTGCCCTTCGGATAGCCGCCGAGAAATGCTTCCGGGAATACGATGAGCCGCGCGCCTTCGCGCGCCGCCTCCTTGATCAGGTTCGCCGCTTTGGCCGCCGAAGCCAGGGAGTCTCCCGGAATGGAGCCGGCTTGAGCGACCGCAGCTTTGTAGTGTTGCTGCCTGGGATGAGACATTGCACCTACCCTAGATGAAAATCATTGCGAAGGCTGAGATCGAAGTCTGCATTCATCGCAGAACATGATGCTGCGCGAACGGATCTGACGCATGATCATTGATCATGCGTCAGATCAGGCCGGTTGGGTAGCAGGATCGTGCCGATGACGCAGACGACCGCGGTGATGACAATAGGGTACCAGAGGCCTGCGAAGATATCGCCCACCGATAGAGACAACCATGTCGCAAAGAACGGCAGGAAACCGCCAAAAATGCCTGCGCCGATATGATAGGGAAACGATAGCGCCGTATAGCGGATCCTTGGCGGGAAGAATTCGACCAGAAATGAGGCCACAGGCCCATAGATCATCGCAACAATGATCGTCATGGCGACTAGGATGAGAACGATCAATCCGTGAGAGATCTGCGCCGGATCTGCCTTTGCAGGATAGCCGGCCTCGGTCAAAGCCTGACGGTAGGCCGCCGGATTGAAACCGGGCACGGTGCGTCCGGCGACGGTGAGCGCGATCGGCTGGTCTTTCAGCGGCGCACCATACTGGAAGTTGATGCCGCTTGAGATCAACAGCTTCTTGGCCTGGACGCAGGGTTTCTGATGATCGGGATGTGCGTTGATCAGCGATGCGCCGAGGCCAAAGCGGCAGGATTCGCTTCCGGCATCGACGTGCACGGTGACTGGAGCATTGTGCGTCGCAGCGACAAGCGCCGGATTGCCTGCTTCCAGCAGTGCCGAAAACATCGGCCGATAGAGCAGGGCGGACAGCAGAAGCCCGGCCATCATGAGCCACTTGCGGCCGATACGGTCGGAAAGCCAGCCGAAGAAGACAAAGGCCGGCGCTCCGATAAGAAGGCCGATCGCCATCAACGTATAGGACGTCTGCAGATCGATCTTGGCAGCTTGCTGCATGAAGATCATGACGTAAAACTGGCCGGTGAAGTAGGTGGAGCCCATGCCGGCTGTTGCCCCGAACAGTGCGATCAGGACGAGACGAAGACTCTTCCAGTTACCGAACGTGTCTTTCACGGGTGTCTTTGACAGCCGCCGTTCCGCTTTCATGCGGGCGAAAACCGGAGACTCGTGAAGTCGTGCCCGGACGTAAACCGAGAATACCAGCATCGCGATCGAGATGATGAATGGCAGACGCCAGCCCCATTCCTTGAAATCCGCGCTGCTCATCGCGGCCTGTGTCGTGAGAATGACGACGATCGATAGTGCAAGACCGATGGAGGACGTGATCTGGATCCAGCCGGTCAGCAGGCCGCGGCGGTTCGGGCGCGAATGCTCGGCGACGTAGATGACGGCTCCCCCGTATTCGCCGCCGACAGCCAGGCCCTGGATCAGGCGCAGCACAAGAAGCGAGATCCAGGCCGCATTGCCGACCGTGGCATAGCTGGGGAGAAAGCCGATCAGTGCCGTACTTCCACCCATCATGACGATGGTGATGAGGAATGTGTACTTGCGCCCCACAAGGTCGCCGAGACGTCCGAAGAATACGGCGCCGATCGGCCGGATCACGAAACCGGCAGCGAGTGCGCCGAGAGACGCGAGCAATGCGGCGGTGGGGTTATCCGGTGGAAACAGCACCGAGCTCATGAAGACGGCGAGCGAGCCGTAAATGAAAAAATCGTACCACTCAAAGATCGTGCCGAGGGTCGAAGCGATAACGACCTGTTTTTCTTCCGAGCGTGTCAACTCCTGGCTGGCAGCGGCCGCCGGCATCATGGTGTCCATGAATGTTTCCCCCTGTGTCGCCGGTGATTCAGGCTTCTTGCGTTGGCAGGCCCGGCGCTACCTGTAATTATCTATTGTCAAACATGATTGATATTATCAAATGACGCAAGCTTGAATTGAAGTCGTGGGACGCGCAATAATTCAGACGCTTTGAGTCTCGAACTAACCGTCTGATAAAAAAGGGAATCTCGTTGCCGACATTGAGCCGAGGAAGGTCTGGAGCCCGCTCAGGCGGCACGGCGGATGCCAAACAAAAGCACACCGCAAGTGCGGCCGAGCGGACGAAACCCGAGCGGTCAGGTCGTCGCGGCATTCAATCGATCGAGATCGGTTTTCGGATTCTGGACTATTTGCGGACGGCCTTGCGTCCCGTCCCGCTGAAAATGATCGCGGCGGGAGTCGGCATGTCCACCGCCAACACGCACTATTACCTCGTCAGCTTCCAGGCTGTCGGTATCGTTCGCCAGGATGAGACTGGTTGTTATGCTTTGGGCCCTTACGCGCTGAAGCTTGGCATGGCTGCGATCGAGCAGTTCGACGTCTTCACCACTGCGCGGCCCATTATGGCGGATTTGGCCAATACGATTGGGCAGACGATCTTTCTTGGCGTGTGGGGTAACCGTGGACCGACCATTATCTACCGTGTCGAAGCAGGAGGGACGCGGCCGATTCTGGAGTTGCGGGTAGGCAGCGTTCTGCCCGTATTACGTTCCGCTCTCGGCCGCAATTTTCTTGCCCATCTGCCGCGGGAATTGAGCGAAGGCTATATTGTCCAGGCGCTCGCCGACGAAAATGCGCGCTCGATACAAAACAAGGACGATACGCCGAGCAATCGCGACGGATTAGAAGAGATGCTGGCCGCGATTCGGAAAGCTGGTGTCAGCCGCTGTCGGGATGCGTTGCTTGCGAATTTTACCTCGCTTTCAGCGCCGATCTTTGACCAGACAGGATTCATGATCGCTGCGATTACCCTGATGGGGCCGACCGGCTCGATAGATGATAGTCTGAACGGACCGATCGCCGAGGCGCTGCGGGTGCGAGCGCGGGAGGTATCGCAATCGGCAGGCTGGGAACAGTGAGTGGCGTAGTCGAGCCTGCTCTGCGTCTCCCGTGTCGACGCGCTTGCGTGGGGTGATATCCACTCCGGTGTTCCAAGCAGATCCGTGACCGTGATCTTGAACGCAGATGCCTCATATCATCGGGGCGCCGACGAATGCTGCGCGGTGGATTATTCATCGATAGCATTCTCGGTCTGCGGAAATGTCTCGATCCATCATTGCTGAGCTTGAGCCGCAATTCATCTTTTCAGCTCTAGAATTTCAGCGTGGCAGTTCCTTTTCCCGGTGGTGTTGTTGCGGCTGCGCGCATTTGGGAATGCTCCGGAACGACCTTGTTTCGCACTCATCCGGCGGCAACGGTACGCTTGAAAAAGCGGGGCGGAGCATGCGCGCCCAGTCACGTGACTATGCACGGGTAGTCAAGACATGGTCTCGGCCGCTCTAGATAATGCGAGACTGCATGGTCCAGTGATGAGTGGAGATCAGGCCAAAGCTCGAAGTTAAAAAGAAAAGATTTCAAGGTCGAGGAGACACGATGCTTCATAAAGTATCGATGCGGCATAAGGTAGAGCCGAAACAGAACTCTCTGAAATCCGGAAGATGGATCAGATCCACCTGCAAGATGTGCCTGCACTCCTGTTCGACCCTTGTGCACGTCACCAGCGATGGCATCATCAATAAGATCGAAGGCGATCCGACCAATCCATCCAATGCCGGCAAGCTTTGTCCCAAGGGCAATGCCGGCATCATGCGCCATTACGATCCGCAGCGATTCAAGCAACCGCTGCGCCGCACCAACCCGCAAAAGGGGCCTGGCATCGACCCGAAATGGGAGCCCATTAGTTGGGACCAGGCATTCGAAATCACCGTGCGGGAAATCAAGAAATCGCTGGATGAAGATCCGCGTAAAATCCTCCCGTCTCTGGAGGATTTTCAGAAGATGCACATCTGGTTCTGGCCCCTGGCGATTGGCAATCACAATTTCTATCAATCCGGCGGCACGATGTGTGGCGGTGCCTACCATCCGCTGAATGGCTATATCCATTCCACCTTTGGCGCGGTCAATGACGCCAAATATTGCAACTACTGGATCAGCAACGGCGCAGGCGACGGCTTTTCATCGCACTTGCACGCCGCGGCGCAGTCGCATTGGGTGGCAAAGGCTCGGGTCGAGCGCGGCATGAAGGTCGTGACCATCGAGCCGCGTATGTCGATCGCTGGTGCAAAGGCTGAGGAGTGGATACCGATCCGTCCGGCCACCGATCGTCATTTCGCCATGAGCATGAGCCACGTGCTGGTCTACGAGAAGTTGTGCGACTATGACTTCCTGCGCAAGGACACCAATGCTCCCTATCTGGTGGGGCCGGACCAGTTCTTCGTGCGCGGCGCCGACAAGCAGATCTATGTCTGGGACACGGCGGACAATCGCGCCAAGCCTTGGAACGATCCTTCGCTGAAAAGCGAAAATCTGGCGCTTGAAGGAGAATATGTGGTGAACGGCATCAAGTGCCGTCCTGCATTTCAAGTATATAAGGATATCCTCAAGGAGGCGACGCCCGAGGCGATTGAAAAGATCACCACCGTTCCGGCTGCAACCGTTCGTCGTATTGCCCGCGAATTCGCGCGCGAGGCACGCATCGGCGAGACGATGAAGCTGCCCGACGGCCGCACCGTGCCTTTCCGTCCCGCGGCCTACAACTACTACCGTGGTGCCCAGGGACGTAAGACCGGCATGATGACCAATCATGCTTTCCAGCTTGTCAATATGCTGATCGGCAACATCGATCATCCTGGTGGACGCTGCGGTGTCACGATTGCCGACGGCTGCGTCGATAACAATCATTGTCAGCCGGGAGAGTGCGGGCAGATGCTCGGCACGCCCCACCAGCTCGGCCATATGCCGCCATTCTCATGGCCGCCCAATGAGTATCACCTGGCGGGATTCTTCCCGGTCGGTGTGAACGGGCCGCATCTCAACATGCTATCCTACGCGGAGCCGGAGAAGTACGGCTCGACCTTCAAGCCGGACGTTCTGGTCAATTGCCACTCCAATCCGGTTTGGGCGATCCAGGGGCCGCGGGAAAAGTGGCTGCAATTTCTCCGCGAAATGCGTTTCATCGTCTGCGTTGACGTCATTCCGACCGAGATGACCGATTTCGCCGACATCATCCTGCCTTCCAGCGACTATCTGGAGACATGGAACGGCGTCATGATCGAGCCGCCTTACACAGAGGGCATTTGCTTCCGTCAGCCGATCACCGCACCGCTCTATGACACAAAAAGCGAGGAAGAGATTTTTTTCGAAATCTCCGAGCGGTTGGGGGTGCTCGATCAGTACAACGAAGTCATCAACATGATCCTCGGCTTCAATCAGAAACCGCATCTCAAGCTTGAACCCGGCAAGAAGTATACTGATCGCGATATCGCGGAACGCGTCGGTCTGCTTTGGAATGACAAGCCGATCGAGTGGTACATGGAGCATGGCCATTCGTCGACCGAGCGACGCCTCGACAAGTGGTATCGGCCTTGGGAGGGAATGCGTCTGTTATTTTATATCGAGGATCTCGCTCTGCAGCGCGAGACCCTGCGCGGACAGTTCGAAAAGGCGAAAGTGCCGTTCCGGAAAGAGTGGCCGTTCGACGATTACCAGCCGCTGCCGACCACGGTCCTTGACCCGATCCATCTGGAGCCGCCGGCGTACAATCTCTACGCCATTACGTTTAAAGACATTCAGATGAATTTTGGCGAAAGCCTGAGCAATCCGTGGATCAAGGACATCACCTATCGCGATCCGGTGCACACCGGGCTTCTCCTCAACCGCGGGACGGCAAAGAAGCTCGGTTTCGCAGACGGCGACATCGTTCTGGTGGAATCGCCTTACGGCAAACTGTACGGCCGCCTGAGGACGACCGAGGCGATGCACCACGAAACACTCGGCGTTTCCAATTCGTTGTCGCGAACAAAGAGCGAGAACAGATCCGTGCTGATGGCCGGAGGACATTATAACGACCTGCTGCCATATGACATGCGCAACACGGACGGCGCCACCGGTCAGCCGGAAACAAGCTGTCGCGTGAAACTGACCAAGCTCGATGACTGGCCGGATTTTCTTAAGGACGGCCACACCGTCTATGACCTGGTGGACTCGATCGAGAATGCGAAGGGCAAGGGAGGGGCGCACTGATGGCCAGATGGGGAATGGTGTTCGACCTCAAGGCCTGCATCGGATGCAATGCCTGTGTGGTCGCCTGCAAGCAGGAAAATTCGTTGCCAGACAGTGTCTTCCTCACGCGTACGCTAAGTTATGAGTACGGTGAGTATCCGAACGTCAAGCGCGTTTATATTCCGACCATCTGTAATCAGTGTGAGGATCCGCCCTGCCAGAAGGTATGTCCGAGTGGCGCCACCTACACGCGCGATGACGGCATCGTCATGGTTGATGAGAACAAATGCATTGGCTGCAGCAGCTGCGCAGTGGCGTGTCCCTACGACATGCGCACCATGCTGGATCAAAGTATGTTTACCAGGGGATTGTTCGGGACCGGCGCACTGACTCCGTTCGAGGAGCAGGGCTATGGCCGGTACACTCCCGGCACGTCGATCAAGTGCGATTTCTGTAGCGAACGGGTCGATGAGGGCATGATGCCGGCATGCGTTGCGACGTGTCCGGCAAATGCCCGCATTTTTGGCGATCTCGACGATCCTGATAGCGCGCCCAGCGTCGTGATCCGCGAGCGCAACGGCAAGCAGCCTCTCCCTGAGAAGAACACCAAGCCAAAGGTTTATTATGTTGGTTGAGATGGCTGTCTACGGATCAACCGTCCAGGGTGGACAAGAGATGGATCAAGATAGATTGGAGACGGCGGAGACAAGTGCCCGCCTGGTCGGTAACTCCTTCAAACTGGGCTATCGCTTTCAGCGCTATTGGGACACCTCGATGGCTCTTGCGTTCTTTTTTGCGGAAGTCGGCACCGGTGTTTTTCTCGTATCATTCTATCTCGACTTTGTTCCCGGCATGATTGCGGGCCTCGTTGTGACCGGTACGCTCAAGCCATATTTTCATCTTGCGCATATGGGCGTTCCTAAAAAGTCTTGGCGGGCGATTCTTCGTCCGGATCGTTCGTGGATCAGCCGTGGAGCGATTGCCATCGGGGTCCTGATAGGATTCGGCGCGCTCCACATTATCGATCTGAGCTTCGGTGTCGCAGTTCGCCTGGGCCTGCCGGAGTTCACCGGCCAATTGCTTGGCTACCTCGCGGTGGCGGGAGCCCTGGCCGTGATGTGCTATCAGGGAATGGCGATGTCCGCGTCGGAATCGTTCACTCTGTGGGCCAGCGTGCTATTGCCGATCTCGAGCTTCTTTTATGCGCTGACTTGCGGCGTCATGATCACGCTGGTGGCGGCTTGGGGTGTTTTGGGCGCCGAGCAGCAGGTTATGCTTTCCAATCTCGCGGTGGCGCTTCTTGTTCTTGATGCCGCTATCGTCCTGGCGATCCTCCTGCGTGCCAGAGCCAAGTCGAAGGGCGGTCAATTCTCGGTCAATCTGCTGACCCGAGGCGAGTACGCGCGGTCCTTCATCACCTTGGTGCCTGTCATCGGCCTTATCGTGCCGGTGATCATCCTTGCCTTCGGCGAAGGTCGGTGGCTGGCTGTATTGGCGACTGCGATGATGTTGATCGGCTTCTTTGCGTTTCGTCTCCTGATGTTCAAGGCCGCAGTTTTCGAGCCGATCACGCACGATCTGGCCGGCAGCATCGGCTTGCCGTCGACAAGGACGACTTGATCGCCTTTCTTCGTTTTCCGATATCGATAGTCGACGGATAGGAAATGCACTCCGAGGATAACTTCACGCTTTTGGTTGATGTATTCTCTTCCCTGAATAGCGCATACGCCTTGGTTAGGTCGCTAGCACCGTTGCAATTCGTCATATTCTGAGTGGCGTGAGCTGGCTGGCGCTGCACTTGGTTCACTCTAGATTGCATGGATCGATCATGGCTCTGCATAAGTTGAAGGACTTTCACACTCCGGGCTCACTCGACGAGGCACTGGATTTTCTTGGCCAGAACAGCGAAGCGCTGGTGCTTGCCGGAGGAACATTCCTGCACGGTCTCGAGGCGCGGGGGCTGATGAGCGATGTCGAAGTGCTGGTCGACATCCGGAAGACCGCGTCCACGGTGGATGTGAATGATAGCGCAATAGAGATCGGGGCGACGACAACGCTGGCACGGTTGCTGGAGATTCCGCAAATCACGGAGGCGCCGTGGGCGGCGGCTCTCCCCGATGCGCTGTTTTATCCGCCAGTTCAGATTCGAAACACGGCGACGATCGGTGGCTGTATCGCGGCGTCTTGTCCGTTCTTCGATGTCCCGACCGCGTTGCTCGCGCTGGATGCAGTTGCCGTCGTGAGAGGTGCGGGAGGAGAGCGAAAGCTATCCCTTCCCGAGCTGTTCGGCGGCTTGTTTGCCAATACGCTGGAGCCGGGAGAGTTGATTACCAAGGTCTGTATTCCCCGCGTTTCAGGAAAAGCAGCAAGCGCGTTTCTGAAACTGGAAACCAATGCGAACGATCTTGCCATCGTCAATGCGGCGGCGCGGATTGTCGTCGACAATAGCGGGATCTGTACCGAGGCTCGCGTCGCACTCGGTGGAGGAGTTGCGGAGTTCGCGTTGCTCTCTTCCTCGGCCGAAAATGTCCTTCTTGGATCGAAACTCGATGCGGCGATCCTTCGTGCGGCAGGTCAAGCTGTCGTCGACGATATCGCGCCGATGTCTGACCACCGTGCTTCGGCCAAGTACCGCAGTGCCGTAGCGCAAGTGATTGCCCACCGTGCGCTTGAGCGCGCGGTTGCGCGCCTGATCTGAAAGGGGCGAAAATATGAAGCAAATGATGACGCTTGAGGTTAACGGCGAAACTCACGAGTTGAGCGTGGAGAAAGACGCCACGCTGCGTGAGGTGCTGAGGGATCAGATCGGTCTGATCGGGCCAAAGCGAGGCTGTGACAGCGGCGGTACGGTCCATATCGATGGCAAGGCGGTTTATTCCTGTCTGTGCTATGCCTTGTCATATGACGGTGCGAAGATCCTGACAGCCGATGGCCTGTCGTCCGGCCCGGCCCTCCATCCGATTCAGCAGGCCTTTATCGACGCCGGCGCCGTTCAGTGCGGATACTGCACCTGCGGGATGATGATGTCGGCCAAGCAATTGATCGACGAGTGCCCTCAACCGGATGAAGAGCAGATTCGACACGGCCTTTCCGGAAATCTTTGTCGATGTACTGGCTATACCAAGATTGTAGAAGCCATCAAGCTGGCATCAGAGCGCCTGGCGCAATAACAGGCCGAGGACGGCAGGTTTCTTCTGGGAGGAAGCGATGAACATGATGAACGTCATTGGTCACAGCGTGGAGCGGCCTGACGCCTACGATAAGGTGACCGGCGGTAAAGGTTATCCGGTGAACGTGAAGCTGCCGGGCATGCTGCATGCGAAGATGCTGCGAAGTCCCTATGCCCATGCACGCATAATCCGGATTGACGCATCGCGCGCTGAGAAGTTGCCTGGTGTCAAGGCGGTGCTGTTGCCGCAGGATGTGCCCCAGGTCAAATTTTGCCCAGTGTTTTTTGTGCCGGCAGAGGCGCCCAGCATGGTGCTGGATTTCGATGTGATGAACGGTGAGATCGTTCGTTATGTCGGTCAGCCGGTGGCTGCCGTCGCGGCCACTACGGCGGACATCGCCGCGGCTGCCCTCAATCTCATCGATGTCGAATACGAGGAATTGCCGGCTGTCTTCGATCCCGAAGAAGCGATGAAGCCAGGAGCGCCGCAACTGCATCCTGACGCGGCCAACAACATCGCCAAGAACCCCTCTTTTGTGGCTGGCGACATCGAGCAGGGCTTTGCCGATGCCGACTTCATCTTCGAGGGCGTCTATGAAACCCAGCGGGTTCATACGTGCTATATGGAGCCGCGTGTCTGTGTCGTGGAAATGGATCGCCAGGACAACGTGACCATCCATGTAACCACCCAGCATGTTTTTGGAACGCGTGAAAAGCTGGCCTTCGCACTGCGCTTGCCTGAAAGCAAAGTCAAAGTCGTCAAGCCGCCCTACATCGGTGGCGGCTTTGGCGGCAAGCTCGAATTGACGTCGATGGAGCCGATCGCCGCGTTATTGAGTAAGAAGGCCGGCCGCCCGGTGCGGTTGGAGCAGACGCGCCTGGAAGATTTCATCACGACGACGCGAAACCCGATCAAGGTCTATTTGAAAACCGGCGTCAAGAAGGACGGCACCTTCACCGCAAGATACGCAAAAAGCATTCTTGATTGCGGAGCCCATGCCACGCACGGGTCCGAAGTGATCATGGTTCATGGCGCCTTCGGTTTGTTCTTCAACTACCATTCAAAGCATTCAAAATGGGAAGGATTCACCGTCTATACGAACAACATTATCGGCGGCGGATACCGCGGCTACGGCGCGCCGCAGGGCAGCTTTGCCGTTGAATCGCAGATCGACGAAATCTGCACCAAGCTCAATCTTGATCCGATCGAAATGCGTCTCAAGAATGCGCGGAAACAGGGCGAGCCGCATCCGTTCAATCCTGCCTTCACCATCTCGACCTATGGTCTTGAGGACTGCCTTCGCCAGGGAGCTGAAAAAATCGGCTGGGAGGCGGCGCGATCGGCGCCACGGCAGGAAGGGACAAAGAAGCGCGGCTTCGGGCTGGCGGTGCATCCGGTGTGGGTCAGCGGCTGCATGGGATTTCCGGACATCTATGAACATTCCGGCGCGGTGATCAAGATCAACCGTGACGGCACCGCCGATCTGGCGACGGCGTCGATGGATATCGGCTCGGGACAGATCACCACATTGTGCCAGATTGCGGCTGAGGAACTTGGTTTGCCGGCCGGGGCGGTGCGTATGAGTAGCCACTGCGACACCGACAATGTCCCGTTCGATGCGCCTACGCATGCAAGCCGGGTGACCTATTCATCGGGCAATGCCGTGAAAGCCGCCGCCGCGGCGGCTAAAAAGCGTATGTTCGAGGTCGCGGCGACAGTGATGGAAGTCAGTCCCGACGACCTGGAAGTCGCGAACGGCATGGTCAGCGTCAAGGGTGTTCCGGGGAGGACCGTCACAGTTGCCGATGTGGCGCGCCGTGCGGAATCTCCCTTCGTGCAAATGACCAGCGAAGGACCCAAGCCAACGACTATGGAAGAGAAGGGCACGATCGTCGGCATTGCCAGCCTCTCGCCAAAATCGAACCCCACTCCGTGCGCGGCCCAATTCGTTGAGGTCGAGGTGGATACCGAGACCGGAGAGGTGAGGGTGCTGCATGCGGTTTATGCGCATGATATCGGCCGGGTGATCAATCCTAATGCTGCGGAAGGACAGGTTGAGGGCGGATTCCAGCAAGGCATGGGTTATGCTCTGATGGAACACATTCAGTTTGATCCTGATACGGGAGCTTGCCTGACGTCCGATTTTCTCGACTACAAAATTCCGACCGCCATGGAAATGCCTCGCAAGATGGACAGCATCTTTATCGAAACCGACGAACCAACCGGGCCTTTCGGTGCCAAGAGTTTGGGAGAGTGTTGCGTCATCACGCCTGCGCCGGCCATCGCCAATGCCATCTTCAATGCGGTCGGGGTGCGTTTTCAACAACTGCCGATTACCCCGGAGAAAATTCTGGCCGGTTTAGGAAAACTTTAATTTGGCAGGCTGCGACCTCCTCACCCTATGCATTGCGAGGAGCGGGCGGAGTACTTCGGAACATTAAGTCATAATGTATAATGTTAAGGGACATGCAGTTCGGTCGCATGTCCCCTTTTTTTGAAGCGGCTTCATCGTCGAAGCCGCGCTAATGGACCTCAATCGTTCCGAGCCGACGAATGCCAAATGAAGGCGTCTTCCGGTTTGCTGTCGGAGGCGTGCTGGGTCGATCATGGCGGCCGGCAGGGCTGCGTACACCCGAGCGGTCTCGGCCGGAAATGTCCACGAGTATTCCCATAAGGTTAAGCCGACGCTGAACCCAATCCTGGGACGAGGCGTTGAGAAGATCCCCACCGCAAGGCTAGGGAAACTCTCGGTTCGCGCTCGAGATCGAACCAGACCTTTCGCGTTCTTGGCTATCAGCGCGGTATTTTCGTTAGGGAATGTTGAGATGACGAATCGATGACCAGAATGAAAATGTGCCGGATCTCCGGAAGCCCGATCACGGCGATGACAGCTAGCGACAACGAAGAAAGATAAAGAAGGATGTCGAGGCGTTAAAGTCCTGATTAAAAAATCGATAATCGATCGCTGCGTGGAGTTTCTGGCTTTTAGCCTCCCTGGTCGCCCCAGTATTGCGATATCCAAAGATGGTCCGTCATGTGTTCTCTCGGTTTTGCCCGGGAATGTGTCTCGTCGGAAAGGCAGCATTCGAATTGCTTGCGTAGAGTATCTGAAGGAAGTTCGCCAAATTTCTTTTTGTAATGTGTTGCAAAATGGCTGAGATGCGAAAATCCCCAGCGGCTTGCGATCTCCGCGACAGTGTTCTTCCCGGGCGGCGTACGCAGCAGTTCGTCATGGGCTAACTGTAGACGCTCGTTACGTACATAGGCTATCGGACTTGTATTGCGAAAATCGCGAAACCCGGTATAGAGCGCGCTGGCGCTCACGCCTGCAAAAGCGGCAAGATCCGAGATCGTCAACGGTTCGTGGGCATGTGCTTTGATGTACTCTTCAACGCGCTTGACGTGGCCCGGCGCAATGGACGCCATTGGCTGGCGTAACTCCTCGCTATAGTTGTTCGGCTGGGAATGAAGCAGCGTCGTGACAACGAGGTGTTCCATCGAAGCGCGAAGCAATGGCGAGCTCATTTGCGGCTGCCCTGGGTTATCGAACATCGCAAGCAGATAAGCAACGAGCGCAGGCCAGGCACCGCCGCCCGGTGGCGTCATGTTGAGATCAAGCTTGAACTGCAATGGTTGGCGTAGATTATGACCCAGGTGCTGTGCGCATATCCGGTTCAGAAGATCGCGATCAATCTGAATCATGACCTGATCACAGTTGGCATGGATCGTCTGATGAAGCGGCTCGGTGGGGGAGACAACAGCGCCTGTTCGTGGACCCGTGCGGATATATTCCGCGCCGCATGTAACTTGCGCGGTGCCGACAATTGGCATCATGACCAATAAAAAGCTCGAAAGACGTCCTGCATCGATCGTGACAGTCGGACCGTAACGCAGGCGGTTCAGGGCAATATCGCCCAATGAAACGCGACTCATTGCGGTATCGACGACCTGATTTTTCTGATCGACAACAACAAGTTCATGGGGGCAATACACGCTCGCTACGCGTGCCTTTGCCTCATCCGGATCCGAGGTCTTGAATAGAACGTAACGAGATAGTGTGTCTTTGGCCGCCACTGAGGAAATTTGTGCGCGAGTCATCGGGGCGCCTCCTCATGCGTTAAGCGACAGCAGAACCTTATGTCTGCCAGCGAAAATGTCCCCACCATTTTCCAAGTACCGCCCTCAGTCTGCCAAAGCGGCCTGTCCGCTTCTCCACTTCAGTAGAAATCGGCGCGTTGTTTTCGATCTCTGACACGCGCTTAGCGATGGCTGCAATGAACTGATCGTTGATGTTGTCGGCGAATTTCTGCATCATTCCGCCAGCGAACTTTCCAAGCTTTCCGACAATCTGGGCGCTCGATGTATAAGTGACTTCTGTGCGCCGGCTTTCCAGCGCTCTAAGAGCGATGGTGCATTGGGCGCTGACCTTGCTGCTGCCGTCCTTGTCGGCGCCTCGCATAGTATAAGCCGCATATTCCGGAGGGCGCTCCTCGTCTGTTTCGACCTGAACGTCGAAGCCAAGCTTGACCGGGCCGAATTTCACGCCGACCGACGCGGTATATTTGCCCGGCTTGACAACCTCGACCGAGTGGCAACCCGGAAGGCAGCTTCCGATTTCATGGGGTTCGTGCAGAAATGCCCATGCACGTTGTATGGGAACATCAAGAATGAATGTCCGTTCAATGTACATTCGGAGTTTCCTGAAATACTCTGAATTGTGACCGGAGATGATGCGATCTTCGTAAAGACTAGTTCCTCGGGGAAGCGGGGTCTTGTTTGACCGTGTACAAAGTGTGATCGGGAATGCAGGCCTGTGTTATTCAATGCTGATCTCTAGGCGCCGATAGTGCGTAGCGTTTTCACCAGTTGCGACAAGCTTTGAAGATTATGCGCAGGCAGGAAATGATCGAGATACGGCAACGCACATTGCATGCCTTGCGTGAGAGGTTGGTAGCCTGAGGTGCCAAGCAGGGGATTGAGCCAGAGCACCTTTTGCGCGCGCTGGCGCAACTTGGCCATTTCCTCGCGCATCTCCGTGGAGCTGCCGCGATCCCAGCCATCGCTGAGAAAGATCACTGCGGAGCGCCCCCTCAACATGTAGGAGGCGTGGCGCTCGTTGAATTCACGCAGGCTGCCACCGATGTTGGTGCCACCGGCCCAGTCATGAATATGATCACCGACCTGTTTCAGCGACGCTGCGATACCTTTTGTTCGGAGAAGATCAGTAATCACGGTGAGGTGGGTCGAGAATACCGCGACTTCAAGGTCCGATAGCTCTCGACGTAATGCATACATGAACTCGATAAGAAATCTGCTGTAGGATTGCATTGAGCCGCTGACGTCGCAAAGCAGGACCAGACGAGTTTTGGTGATGTGGCGGCTACGATATGGCAGGCGGCAAATGCCGTCGGCCAAATAGATCGAATGGCTGCGCATCAAGCGGCGCAGATCCGGAATGCGGCCATGTCGTCGCAGAATGTGGCGGCGTCCACGTTTGTTGGCTAGCGCGGCGACGATCTCGCGGATCAGGCGTTGCGCCCGTTCGACGTCCGCGTCGGTCAGCGTGCCGATGTCACGTCTGGCGAGTATCTCATCGGGGCTGTAGGAAAGCTGGAGCGATTTTTTGTCGCCACCTCCGGTATCGTCTTCAGTTCCGGGTATAACGAGGCGGGCACCGCTTTTGGCCGGCTTTCCTTCGTCGTCGGGGTGATCTTTCCGTGTACGGATATTCACACGTCTCGGCGATTCCCAGTACTGCGCAAAAACGGCATCGAAAATCGGGATGTCCTCGCGCCGCGCCAGCAAAAGGGCGCGCGCTGCGGCATGGAAATCGTCGCGTTTGGCGATGTCGATGAAATCGAAGCTTCGGCATAGATCAATGAGATTGCCCGGATTTACGGTCAGTCCGGCATCGTGCAGAACGCGAGAGAAGCCGACAATATGTTCGAGCACGGTAGGTGCGTGCGGGACTGCGGGCATTTCCATATCCGTATACTGCTTGCTCAGGTACAGAACTCCGCTGCGGCCGCCGGATCATGGCCAGGCATCAACGCCATTTCGATCATGCTTTCCAGACCAAGCTGCTTTAGTTTTTCACTGTCACCTCGATACTTGAGAATACAGCCGAGGGTCTGCTGGACCGCATCAGGGCTCAGTTCGGCGATCCCAAGAGTTATCAGGGCGCGTGCCCAATCGATGGTCTCGGCAATTCCCGGGCGCTTGTAGAAATCACGCTCGCGCAGCAGTTCGATGAAGCGGCAGACTTGGCCGGCGAGGCGCAACTCGACCTGCGGCAAGCGTGCACGCAGGATTGCGACCTCTCTGGCGAAACTCGGATAATCGATCCAGTGATACAGGCAACGGCGCTTAAGCGCGTCATGCACTTCACGCGTGCGATTCGAAGTAAGAACAACAAACGGGATATGGCGTGCGTGCAGCGTTCCTATCTCGGGTATTGTGATCTGGAAATCAGACAACACCTCAAGCATGAATGCTTCAAATTCTTCGTCCGATCGATCGACCTCGTCGATTAGAAGTACGGGTGCTCGAGGTCCCTCGCTGCGCAGGGCCTTGAGCAGCGGTCGTTGAAGAAGAAATTCCTCGGAAAAGAGATTGTGTCCGATCTGAAGCCCGTCAACTCCACGCGCCTCCTGCAGGCGTAATTCCAGGAGTTGACGGGTATAGTTCCACTCATAAAGGGCTGCATTGCTATCAAGGCCCTCATAACACTGCAAGCGGATCAATTCAGTGTCAAGAATGCGGGACATCACCTTTGCGATTTCGGTTTTCCCTACGCCCGGTTCGCCTTCGATGAATACCGGCTTGCCAAGCGAGACGGAGAGAAACAGAGTCGTCGCCAGCATGCGATCGGCGATATATCCCTCCCGTGCAAGGCGTTCCTGGATCTCTCCGATGGATCCGAAACCCGGGATTGCTTCCCTAGCGGTGTCTGCCATGCGCGGTGTCCCGAATTAACCGATGCGCGATTCCACTTTCGTCGCTGAAGAACGATCCGCGCGCTTTATAACCTCGTAGAGGTCGTTGGGCGGCACGAAGGATTTTCGGATGATCACGCCTTCATCAAACAGAGCATCCTGAATCGCCGCCGAAATCGTATGCAGCGGCGCGCCGCCGCCTTCGCCCATGCCCTTTGCTCCATTGTAACTGAACGGAGAGGGTGTTTCGATCTCGTCGATCAGCAAATCGGGCATGCCCATGGACGTAATCGGCGCATAGTCGGTGAACGTACTGGTCAGTAGGTTACCTTCCTTGTCGTAGACGTGGCCTTCTGTCAGAGCCGATCCGATGCCATGTGCGACGGCCCCGTGCACCTGGCCGGCGACGATCTTCGGGTTGATCACCGTGCCACAATCGTCGATCGCGGTATAGCTGAGGATCTTCGGAATAAAAGTCAGTCGATCGATCTCGATCACCGCGATATGCAATTGAGAAGCGTATGTCAGCGTCAGATTGCCAGTCTTTTTCTCTATGTCGGGAATCTTGAATGGCGGACGATAGACATGGCGGATATTCAGCGTGATGTCGGTGAAATGTTCCGGCTGGCCGGCTGTGTTGATGTTGACCATCGACGACAGCGCCCAATAGTTGATGCTGCGTTCGGTGCCCTTGACACGCAGTTCCGGGCCCTGGCGTCCGACCGTGAATTCGAGGTCATTCTCATTGGCTTCCAGGGCGAAGGCCGCCAACATTTTCATCTCGCGCTTGAGTTTCTGACAAGCTCCATGCACTGCGGAGAGGCCGGTTACGGCGAACTGGCTGGCATAGGAGCCGGAATGGCCGCCGTGGCTATTGGCGGCCGTATCGAACCCGGTGCGCACTTCAACCATATCGGGGCGAATGCCGAGTTCGTCGGCAACCACCTGGGCGGTCGTCGTCTCATGTCCCTGACCGGACGGTGTGCTGCCCAACGTGACCACGACCGAGCCATCGATGTCGAGTTTGATGGTCGCCACCTCCGAGTTTCCCGAAAACGGCAGGTGAGGATTGACCATGCGCGCCTGGCCGAAGTTGTTCGTGCCCGAGTCGAGCGTGGTACCGATCCCGATGCCAAGCCAGCGACTTTCGGCGCGTGCTTCAGCCTGCTTTTCTTTCCATTTGTCCCAGCCGATCAGCGCTTTCGCCTTTTCAAGCATGAGGGGATAGTTGCCGGAGTCATAGACGCAGCCGTTGGGCGTTGTGTAAGGAAACTCGCGGATGTAGTTGCGCAGGCGCATTTCGTCGCTGGGAATGCCAAGCGTGTGGCCGCAGATGTCGATCACCCGCTCCATGAACCACAAGTGCTGCAACCGCGAATAACCCCGGTTGGGAGAAGCAGGGCCTTTGTTGGTGACGACCTGGTTGAAGTCGATACGCAGATTACGCACTTTGTAGCAGGCCGGCAGAACCTGCGACCAGATCACGCAGCCAAGCGGCTCGTAGCGCGGGTAGGCGCCACAATCGTCGATGTGGCGAGCGCGAACTGCAGTAATGACTCCGTCCTGGTCGAGCGCCACTTCGGTGTCAAGAAAAGTGCGTTCGCCGCCATGGCCGCCGGCAAGCATGTGCTCGCTGCGCGTCTCGATCCACTTGACCGGCCGGCCGCCGGATTTCTTTGAGGCAAGCGCAGCCAGAGCCATATAGGGATAATTGCCGATCTTGATGCCGAAGCTGCCACCGATGTCCTGCGTTTTGCAGTGAATCTGATCGATGCTCAAACCGAGAGCAGGCGCGATCATCTGAATGGCAATGGCGGGAAAGGAGTTGTTGCAAAAAAAGTCGACGCCTCCGCTTGCCGCCCAGGTGGCGACGACGGCGTTAGTTTCCAACGGCGTGGCCGCGGTGCGGTGGAAATCCATCTGATCGATTTTCACTACATGGGCTGCCTCGGCGAAGGCTTTGTCCACTTCGCCGTATTCGTAGAGTCCCCGCCAGTGATGATTGGTGCCCATTCCGGGGTGAATGACGGCCTTGTCCTCGAGTGCTGATTTCCAGTCGGTCGCAACCGGCAGCGCTTCGTATTCGACGTCGACGAGATGGATCGCATCGGCGGCGATGCGCGGATTTTCAGCGATTACCGCCACCACGGGTTCGCCCTGGAAGACGGCTTTTTCCACGGCGAGCGGAAAATCGCGGATGTTCTGCGCCGCATCGGGGCCGATCTGCATGAAGGGATTGCATACGGACGCGATTTCCGCTCCCGTGAGCGTACACACGACGCCGGGGAGGGCTTCGGCGCGACTCGTATCGATCCGCACAATGCGCGCGTGCGCGTAGGGAGAACGCACGAGCATCATGTGCAGCATGCCATCGACCTTATAGTCATCGACGAACAGCCCTTGGCCTCGGATCAGGCGGCCGTCTTCCTTGCGCGAGAGCGCGGCATGCACCCATTTGTCGCCGGTATGGCGGTCAGCGATGTTGGCGAAATCCTTGTAACGGCCAATGGACTTCAGCGGCGACTTTATTTTTAGTGAGGGACTTGCCTTAGCGGTGCCTGTCCAGCCTGCTGTGAGACGGGCCGCCGCAGATACGGTGCTTTCCGGCGACGTGTCCGTCGTCTGAGCATGCTTCTGGCCGGAGGATTTTGCCAAGCCAAGAAGGTGCATCACCCGCTGCAGCCAGTCGACCTCTTTCGGCGGCGCCGGTATGACCTTTCGGCCTTCGGGCGACATCGCCTGCTGAAGGCTGGCGATGACAGTGTTGATCTGCTGTTCGGCATAACCTTGCACGCCGCCACCCGCCAAGGCGAGAATCTTGCCGCCGATCTTGCCTTCTCCCTTCCATTTGACCAGGGTGCCGCTGCCCTTGGGCTCCAGATCGTAGGAGGAGATCATGGTGTAGGTGCTCCCCATCACCTTGCCGGTGCCGATATAGGTCGCATGGGTCGGGTCGATCTTCTGCTGCAGGGTGAGCTGGGTCGATGCCGTGCCACGAATCCTGCCAATACCGACCGAGACCTTCACGATCGCAGTATTGGCGTCCTTCATTTCCAAGCCGGAAAAGGTAGGAAGCAGCGGGGCAAACTTCTGCGGATCCGACAACAGCTTGAAGACTTCGGCGGGAGGTGGAGCGAGTTCAAATTCACCGGAAAATTTCATTTCCATGATTTGCTCTCCCCATTGCCGTTCGCCACCGCTTCAATTGCCTTGATAATGTTCTGGTAGCCGGTGCAGCGGCAAACGTTGCCGGCAATGGCCTTGCGAATGGCCTTGCGATCGGCGTGTGGATTTTCATCCAGTAATGCTTGAGCGGACATCAACATGCCCGGCGTGCAATAGCCGCACTGCAAAGCGTGATGTTCAGAGAATGATTTTTGCAGAGGATGCAGCTCTCCCTCTTTCTCCAAAGATTCGACGGTAAGGACCTCGCAGCCGTCAGCTTGAACGGCAAACAGAGTACATGACTTGATCGGATCGCCGTTCAAGCGAACCGTACAGGCACCACAATAGCTGGTGTCGCAGCCAATATGCGTTCCGGTGAGATCCAGGTTTTCACGTAGAAATTCGACAAGAAGCAGACGCGGCTCGACCTCGCGGCAATACTTCTGCCCGTTCACGGTAACCTCGATGGTTACAAGCGGAATTGAGTCACCCATAAACATGACTTCCTTCAATGCTTGCGTTCGCGCAACGATACATGGCGGTGTGGGCGGATTTCAGCAGAAGGCCGCGCAGGAGGCTATGCTTGAACTCGGCGGTGCCACGGGCATCGCTGTTTGGTTCGGCGATTGCGCTGGCGGCGTCAGCCGCGCGAGCCCATAATGAATCCGATAAAGTTTTCCCACGCAGCTCTGCTTCGGCTTGCATCGCTCGGCGTGCCGTCGGGCCGACACCACCAAGAACGATGCGGACATCTCGACAGACGCTGCCAGGATCAAGCGTGAGCTGGATTCCGACCGAGCATACCGGAAATGCAGCAGCTGACTTTTTGTATGCGATGTAGGAACCGGCGCTGCCCGCGCGGGGGCGTTTGAATCGAACGCCGACGACCAATTCGCCCACTGCGAGCGCGGTCGTATAAGCTGCGGTGTTGAAATCCTGGACAGGGATCGCCCGATTCCCGTCGGGACCGGAGCAAAGCACCTCCGCATCAAGTGTGCGCAGGAGTGTTGGCCAGTCGCCGCTTGGATCAGCCGCGCTGATCGAGCCGCCGATGGTGCCGCGGCTGCGGACTTGAACGTCGGCGATTCCGCCGGCGCAGTCCTTAACGATAGGAATGCTTGCCGCGATATCGGATTTTGCAACCCAGCCGTGTGGCGAGAGCGCACCTATCTCAATCCATCCGTCGCGCTCGACAGTATGGCGCAGGTCGGGCAGGTGAGTTATGTCGACCAGGTCGGTCGGCTCGTCCATTCTTAATTTCAGAATGGGAATCAGCGTTTGCCCGCCAGCCAAGGGCTTGGCGCTTTCCCCAAGGGCGGACAGCATCTGAATAGCTTCCCCAAGAGAGGCAGGGCGGTGATACCGGAACGGCGCTGGATACATGGGCAAGCCCTCAAAGATGCACCGCATTCATTCTGCGGCGTCATCCTTTGCTGAATTGATCGTATCGGTTGAGCCAAGCGTCACACGCAGGCCGCCAGGCTGGACAATAAAGCTAGTCATTGCTTCATTCTTGTCGGACAGGGCCATGGAATTGACTGTAGGAGCGTTCCTTTCTCGCCTCATCCGGTTGTCTGGCCCAGAAGATCGATCGGCTGCTGTCCTGTCCTATGATGGAAGGAGCTGCCGGTTTGGTGCGTGCCGCCGTTGCAGCAAGCAGGAAATCGGCGGTTGCCCGGCCAACCAGGTCTCCACGGGTGTGAGCTGATGTCAGTGCGTGGAAATCCTCGGGATTGTCGATATCGTGCGCCAGCGATGCGTCGCGAACTACATCGACGGAGATACCGGCCGCCGCTGCGATTCGACGGAAGCGGTTCAAGCTATTCCTGCCGAAAACAAGCGGGAGGGGAAGCGGGACGGGGGTGAGAAGAAGATTGGTTCCGGTACCTTGTTTGCAGGCCGCAGCGCGTATCGGTGAGGCCGGCATACTTTGAATCCCGGCCAGGAAACCGTCGACGGCTTGCGGAGTGAGGTGCGGTAAGTCGGCATGGGCGATGAGGACATGTGTCGCCCCCTGCGATTGTGCCCACCAAGCCGCGATTGTTAGATCCTTGTTGAGTCCTTGGGCTCGGGGCGTATGAAAATGATCGATGCCGTCGAGACCCATCAGTTGACCTAGCGCGGGGCTATCGCTGACCGTGACTACCCGTGCGATCGCTTGCACATGTTTGAGCGCCGTCGCGACGTCCCGGGTCATTGCCAGTGCCAGTGTATGCCGGTCTTCGACGCTCATAATTGAGGCCAGTCGGCTCTTGGCGGAATGAGATGTCTTGACGGGAATGAGCGCCCATATCTGTTTCATCGCTGCCCCGCGAGTTCGTCAGAGAAAGCCAGGCAACGGTTCGCCAGCGTCACCTTGTCAGCCAGCGTATTCATCACGATCTCGAAAGGAATAACCTGCACGTCAGACAGGACGACCCGATCCGCGGCATCGACTATGTATCCGTCAAGGAAATCGATGTAGTGAGTGGCGACTGCCGCAGCAGATGGCTCGATGGCCAGTTCGCGCATGATCTTGACCGTTGGTCCCTTGATTGCTCCGCCGCCGACTATGGGGGCGACCGCAATAACCGGTGCCGGGGTGCTGGCGAGCATTGTCCTGACATCCGCCAGAGCGAGAATGGGATCTATGCTCAGATAGGGATTGGAAGGACAAATGAAGACGCCGCTCAGGTTTGGATTTGAAAGCGCCCGCTTCAGTGCCGCAGATAGTCGCGCCTTCTCAGCTCCGAGATATTTAATCCCCGTAATGACAGGTGCGCAGTGCGCTTTGACGAAGTAGTGCTGGAACGGCATAAGGCCATTGGCCGTATCGAGCACCGTGCGGACGATATCGTCGGTCATCGGTGCGATTTCATGAGCGACTCCCAGCCGCCCCGCAATTCGAGCAGTGACGGCGGAAAGCGATAATCCCTGGTCGAGCATCATGCTCCGCATGAGATGCAAGCCGATATCCTTGTCGCCAAGCTGAAACCAGGTCTCGCCCCCCAGCCGTTTGACGGTGTCGAGTGCGGTGAAGCTGTCATCGCTGCGTCCCCAGCCCTGATCCGGCTGGACCAGTCCGGCCAGTGTGTACGTCACGGTGTCGATATCCGGACTGATTGACAGGCCGAGATGTTCGAAATCGTCCCCCGTATTGACGACAATGGTGAGCTGGTCCGAAGGAAGAACATGGGCGAGACCCAACGCAAGCTTGGCGCCACCGACGCCTCCGCACAGGGCCAGATAGTGTTTTGAGCTTCGTGAAGGTGGAGCAAGCATGGCGCTCTTCAAAGAAACTTGTCCTGATCCGCGGGTCGGATCAGGTCGGCTGCGGTCCCATCACCACTAAAGTCGATCCCGCGAACGATGACGACAGGCGCGCCTTGAATGGAAGGACCCATCAGAGCGGAGGCGGCAGCGGCGATTTCATCGGCCTGCGCGATCTCCGTGACTTCCAGTGTTCGCCCTGTGAGGTCGGTCTGGCCGCGGTAGTCGTTAAGTGCGACAATGCCGGCGCTTCCGATGCAGACACCGCAAGTGCCAAGGCGCCATGGTCGGCCAAAACTGTCCACGATGAGAACGCCGACGGTTGCACCGCAGGCTGTAAGGATGCCGCGCCGCAGTTCCGAGGCGCTACGGTCTGGATTTTCAGGCAGCAGCAGAATTTGCGATTCGCCAGCGTCGATGTTGGAGCGATCAATCCCGGCATTGGCGCTGACATAACCCAGGCGATGTCGCACGATAAGTACATCTCTGGCGCAACAGACGATGCGCTCGGATTCGCGCACGACCATTTCGACGATGCGTTCATCCTTGTTGCACTTTTCGGCAATCGCGCGAGCTCTTGCTGAGACTTCGATGCTGTCGAGAGGGACGTAGCGGTTCTCGGATTTGGAGACGATCTTCTGGGTAACGACAACGATGTCATTGTCGTGCAACGTCAGACGATTTTTCCGCAGGTTGTTCAGGATCAGCGGCAGCAGCGGTTCGCCGGGGCGGACCAGCGGAAATCCCTTTGGGGCAAACATCTCGACACGCCGGGGATCGAGAAACGACTGGTTCTGTGAAGCGATGGCAGGCGTGTCGATTTCGATCGTCATGAGCTGGCCGTTTATGCGTCGATCGGAATTCGATGGAAGAATTTTCCAAGTATCCTGGTGACGCTATACGTCGTACCGGGATCGACGGGCCAATCGATGCTGCGGCGACTGTCACAACTGCTCATGTGATCCGTTCTGCATTAGCGGTTCCGCTCCGCACAAGCTTGCCTGGTGAACGAAGTTAGGGTCCGCGCTCGCTGAAGGTCTTGTCCCACGCGGCATGAACATTGATTGCACGCGCAAATATCGGAAGACATGCGGCCTTATGAAGCCGATCAACCTATGAATAAACGCAGAAGTCGGGCATGAGCATCTCTCCGTCCAAGTCGACAGGGGGGAAATGCCAGCGCGAATAATCGCAGGCGATCTCCGCGTTTGTCCGCGAGCGAAGCGCTATCGCGCCATGCCTCCGGTGCGGTCGCAACGGGCGTGATATGCTGAGCGAGCATCGATAAATCATGAAGCAGCCATGGCCCGCGACCTATCGGCGGCGACTTAACTGGTCGGACGGAACATCAGTCGTTCCGTTCAGACCATTCGCGATTCGAACGTGGCGTCTTATCGAAGATCTGAATGGATCGACAGATATTCGAATGCCAGTTTGACATTCGAATATCGCGATGGAAGGATATCAACATCCTGTGCGCTTATGGCTCGGGCGTGTCAGATAAAAGATCGATTTTTGATGCTTGATAAATATCAAAGAAAATAACGCGCGGGAAGGTATTCTGGCACAAGAATATCGACTGACGCAGGCCTGATCTGCCGAAGGCGAGCGTGACGTGGTGGCGAAGTTTACGGCTGTATTGGCGAAGCTGCTTTTAGAACGATAACGCGAACTGCCGGAGACGCTGAATGGATTGATCTGTCCGGTGGGACAGGTCAACCGCTTAAGACCAGGCACTTCTCGCGACCTGGTTCAATGGGAGGAGTAGTCATCATGGGCGTGGCTCTTGCCGAAAACTCGTTGCTGAACGATGTCCGAAATTCCGTAGTGCGCGTCAACGTCCAGCAACATGATCAGCCTTTCGAACGCTATATCGTCAATCAGGATAAAATAGCGAACCTGACGATCTACAGCATTGAAAGCGATCCCGTCACGGTCTCGCGGCTTCCGGAGGATATTCTTGCAGATCGCGTTTTCGATGTGCTGGTGCATGTGCAACTGGAAGGTACTGCCGAAATAACCCAGGACGGAAAAAGCTTTGTCCTCAAGGAAAAGGCTTTGGCCATTGTGCCGGGGGGTATTCCTTACAGCGTGAATTACCCGGAACGCGGCAGCAAGATTATTTTGCGCATTCCGTATCGCGTTTTCCACGAACGGCTGATTGGTCGGGAAGTCCGCGATTTTGGTGCGACTCTGCTGGAAGGCGGGTTGGTGCCCATCATTATTTCTCTCCTCACCTCCCTTACGCTTGGAGAGAAATCGCGGCTGACCGATATAGATCAGTTCATGCTCGCGGAAAGCTTTCTGTCGATGATCGGATCGGTGATTTGTTTTCGTAGAAAACTGGGATCCCGAGAAAACGAAAAAAACCACAGCGCGCGTCTTTGTCGGATTCTGTCCTATATTGAAGAGAATTTCTCCGACCACGAACTGACGCCCGGCCGGATCGCCGAAGCCAATTTCGTTTCAATCCGTCATCTGCACGGGTTGTTTCAGCAGCGCGGAACGACTGTGAGCAAGTGGCTTTGGAATCGCAGGCTCGGCGCCGGCCGCGAGGATCTTCTTGATGCCTCGAAAGCCTCAATGACCATCTGCGAGATTGCCTATAGTCGCGGCTTCAACGATTCGGCGCATTTTAGTCGTGCCTTCAAGGATCGCTTCGGCGTTTCACCCAGAGAGTTCAGAATGAAAGCGGGCCGCGGCGTCCTCATGGACGGTTGAGCCGTTGGCAGCCTTGGACGGCCTGCAGCATGGCGGGGATCGTTTGAGCGTATTCGCATTCGTGAGGCGACTCTCGCGTTCGGGTCTTTATTTCTGTCCTTAAGCTCTGCATTTGCCGAATGGGACCACACCTCCTTGAACGCACGTTGAATGCTGGCGCTTCACAATCTATGGAGTTCTTGCCTTGCATCGGAGGAGGGGCTGTCCCTCGCCGAACAGTTTACGTGAAGGCGGCGATCCCCGTTATGGCGCGACCCAGAATAAGCGCATGAATATCGTGCGTGCCTTCATAGGTATTGACGACCTCAAGGTTCACCAGGTGCCGTGCAACCCCGAATTCGTCGCTGATCCCGTTTCCACCCAGCATATCGCGGGCCGTACGAGCGACATCGAGCGCCTTGCCGCAGGAATTGCGCTTCATGATCGAGGTGAGGTCGACGGCCGCTTTTCCCTCGTCTTTCAACCGTCCCAAGCGCAGGCATCCCTGCAAACCAAGCGAAATTTCGACAAGCATGTCCGCGAGCTTTTTTTGAACGAGCTGGTTCGCTGCCAGCGGCCGGCCGAACTGGCTCCGTTCAAGCGTATATCGACGGGCGCGCTCAAAACAGTCTTCCGCGGCCCCCAGGGCGCCCCATGCAATTCCGTACCGCGCACTGTTAAGACAGGCGAATGGACCCTTTAAGCCCTTGACCTCGGGGAACACATTCTCGTCCGGACAGAACACGCCATCCATGACGATTTCGCCCGTAATCGATGCGCGCAATCCGATTTTGCCGTGAATGGCCGGAGCTGATAGGCCCTTCCAGCCTTTTTCCAGAATGAAGCCGAGAATTTCTCCAGCTTCGTTCTTTGCCCAGACAATGAACACGTCGGCGATCGGGCTATTGGTGATCCACATTTTTGCGCCGCTGAGCGAATAGCCGCCGGGCACTTTCTTTGCGCGCGTTGCCATGCCACCCGGATCCGAGCCGTGGTCTGGTTCGGTCAGTCCGAAGCAGCCGATCCATTCCCCGGCTGCCAGCTTGGGCAGGTATTTTTGCTTTTGCACCTCGGTTCCGAATTCGTTGATCGGAGTCATCACCAGCGAGCTCTGCACGCTCATCATGGAGCGATAACCGGAGTCGACGCGTTCGACCTCCCTCGCCACGAGCCCGTAGCACACGTAATTGAGTTCGGTGCCGCCATATGCTTGCGGGATGGTCACGCCCAACAGGCCTAAAGATCCCATTTCGCGAAAAATCGTGCTGTCCGTCTTTTCATGACGAAACGCATCAATGATCCGAGGCGCCAACTGATCCTGACAATAGGAGCGTGTGGAATCTTGTACGAGGCGTTCGTCCTCAGTCAGTTGATCGGCTAAGAGAAGCGGATCGTCCCAATGAAAGGCATTTTTGGCCATGTTGAACTCCGGAATAATGGAAACTTGATGGAAACGCGGTTGCGCGATTCGGTTGTCAGGCGTTCAGCCTCTCATTTCGCCTTGGTCGGATGGCCGGTGATCACGATGCCCGCACCGGAGATTCCGTAATGTCTGTTCAAGAAGATCAGAACGGAGGTAAGCGCCTCGGCGACGGCGGAATTGTCGATGCCGCCGGCATGCCATGCCTTGAAGCCGATGGTTTCAGCGAGATCGACAATGATTGCGCGCGCGTCGGCGTCATTGCCGGTTACCAGAACGTCGCAGTCTTTAAGCTGTTTTTGTGAGCTTCGCATGTGAGCTGCAGCGACGTTATGAAACGCCGAAACAACACGAACGCCGTCGCCAAGAAAGTCTTGCGTCTGCTTTGCGGCGCAACCGCCGGCAGGAAGCTGAACGCGAACAACTTTGGGAGGAACCAGTGGTACCGTTGAGTCGACGACGATCTTTCCCTGAACCGCTGTGCGGATCGACACCAAGGTTGTCTCGTGACTGGCGAAGGGAACGGTCAGAAAGACAATATCGCCTTCGATCGCGGCGTTTTCATTGCTCGCGCCACTGATTGCAAGAGTGTTGTCGGGATTGAGTTTCGCGGCGGCCTCCGCGGCCTTTTCAACCGTCCTGGATCCGATGACGATTGGATATCCTGCCGTGGCAAAGCGCCAAGCCAAGCCTGACCCAAGATCGCCCGTGCCGCCGATGAATGCGAGCGTAGGTCGTTTGTTGGACATTTTCACTCTCCGAATGGCCAGTGTCGCCGATGGAATCATTTGTTCCGATGAACTAATGCAGGTCGCTGCTGATCTCTTGCCCATGCGCGCGTTCTCGTTGACCCATAACGCGTTTCGTCATTGATCAGGATCATCTGATCGCGAGATCGCCGCGTACTTGCCGTCGCAAGCGCAACTTAAAATCCACGCATTCGGTAAATGTGCCTGTACAGACAAGCTTGATCGCATCGCCAATCAAGAACTGAGGCGATCGTTGGTCGTAAATTGGCGTCGGAAAACCAACGCCGGGAAGGTCTCATCTGCATTGCTTGCGTCATGGTTCGGCCAGGTTCACGTCAGTCGATGAGACGACTGTCCGGATCAAGTGTCGCGAGCTGTTCGGACCCGGCCTTCGCTCTAAAAGATGATTATTTGCCATGAGCAGTCATTCATGATGAGGCCTGTCAAACGAACGTGCGTAGCAGGCGCAGGTGCTATTGGAAGTCTCTTTGCCGGGCATCTCGCCGATGTCGCCGTGTCAACGGTGTTGACGCGGCGTAAAGATCATGCGGACCGGCTGAACGCGCACGGGCTAAAAATCAGCGGCAAGATAGAACGCCATGCTCAAGTCATGGCGTCGACGGATCCTGCCGCGCTTGGCGATGTTGATCTGGTCATTGTCGCGACCAAGGCCGGTGCGGTCGAGGAGACGGTCAAAGGCATGGCGGGGTGTTTTCCGAACGCGATGATGATGACCGTTCAGAACGGCCTGGGCCTCGAAGATATTGCCGCTCAATACGGCAACTGGCCGATCATCTCGGCGGTGACGTTCATGAGCGGAAACCGGCGGTCCGATGTGCATGTTGAGTACGAACTCGATACTCCGACATGGATGGGGCCATGGGCGGGGCGTCCGGCTGATTACCAGCAGATTCAGGCGGTGTGCGCCCTGATCGAAGAGTCCGGCCTCAAGGCTCAGGCATTTCCGGATTTGTTGCCGGCGCAATGGTCGAAACTGATCTTCAATGCGGCTGTCAACAGTATCTCGGCGGTTTCCGATCTTCCGCATGTGAAAGCCTATGCGGCGGTTGAGCATGTCGAAGATCTCGGCCGTACAGTGCGCGCCATGATGGAGGAAGGCAAGGCAATCGCCGCGGCGATGGGGATCGAGCTGTACGAGGATCCCTGGGAGATGAATCTCAAGGCGACGAACCGGGGGCGAACGGGCAGCGAAGATTATGCGCACGCGCCGTCGATGCTGGAGGATGTGCGTGCGTATCGGACAACCGAGATAGACTGGATTACCGGCGCGATTGTGCGCGCTGCTGGCAACGTCGGGATGCCGGCGCCAATCAATGAGGCTCTGTATCGGCTTGTCAAGGCGCGTGAGGCGAGCTGGAAGCTCGACAATTGTAATCATCGGACAGGGTAATTCATGAAAATCTGTATTATCGGGTGTGGCGCAATCGGCAGCCTTTTTGGCGCACACTTGGCCAAGCTCACCGATGTGACGGTCTGGGCCTATGATCCAAACCAGGCGCACGTCGATGCAATCAACAGCAAAGGTTTGCGCCTGACCGGACAAGCTGACGTTGTGGCGCAAGTCAATGCGCGGGTCGACGCGGCTGATATTCCTTCGTGCGATTTTGGAATTATTGCCGCCAAGACGCTTCACACGCACGCCGCGATGAAAGCAACCGCGCGGATTTTCGAAAATGGTGCGGTCTGCTCGGTGCAGAATGGCGTCGGCAATGAGGAAATCATTGCCGAATATGTGCCTCGAGTAATTCTCGGCACCACGTTTCCTGCGGGGCATGTCGTCGCGCCAGGCGTCGTCAATCAAGATACGACTGGCAAGACGTGGATTGGCCCGTTCGCGCCCAAGCCGGCGTCTATGGAAGAAGTTCGGCGGCTCGCCGATGCCTTGAATCGGAGCGGAATGACGTGCATTTCCATGGATGACGCCCGCGGCGCTCTATGGACGAAGTTGATTTTTAATTCAGCCTCCAATGCCATGGGTGCGTTGACGCGCCTGCCGCATGGCATTGCTTGCGAGCAGGTATGGCCCGCCATGCTCGCGCTGGCACAGGAGGGTATCGCCGTCTCGAAAGCGCTGCAAATCACACTCGATAGCGATCCTATCGCATTGCTCGAACACGGCAAGAAGGTCGCCTACAGACACAAGCCAAGCATGCTGCAAGACATATTGGCCAAACGAGCGACTGAAGTCGATGCGCTGAACGGTGGCATCGCCAGGATCGGCAAGGAAGTCGGTGTGCCGACCCCACTTAACGACGCCATGGCCCTGATGATCAAGGGTCTTGAGTATTCCTGGACGCTGCCGGAGTGAGCCATATTATGAGCGTGCATGTTAACAAGTATACTCCCAGCAAAGCCGAGATCGAGCGCCGCTACACAAATATACGCCGCGTCATGCAAGATAGCGGGCTCGATTACCTGATCGTCAGTGGTAGCGAATACACCGGGTTCGAAGGCGCGGTCCGCTACATGTGCGGATTCCACATCCTGCATCGCTATGCCTATGTTGTGATTCCCCTCGATGGAGACCCGGTCGCCGTGTTTCCGCGGGAGGCGATCTGGGTTGGCGATCACGGCGCGACCTTCATCGATCAGCAAGAATTCCCGGCGCACTGCGGCGAATGGATCGCCAACTATTTATCGGCCAAGTGTGCCAGGAAAGTCGGTGTTTACGGTTTAGAGTATGTCATCAATGTTCGCGATTATTCCGCATTGGCGAAAACCGGCATCGAGCTGATCGATTTCGATGTTCGATTTGACTATGCGCGAGCTCAGAAGAGCGACGAAGAGATGGTCTCCGTGCGCCACTCAATGGAGGTCAACAAGGCCGGCGTTCTATCCGTCTTTGGCGCATACCGGGACTGGGCGACCGAGGCGGAATTGATGGGGGTTGCAGAAAATCTGTTCGCGGCCGCGGGCACCGCACGCAAGACAATGGACATGATCTGCTCAGGCCCAAATGGTTCGATCAGACCGCAGATGGTGTTCCCAACTCGCCGTCGAATACAGGCGAGCGACGCCATTGTCTATGGCTTGGAGATCGCCGGTGAGGGAGGACATTGGGTGGAGTTTTCGCGTGTGCTCGCGCCGCAAGGGGTCGATGCCATCACTCAGGAAATGTTCACCGCCTACCAGGAATTCCACGAACTGGTGAAGGAGCACATGAAAGCCGGCACGACGGCCGCTGAAGTTCATCGAATTTGCGTTAAACCGTTTGAGGAGCGCCATTATCACCTTGGCCATGTATCGGGCCACTCCATTGGCATGACAATGATTGAAATGCCACGCATCGGAGAGGGTTATGACTTTGTTCTTCCCGAAAACATGGTTTGCTCAATGCATCCACACATTATGACCGAGGATCGCAAACATTCGCTATATTTCCAGGAAACCTATCGCGTTGGCGAAAGCGGCGGTGAAGCATTGTCCGGCGTTCCAATCAAAATCTACCATGGTGGTGAAGCAGAATTCTAAAGCGGGAAGAAGTCGTATCCGAAGGGGGAATGCTGGTCGCAGTGACTTTGGACATCCCTCCGGAGCGGAATAGTGCATCGGGATTCACCTTGGTCACTTGTGAGCGCGAAGCACGCGCGGATCGGCGGGAGGTGGCCTGTGTCTCAAGGCATTCGTAATCCGAACGGAAAAGAAGCGCATATGCCGCCTCGAACGGAAAGATTTTCTTTCAGGCCATTGCCGGAACGTCCTCGGCTGGAATTGCCAGATCGCGCGCGGATCGCGGTCTATTTGATCGTCAATGTCGAGGTATGGGACTTCAACCAGCCTGCGCCTCGCCAGTATTTTGCTGCGCCGGCCGGGGTTACGGTGATGCCGGATGTCCCCAATTGGTCATGGCACGAATATGGAATGCGTGTGGGTTTCTGGCGATTGCTGGAGAGCCTTCGAGCGCGGAACATCAGGGCTTCCGCCGCCATTAACGGCAAGGTCATCGAATCCGAATACGAGCCAGTCGCGCGCGCCATTCGCGAATCCGGTTGGAACTTCATGGGCCATGGCTACCATCAGCGTCCGGTACATCTGTTGGAAGATCAGTTTGGCGACATCAAGCGCACCTTCGATGTCATCTCCAATTATTGTGGTGTAGCTCCGCGCGGTTGGCTCGGCCCGGGTCTGCATGAAACACCCGAAACGCTGGACTATCTTTCCGAGGCTGGATTCAAGTTCGTTGTCGATTGGCCGATCGATGATCATCCCGTGCTAATGACCACGCGCACGGGAAATATGGTCTCAATCCCGTATTCGCTCGAAATGGGGGATCTCCCCCTCATGGTCGCGCATCGCCACGACTCGTTGGTCTGGCTCAATCGGGTCAGGGATCAATTTGATCGTCTTTATATGGAGGGCGAAACACAGCCCCGCGTGATGTCCATGAGTATCCATCCCTATATTATGGGTGCTCCACATCGAATGAAATACTTTGAGGCTACACTGGATCATATCCTTGCCAGGAGTGATGTCTGGTTCACGACGGCTGAAGATATTTGCGATTGGTATCTCACCGGCCAGAAACGGTCGGTATCAGGCGATTGAGGGGCGGGAGACGTTGAAATTGTATGGGATCGACGGAGAAGACGTCGAGCTTGTCGCCGGCCGTGGAGCGATTGCGGATGATGCATTTCTCGAAATGCTTGCCGGTAGACGCTCGGTCCGGCGCTATCGTTCCGATGCCGTGACACCTGCCACGATTGATGCGCTTCTGAATATCGCAACCAGCGTGCCGTCGGCTCATAATCTGCAACCTTTGCGCTTCCGCATTGTGGTTTCTGATAAGGAAAAACTGCGTTGGCCAGCGGCATAGGACAGCGTCTGCTCTGCGATCGTCTCGCCGATGGAGATGATGCTGGAATCGTTGAGGCGGATGTTGCCAGATCGCGCCACCGCATGAGCAGCGCGCCGGCGCTGATCGTGGTCTGCATGTCTTTGCAGGGCGTGGACCGCTATCCTGATCAAAAAAGGAAATGAGGCGGAGAGGTTGATGGCAGTGCAGAGCGTGGCAATGGCAGTGCAAAATCTCCTATTGGCTATTCATGCTGCGGGGCCGGGATTTTGCTGGCTCTGTGGTCCGCTCTTTTGTCCTGATGTTGTAACGTGTGTGATGCAGCTCCCGAACGACTGGCAGCCACAAGGGGTGGTGACCTTGGGTTGGCCGGCTGAGAAGGGTAAGCCATTTATCAGGCGCTCGCTCGATAGCGTTCGTCGCTACTCGACCGGCAATCCGGCAGTCGAAACCATATCAGCGTCGACGTCGCCGTCCGGAGTTGTCTGAGAAACTTTCCATTGTTCTTCCGAGCTGGATAAGAGAGATCGCATGATTTCCGAGGCGCCGGCGGCGCGCGAC